>Ga0075363_100000231_pt1 | contig 15568 bp, 17 predicted proteins | sample EndMetdeltDD1763_FD_71470 | JGI IMG/M metagenome (GOLD analysis project Ga0075363, IMG submission 71470) | Populus endosphere microbial communities from Tennessee, USA - Endosphere MetaG P. deltoides DD176-3 | ecosystem: Host-associated > Plants > Roots > Endosphere | place: USA: Tennessee...
AAAATCATGGCCGGCCACAACGGCGCGGTAAACGGTGTGGCGATCAGTCCCGACGGTCACCGGCTCGCCACCGCGGGCCTCGACAAGACGGTGCGCGTGTGGGATGCCGAGACCGGCCGGCCCATCGGCGCCCCCTTAATCGGCCACGAGGACAACGTGATTGGCGTGGCGTTCAGCCCGGACGGGCGCCGGCTGGCCTCCGCGAGCATGGATCAGACGGCGCGGGTGTGGGACGCCGAGACCGGCCAACAGATCGGCGCCCCCCTCCGGGGGCCCGCCGGCTCTGTGCTCAGCGTGGCGTTCAGCCCGGATGGGAACTGGCTGGCCTCCGCGAGCACAGATCGAACCGTGCAGCTGTGGGATGCCCGGACCGGTTATTCGCCCGGCCCCCGCCTCGTCGGCCATAGCGGCTCGGTAGTCAGCGTGGTGTTCAGCCCCGACGGGCAGCGCCTGGCCACCGGCAGCGACGACCAGACCGTGCGCCTGTGGGACGCCGGCACCGGCCAACCCGTCGGCGCCCCCCTGATCGGCCACATCGGCCCGGTGCTCAGCGTGGTGTTCAGCCCCGACGGTCACCGGCTGGCTTCCGCGAGCATGGATAAGACGGTCCGGGTATGGGACGCCGACACGGGGCAGGGGCTCGGCCCGCCGCTCACCGGCCACACCGGGCCGGTGCAAAGTGTGGCGTTCGGCCCCGACGGTCACCGGCTGGCCTCCGCGAGCGCCGACCAGACCGTGCGGCTGTGGGACGCCGACACCGGCCAAGCCCGCGGCCCCGCGCTCACCGGCCACAGCGGCAGCGTCAACGGCGTTGTCTTCAGCCCCGACGCGCGCAGGCTGGCCACCGCCAGCAGCGACGCCACGGTCCGGCTGTGGGACGCCGGCCAAAGTTTCGGCGCCCCTCTCACCGGTCACAACGGCGCCGTGAACAGTGTGGCGTTCAGCCCCGACGGGCACCGCATCGCCTCGGCCGGCGACGACCAATCGGTGCGGCTGTGGGACGCCGCCACCGGCCAAACGGTCGGCACGCTCGTCGGTGACACCGCCCCCGTGAACAGTGTGGCGTTCAGTCCCGACGGGCGACGGCTCGCGACCGCCAGCTCCGACCAGACGGTGCGGCTGTGGGAGGCCGGAACCGGCCAACAGGCCGGCGCCCCGCTCAGCGGCCACACCGGCCCGGTGCTCAGCGTGGCATTCAGCCCAGACGGTCGCCGGCTGGCCAGCGCGAGCGCCGACCAGACGGTGCGGCTGTGGGACGTCGCAGCCGGCAAGTCGCTCGCCACCCTCACCGGCCATACCGGCAAGGTGCGCAGTGTCGCGTTCAGCCCCGACGGTCGCCGGGTGGCCTCCGCAAGCGACGACGAGACCGTACGGCTGTGGGACGTCGACACCGCGCAATCGGTCGCAACCCTCACCGGCCATACCGGCCCGGTACTCGGCGTCGCGTTCAGCCCCGACGGCCGCCGGCTGGCCAGCGCGAGCGCCGACCAGACGGTGCGGCTATGGGACGCGGGCACCGGGCAATCGATCGGTTCCCCCCTGAAAGGCAACGGCGGCACCGTGAACGCGGTGGTCTTCAGCCCCGACGGACGGCGGCTGGCCACCGCCGAAAACGAAGGCGCCGTTCGGCTTTGGGACGCCACCACCGGCCAACCGTTCGGCGCCTTCCTCGCCGGCCATGTTGGCCCGGTGCTCAGCGTGGTGTTCAGCCCCGACGGGCACCGGCTGGCCTCCGCGGGCGCCGATGCCACCGTGCGGCTGTGGCCGGCGGACGCGTCGCCGGAGATGCTGTGCGCGAAACTCACCTCCAACATGAGCCGCGAGCAGTGGCGCGCCTGGGTGTCGCCCGACATGGCCTACGTCAAGCTCTGCCCGGGACTGCCAATCGGGTAGGCGAAGGAAGCCCTGTTCACATGACCTGGTCTACCGTGCAGTAATCGCGTAATACCCCCGTCCGGATGCGGAACAGCCGTTAACATAATGGGCGACAGGGGGAGCTCGCGGTGGACGGATCGGCGGGCGGCGTACGCGCCGTGGTGCGCAAGGTTCTCAGTTTCGAGATGACCATCGCCGAGTGGATCGGCACCGCCGTCATCCTCGTCATTCCCTACCTCGCCGTCGGCGTCGTGTGGCTGGCCTTCCACACCGATCGGCTCGACGGCGGCGACCCGGTCCACCGGCTCGTCGTCATGCTGGGAACCGTCGCATCCTGGCCGGGCCTGTTCGTCGCCGATGGATACCTGACGTGACCGAGAACAGGGATCGCATCCACATCCGGCGGCGGACCGCCAGCTGGGACACCGGGCCGGTCACCGCTTCCGACGCCCTGGACTTCTGGGGGTTCGCGGGCGCCGCGGCCAACGTGATCATGCAATTATCTTGGCCGGAGGTGGGTTACGGCGTTGCCGAGAGCAAGGTCGACTCGGGCAACCTACTCAAACACCCGTGGAAACGCGCGCGCACCACCCTGCAGTACATCGCCGTGGCGACGCTGGGAAACCCCGACGACCGTGCCGCATTTCGCGACGCGATCGACGACGCTCATCGCCATGTCAAGTCGAGCGCCGACAGCGCGGTGCAATACAACGCCTTCGACCGCGAGCTTCAATTGTGGGTTGCCGCTTGCCTTTTCGTCGGCTTGGAGGATGTCTACCAACTGCTGCGCGGCGAAATGACGGGCGCACAGGCCGAGCAGTTCTACCGCTCGGCCTGGACACTGGGAACCACCCTGCAAGTCACCGAGGACCAATGGCCGCCCACCCGTGCGGAATTCGACGACTATTGGAACCAGGCGTGTTCGCGGGTGCGCATCGACGAGACGGTACGTCGCTACCTGCTGGACATGCTCAACCTGCGGATGATCAACCCCCTGCTCGCGCTGCCGTTCCGCCCGCTGCTGAAGTTCCTCACCGCGGGATTTCTGGCGCCCGCCTTTCGTGACGCCATGGGGCTGCGCTGGAGCGATTTCCGTCAACGCCAGTTCGAACGGCTGTTTCGACTCGTCGCGCTGGTGAACAGGTTCCTGCCCGTGTTCGTCCGTCAGGGCGGCAGCTACCTGCTGTTGGCCGATCTGCGCGGGCGAGTCCGCAAGCACCGGGCGCTGGTATGAGCGTGTTGCGCCGAATCTTGAGCCGCCGGGTGAGCGTCGAAGCGATGCTGGAGCTCGGAATGTGGGTTCTGGCTTTGTATGTCGGGATCGGGCTGACGTGGGCGTTCTTCGATGCGGAGCAGGTGGCGCAGCTCGACGAGCAGTTACGCATCCGGCTGCCGGCGGGCTCCGACGTCGCCGCGTTCCTGATGACCGGTGCGCTGTGGCCATGGAAGCTGTTGGGGGCGCATATCTGCGTGGCCGCATAACCGCACGTGGGGGCCGCATTTCTTATTGCTTTCATGACGTTCATGCGGAAACGTTGACGACAGCGCGTCCCTTACCAGTAGGGGGTTCTCATGGCACTGTCCCTTCGACACCCACTGGGCATCGTGGCCATCATCGCCGTTGTCGCGGCCGTCGGTCCGTTCGCGCCGAGGGCCCGCGCGTTCTTCGTCGACAACCACGAAACGATCACGCGTAACGCGCTGCCGGCCGACCAGGTGAGCCAGGCGGCCATCAACGAAATACTCGTCGGACCGCCGCCGGGCGGCGGCGCGGTGGGAAGCGACGCATTCGCCACCGACGAGTTCCGGCACCTCGACAACGCCGTCACTCCCGCCGACCTTTGCTCCCGCGCGCAGCAGGCGTGGGACACCTTTTCGCCCGTCCTGTTGAGCGGTTCGGTGCTCAACCCCGCCGGGGAGGTGGATGGGCCGGCGGCCCGTGCCGCGTTCGGCGGCCTGGCGCACACGGTCCAGGACTTCTACTCGCACTCCAATTGGGTCGAGGACAACATCGCCGCCGGCCAGCCGGAGCGGCTCGCGCCCCCGATCTTCCCGACGTGCAACCCGGCGGGCTTTCCCGCCGATCTGCACACCGGGTACTTCGACATCGACCTGTCCTCGGAATTCCCGCTCGGGGGCTGCCCGGCGGAAGGCCCGCCGCCCGGCTTCCAGGAGTGCCACTCGACGCTGAACAAGGACGGCCCCGACACCCCGCGCGGTAGTCAGCCGGCCGCGGGAACGAACAAGACCATGTACGACCTCGCGGCGCTGCTCGCGACCCGGGCGACCACCAACCTCTACACGCAGCTTCGCAACCTCGTCGCCAGCAACAACGGGCAAGCCGCCGCGACCGCATTGTTCCAACAGGGCGGGCCGGCTCCGTCCGTCGAGGACCTCGGCAACGTGTTCCCGGGACCGGGATAAACGGCGCCGATCGTTATTGGCGTACCTTCAGGCGATGAGCATGAACGAAGGTATCGGGACGTTGAAACTCGAATGCCCGCAAGGTCATCCGGTCGGCCGGATCCTCAAGGAGGCCGCGTATCAGGCGGTCCAATACGACCCGGGGGCGCAGGTGGGGTCACGGCGGTTCTGGCCGGATGAACGCGACCAGCCGCAATTCACTGTGCACTGCCGCTTCTGTGACAAACCGGTGGGGGAGGCCGCGGCGACGCTGCAGACCAAATTCCGCACCGTGGTCGAGGACGCGTCCGAGACCCTCGCAATCGCCGCCCTGCCCTACACGTAGCCCCTCACGCCTTCGCCGCCAGGCTCGCCAGGATGCTGCCCGCGGGCTGTGCCGTAGCATGACGGTAGCCGGTGCCGGCCCACAGGTTGATGCGCTCGGCATCGCCAGAGGTGGTGGCCGCCTTGCGAATTGGGCTCGTCAGATGATGTAACGCCGGGTAACCCGTCGGCGCCACCGCCGAGTAGCGGTCGGTGAACACGTTGGTCAGCCCCCGCGCGTAGCGGCCGGTGAAGGCCCGGGTGAGCACGGTGGTTCGGCTCCCGGGATCGGCAAGCGCGGCGCGGTAGGGCGCCGACGTTCCGGCTTCCTCGCTGCGCAACAGGACCGTGCCGACCGCGGTCGCGATCGCACCCGCCGCGAGCGCGGCGGCGACGTCGTCTGCAGTGCCCAGCCCGCCCGCGCCGATCAGCGGCAGCGAGGTGACGCCGGCGACCTGCCGCAGCAGCTCGGGGAGGGGAATCTCGGGCGGCAACCGATCCGGGGTCAGGATGCCGGAATGGCCGCCGGCGGCCGCCGCCTGGACCAGCAGCACGTCCACGTCGGTCTCGGCGGCCAGGCGCGCTTCCTCCGCCGACGTGACGGTCTGACCGACTAGGCTGCCGGCGTTCTTCAACGCGCCGATCACTTTTCGCTCGGGAATGCCGAAGGTGAAGGTGACTACGGGTACCGGGTCGGCGAGCAGCAGGTCGATCTTCTCCTGCCAGTAGTCGTTGTCCTCGGTGACGGGCACCCGACCGAGGTCGATCTCGTAGCGATCCGCCTCCGGCTGGACAACGCGGCGGTATCGCTCGTACGCATCCGGATCGACCGGTGCCGGGTTGGGTGCGAACAGGTTGACGCCGAATGGCACTCCGGCGGAGCCGACTTGGGCGATCTGGTCGGCAAGCGCGTCGGGAGTCTTGTAGCCGGCGCCGAGGAAGCCGAGGCTGCCGGCGCCCGCGGCCGCCACGACCAATGCCGCGGTGCTGGGGCCACCCGCCATCGGCGCGGCCAGCACGGGCAGCGTCAACCCGAGTCCGGTCAAGGTGCTGTGCATGGGTACCACTCAACTCTGGCCGGAATCGCGCGTCCACGACGTGTTTTCGACGACTGGTAGGCGCGCCTTCCCACCGCAGGTCGCGGCTGTGGCTGAACTCACCCAAAGCGACCGACGGCGTGGCGCGACCGCGGACTAGCGTTGTCGTAGTGTCGGTTTCCCACCTGATCTTGATCAGCCTGGCGGCGTTCGCGGCGGGCGCGATCAACGCCCTGGTGGGATCCGGCACCCTGATCACGTTCCCGACGCTCGTCGCGCTCGGCTATCCGCCACTCACGTCGACCATGTCCAACGCGGTCGGCCTGGTGGCCGGCGGTGTGTCGGCGACCTGGGGGTACCGCGCCGAGCTCGGCGGTCAATGGGATCGGTTGCGCTGGCAGATCCCGGCCTCGTTGACCGGCGCGGCGCTGGGCGCTTTCCTGCTGCTGCATCTGCCCGAGCGGGTGTTCAGCCAGGTCGTGCCGGTGCTGCTGGTGCTGGCCTTGTTGCTGGTGGTGATCGGGCCGTGGATGCAGTCATGGGCGCGCCGGCGGGCCGAGGCGGCGGGGCGTTCCGCCGAACACATCACCGCCGGGCGGATGGCCACGCTGGTGCTCGGCACGTTTGCCGTCGGTGTGTACGGCGGCTACTTCACCGCCGCGCAGGGCATCCTGCTGGTCGGCGTGATGGGTGCCCTGCTGCCGGAGTCGATGCAGCGCATGAACGCGGCGAAGAACCTCCTGGCGCTGGCGGTGAATATCGTTGCGGCGGTTGGCTATACGCTGGTAGCCTTCGACCGGATCAGCTGGCCGGTGGCCGGGGTGATCGCGGTGGGCTCGCTGCTCGGGGGAGTGGTCGGGGCGCGATATGGGCGCCGATTGTCGCCCAATGCGTTGCGGGCCACGATCGTGGTGGTCGGCCTGATCGGCCTGTATCGCCTGCTGACCGTGTAGCGGCTTACTATTCGCGCATGCCAGTCACACCTGACGAAGCCATCGAAGCGATCCGCGGCGCCGGCGGCGCCTGCCCGGGCTACCGCGCGTTGCACGCGAAGGGCACCCTGTACCGCGGCACGTTCACCGCGACCCCCGAGGCGGCCGGGCTTTCGCGCGCAAAGCATCTCGACGGCTCCCAGGTGCCGGCGCTGATCCGCTTTTCCAACGGATCGGGTAAACCAACGCAGCGAGACGGTGCGCCCGGGGTGCGCGGCATGGCGGTGAAGTTCACGCTGCCCGACGGGTCGACCACCGACGTGTCCACGCAGACGGCGCAGCTGTTCGTCTCGAGCACGCCCGACGGGTTCGTCGACCTGCTGAGGGCGATGCGGCCCGGGCTGACCATGCCGGCGCGCCTCATCGGCTACTTCGCCACCCACCCGCGGGTGCTCGCCGGGTTGCGCTCCGCCGGCAGGCCGCCCGCGAGCTATGCCACCGTCGAATACCACGGGCTGCACGCCTTTCAGTGGGTCGGCGCCGACGGCAGCTCCAGATTCGTTCGCTACCACCTTTGCCCGGCCGACGGTGAGGAGTATCTGTCCCTGTCGGCCGCCCTACGGAAAGGCCCCGACTTCCTCACCGACGAACTTGATGCTCGCCTCGCGGATGGGCCGGTCCGGTTCGACTACCGGGTGCAGATCGCCGGACCGGGCGACTCGACCGTCGATCCGTCCGTACCCTGGCAGAGTCCCGACCGCGTCACCGTCGGCACCCTGGAGATCACCGGCCTGGACACAGAACGCGAGCGTGGCGACGACATCGTCGTGTTCGACCCGATGCGCGTGACCGCTGGCATCGAGCCCTCCGACGACCCGGTGCTGCGGTTTCGCACCCACGCCTATTCGGTGTCGGTCAAGCTGCGCGCCGGCGTGGATCGCGGTCCCGAGGCGCCCAGCCCCTAAGGAGCGCAGCGCAATTCAACTCAACGTCGCAGCGGCGGCCTCGTCGATGACGTCGCTCACCTCACCGCGTTTGTGCCAGGCCCGCTGCTGCCGCATCGCCCCGTTGCCCTGCGCCGCGATGCGGTCGAGTTCGTCTGTGACACGGGTGTATTCGCCCAGCGCATCCAACGCCGGGCGCACCCGTCGCACCAGCGCGGCCAACTGATCACGCGCCGGCACCGCCCCGCGGCTATACACCAAATCCAAACTGCGACCGGCCAATCCGTCATGGGCGGCCTTCCAGTACGCCGCCCGCAACGCACCGCCCGGCAAGCGGTCGGGGCAATCGTCGTGACCGCGCGTGTCAAGCGCGGTCATCACCGCGGCCCGGATCAGGGTGGCGAGCAATACCGTTTCGGCGACCGTCGCCGGCACGTCGGCCACCCGGACCTCCACGGTCGGGAAGGTGGTGGACGGGCGCACGTCCCAATAGATCATGTCCGGATCCAGGATCACGTCGGTGTCGATCAGCATCTGCACCGCGCGGTCGTACTCGTCGAGCGAGGCGAAGAACGGCGGCGCCCCGGCCGCCGGCCATCGACTCCACAACACGCTGCGCCAGCTCGCGAAGCCGCTATCGGCGTTGCGGTAGATGGCCGAATTGGCCGATAGCGCAAGCAAAGACGGCAGCCACGGCCGAAGCCAGTTGCTGACCCGGACGGCGGCCGCGCGGTCGGGGACCTCCACGTGCACATGGCACCCGCAGATGCCCTGCTCGTGCGCGAGCATCCCGAACTGGCTCCCGATTCGCCGATAGCGCGGGGTGTCGGTGACCGGGAACTTGTGCGGCGTGGCCGGGGGCAGCCCCAGCGCCAGCAGCCGAACCCCGGCCGCCTCGGCGGCATGGGCCGCGGTACGGCGCAGCGCGGCGAGCTCGACGCCGAGCTGGGCGCTCGTCGTCGCCACGCTGGAGGTCGTTTCAACCTGGCAACTGCTCAGCTCCAGCTGCAGTGTGACGCCCCGGCTTTCGGCCTGCGCGGCGACCTCCGTGTTGCGCGGGGCCGGCTCGTTGGTTCTCGGGTCAACGAGGAGGAATTCCTCCTCGACACCGACGGTGGGAAGTTCGCTCACCCAGTACTGGGTGCTCATATTCGCAAAGCTACCCGCTCTCTGCCGGGCGAAACACGCGGTGCGCGGGTCAGAAGGGCGCTGACTGGTCAGGAAGTGCTGTGTGTTCCTTAGCAATTGAGTCGGCCACACGAAACCGGTAAGTGGTTACGAACCGTTGACACAGACTTACCGTTCGTGCAAACTTACGGATGTGTCTGCCTCGGCCGATGTCGTACTGGATGCTCTCGGGGATCGCACCCGGCGGGCAATTCTCGAGGCATTGATCGGCGGCCCGATGGCCGTGGGGGTACTGGCCGACCGATTGCCGGTATCCCGGCCCGCGGTCTCCCAGCACTTGCGGGTGCTCAAAGGTGCGGGGCTGGTCGTCGAATCGGTTGCGGGAACCCGGCGGCTGTATCGCGTCAACCAATCGGGCCTGCAGGTCGTGCGCGACTACTTCGACCGTTTTTGGGAAACGGCATTGGACAATTTCGCGATCCTCGCGGCGGCCGAAGCCGGCCCCCCAGCCAACCCAGACAAGGAGTGATGAGACCTATGGACACCGAATCGTCCTCTGCCGTCGAGGTTGTCCGATCGGTGAGTGTGCCGCTGTCGCGGGAGCGGACCTTCGAGCTGTTCACCACGCGGATGACCGATTTCTGGCCGAAGGAACATTCGATCGGCGGCTCGGAGATCGCGGAGGTGGTGGTCGAGCCCGGTGCGGGTGGGCGGTGGTTCGAACGCGGGGTGGACGGTGGCGAATGCCTCTGGGGTCGCGTTGCGACGTGGGATCCGCCGCGAAAAGTCGTGCTGCTGTGGCAGATCGGCGCGGACTGGCAGTTCGATCCGCACTTCGAAACTGAGGTCGAGGTGATCTTCAGTGAGGAACAGTCCGGCCGCACCCGACTGGAATTGCGGCACCGCAACCTGCAGCGCTACGGAAACGACACCGAGCGGATGCGCGCGGTGTTCGATCATCCCGACGGCTGGACCGGGACCCTGGCCCGTTTCGTCGACATCGCGACCGGCCAATGACCACCATGCAGCTGGCGTGCGACGAGCGCCAAGACTTCGCCGAACTGCTTGCCGGGCTGTCGCCGGGGCAGTGGGAACAACCCAGCCTGTGCGAACGCTGGCGCGTGCGCGACGTCGTCGCCCATGTGCTCAGCTACGACGAGCTGAGTCCCTGGGCGCTAGCGCGTCGGATGCTGCGCGCCGGACTTAACCCCAACCGTGCCAACGCGATTGGCGTCGCAGAGTACGCGCAACGTTCACCCGAGCAGCTCACCGAGCTGATGCGCGCCTGCATCCAGCCGCGCGGCCTCACGTCAGGCTTCGGGGGCATGATCGCCTTGGTGGACGGCATGATTCACCAGCAGGACATTCGGCGAGCGCTGGGCATCGCGCGCGATATCCCCGCCGAGCGGCTGCGCGCCGTGCTGGGCTACGCGTTGACGTCTCCGGCGGTGCGCGGCGCCTGGCGCGCCCGCGGGGTGCGGTTGGTGGCAACCGATCTGGACTGGACCCATGGCCGCGGCCCCGAGGTCAGCGGCCCGGGCGAGGCGCTGCTGATGGCGATGGCCGCGCGCCCCGATGCCCTCAATCAACTGTCGGGGCCAGGGAAAACGATTCTGGCCCAACACATCTGAGGACGCCGGCGGGCCCCCAAGCTACCGGCGGACGGAACCGAGCGTGCGTCCGGCCAGTGCGGCATCCACCGTGGGGTAAAGAGTCAGGGCACTGCCGAGCCCGCAAGCCTTGACGATGCGGGCGACGATCGGCTGGCAGCTCACCAAGCGCAGTTCGACGCCGCGATCGCGGCAGCGCTCCGCCTCCTCGACCAGCACCGCGAAGGCGCAGCAACCCATGAAATCGAGGCCGGTGACGTCGACGACGAACGGGCCCGGGCCGATGACGCCGGCGGCGGCCTCGCTGATCAAGTGACGCCAGGTGGGCTCGTTGTGGGCGTCGACCTCTCCGCCCGCATAGACGACCATCGCCGGGCCGTTGCGGTCGGTGGTCGCCCGCAGCATGCTCGTGGGGTCGCCCAACTCGTAGAGCAAGCGGGTGCTGAGGATCAGCTGGGGGCCGGAAAACGGGCCGGAAAATCGTTCTGCAGTGACCGGGTTCATCAGGTGCGCTCCTATTCGGCTGGCGTTAACACGCCGCGGAGGATGCCCGTCCTGCTCTCTGAAGACAGACTCGCGTATGCGAATGTGTTCTTGAATCTCTTTTCTATAACAAGACAGGGCAGTCTGTCTATACGCCGGAGCTGTGAGTATTGTAAGCGCGGTATGACCAGTGTTCATTCGACGCCTGTCCCGGCTCGGGAACGAATCCTGAGCACGGCGTACGACCTGTTCAGCCGCCGGGGGATCCGCGCGGTAGGCACCGAAGAGGTGATCGAGCGCGCCGGTGTGGCCAAGGCGACGCTCTACCGCCACTTCGCCACGAAGAACGACCTGGTGCTGGCGGTGCTGGCGCGCCGCGAACAGCTCTGGACCTACGGATTGATCGAGGCGCAGTCGCGCAAGCGCGGCAAGACTCCCGAGGAACAGTTGCTGGCCATTTTCGACGTCATGGACGACTGGTTCCAACTGCGTGACGGCTATGAGGGCTGTTCGTTCATCAACGTGTTGCTCGAGTTGGGGGCCGACCATCCCGTCGGGCAGGCCTGCATCGCGCATATCGACCATGTCCGCGACATCGTGCGGCAACGCGCCTTGGCGGCCGGCCTGCGTGATGTCGACGACTTCGCCTGGTCGTGGCACATCCTGATGAAGGGCGCCATCATTCTGGCCGCCGTGGGTGACGTGGCGGCGGCTCGCCGTGCCCAGAAGATGGCCCGGGTGCTGATCGACGAGCACCGGCCGTCAGCCGAGGTGGACGACGACGAGGCCGCCAGCTAATCCGGCTGCGGAGCCACGGCAGTGCTGCCGGTCTTGCGGTAGTGCTCGGCCTCGAGTTCGGCGATCGCGCGAGATGTGCGTTCGCGCAGCAAGATTGCGGCCGTGAGGCCGGCCGCGATGGCAATCACCAGCGCGACCCAGGAGAACCGCGTCAGCCAGCGTTCGGCGGCTATCCCCGCGAAATACACTAGCGCGGTGGTGCCGCCGGCCCAGCAGATGCCACCGGAAAGGTTGGCCGCCAGAAACCGTGGGTAGGGCATCTTCAATGCGCCGGCGAGCGGCCCGGCGAAGATTCGCAGCAGCGCGATGAACCGACCGAAGAACACCGCACGGACGCCCCAGCGGTTGAATGTCCGTTCGGCGAGCGCGACATGGCCGGGACCGAAATGTTTCGGAAACCGCCGGCCCAGCCGGTCAAAAAGCGGCATGCCGAACCGGCGACCGATCGAGTAGCCGATCGAGTCGCCGACGACGGCGCCGATTACCGCGGCGACGCCGACACCGATGGGGTTGACGGCCAGATCGTGGTGCGACGACATCAGCGCCGCGCTGACTAGGACGATCTCCCCGGGCAGGGGGATCCCCAGGCTCTCTATCCCGACCACACCGCCGACCAACAGATACACCGCCAGCGGCGGGATCGACTGCAGCAGCGCCTCGACATTCATGGCTAAAGGATGCCTGACCTACGCCGAATGTGCGCAGGAACGCCTTAGAGGCGATTCGCCGCGTCGCGCGAGTCGAGGTACTGCAACTGCGGACGTTTGGGCACCCGCCCGTGGGCCGACGAATAGCCGCGCAGACGGCGCCAAAACCACGGCATGAACAGGTCTTGCGTCCAGCGCAGCTGTTCGTAGGCGCTGGCGGCGAGCGACCGCCGCATCGGGATGGCGCGCGCCTCGGCCCAATCATGGTTGCTGCCAGGCAGATTGATGGCTTCGGCGGCCGCGGCGGCGAACAGGATGTGCCCCTGGGTGGACGCATGGAATCGGTCGATGGTCCACATCTCCGGGTCGCTGATCGAGGCCGCGGTGTAGAGGTCCACTAGGGCGAAGCCGTAGCGGTCGGCGGCGGACCTGATGGTCCTGTTGATGCGGGCGATGCGCGGCGACACGATGCGGCCGAGCGGGATGAGTTGCGCGACGTTCGGGAAGGTCGTGGTCACCACGGTCGCGCCGGATTCGGCGAGCGCGGCGTAGAGGGTTTCGAGGTCGGCAAGGGCCCGGCCGAACTTGCGGCCCGGTTGGATGACGTCGTTCATTCCGGCGCACACGGTGATCAGGTCGGGCCGCATCGCGAGTGCCGGTGGCACTTGCTTGCTGAGCACGTCGGCGACCAGCGTCCCGCGAATCGCCAGGTTGGCGTATTGCAGGCCCGGGTAGACCGAATCGACCATCGCGGCGAATCGGTCGGCAAACCCGATCAGGCCGATAACGTCGTCACCGTCCCACAAGCCCTCGGTCTGACTGTCACCGATGGCGACGTATCGGGTGTATGCGGTCCCACCCACGTAGCGAGATTAACCGCGAACCGAAGTCGCGCGCCGGACAGCCGCGCCGACAGATGGCGCCGGCCGCTCGTCGGCGTTGTAGCGTGGCGCGGTGGAATTCAACATCGCCCAGGTGTTCGCGGCGGTGGCGGCGGCCTACCCCGACCGGGACAGCATCGTGTTCGGCGATCGGCGGTTCACCTTCGCCCAGACCGACGAACGGGCCCGCCGTTTCGCCCGGGCACTGCACGCGTGGGGATTCGGCGCCCGCCGGGAGCGTTCCGAGTTGGCGCCCCACGAGTCGGGGCAGAGCCATCTCGGGTTGTACATGGCCAACTGCAACGAGTTCCTCGAGGCGATGATCGGGGCGTATAAGGCCCGCGTCGCACCGTTCAACGTCAACTACCGCTACGTCGCCGACGAGCTGGTGTACCTGCTCGACAACGCCGGCGCGGACGCGGTCATGTATCACGCGCGGTTCGGCGCGACGTTGGCCGAGGCGCTCGAGAAGCTGCCCCGGCGGCCGCGGCTGATCCACGTCGACGACGGGTCCGGCAACCATCCACTGCCCGGCGCGGTGCGCTACGAGGAGCTGCTGGGCTCGGTGTCCGACGAACCGCTCGACGTCGTCCCGTCGCCCGACGATCTCTATGTGCTCTACACCGGCGGCACCACCGGGATGCCCAAGGCGGTGCTGTGGCGCCAGCACGACATCTACATGAACGCCATGGGCGGCCGGATGTTGGGCACCGGCGAGATGGTAGGCAGCATCGAGGAGATCGTCGAGCGATCGCGGCTGCAGGGGCCGGGTTCGATGACCGTCGCTCCGCTGATGCACGGCGCCGCGCAGTGGGCGGCCTTCATCAGCCTGTGCGGCGGACGGCCGTTCGTGATGCCGGCGACAACCACGCGTTTCGACCCGGCCGAGGCGTGGGCGCTGGCCAGCCGCGAGCGGGTGATGTCGGTGTCGATGGTCGGCGACGCGTTCGGGCGGCCCATGCTCGACGAGCTCAAGTCTGGCGATTACGACCTGTCCGGGCTATTCGTGCTGGTCACCGGCGGGGCCGCGCTGAGCGCCCCGCTCAAGCAGCAGTTCGTCGAGTTGCTGCCGCACCTGACCGTCCTGGACGCGGGCGGCTCGTCGGAATCGGGAGCGCAGATGATCCAGGCCTCCAGTCGCGCGCAGGGCGCGTCGGGCCGGTTCGCCCCGAACCCGGGCGCGGTGGTGGTCAGCGAGGACTTTTCCCGGATCCTGTCGCCCGGGGACGATGAGGTCGGCTGGCTGGCCCAGCAGGGGTTGATCCCGCTCGGCTACCTCGCCGACGCGGAGAAGACCGCGCGGACGTTCCCCGTCATCGGCGGGATCCGGCATTCCGTTCCCGGCGATCGGGCCCGCTGGCACGGCGACGGCCAGATCGAGCTGCTCGGCCGGGATTCGGTGACCATCAACTCCGGCGGCGAGAAGATCTTCGCCGAGGAGGTGGAGGCCGCGGTCGCCGAACACCCCGCCGTCTACGACGTGGTGGTGACGGGCCGGCCCAGCGAGCGGTGGGGAAACGAGGTCGTCGCGATCGTTCAGTTGGTCGACGGCGTTCAGGCGGATGCGGACAGCATCATCGCCGAGGCCGCCCGCCACATCGCGCGCTACAAGCTGCCGAAAGAGGTCGTCTTCTGCGACCGGGTGCAACGTTCGCCGTCCGGCAAGGCCGACTATCGGTGGGCGAAAGCCCAAGTGGCACAACGCTTTGATGCGTAGGCGCTCGGTCATCGAGTGTGTATGTAGGGCGAAAATCCCGCCGAATTCCCGCCCTCAGTTCACACTCGATGCCCTGAGTGCACACTCGATTTCAGGGCGCGCGCCGTTAGCAAGCAGATGTTTGCTGGACGACCTGCGCGAAGCGGCAGAATCCCGACGTCAAATGCGGGATCTGGCGGCTGTGTTAACGCGGACAGCCTTTTGAACGAATGTGTATTAAGGCGTTCGCTGCGGTATGGAGGTTGGCAGATGTCGTTTGTGGTTTCGGTGCCCGAAGCCGTGATGGCAACGGCGTCGAAATTGGCCGGGATCGGGTCTCTGCTCACGACCGCCAACGCTGCGGCGGCGCTGCCGACGACGGGCGTCGTGGCGGCGGCCGGGGACCAGGTATCGGCGGCGGTCGCGACCGTGTTCGGGTCGCACGCCCAGGGTTACCAGGCGCTCAGTGCGCAGATGTCGGCGTTCCACGATGACTTCGTCCAGGTGCTGGCGGCGGGCGCGGGCTCGTATGCGGCCGCCGAGGCGGCGAACGCGTCTCCGCTGGAGCAGCTGCTGGGCCTGATCAGTGTCCCCGGCCAGACGTTGTTCGGGCGTCCGCTGATCGGTAACGGCGCCAACGGCGCTGACGGCACCGGGGCCCCCGGCGGGCCGGGCGGGTTGCTGCTGGGCAATGGGGGTCGCGGCGGTTCGGGCGCTGCGGGTCAGCCCGGTGGTGCGGGCGGGGCCGCCGGCCTGTTGGGTAACGGCGGGATCGGCGGCAAGGGCGGGGCTGCCGCCGTCGGCTCCGGT
>Ga0075363_100000232_pt1 | contig 15544 bp, 15 predicted proteins | sample EndMetdeltDD1763_FD_71470 | JGI IMG/M metagenome (GOLD analysis project Ga0075363, IMG submission 71470) | Populus endosphere microbial communities from Tennessee, USA - Endosphere MetaG P. deltoides DD176-3 | ecosystem: Host-associated > Plants > Roots > Endosphere | place: USA: Tennessee...
AGGTAGGTCGCGTAGCCGACCTCGTTGATCCGCCCCGCGAGCAGCTCGGCCATGAACGTCGACCCCTCGGCCGCCTCGTGCTCGACCTGCGAGCCGGTGCGCATGGCGGTGGACAGCGGGACGTCGAGGTCGGTGGCCACGGCGGTCATGAGTGCTCCTGGGAGGGTGGTGAGTGAGGTAAACCTAACTAAGGCTAGGCTAACCTACTGTCGTTCCGTCTGGTCGAGGAGTTCCATGATCCGCCCGTTGCTCGCCGCGCTGCTCGCCGCCTCCCTCGCGGCCGGCTGCGGCATCGGCGGTCCCTCGGGGGCCACGCCGGACGGACCGGAGGACGGCGCGACGGCCGTAGCGCTCGCGGACTCCACGCCGCTCGACGACCCGCGCGAGTGGAGCGGCCCTTCCACGGCGGTGCTGCCGGAGACCCCGGTCGACCCCGTGGACGCCTCCGGGCAGAGCCTGCCCGCCTCGGTCACCGACGCCCAGGGGACCGAGGTCACCGTCACCGACACCAGCCGCATCCTCGCCCTCGACGTGCACGGCACACTGTCGCGCACCGTCTTCGAGCTCGGGCTCGGTGACCACGTCGTGGGCCGGGACATCTCGACCCAGTTCCCCGAGGCCGCGGAGCTCCCGCTGGTCACCCGCACCGGCCACGACCTCTCCGCCGAGGCGATCCTGGAGCTGGACCCGACGGTGATCCTCACCGACACCTCGCTCGGCCCCTGGGACGTCGTCCTCCAGATGCGGGACGCCGGGATCCCGGTCGTGGTCACCGACTCGCACCGCGGCCTGGACAACCTCGGCTCGCTGACCCAGGAGGTGGCCGACGCGCTGGGCCTGCCCGAGGCGGGCCGGGTGCTCGCCGAGCGCATCGAGTCCGAGGTCGCCGACGTCCGGTCCCGGATCGACGCGGTGGCTCCCGCGGAGGAGGGAGAGCGGCTGCGCACCGTGTTCCTCTACGTGCGCGGGCAGTCCGGCGTCTACTACCTGTTCGGCGAGGGGTCCGGCGCCGACCAGCTGATCGAGGGCGTCGGCGGCTACGACGTCGCCGAGGAGATCGGCTGGGAGGGGATGCGCCCGGTCACCGACGAGGGCATCGTCGAGGCCGCCCCCGAGCTCGTGATCCTGATGACCAAGGGCCTGGAGTCCGCCGGCGGTGTCGACGGCCTGCTCGAGCGGCTGCCCGCCCTGGCCACGACCCCGGCGGGGCAGAACCGGCGGTTCGTCGACATGGACGACGCGCAGGTCCTCGGCTTCGGCCCGACCACGGCGGCCGTGCTCGACGCCCTGGCCGTCGCGATCTACGCCCCGGAGCCGGTCGCGTGACGCTCACCGCGCCGCTCGGCGCGCGGCTCGACCAGCGCGCCGGCGTACGCCGGGCCGCGGCCCGGGTCGGGCTGCTCGGCGGGCTCGGCGCCGCACTGCTGGTCGCCGTGGTGCTGGCCGCCGGCCACGGCCAGCTCGACGTCGCGTCGACCGAGGTGGTCGGCAGCGTGCTGCACCGGCTCGGGATCGACCTCGGGCCGTTGCCGAGCCATCCCCAGGGCGAGACCACGCTGTGGCAGGTCCGCTTCCCGCGGGTCGCGATGGCCGCGCTGGCCGGGGCCGCCCTGGCGACGGCCGGGGCGCTCATGCAGGGCGTCTTCGGCAACCCGCTGGCCGAGCCGGGCGTGGTCGGCGTCTCCTCGGGGGCCGCCCTGGCCGCGGCGACGGTGATCGTCACCGGCTGGACCTTCGCGGGCTCCTGGACGATCGCACTGGCCGCCTTCGTCGGTGGGCTGCTCACGACCGTCCTCGTCTACACGACCGCCCGCGACGGCGGTCGCACCGAGGTGGTCACCCTCGTCCTCACCGGGGTCGCGCTCAACGCGATGACCAGCGCGGGCCTGGCCTTCCTGATGTTCGTCGGCGACCAGCAGGCCCGCGAGGAGATCGTCTTCTGGACCCTGGGCAGCCTCAACGGCTCGCGCTGGGAGTACGTCGCGGTCAGCGCCCCGCTCGCCGGCGCCGGCCTGGTCGCCGCGCTGCTCATGGCCCGTCAGCTCGACCTGCTCGCCCTCGGCGACCGGGCCGCCCGACACGTCGGTGTCGACGTCGAGCGGCTGCGGCTGCGGGTCATCGTGGTCGTCGCCCTGCTGACCGCGGCGGCCGTCTCGTTCAGCGGGATCATCGCCTTCGTGGGGCTGGTCGTGCCCCACCTGGTGCGCCTCCTCGCCGGACCGGGCCACCGGCTGCTGGTCCCGGCGAGCGCGCTGGGCGGAGCCGTCCTGCTCGTGCTGGCCGACCTGTGGGCCCGCACCGCGGTGGACTACGCCGACCTGCCGCTCGGGATGCTCACCGCCCTGGTCGGCGGGCCGTTCTTCTTCTGGCTCATCCGGCGGGCCCGGCGTACGGCGGGGGGCTGGGCGTGAGCGTCCTGCGCGCGTCCGGGGTGTCGGTCCGGCTCGGCGGTGCCGAGGTGCTGCGCGACGTGGACCTCGCGGTCACCGGCGGTGAGCTGGTCGCCCTCGCCGGGCCCAACGGCGCCGGCAAGTCGACCCTGCTCGGCGCGCTCGCCGGCGACGTGGCCCTCGACTCCGGCGAGGTCACCCTCGACGGCCGGGGGGCGCAGACGGTCGCCCCCACGGTCCTGGCCCGGCAGCGGGCGGTCCTGCTGCAGCAGCAGGGGCTCTCCTTCGGGTTCCGGGTCGCCGACGTCGTCCGGATGGGGCGCTCGCCGTGGCACCGCACGCCGGAGGCGGACCGGGACGACGAGGTCGTGGCCTCCGCCATGGGCCTGACCGACGTGGACGCCCTCGCCGACCGGGTGTTCCCGACGCTGTCCGGCGGTGAGCGGGCCCGGACGTCCTTCGCGCGGGTGCTCGCCCAGGAGACGCCGGTGCTGCTGCTCGACGAGCCCACGGCCGCGCTCGACATCCGGCACCAAGAGGCCCTGCTCGCGGTCGCGCGCACCACGGCCCGGGCCGGGTCCGCGGTCGTCGTGGTGCTGCACGACCTGTCGCTGGCCGCCGCCTACGCCGACCGGGTCTGCCTGCTCGACGCCGGCCGGGTCGCGGCGGACGGCACCCCCGAGGAGGTGCTCACGCCCGAGCGGCTCAGCGCCGTCTACGAGCACCCGGTGTCCGTCACCCGGGTCGACGGCTCGCTGGTCGTCGTGCCCGTCCGGGCCCGGGCCGAGGAGGACCTGTGCGTGCCCTGATCCGTTGCGTCGCGGCCGCCGTCGCCGTCGCGCTCGTCGGCCTGATCGGGCCGGTCGCCCACGCGGAGCCGCGGGTGGACGTCGTGAACGAGGACGGCGCCGCGGCCGTCGACCCGACGTACATCACCTCGCTCACCCTCCGAGGCAGCGGCTTCCAGTCGATCAAGGGCGGGCACGGCGGCATCTACGTCTTCTTCGGCACCGTCCGGGCCGGCTGGCGACCGAGCCAGGGCGGGCAGACCGGTGTGGACTACTTCTACGTGCCCGACGGCGAGAGCCGCGACAACCAGGGCTACGCCAAGTTCGTCGCCTTCCCCGGGTCGGACACCGCCGGGTCCGCCAACGGCGGCACCCTCGCCGCCAACGGGACCTGGTCGACCACGCTGCGCGTCCCCGGCGCCGTGTTCGAGGCCTACGACCGGGACGGCGGCTCCCGGACCGTGGACTGCCGGACGGTCACGTGCGGGGTCATCACGGTCGGGGCGCACGGGGTCACCAACGCCCGCAACGAGAGCTTCACGCCGGTGCGGGTCGAGGACCTGTACGCCGCCGGCGAGGAACCGGCGGCCACGGCGGTGAGCCCGGACCCGGCGTCCGGGGAGTCCGCGGCCGCGCCGGCGAAGGGCGCCGGGAAGACCAAGGGCAACGGTGCGGCAGCAGCGGCGCCGACCCTGGAGGTCGACCGCGGGGCGGCGCGGGCCGGGCACGTGCTGTCCTTCAGTGCCTCCGGTCTGCCCGCCGGGTCCCAGGTGACCACGGTCCTCGACGACGGGCTCGCCGGCGCCGGTCCGTTCCTCGTCGGGGAGGACGGCCAGGTCGCGGGCGTCCTCACCCTGCCCGCCGACCTCGAGGCCGGCACCCACGAGCTGCGGCTGTTCGGGGTAGACGGGGCGCCGAGCGTGAGCTTCGGGGTCTCCGCTGGCGACCAGGTGGAGTCCGCCGACGCGGTCCCCGCCGCCACCGAGGACTCCGGTGACCGGGCGGCACAGCTGTTCGTCGCCGCGGCCGGCCTGGTGCTCCTGCTCGCCGTGGGCAGGCTGCTGCTGGCCCGGAGGCGGGGTCCCCGTGGCTGAGCGGGTGCGGCTCGCGGCGCTCGGCCTGGTCGCCGGCGCCCTGGGCGTGCTGATGGTGGCCGGCGCGGCCGCCGCCGACGACGTACCGACCCCCAGCGAGACGGCGAGCCCGACGGAGACCGCGAGCCCCACGGAGACCGCGAGCCCGACCGAGACTGCGAGCCCGACCGAGACGGTCAGCCCGACGGAGAGCGCGAGCCCGACGGAGACCGCGAGCCCGACAGAGACCGCGAGCCCGACCGAGTCCGCGAGCCCGACGCCCGCGGGCGCGACCGCGGTCGCCGTCGCGGACGCGGTGCTGCGCTGGGGTGTCAACAACGAGTCCAACAACAAGGCGTTCGCGCCGCGCACCTTCAACTTCTTCTCCGCCGGCCTGCTGCCGGACCCGGGCCAGGGCGGCAGCACCATCAAGCAGTCGCAGTGGCAGGCGGCCGCGGGGCCCACCCGGATCGAGAAGTGGGACGGCTCCGCCTGGCAGCCGGCGACCTGGGCGGGGCTCGGTACCGACAGTGCCGGGGTGCCGCTCACCTCGCCCACCGAGGGCCGGTTCAGCAACCACACGGTCGTGATGGGCGGCGGGACCGGGACCGTGGACCCGGTGGCAGGCACGGCCCGCATCGCGTGGGACGCCGACGTCACCGTCCTCTACTACTCCGGGATGTCGTTCTTCCACCTCTCGGACCCGGTGCTGGAGGTGGCCTCGGGCCGCGGCTCGGTGACCGCGGTGCTGCACGGATACCGGTCCTCGCAGAGCGACCAGGGTGTCTGGGAGGAGGTCCCGTCCAGGCGGGTCGTCGTCGCCGACCTCCCCGCCGTGGACCTCTCGGACGTCGACGGCTTCGTGAGCGCGCCCGCGTACGCCGGAGTGCTGGTCACCGGCGTGCCGCAGGTGACGTCCGGTTCCGCCGCCGGCTCCTTCCCGCAGTCGTTCGTCGACTACGTCGGCGAGCTCGGGGCCGCGGCGTTCTGGTACTCCAGCGGCGCGTCCACGGACCCGTTCAAGGTCGCGCTCCCGCTGACCGTCTCCTACGACGCCAGCGCTCCGGTCGCCGCGCCGCAGCCCTCGGGGGACCCCACCGCGGACGACGACCAGCCCGAGGTGGCCGAACCGACCGCGGTGGACCCGCCGACCAGCAGGCCGGTCCCCGTCACGCCCGCGCTGTCGGTCCCCGGGCTCGTCGCGCCGGCGGCGGCGCCGGCCGGAGTGCCACCCGCCGCCGGCCTCGCCGCGGTGCTGGCGCGCCCGGCCACCGACGTACGCCTGACCTCGGCCGCCGTCCCCGAGGGCACGTCCACCGGTGCGGCCGAGCCGCTGTGGTGGGCCGGCGGCGCGCTGCTCCTGGCCGCGGCGCTCGTCCTGCTCGTGCCCGTCCCGACCCCAGCACGTGACGCGACAGGCGTCGCCCCAGAAAGGAAACCCCGATGATCCCCAGTCCACCCCGCCGCACGCTCCCGGCGGTGCTCACCGCTGCGCTCGGCACCGCGGCGCTCTCCGTCGTCGGCGTCGCCACCACGGCCTCACCGGCCGCCGCCGTCGACCCGGCTCCCGTGCTCGCCTGGGAGGTGTCCCAGCAGTTCGACGACCACCTGTCCACCCACACGCTCACCGACGGTGCGACCGAGGACGCGGCCGGCGTCATCACGTTCCCGAACGGGGTCGGCACCTACAACCCCGACAACGGCACCACCTCGGTCCAGTACGACGGCCAGGTCGTCGGCGCCTTCAACACCTCGCCGGTGACGACGCTCTACTCGGTGACGATCGCCGACCCGCAGGTCGTGATCGACGCCGACGGCAACGGCAAGCTCCTCGCGACCGTCTCGGGCCTGCAGAACGAGTTCCCGCCCAACATCCCGGCCGCCAGCACCAGCCCGGTCAAGGTGCTGGTCGCCACGTTCGACGAGACGACCTGGGTGGACGGGGGTGCCCTGGACGCCATGACGGTCACCCCGGACTGGGCCGACGTGCTGCCCGCCGGTAGCGCGGAGGCGACCGCCCTGGGCATCCCGGCCGGCCAGCCGCTGCAGGGCAAGGCGTTCAGCGCGGCCTACCTCGGCCAGGTCACGGCCAACGTCCGCGCGCACTTCTACGCCAGCGGCAGCGGCTCGGACGGGAAGAAGCAGGTCGCGTCGCTGACGTTCCAGGCCGCACCCATGGACGTGGCCGTCACCACCACGGGTGCGTCCTTCGAGGACGGCCTCGACCTCGACGTCGACGGCACCGGCTTCACCGGCACCGACGGCAACCCGGGTGACGACGGCGTCTACGTCGGCCTGGCTCCGTCCGGCGGCCTTCCCGACGTGTCGACACCGGGCGGCATGGCCAACTTCGCGGGCGCCAACTGGGTGCCGGCCTCCGGCGTGGTCGGCGGGGCGTTCTCGACGACGATCAACGCGCCGACGGAGGACCTCGACCCGACCGAGGACTACTCGGTCTACACCTGGCGCGCACACGGTCACTCGACGGCCAGCCAGGACACCGAGACGCCGGTCGAGATCGACTGGAGCCAGCTCGAGGAACCGGTCGTGCAGGCTCCGTCGTCGGTCACGACCGGCGGGGCGACCAGCACGGTCTTCGGTGCCGGCTCGACGCTCACCGCGACCGTGCCCGGTGGTGGCTCGGTCACCCTGACCGGCGTCGGCCCGGCGCAGACCCAGGCCGTGTCCGCGGGCGCGGTGTCGTTCCCGGTGCCCGCCGGCCTGCCCGCGGGTCAGTACACCGCGACCTTCGCCTACACCGGCGACGCGGCGTACCTGCCCTCGCAGGCCACCCGGGCGCTGACCGTCACCCAGGCGGCACCGGCGCTGAAGGGCACGTGGGCGAAGAAGCCGACCACGGCCAAGCGGGGCAAGCTGGTCGTGAGCGCCACCGGCCCGGCGGGCGTCACGGCGCCGGCCGGTGACGTCGTGGTCAAGGTCTCGCGCAAGGGTGTGAAGCACTCGCTCACGGTGACCCTGGCGGCGGGCACCGGGAAGGTGAAGCTGCCGAAGCTGGCGGCGGGCACCTGGAAGGTCAGGCTCGTCTACGCGGGCGCGGCCGACTACCTCGGCGCCAGGCAGAAGCTGCAGGTCACCGTCTGACCCAGCCGGGACCGCTCGTCCCGTGGCTCCGGGGGAGACCTCAGAGCTGCGGGACGAGCCGCCCGAGCAGGTCGCCCATCCGGGTGGCCGCCGCGCGACCCGCCTCCAGGACCTCCTCGTGGTTCAGCGGCTCGCCGCTGATGCCTGCGGCCAGGTTGGTGACCAGGCTGATGCCGAGCACCTCCATGCCGGCCTCGCGGGCAGCGATCGCCTCCAGCGTGGTGCTCATCCCCACCAGCTGCGCGCCCAGGATCCCGGCCATCCGCACCTCGGCCGGGGTCTCGTAGTGGGGGCCGGGGAACTGCGCGTAGACGCCCTCGTCGAGGGTCGGGTCGATCTCCTTGACCAGCGCCCGCAGCCGGCTGCTGTAGAGGTCGGTCAGGTCGACGAACCGGGCACCCACGATGGGGGAGCGACCGGTCAGGTTGAGGTGGTCGCTGATGAGCACCGGCGTTCCCGGCGACCAGGTCTCCTTGAGGCCACCGCAGCCATTGGTGAGCACGATGGTGCGGCACCCCGCAGCGCCCGCGGTGCGGACGCCGTGCACGACCGCGGCCACGCCCTTGCCCTCGTAGTAGTGCGTGCGGCTCAGGAACACGAGGGCGCGTACGCCGCCGACCTCGAGCGAGCGGATCTTGCCGGAGTGGCCCGCCACCGCGGCCTCGCCGAAGCCGGGCAGGTCGGTGGCCGCGATCTCGGCCGTGGCCGGACCCAGGGCGTCGACGGCAGGGAGCCAGCCCGAGCCCAGCACCATCGCCACGTCGTGGCGCTCGACACCGGTCAGCTCGGCGAGGCGGGCGGCGGCCTCCTGGGCCAGGGCGTAGGGGTCCTGTTCGCTCACCCGCCACACCCTAGAGCGCGCCCCAGGACGGTCCTAAAGTGATCGCATGCTCGACCACCTCGGCATCAACTGCGGCGACCTCGGCGCGGCCGCGGCGTTCTACGACGACGTCCTCGGCACCCTCGGCCACCGGCGGCTGATGGACTTCGGAGTGGCCATCGGCTACGGCACCGACCAGCCCGACTTCTGGCTGTCGACGTTCGAGGGCGTGGGCCCCAACCGGGAGGTCCACATCGCCTTCACCGCCCCGGACGCGGCGACGGTGCGCGCCTTCGTGGAGGCCGCGCGGGCCCGCGGCGCCGAGGTGCTCCACGAGCCACGCCTGTGGCCCGAGTACCACGAGGGTTACTACGGCGGATTCGTCCGCGACCCCGACGGCAACAACGTCGAGGCGGTCTGCCACCGCGGCGAGGGCTGACCTACAGGCCGGTCGAGCGGCAGGGCCGGGCGCGCAGGGCAGCCACGTAGTCGTCGGGCGCGGAAGCGGCCTCGGCAGCGTCTGCGAGGACGCCGACGTACGACGCGGACGGCAGGCCGCCCTCGAACGCGTCCAGGACGTAGGTCCAGACGACGAGCTCCTCGGTCATCGTGGCGACCCGCACCTTGGTCTTGCGGTAGAGCCCGGAGTCGGCGGACTCCCACCCGTCGAGGGCGGACTCGTCCTCGCGGGTGACGTCGTAGACGGCCACGAAGACCTGGCCGAAGGGGTCCTGCACGATCGTCGCCAGGGCGCCGTCCCAGCCGAGGTCCTCGCCGCCGAAGGTCAGCCGCCACCCGGTCAGCCAGCCGGTCGCGTGCAGGGGGGAGTGCGGGCACCGCTCCGCCATCCGCTCCGGGTCCAGGTTGGTCCCGTAGGCGGCGTAGAGGGTCACGTGGAGCACCTTAACGACGCGACTAGGCTGGACCGGTGACCGCAGAGAACCACTTCGACGTCCTCGTCCTCGGTGCCGGTCCTGGCGGCTACGTCGCCGCGATCCGCGCGGCGCAGCTCGGCAAGACCGCGGCGGTGGTCGAGGAGAAGTACTGGGGCGGGGTCTGCCTCAACGTCGGCTGCATCCCGTCGAAGGCGCTGCTCCGCAACGCCGAGATCGCGCACATCCTCACCCACGAGCGGAAGACGTTCGGGATCGAGGGCGAGCCGACGATGGCCTACGGCCCGACGCACGCGCGCAGCCGCGGCGTCGCCGAGGCGAGCGCCAAGGGCGTGCACTACCTGATGAAGAAGAACAAGATCACCGAGCTCGACGGGTGGGGGACGCTCAAGGGCGTCGTCGACGGCCGGCAGTCGGTCGAGGTCGACAAGGACGGCAGCAAGGCGACGTACACCTGTGACGACCTGATCATCGCCACCGGCGCGAAGGTCCGGATGCTGCCGGGGATGTCGGTCAGCAAGAACGTGGTGACCTACGAGGAGCAGATCCTCGACGAGGACCTGCCGGGCAAGATCGTGATCGGCGGCTCGGGCGCGATCGGCGTCGAGTTCGCCTACGTCATGAAGAACTTCGGCGTCGACGTCACCATCGTCGAGTTCCTCGACCGGATGGTGCCGACCGAGGACAAGGACGTGTCCAAGGAGCTGCTCAAGCAGTACAAGAAGCTCGGCGTCGAGGTGCTCCTCTCGACCAAGGTCGACGGCGTCGAGGACACCGGCGACGGCGTGAAGGTGACGGTCAGCCCGGCCGACGGCGGGGACTCCACGGTCATCGAGGCCGACAAGTTCCTGGCGGCGTTCGGGTTCGCCCCCCGCCTAGACGGCTACGGCCTCGAGGCCACCGGGGTCGAGACCACCGACCGCGGCGCCATCGCGGTCGACGCCCGTGGCCGCACCAACGTCAAGGGCGTCTACGCGATCGGCGACGTCACCGGCAAGCTGATGCTGGCGCACACCGCCGAGGCGATGGGCGTGGTCGCGGCCGAGACGATCGCCGGCGCCGACACCGTGGAGATCGACTTCGACTTCATCCCGCGGGCGACGTTCTGCCAGCCGCAGATCGCCTCGTTCGGCTACTCCGAGGAGCAGGCCAAGGAGAAGGGGTACGACGTCAAGACGGCGCAGTTCCCGTTCTCGGCCAATGGCAAGGCGCGCGGGATGGCCGAGGGCGTCGGGTTCGTGAAGATCGTCGCCGACGCCGAGTACAACGAGATCGTCGGCGCCCACATGATCGGCCCCGAGGTCACCGAGCTGCTGCCCGCGCTGACCCTGGCCCGGCAGTGGGACCTCACGGCCGACGAGGTGGCCCGCAACGTCTTCGCGCACCCGACCCTGTCGGAGGCGATGAAGGAGGCCGTCGAGGGCATCGCCGGCCACATGATCAATTTGTGACAGCAGCCGCGGGCGAGGAACGAGCGCGCGGCTGCTGTCACAGGTCGCGCAGGCGACCGGCGTGACGAGACCAACGCGACGATGAAGGAGGACGCAACGTGAGCACCGATCGCGTCGTCATCCTCGGCGGCGGCCCGGGCGGCTACGAGGCCGCGCTGGTCGCGGCCCAGCTCGGCGCGGAGGTCACGGTCGTCGACAGCGACGGCATCGGCGGCTCCGCGGTCCTCACCGACTGCGTGCCGAGCAAGACCCTGATCGCCACCGCCGAGCTGATGACCGACGTGCACGGCGCCAACGAGCTGGGCGTGATGATCGGCGACGACGGGGTCCGCGTGGATCTCGCCCGGGTCAACGAGCGGGTGCTGCAGCTCGCCGCGGACCAGTCCGCCGACATCACCCGCCGGCTCGACAAGGAGGGCGTGCAGGTCGTCTCGGGCCGAGGCCGGCTCGACGGTCCCGGACGCGTGGTCGTGGAGGACACGGCGTACGACGCCGACGCCGTGCTGGTCGCCACGGGCGCCGCACCCCGGACGCTGCCGAGCGCCCAGCCCGACGGCGAGCGGATCCTGACCTGGGAGCAGGTCTACGGCCTCGACGAGGTGCCGACCGAGCTCGTCGTGGTGGGGTCCGGCGTGACGGGCGCCGAGTTCGCGAGCGCCTACCTGGCGCTCGGCATCCCCGTGACCCTGGTGTCCTCCCGCGACCGGGTGCTGCCCGGCGAGGACGCGGACGCCTCCGCCGTGCTGGAGGAGGTCTCGACCCGGCGCGGGATGAACGTGCTGTCGAAGTCGCGGATGGAGTCGGTCACCCGGTCCGGCGACGTCGTCACGGTCACGCTCACCGACGGCCGGACCGTCGAGGGCTCGCACTGCATCCTGGCGCTCGGCTCGGTGCCCAACACCGCCGACCTGGGCCTGGAGGAGGCGGGCGTCATCCTCAAGGAGGGCGGCTTCGTCAACGTCGACCGGGTCTCCCGCACCTCGGCGCGTGGCGTCTACGCCGCCGGGGACTGCACCGGGGTGCTGATGCTGGCCAGCGTCGCGGCGATGCAGGGCCGGATCGCGATGTGGCACTTCCTCGGCGACGCGGTGCACCCGCTCGACCTCAAGAAGGTCTCCTCCAACGTCTTCACGGCGCCGGAGATCGCCACCGTCGGCTGGTCCCAGCAGGCCATCGACGACGGTGAGATCGTCGCGGAGGCGGTGACGCTGCCGCTGTCCGGCAACGCGCGCGCCAAGATGCAGGGGGTCCACGACGGGTTCGTGAAGCTGTTCTGCCGGCCTGGCACCGGCATCGTCGTCGGCGGCGTGGTGGTCGGCCCCCGCGCGAGCGAGCTCATCCACCCGGTCTCCATCGCCGTGGCCGAGTCGCTGACCGCCGACCAGCTCGCCCAGGCCTTCACGGTCTACCCGTCGATGAGCGGTTCGGTCGCCGAGGCGGCCCGGCGGCTGCACCGGTTCAAGGTCGACTGACCAGGAGCTGCTCCAGCCGGGCGATCTCCGCGGACTGCTCGGCGACGATGCCCGTGGCCAGCTCGTTCACGCGCGGGTCGGCGCCGTGCTCGAGGACGAACCGCGCCATCTCGACGGCGCCCTCGTGGTGCCTGACCATGTCCTCCAGGTAGAGCCGGTCGAACTCGGCACCCTCGGCGTCCGCGAGCTCGTCGAGCTCGTCGGGAGTGAGCATCCCCACCATGCCCGCGTGCCCGTGCTGCGCGTGGTCGTACTCCGCGGGGTTCGCGCCGGGTGCGGGTACGTCGATCGAGCGCTCCGTGAGCCACTGGGCCATGACCAGGATCTCCGGGCCCTGCGCGGCCTCGATCCGCGCGGCGACGTCCCTGACCCGCTGGTCGTCCGCCCGGTCCGGAACCAGGGCCGACATCTCGAGCGCCTGGCGGTGGTGGAGCACCATCATCTGCATGAACGCGACGTCGTCGTGTGTCGCGTCCGGCTCCTCCAGCGGCTCCGACGGATTCCGGGTGGTCGTGTCCTCGCCCGGGGCTCCCGGCTGGAGCTCCGCCACGGAAGGGGCCGGGGGGCTCGGCTCCGGGTCGGGAGCGGCGACCGGCTCGTCGGTGCAGGCGCACGTCGCCGCGAGCAGCAGGGCCGCGGCCGCGGTACGCCAGGTCCGCTGCACGCTGCGTAACCTAGCCCGGCGCCCGTAGTTTGACCGTCGTGCCGACCCCACGCCGGACCCCGAGAAGACTCCGCCTGGCCCTCGTCCTGCTGGCCGTCGCCGCAATGGGCGCCGCGCTCCTGCAGGCCCCGGCGATCGCCACCGCGCTGGCGCCGGTGCTGGGCGGTGACGGCGACCCCACGACGTGCACGACGGCGGAGCTGAAGCGGCTCCAGGCCGCCGGTGACAACTTCGCAGACGCGTGCCTCCTCCCGGGCCAGGAGCTGGCGGGCCTGGCCGAGGCCGACTACGCGGCCGCCGCGGACGTCGACAAGTCCGACGACATGGAGCTGGTGGCCAGCGTGCCGCTGAGCGGCGCCTTCGCCGAGGAGGGTGCCTACGGCACCGACATCGCGTTCAAGGGCCGCTACGCCTACCAGGGCAACTACCGCGGGTTCGCGGTCTACGACATCAAGACCCCCACCGCCCCGAAGCTCGTCGCGCAGGTCGTCTGCCCCGGCAGCCAGGGCGACGTGTCGGTCTACCGCAACGTGCTGGTCCTCAGCGTCGACTCCAGCCGCAGCGACAACACCTGCAGCAGCACCGGCAAGCCGGCCAGCGACAAGTCCGCGTGGGAGGGCCTGCGGGTCTTCGACATCCGCAAGCCCACCAAGCCGAAGTACGTCGCCGCGGTCGAGACCGACTGCGGCTCGCACACCCACACGATCGCGCCGTCGAAGAAGGGCAAGGCGCTCTACGCCTACGTGTCGTCGTACGCGCCCAGCGCCGACTTCCCCGACTGCCAGCCGCCCCACGACTTCATCAGCGTGGTCAAGGTGCCCCTGGCCAAGAAGAAGATGAAGAAGGCGCGCGTGGTCGCTGAGCCGGTGCTGTTCCCGGACGGCGGCAACCCGGGGTCGCCGACGCCGACGAGCGAGACCAGCGGGTGCCACGACGTGACCGCCTACCCGGCCAGGAACCTGATGGCGGGCGCCTGCATGGGCGACGGCATCCTGATGGACATCACCCAGCGCAAGCGGCCGGTCGTGACCCAGCGGGTCACCGACGAGGTGAACTTCTCGTTCTGGCACTCGGCCACGTTCAACAACGCCGGCACGAAGGTCGTCTTCACCGACGAGCTCGGCGGTGGCGCGCTGCCGACCTGCAACCCGCTCGTCGGCGCCACCCGCGGTGCCGACGGCATCTACGACATCGTCGGGGGCCAGCTGCAGTTCCGGAGCTACTACAAGATGCCGCGGCTGGAGGCGCTCACCGAGAACTGCGTCGCCCACAACGGCTCGCTGGTGCCGGTGCCGGGCCGCGACATCATGGTGCAGGCCTGGTACCAGGGCGGGATCTCGGTCTTCGACTTCACCGACTCGGCCAACCCGGTCGAGATCGCCCACTACGACCCGCCGCCGCTGTCGGACACCGAGCTGGTGCTCGGCGGGGTGTGGTCGGCGTACTGGTACAACGGCAAGATCTACGGCAGCGACATCACCCGTGGGCTCGACGTGTTCCACCTCAGCGACCCGGCGGTCGCGCCCGCGCTGGGTGTCCGCCTCAAGCGGTTCAACGCCCAGTCCCAGCCGTCGTACTGACTCCCCTGTCGGGGGCGGGCGGACTCAGACGATCAGCGGGTCGGCGCGGCCGGCGTACAGCGCTCCCTGCGCGTAGCCGCCGCCCCGGGCGTGCGCCGCCATCAGGCGCTGCCACGCCGACGTGTCGGCCTGGTCCGTGAACGCCGTCGGCGTGACCAGCCGGCGCCGCGGGGCGAGTCCGGCCGCGACCCGCTCGGCGTCGTCGCGGCAGACGCGCACCACGCCCGCGTCGAGCCACTCCGTCTCGGTGGTCGCCGGTCCGTGCCTGGGGTCGAAGAAGCACGGCTCGGAGCTCGACGGCGGGACCTCGTCGTAGGCGAACGCGTCGGACCGGGCCAGGTGGAACCACGCCTCCTGCAGCTCGGAGTGCACGTGCAGGGCGTCCGCGAGGCTGACCACTCCGGCGAGCGCCGCCCGGGCGCCGGCGTACCGCCCGGCCGCGAGCTTCCACTCCTGGGCGGCGTCACCGGCGAGCCAGGGTGGGCAGTCGTCCAGCCGCTGGGCGAGCACCACGAGGTCGGCGCGGGCCATCCGCATGGCGAGCCTCAGCTGGGCGAGGCGCAGCGCGCGCTCGTCGCTCGAGGCCTGGCGCTCCCGGCGCCACCGGCGGGCCATGGCTCAGGCTAGGCCGCGGTCGGCGCCCGGCGGGTCACGGAACGGTTGCAGTCAGATCCCGCGGGTCCCCTGACCGAGGCCGGTGGCGGTGCGCTGGGCCGCGAGGGCCACCGCCAGGTAGTCGTGCGTCGCGTCCCTGCGCCGCATGTCGTTGGGCGTGCGACGGGCGTTGCCCAGCTCGTCCCACGCGACGTCGGCACCACCGTCGAGCTTCACCGTCCTCCGGCGCGGGGCGAGGCCCTGTGCGACGAGGTCGGCGTCCTGCTGGCAGCAGGGGTAGGTGGACGTCTCGCCGCCGATCGGGGCCCACTGGACCTCGGTGACCGCGGGCCCGTGCTGCGGGTTGAACGCGCACGGGTCGGTGCGGGTCGGCGGCTCCTCGCCGCGCACGATCGCGTCGCTGTGGGCCAGGTGCACGAAGGCCTGGTAGATCGCCTCCTGCACGGCGAGCACGTCCTCCGAGGTCTCCGCCTCGCGCAGCCGGGGCCGGGCCTCGGCGGTCAACGTCCGGGCGGCCTCGCGCGCGGCCAGTGCGCCGGGCTCGACCGGAGGGGCCTCGTCCTCGAGCCGTTCACCCAGCTCGAGGAGGTCCTCGCGGGCCAGCCTCGTGAGCCACCGCAGCCGCGCGGCCTCGTCCTGCTCGCGCTCCCGGTTGGCCTTGAACGGGTTGAGCCCCATGGCGACCTCCGCCTCTCC
>Ga0075363_100000233_pt1 | contig 15542 bp, 15 predicted proteins | sample EndMetdeltDD1763_FD_71470 | JGI IMG/M metagenome (GOLD analysis project Ga0075363, IMG submission 71470) | Populus endosphere microbial communities from Tennessee, USA - Endosphere MetaG P. deltoides DD176-3 | ecosystem: Host-associated > Plants > Roots > Endosphere | place: USA: Tennessee...
CTCCTGATGATCGGCGGCCCGAGCGACATCGTGGTCGAACCCAACATCGTGCGCGCAACGCCCAACCGAGATCAGATGGCACCGCGCCCGGCAGTCGGCGAGCAGCCGCCGCGCATCGCGCCGCTGCCCGACGCCGCCTGGAGCGAAGAAGCGGCGAGATCCGAGGCGCGGTCGGCTGACGCCTTCGATCATCCTGCCGAACCGCAGATGCCGGAGCCGCCGCCGCGCCCGGCACGGCCCACCTTCGCCGACGAAATCCGCCGCCCCGCAACGCCGCCGATGCCGGAACGCCGCAGCGATCCCTTGACGGGCTTTGCACCGGAATCGATCAGCGGTCGTCCCGACGCGGGCCCGCCGCGCCTCAGCCGTGGCGAGCCGCTGATGCCGCGGCCGCAACGCGAGTTGCCGAAGCCACCCCCACGTGAGGCGCCGCCACTGCGTCAGGCTTCGCCGCCCCGCGAAGCGCCACCGATCCGGGATGTGCTGCCTGCCCGCGAAGCCCCGCCGATTCCCGTTCCCGAGACGCCCGCCCGAGCGCCCGATCGCGCCGCGGCGCCACCGCCCGCGCCTCCTCCGCCTCCGGTCCCCGCGCCGCCGAGCGCCGACCAGAATCTCGCCGAGATGGCGCAGCGGCTGGAAGCCGCGCTGCGCCGCCCGGCTGAACCGGTAGCGCCACCGGTAGCGCCGGAAACGCCGCCCGCCCGGAATACCTCCCGCGGCGACCCCCCCGTTCCTGCCCCCGCCCCGCAGAAGAGCGGCTTCGAAAACCTCGAAGACGAGATGGCGTCATTGCTTGGCCGTCCAAAGAACCCTTCGTGAGGCCGGCGACTTTTCCGCGTAGAGTTTTATTTTTCTCAATCCTGACCGCCGCCGGATCGCTCGCCGATCCGGCGTTGGCGCAGGATATCAGCATCAATCTCGGCCAAGGCGGCGGCGGCGTCACCGAACGCGCGATTCAGTTGATCGCGCTGCTGACGATCCTCTCGATCGCGCCCTCGATCCTGATCATGATGACGTCGTTCACGCGGATCGTCGTCGTGCTCTCGCTGTTGCGTACCGCATTGGGCACCGCGACCGCCCCACCCAACTCCGTGATCATTGCGCTCGCGATGTTTCTCACCGCGTTCGTGATGGGTCCCGTCCTGCAGAAGTCCTATGACGACGGCATCAAGCCGCTGGTCGCCAACCAGATCGGGGTCGAGGAAGCGCTGCAAAAGGCCTCCGTGCCGCTGCGCGGCTTCATGCAGAAGAACGTTCGCGAGAAGGATCTGAAGCTATTCGTCGACCTCTCCGGTGAGCCGCCGCCGGCGACGCCGGAGGACCTCTCGCTGCGGATCCTGATCCCGGCCTTCATGATCTCCGAGCTGAAACGTGCCTTCGAGATCGGCTTCCTGCTGTTCCTCCCCTTCCTGATCATCGACCTGGTGGTCGCGTCGGTCCTGATGTCGATGGGTATGATGATGCTGCCGCCGGTCGTGGTGTCGCTTCCGTTCAAATTGATCTTTTTCGTCCTGGTCGATGGCTGGTCGCTGGTGGCCGGGAGCCTGGTTCAGAGCTATGGCGGCGGCTAATGGCCGGTTTCCGCCTATTCCCGACCTAATAGGTCAATGTTCCTTACATATTTGCTGCGGAGTTTCCCCGCAAATTTAAGGTCAGATTAGTTCCTTCGTGCACAATGGAAGGCAGGGAACCGAATTTCGTAGAAACGCATCACCGGGTTAAACGATGGCAGGCCAGTCGATCGGCGAGATGGACGTCGAATACGCCACGACGATTGCTGACCGGGCTATGCGGTTGATGGCGCAGCAGTCCGTTCCACCCACCCCCGCCAACTTCGCCGTCTGGTTCGAGTACGCGCTGGGCAGTTCGATTCCGCTGCGCAAGACCATCGACATCCTGATCACCGGCAAGCGCAAATTCGACGCCGCCACCAACCACGAACTCTACATCACTTACGTAACACCGCAGGCCGCCCCCAACCCGCTCGGCGACCTTCCCGAGCAATTGAGCGGCCTGATCGCGACCGCCCAGCAATTCCTCAACACCGCCGTAACCGACAACCGCAACCACATGAAGGCGCTCGGCGAGGTCTCGTCGGAAGCCGACGCGACCAGCGATCCCCGCGCGATCATCTCGAAACTGGTCGACGAATTGTCGAAAGCGACGACACGAGCCGCAACGCTGGAGGCCAATTTCGCCGCCACCTCGGAAGAACTCGACAACATTCGCGACTCGCTGAAGGCCGCCGAGCAACGCTCCAACACCGATGCGTTGACCGGGCTCGCCAACCGTCACTCGATGGACGAATTCCTTCGTCTCGCCCAGATCGCGGCGATGGAAAAGGACGAGGCACTCAGCGTTTTCCTGATCGACATCGATCATTTCAAGAAATTCAACGACGATTATGGCCATCAGGTCGGCGATCAGGTGCTCAGGCTGGTGGCCAAGGTCCTGCAGGAAGGTGTTCGCGAAGTCGATCTCGCAGCCCGCTACGGCGGAGAGGAATTGATCGCGGTTCTTCCGGGCGCCGATCTCGAGGATTGTACGACGGTGGCCGAGCGCATTCGCCGCCGCATTGCCGAAGCGAAGCTGACCCGTCGCGCAACGGGCAAGGAAATCGGCAGCATCACGGTTTCGATCGGGGTGGCGCAATTCCGCCTCGCCGAATCCGCGGATGCGATGATCGAACGCTGCGACCGCGGGCTCTACCAAGCCAAGCGGCTCGGCCGCAATCGCACGGTGACCGAAACCGAACTCGAGCCCGAGGCCGGCGCGGCCTGACGGGATCGCTCCAACGCCGGTGCGCCTCCAGCGCCTGCCTGTTTCTCGCCTTGTTTGAGCAGCGAAGAAATTGCCGCACCCCGCCCCGTTGCGGAACTAATGTCGCAATCCCGGCTTATCGTTGACGCCCTACAGCCTGGAGTATTCCATGAAAATCGCAGGGATGATTATGGCCGCTACCGTGGCCCTCGGCATCGCCACATCGGCGCTTGCGCAGCAAACGCGGACTGGAATGGTGACCAGAATAGATCGGATCAGCGGCACGATCTCGATCAAGGATACGCCTGACGGCACCACCGGTGCGAACACCGGCGCCGCCACCGAGGAATTCAAGGTCCAGGATGGATCGCGGCTGAACGCCTTGCACGTCGGCGATAGCGTCACCTTCGCCGTGAACGATGCGGCGGGGACCAAGACCATCACCAAGATCGACAAGAAGTAAGATCTGGATTGCCTTAGCGCCTTCCAGCCGCAAGCTCGCCTGCGGATAACGCGTCAGACAAAAAGAGCCCGGTTCTGATTTGGTCAGGACCGGGCTCTAGCGTGAGGAAGTCCGTTCGAGTGACGCACGAAGTTCGGCGACGGTCTCGTCGCAATATTCGTTCAGCTTCTGGAATCGCTGCTCCAGCGCCTTGAGTGTCCTGGCGCGCTTCGCAGGTCCCTCCCGGTCGATGTTGAATCTGTCGGCCGGCGAAGGACGGGATGCCAAAGCCTCCATGAGGGCCAGCGCAGCTTGTATCGAAGTGTCGTGACCGTCGCTGGAAGACATTTACGCACGCCTTACAAATTGGAAGCCGCTCTGGATTCGGTCCGGTAGAACTGCGTGTGGTCGCGCGCTGGCGTTGTGAGCTTGCACCGTACTGTGTGTTGGCTGGAAGCCCGGGCGGGGTCGATTTAGTGGCAAAAAATTGATGCTTGCGGCGAATGAGCGGCGCTACCTCGTAGTCTTACGGACTTTCTCTCCACGATTAGGATGCAATCGCCAGCGATAATTGTCCAATTGAGTCGTTAGTTGCTTCAGCGATAGTTCGAAATGCCCGCCCCGCCTTCAGAAATCAGTCTGCCACCACGCTGCGAGACCTGCGGCTTCGGCACGGCCCGGATTGGAAAGCTGCCCCGGATCGGACTTCGCCCCCTCCTCTACGTGTACAAGTGCGACGCCTGCAACCAGATCATGTCGGTCGAGCCCGAGCAGCAGGACAGTCCCACCATCAGCCCCACCGTCATACCGCCGATGCCGAAGCCGGACATCAAGCAGGCCCCGCACAGGATCCCCCGGCGACAGCCGCAGTGATCCCGGGTCACAGCACCGGCTGAGGATTTCGGCGCGCACCTTTCCAGCTTGGAAAACACCGCGATGGCGGCTGGACCGGGTTTCATCCGGCGAATACCGCATGTAAAGCTTCGGCCAAATTTCTCTTAAAAGAAGAGGCAGGGCATGTCCGAGGGCTTCATTGACGAATTGCGCAACACGCTAGACAGGGGCGCGGTGTTGTCAGGCGACGATATCGACGCACGCTATCATCACGATTCCGCCGGCAATCCGGTACCGAAGCCGCGCGCAGTCGTCCGGCCGAGAACCACGGAGGATGTCTCCGCATTGTTGCGGCTTTGCCATCGCGAAGGTGTCCCCGTCACCACGCAGGGCGGCATGACCGGACTGGTGCGTGCCGCACTGCCGAATGCCGGTGAGATCGTGCTCTCGATGGAGCGCATGAACGCAATCGAGGAAGTCGATGTCTCGGGCGGCGTCGCCATCGCCCAGGCCGGCACGCCGCTGCAGAAACTCCAGGAGCGGGTCGAGCAGGACGGCATGATGTTTCCGCTCGACCTCGGCGCGCGCGGCAGCTGCACCATCGGCGGCAACATCTCGACCAATGCCGGCGGCAACCGCGTCATCCGTCACGGCATGACGCGCGACCTGATCCTCGGCCTCGAAGTCGTCACCGCCGACGGGACTGTGCTGAAAGGCCTGCGCAAATACATCAAGAACAATACCGGCATCGACCTGAAGCAGCTGTATATCGGCACCGAAGGCATTCTGGGCGTGGTGACGCGCGCAGCACTTCGGATATTTCCGGCGCCGGCCGAACGCCAGGTGGCGCTTTGCGCGCTCCCCTCCTTCGGGCAAGTCACGACCTTTCTCAAGCTGGCGCGAAGATCGCTCGGCGGTGAATTGACCGCGTTCGAGGTCATGTGGAACGCCTACTACCGCCAGACCGTCGAACGTGTGAAGGGAGTGGTGGGGCCGCTGCCGACCGATCATCCGTTCTATGTGCTGCTGGAGGCTTCCGGAAGCGACGCTGAACGCATGCGGAGCAACCTCGAGCAAATGCTGGAAACGGCGATGGGCGATAATTTAATTCTCGACGCCACGCTCTCGACCTCGAACGCATCCGCGGCTGCGATCTGGCGTATCCGCGATTCCAGCGTCGAACTCGGTCGCAGCTTTCCATTCGCGGCAAGAATGGGTTTCGACGTCAGTCTCTCCATCGACAGGATGGAGGAATATGCGGATACGCTCGACGCGCGAGTCAAGGCGATCGATCCGCAGGCTTTCACCATCGTGATGGGACACGTCGGCGACGGCAATCTGCATCCCAGCGTGTATCACGAGCATACGCCCGGGAAGCGCGATGAATTCGAAAAGCTGGTCTACGACCTCACTGGCGAATTCGGCGGCTCGATCTCGGCCGAACACGGCATCGGCATCCTCAAGCGGCCATATTTGAAGATGAGCCGCACCGAAGCGGAAATTGAAACCATGCGCACGCTCAAGCGCGCGCTCGACCCGAAGAACATTCTCAACCCGGGGCGGATCTTTACGGTGTGAGAGCTCCGGGGCGGTCAAGCCAGTTCAGACAACCGCCCGCCTCACTCCTTCAAATCATACTGCTTGCAAAGGTGGTCGCCGATCTGGACAAGCATGGCGACGCATTCGGGATAGCCGGGTTTGGCGATTGTGGCGCCATCGGCCTCGGCGCGGAATTCCCAGCTGTCGCCGTCGGGGATCACCGAAATCGTGATGCCGTCGGGACAATCGACGTGAGCCTTCAACTCGGCTCGCGCCATCGCAATGAGTTCGGCTTCGGTCTTGGCGGGCTTGCTCATCGCGACGGCATCCTCCGGCAGGTTGTTTTGCTGCAGGTTGCCGCTTTGAGGCGCATCTGTCGAGGGCGGAACGACGCGCTATTGCGCCGCGCTTGCCGGCCGCGTTTCGGCAATGACACGCAGTGAGGCCGTCTTGTCCGTATCCAGCCCCGGGCCGGTCGCGATCGGGTCGGCCGCGATCGGATCAGACACTGACGACGGCTTCTGAATGTGCTTGTTGAATATCCTGATGATGCGGCCTTTGACGACGGGCACCGTGTCGAACATATCGGATGCGATGCCTTCGATAGCATCCCGCAACGCCAGGAATTGTGCCTGCCTGGCCATGCTCTCCGTGCCTCTTGTGCCGCCCAGCTCGTCCATTGCGGCATCGCTGATCTGGCACTCGACCGGATCGGCCTCGTTCAGCATCATGAACCTGAACGCCAGGCGCTCAGTGTCGTGTCCTATAATTCGGTCCCGGGTCAGTGGCATCGAGCGGGCAGTCTTGAGCGGTTGGCTGGAGGCGAATGCAAAGGGCGCCGGGGAGACGCCGACGCCGTTCCTAATGCGCCAACTGGTCAAAAATTAGCCGAACCTGCGGCCGAATCCGCTACCGCGCCTGCTTCGTCAACTCGATCCGCCTGATAGCGGGCAAAGAGCCGGTGTGGACCGGCTCGTTCCTCGACATCTCCGGTGACACCGGCGCGCGAGCGGTCGCATCCGGGAAGCGGACCTTCATTTCGCGAATGAAGCCGTCGAGCGTGTCGACGCTGGCGGCCATCTTGGCGATCAGGGCGAATTCGGTGCTGTTGGAGGCAGCCGGCTTGCTCGCGATCTCGAATGTGGACTTGTCGGCCTCTCCGTTCATCAAGGGCGCGTATTTCTCGCGGAAGCGGGCCAGGCCGATCGCGTCCTCGGCGAGCGCATAGCCGACCACGGCGCGGATCACATCGCTCTTCTCGGCGGCGTTCAGCGGCCTGAAATCCCGCCAGCGCTCGCCGTAGTACAATTCAATCTGTTCGGAAGCCTCACGCCACTGCCGCGAGGCCCAATAGATGTCGGAGCGCAGCCGGATCGCTTCGCGGCCGGCGATGTTGGAGATGATATCGAGCGCGAGGTCATGGCGACCGACATCGCTTTGGGCCCGTGCCTCCAGCAGCAGCCGCTGCTGCCGCAGTTCGCCGGACAGATCGGCGATCCGGGTCACGCGCAGCGCTGCGATCGCGCGGTCCGGTTTGCGGTTGGTCAGGTAGACCATGGCAAGACGCGCCGCCACCTGCGCGCGCGCGGCTCCTTCGAGGCGCTTGTCGACCTGGTACTGCAGCAGTTCGGCGGCCTGGTCGAGCAGGTCCACAGCGGCCAGCCGGTCCGCGAGCCGCCTGATCATCTCGTCGCCGCGACGGCCGATCGGCGTCAATTCGCGGAATTCGTAGAACATGCTGAGCGCATCGACCGGCTTCATGTCTTCGCCCTTCGGGCTCAGATAGAGCTCGGCGAACAATGCGGAGGCCGCGTCCTGGCCTTGCCGCGACAGCTCGGAATTGGGCTGCAGCTTCGTTGCGGTCTTGGCGGCGGTGAGCGAGTCGGCATAGCGCCCGTTCTTGGCATAGACCTCGGCCAGCTTGTTCAACGTCCTCAACTCGATCGCATCGCCGCGCCAGATGACCGACAATATCTCCAGCTCGCGCATCAGCTCGGTCTGGCCGAGTTCACCACGCCGGAGCCGCAGCAGCGCTTCCAGCAGCCTCGCCTCCGCTGACGCCTCCCGGTCGGGGGACTGCGCTGCGTATTTGTAGGCATCGAGCGCGTCCTTGTCGTGTCCGAGCGCCTCGGCAAGCCGCCCACGCAGCACCGCGATCTCCGGCTTCATCTCGTCGGGAATGCCGATCACCTCAAGTTCGCTGCGCCGGCGCGAGGCCCCGGCATAATCCTTGACCTCGAGCGAGGCGCGCATCGCATCCGCGGTAACGACACGCTGAAGTTCGACCGGCAGCGTGGCGATGGAGAATTCGGCGTTCTTGAACTTTTCGCGCGCATCGGCCCATTTTTCCTGACGGGCGAGCGCGAACCCTTTCCACAATTGGGAATCGTAACCATTGCCGATCGCTGGGCTCGCAAGGTCCTTGAGCGCGCGCTCGGGATGCCCCATCAGGATGCTGGCGACCGCACGTATCATCAATACAGCGGCGTCTTCGTTGCCCGGATTGGTCTCGGAGAGGATGAGGTTGGTCATTCCCCTCGCCTCATGATACATCCCGCGCGACATGTAGAAGTTGGCAAGCTCGAGCCGGGCCTGCGCCTTTTCCTCAGGCCCCGCGACGGCCGCGGCCCTGGTCAACGCATCCAGTTTGGGGAAAAACTTCTCTTCCCGGTTCTTGCGCCATTCGTTGCCGTCGAATAGCGGCCTCACCGCCGCGGTGGCGCGTTCGGCCGCGACGTCGGCGGACGACAGCGTCAACCCTCCGGGCCGTCCCAGCATCACCTTGTCGGAACCCACCTCGGCGCTGATATCGTCGGAGTTCGGATGCACGACCACGCCCTGCACGGATTCCAGCAGCGATAGTTCGACGAAATCCTGCCGCTTGATGAGGCCGCGGGTCGGCGGCGGCGCGGTGACGACCAGGAGCGTATCGCCGGCGTCGGGATCGATCAGCCGGTGCATCGCACCGGCATTGGCCAATGGCACGGTGACGCTGGCGCGCGCGGGATCGGCAATGTTTCGCAGCACCGTCAACGGCAGCGGCGACGTCTGGCCGCGGTCGGCGAAGGTCAGCGTCCACTCGGATCCGTTGGCGCGGCCTTCGCTTTCGAGCGACGGTATCTGCGGCCGGTTGAGGCGAATGCGGATAGCCTGCCCCTTCTCCAGCGGCAGCCGGCTGACATCGCTGATGATGGCGCCGCCCTTGGCGCGGATCGGTTCGATATCGAGCGGTTTGCTCTGGTCGAACACCAGCCACACCGTATCGGCACGGCGAAATAGCGCAGCCGGGGTCGGCACGGCAAACGAGAACGTCACGCGCAGGCCGTCACTGTCCCGCCTCGCCTCGACGCTGGCGGTCTTGTCGTTGGCGCCGCTTTCCGGCGGCGGACTGGATGCCGCAGGCTCAGCCTTCTTCGCCGGCTCCGCAGGCGGAGCCTGCTTGGGCGGTGCGGCCTTCGGCGCTTCCGCAGCGGCGGCCTGGACCTGTTCGGCAGACGTCGCGACTTTCGCGGCTTCCGCCGGCAGCGCGGGGTTTTCCGGTGCGGCTGCGATCTTCTCGGCTGCAGGAGCCGCGCTGTCCTTGGCCGGCGTCATCTTTTCGACGGCAGGCGTTGCGGCCTCGGCCGGCGCTTCGGTCGCCTGGGCAGGCTTGATCTCGATCCTGGCCTGTTCGGCAATCGTCTCCGAGGTCGCAGGCGGAATCTCGGCCGGCTGCTGCGGCAACGACGATTCCTTCACTGTCTTTTCGCGCGAAGTCCGCGCGGCAGGCCCCGGCTTGGCCGGTGTGGCCGGCTTCACTGTGGCCTGCGGCTCGGGCACAGCGGGCTTGTCCGCCTGCTGGAAGGCGACATCGATCACATAGTTCTTTTCCTCGCGGAAGGAATGTACGTCGACCTCACCGATCAGCACGATATCGACTGCGGAAGAATCGACGTCGGCCCGCTGGCTGATCGAGGCGACGTTGGGTGGTGCCGCTATCTTGGCATCCGCCAGGTCGAAATTGAGCACGCTGTTGAACTGAAGCGTCAGTTTCTGCTCGTTCAGCACCGACGACACGTTGACGCCGTCGGGCATCTCGAACACGAAGCGGACGAAGGTCGGCTGCACCGAGGCGCGGACACGCACCGGCGGCCGCTTCTTCGCGGCATTGACCGCCATCTGCGCGCGCAACGCGCGCTCGGCGGCCCGCGCCCGCTCCGCCAGTTCGCGCACGACCGCCGCAGGGAGCGCGGGCGGCGGGCCGGTCCAGCTGTCGGGCAGGAAGTCGACGAAAATCCGCTCTCCCGCCGTCATGGTGTTTACGGTCGCCCGCCGCGACAGCGACAGCCTGATCGCCGTGCCGTCGGGATCGCGCCGCGCCGAGCCGACATAATCGGGAACGGCGTCCGACAATTTGTCGACGGGAATATCCACCGGCCGCTTGAACTGGATAATGATGATCGAGCCGGCGGTCGAAACGTTGGATTCGACGTCCTCGGCCAGCTTCAGCACCAACCGGGCGAAGCCGCCTCCGGACGTGAACGTTGCCTCCCCCCGGACCGGATCGTCGGCCCGGCAGGGCTGCGAAACGACGAGGCTGGCGAGCAGCAGGACAAAGGCCAGCGGCCAGCCGAGGCAAAGCCGGGCCGTCCGCGCCAAAGCGCGGCCCTGCGACCCAGTTCCAGCGGCAGCCCCTTGCCCCATCCAGGAAATCTCGCGGCCTCAATGAATTCTACGGCGAAGTGCCCTCGCCTGCGGTTTTGAATCTTGGATTGGCCGACTTAAGGTTTTGTTAACGCCAACTCATTGATTTCGTTGAAAGGGCCCCGTCGGCATCTGCTGCCCCGCGTGGGGGCGTCCCCCCTTGCGCGATGGGGTCGGAATGCGACCCGCAAAAGCGACATGGGCGCGGCTGTAACAATCGCGATAGGACACAGCAATATTCGGCGCCGTGATCGCAAAACCATGGAACCAATTTCGGTCATCCCGTTTTAGGTGATGCATGGACCCGGGATGCGGGCCGGCAATCGATCAAGCACTCCCGGGTCTGCAAAAACCTGCTCAAGCAGGCAAATTCGGAGTGTGTGAAAATGGCAACCCAGATCGTGATGGATCGTACCGGTGATACCCGCCATACATTCGACATCCAGGATCGCGTGGAGGTCGAAAAGGCCGAGCGGCGCTTCATGGAATTGACCGGCGCAGGCTTTACGGCGGCGGTACGGTCGGGGCCCGGCGAGCAACGGGTTATCCGCTCCTTCGATCCGACAGCGGAGGAAACGCTGTTTTATCCGCGACTTGTTGGTGGCTGACGGCCGTGACCCAGCAGATTGTCCTGGCGATGTGTTCGTTCGTCCTGGCTTTGCTTGGCACGGTGCTGCTGTCGGCGCTTTCGCTGGTAGTGGCGCGATCCGGTTCCGGCAGCAGATCGTTCCGCCTCGAAACCGAGGCGCGGGCGATGGCGCTGTTGAAGGGCTGGCTCTCGCCGAAGCAGCGCGCCAGCTATGAGCGATTCCGATATTTCGACGTCATCGGCAGCGATACCGGGACGCGCTATCGGGTCCATCATGGCACGCAGACGAACATCGAGGAACTCAGCGGCACGGGGCACCATGTCTGCAAATGGTGTTTCGTTCCGGATGGCGACCTCGCCGCGGGCGATGTGATGCTGGCGCAGAAGATCGCCCTTGAAACCAACGAGCGGGGCGCGCTCTCCGTCGCCCATCGCTCGTTCGTGACAGGGCCGCGGAGGTTCTGATCGGGCAAACGCCAACGCCCCCTCGCCGGGGGCGCGCGAACCTGTGTCAGTTCGGCTTCTGCTGCAGCATCTTGCCTTCGATCTTCGGCAACTCGGCCGTCGAGGTGGATTTATCGGAGCCGGCGCGGCGGGCCAGTTCGACCGTCAGCCGTTCGGCCGCTTCCGGCTGCATCAAGCCGAGAATGTCCGACATCTTGCGCGGCGCGATCTGCGAGGCGATTTCGTAGAGCACCGACATTTCCAGCCGGTCGAACACCTTGGCGGCATCCTTTGGCTTCATGTTCTCATACATCGTGATGATGCCCTTGAAGCGCGCGGCGTTCTGCTCGGCCTTTTGCCCCGTCGCGGTCGAGATCTTTGCCTCGGTTGCCTTCATCTCATCGACGCGGCCCTCGATGCGCTTCTCGGCGGATTTCAAAAGGCTTTCGCGAATTTCGACTTCGCGCGCACGCTGCTCCAGTTCCTGACGCCGCGCCTGCAGCCTTTCAAGAATGGCGCGCTCCGACGGCGACACCGATTGCGGGTTCTGGTCGGGAAACACCACGACGCCGCCGGGCTGTGGCGGCTCGGTGGCGGGCGCAGCCGGCTTCGGCTCTTCCTTTTTCTCTTCCTTCTTGACCGAACCGGTGATGTCGGAGAGATCGGCCTTGCTCGGATAACCCAGGTTGTCCTGCGCCCACGACCGCTTGGCGGGTGGCGCGGGAGGGTTCGGCTGCGGAGACGGGCTCGCCTGATATTCGAAGACATAGCCGCCATCGATCACGAGGCCCGCGACCTTCAGCACGACAAGGCCGAAGATAGCAACCAGCACGACCGGAATGACGCGTATGTCCCGAAACGATTTCATGCAGCGAGGCCACTTGCCCTTCGGCGCTCGGAGAATGCTTCAGCGGCCGCGGCAACCGCCTTGGCGCTGGAGACCTTGGGTGCAGCAGGTTCGGCCTCCTGCGAGGGCCGCGCCGCGATCGCGATCTTGGACAGCCGGCGAATGACGCCGTCGCCTTCGGCGAGCATGTTCTTCAGGTGCCCGGCCATCTCTGTCGCCGCCGTGAGCTGGCTGCCGAGATTCTCGTTGACGTCGCGCACGGTGTGTTTGAGGCCGCCGATCGCCCGCTCCGCGATTTCGGTCGCGGTGATCAGTTCCGCGATCGTCGCCTTCAGCGAATGCTCGTCCGCCTTCAGCCGCTGCAGCCGCTTGTTGAGCACCATGCAGTAACCGATCGTGAGCATCAGCAGCACCGCCACCAAACTCTCGATTACTATGCCAAGGGAATGACTCATTGTGCCTCCATCAACTTGGTTTGCTCGTCGGCCTTCTCGAACATCGCGAAGGTGGTATTGGGCTTGCGCAATTGTTTGGTGACGCGAATGGCGACGCGGTCGCCGACCCGGCCCATCCGTCCTTCCGTCAGCGTGACGTTGCCGCAACGGACCGAGACCAGCGCATCGGGACGCATCTCGAGCGGGAGGGTGTCGCCAACCTTCAGCTTCATCAGTTGCTTGAGCGGAATATCGGCTTCATACAGCACGGCATCGACCGATATCTCGGCCTGTGCCACCTCGGTCGCGAAATGTCCTTCCCAGATCGGATCACGGCCGAACTTTTCGCCCATGAACATCTGGAGCAGAACCGGGCGGATCGGCTCGATCGTCGCGTAAGGCAGCAGCAATTCGACATTGCCGCCGCGGTCTTCCATGTCGATGCGCAGCCGGACCAGGATCGCAGCATTGGCGGGCCGTGAGATCGCCGCGAAGCGCGGATTGGTTTCCAGCCGGTCGATAGAGAACGTCACCGGCGACAATGGCCGGAATGCCTGCTCGGCGTCGGCCAGCACCACCTCGACCAGCCGCTTGACCAGGTTGGTTTCGATCGTGGTGTAGGGCCGCCCCTCGATGCGCAGCGACGTCTGGCCGCGCCGGCCGCCGAGCAGCACGTCGATGATCGAATAGATCAGGCTGGAATCGACCGTCGCGAGGCCGAAATTCTCCCACTCCTCGGCCTTGAACACGCTGAGCACGGCGGGGAGCGGAATTGAGTTCATGTAGTCGCCGAAGCGAACCGAGGTGATGCGGTCGAGCGAGACTTCGACGTTGTCGGAGGTGAAGTTGCGCAAGCTCGTGGTCATCAGCCGCACCAGGCGGTCGAACACGATTTCGAGCATCGGCAGACGCTCGTAGGACACCATCGCGGAATCGATGATGGCGCGAATGCCGGAATTGTCGTCGAGATTGACGTCGCCGACGGAGAAGCCGAGCAGATTGTCGATTTCTTCCTGCGACAGAACCCGTTCGCCGGAATTCTTGTTGCCGAACTCGCGACCGCCGTCCTCGACCATGGCCGCCCACTGCAGCGCCATGCTTTCGGAGAGTTCATTGGCGGCAGCTTCTTCCGCCGCCGCGGTGGGATCCTCGGAATCGAGCGACGCCTCCCATTGGGCGGCAATCGCGTCCTGGTCCATCTGATCCTGATTGCCGGCCATGATGCTAGATCCGTCCCGTCACTGCACGACAATTTCCTTGAACAACACGGCGCTCACCTGTTGTGGCGCCACCGCGTTGTTGACCCGCTTGGTCAGTTCTTCCTTGAGGCGGAACAGGCCGGCCGAACCATTGATGTCGGAGGGGCGCAGTTCGCGCAGGTAGGTCTGGAACAGGTCGGTGACGCGCGGCAGGTTCGGCTTGATGGCCTCGACCTCCTTGGCTTCCTTGATCTCGAGCACGACCTTGACGCGGAGATATTGCACCCGCTCGCCGGGGGCACCGACCAGATTGACCATCATGTCGGGCACTTCGACGAAGGACGGCGGCTTCGGCGGCGGCGCTTCGGCGTGCTTTTCCTCGCCATGGTGACCGCGCATCAGGAAGAACCAGCCGGCGCCGGCGCCAAGGATGGCGACGAAACCGGCGACCGCGATGATCAGCTTAAGCTTGCCCTTTTTCGGCGATGCGGCTTCTGCGCCATCCGCGCCTTCCGCCTGCTCGTTGTCAGCCATTGCCCCGTCCGCTTCGATTCCGAAAAGCGAACGCGGTTGCCACCAGCCTGGGTAAACGATGTCCCCACAACGCGAAACAAAAGCCGCCAGCGCACACGCGCTCCTCAATAGATGCAACGCTAGGGTAGTAATGGTTAACGGAACCTTTCCATTGGGACCCAAGTAGGAAAAATCTGCCGGGCAAACATGGTCAACAAGACCTTTCTGCCGCCCGCCCCGCGCTTCGAAAAACGCCTAACTCCTTAAAAAATCGGCACTTCCCGACTTGGCACGGCTTTCGCTGAGTAGTCGTCGTGACCTGCCCGGCTTGGGAGAGCCCAAAGGTTTACGACAGATCCGGATCACGGGCTTGGGAGAGCCTGCTTCGGATCGATCAAGGGGAGAACCACCGATGGAGAATATGCTTCTCGTCGGACTTTCGCGGCAAATGACGCTGGAACGGCAGTTGGATGTCGTCGCCAACAACGTTGCCAACATCAACACGACCGGCTTCAAGGCCGACCGGTCGCTGTTCGAGGAATATCTGCGCTCGCCTGCGCATGAAGATAATTTCGTGCGGTCCGACCGCCGCGTGTCCTTTGTGCACGACCGCGCCACCTTTCACGATTTCGCGGCCGGCCCCTCCGAGCAGACCAAGAACCCGCTCGACGTCGCGATCGACGGCAAGGCCTTCCTGGTGGTGCAGACGCCCGCCGGCGAACGTTACACCCGCGACGGCGGCCTGCAGATCAACAATCAGGGCCAGCTCGTGACCGCGAGCGGCGATCCGGTGCTCGGTACTTCCGGCCCGATCGTGTTCCAGTCGACCGACAAGGCGATCAACATCGCAGCCGACGGCAATATCACGGTCCTCGAAGGCACCGGCCGCACCGACTCGGTCCGCGGCAAGCTGCGGCTGGTCAATTTTGCGGACCCGCAGAAGCTCGTGAAGGAAGGCGGCAACCTCTACTCCGCGGGCCAGGGCGTCGCCCCCCAGCCCGACACCACCTCGCAGGTGCGCCAGGGCTTCATCGAGAAGTCGAACGTCAATTCGATCCATGAAATGAGCCGCATGATCGAGATCACGCGCACCTACACGCAGATCTCGGCGATGCTGCAGCAGCAGCACGACCTGCACCGAACCGCAGTCGAGAAACTCGCCGACGTTCCGGCATAACCGTAAGGCATTGATCGATGCGCGCCCTTTACACAGCAGCGACCGGCATGGCGGCACAGGAACTCAACGTTCAGGTGATCT
>Ga0075363_100000234_pt1 | contig 15534 bp, 11 predicted proteins | sample EndMetdeltDD1763_FD_71470 | JGI IMG/M metagenome (GOLD analysis project Ga0075363, IMG submission 71470) | Populus endosphere microbial communities from Tennessee, USA - Endosphere MetaG P. deltoides DD176-3 | ecosystem: Host-associated > Plants > Roots > Endosphere | place: USA: Tennessee...
GTCGAGCCGCGCGGCGCCGACCGGATCCCGCACGGCGTCCGGGCCGCCGTGCCACCGTCCGTACGCCGCGGGCTGCGCAAGATCGCCGGCCGCGAGCGCCCCGAGACCCCATGAGCAGCCCTGGGTCGAGCACCGGGTCGAGCACCGGGTTGAGCCCTGGGTCGGGCACCGGCATCCAGAACCTCGAAGGCCACACCGAGTTCGACATCACCTGGCCCTGGACGAGGCCGGGCGGCCTGCGCCCCGGCGCCACGGCCGTCCTGCGCGTGAAGGACGAGGCCAGGAGCCTGCCGTGGGTGCTGCCGCCGCTGCTGCGGGCCTGTGACCACGTGCTGGTGGTCGACAACGGCTCGACCGACGGCACCCCCGAGGTGACCGCGGAGACCGCGGCGAGGGCCGGCCTCGCGGACAAGCTCAGCCAGGCGGCGTACCCGTTCAGCGTGGCGCGCGCCGGCGCCGAGCACCTCGCCCAGCCGGAACGGTCCGTGCACTCCCTGGCCTACTTCTACAACTGGTGCTTCGCCCAGGTGGAGACCCGCTACTCGTGGAAGTGGGACGGCGACATGGTCCTCACCACCGAGGGTGAGGTGTCGATCGGCGACCTCGGTTGGCAGGTCGGCGACGTCCAGTCGATCATCCGGGTCCCTCGGCACGGGCTCTACCTCGAGAGCGACACCAAGGGCTACCTCGACCTCGGGCTCCGCAACGCCGAGGAGTGGGGCTTCCCCATCGGCCCGGACTTCGTCTTCACCAAGGCCTACGAATGGGAGATCCGCACGACTCCCGACCCGGTCCGCTCGATCGGGCTCCCACACGGGCTGTGCGTCGAGCTGAAGTACCTCGACGGCGACGAGTTCGCGCACTGGACCGACCCCGAGTCGTTCGCCACCAGCTATCGCAACAAGCGCAAGCGCCGTGAGTGGACGGTCTACAACGCCCTCAAGGAGGGCACGGTGCTGCCCGGTGTGCACGAGATCACCGCCCCGGCCGGCGTGCACGTCGTCGACTTCGTGACCCAGGAGTGGCTGCCGCGCGCACCGCGTCCGCTGGAGGTCGGGCTGCCCGAGCTGGCCCCGCTCTCCCCGGCCCAGCTGGCCCTGGGGGAGCGTGACCCCGCCTAGTGTCCCGTGACCCGCAGGGGCGGGTCACGAACACCGTTCGACAGGGGCTGGCGGGTAGAGTGCAGCGGTCGCCGGGCTCGAACGACTGAGTCCCAAACCTGCTGTTAGGTGAGTGAGTTGAGCACGTCGTCAGGGCCGGAGCCAGCCGTGCTGGTCTCAGGAGGTGCCGGCTTCATCGGCTGCGCCCTCGCCCCGCACCTGCTCGATCTCGGGCTCCCGGTCGTGGCGATCGACAACCTTCTCGCCCAGGTCCACCCCGACCGGGAGCGACCCGCGGCCCTGCCCGAGGCGGTGGAGCTGGTCGTCGGCGACGTCGCCGACCCGTCCGTGTGGGACGAGACACTGGCCCGCTACCGGCCCGAGCTGGTGGTGCACCTCGCGGCGGAGACCGGCACCGCCCAGTCGCTCACCGAGTCCACCCGCCACGCCACCACCAACGTGGTCGGTACGACGGCGATGCTCGACGCGTTCGCCCGTCACGAGGCGCTGCCCGAGCACGTCGTGCTCACCTCCAGCCGCGCCGTCTACGGCGAGGGTCCCTGGCGGGCCGCTGACGGCTCGGTCTTCGAGCCGGCGCCGCGCTCCCACGCCCAGCTGGCGGCCGCCCAGTGGGCGCACGTCGACCCCTCCGGACAGCCGGCCGCGCCGCTGGCGGCCGAGGCGACCACCACCCACCCGAACCCCTCGAGCGTCTACGGCTCGACCAAGCTCGCCCAGGAGCTCGTGCTGCGCAACTGGTCGGCCAGCTTCTCGGTGCCCCTGTCGGTGTTCCGGCTCCAGAACGTCTACGGCCCCGGCCAGTCGCCGCACAACCCCTACACCGGCATCATCACGCTCTTCCACCGGCTGGCCTCGCGCGGCGAGACGCTGGACGTCTACGAGGACGGCGAGATCAACCGCGACTTCGTCTACATCGACGACGTCGTCGCCGCGCTGGTCGCGGGCATCCAGCGGCCGCCGGCCACCCAGCGGCTCCTCGATGTGGGCAACGGCGTCCGCACCACCATCCTCGACGCCGCCCGGATGATCGCCGCTCACCACGGCGCGCCGGAGCCCCGGATCTCCGGGAAGTTCCGTGATGGAGACGTGCGCTCGGCCTGGGCAGACGTGACGGCCACCCGCGCGGCCCTCGACTGGGCGCCGACCTGGACGTTCCAGGACGGCAGCGCTGCCGTGTCCGACTGGCTGAAGCGCGGCGGGTTCCTTGGCTGAGCACGAGTTCGAGACGCCGGACCGGGCGGGCAGCTACACCGCCTTCGCCTGGATCCGCGCCGACGTCGACCCCTGGCTGCCGTCGATCGCTCGACTGCTCGAGGCTCCCGACTGCGAGCGGCTCTTGCTCGCCGTCGGTCCCACCCCGTCGATCGACCGGCTCCCCGACGACGAGCGGCTCACCGTCCTCGAGGCGGGCTCCTTCTCCCAGACGGTCGCCTCTCTCCCGGAGACGGTCCACGGGCCGGTGCTCCTGATGACCGCCCCCGTGCTGGTCCCCGCCCTGGGACTCGGCACGGCGCTCGAGGCGTTGGCCGGTGACGCCCGCGTCGTCTCGGTGTCGTTCCTCAGCAACGCCGCTGGGCACCTGAGCTTCCCCCAGAAGAACAAGCCCACGCAATACTCCCTCGAGGGGCACGACGAGACCACGCTGACCCGGTTGCTGCGCAGCAGCGAACCCCGGCTCGAGCCGGCCCCGATCGCTGCGCCGGCCGGTGGCGCGACGCTGGTGAGCCGCGACTGCCTGGTGATGACCAAGGGCCCCGACGACCTGTTCGCAGGAAGCCCGGAGGCCGCCGTCGTCGACATGGTGATGCGGGCCGAGCGTCGCGGCCTGCGCGCCGTGCTCGACCCCGCGACCTACGTCACCCGTCTGTGGGAAGGCGCCCACTGGGGCGACGACCCGTTGACCGACGAGTCGGTCCGGCGCCGGCTGGCCAGCCGCCACGCGTCGGTGGTGAAGCTGCACGACATGCAGAAGCGCCGCGCCGACTCGCCGCTCGGCCTGGTGATGGCCACCGCCCGGGCCAAGGTGCGCGGCCTGCGCATCCTGATCGACGGCAGCTGCCTCGGGCCGATCGAGAACGGCACCCAGGTGCAGACGCTGGCGCTGGTCGACGCGCTCGCGCGGCGCGACGACGTCAAGTGGGTCGGGGTCGGTATCCAGGGCGGCGTACCCCGCTACGCCGAGCGCGTGCTCGGCCACCCCAAGATCCGGGTGGTGAAGACGACCGAGCTGCGCTTCCCGCCGGGCCAGCGTGCCGATGTGCTGCACCGGCCGTTCCAGCCGAGCGGCGGGCTGCCGTGGCTGAACTGGCGGCGCTCGGCCGATCGGGTGCTGGTCACGCTGCAGGACCTGATCGCCTACAGCGTCGGCGCCTACCACGACCGGCCCAAGGTCTGGATGGGCTACCGCCGCGGCATCCAGCAGTCGGTGGAGAGGTCCGACGGCCTGATCGTGATCTCCCACGACGTCGCCGGCGACCTGCGCCGCGAGCGGCTGCCCCTCGTGACGGAGCGCACCTACGTCGTCGAGAACGGCACCGACCACCTCAGCGGCGACGAGCCCGAGGAGTTCCCGGCCGAGCTGCTCGCGCGCGGGTGGGCGGCGCGCGACTTCCTCGTCGTGCTCGGCGCCAACTACTCCCACAAGAACCGCGACCTGGCCATCAGGGTGTTCCGCAAGCTCCGGGAGCAGAACCCGTCGCTGGGCCTGGTCCTCGCGGGGGTGGCCGTGGCCGAGGGCTCGAGCCGGGTCCTGGAGGCGATCGAGCTGCGGGACACCGACGGCGTCGTGACCCTTCCCGACGTCACGTCCGAGGAGCGCAACTGGTTGCTGCGGCACGCCTCGATCTGCCTCTACCCCACCTCCAACGAGGGGTTCGGGCTGGTGCCGTTCGAGGCCGCCCGGTTCGGCACGCCCACCGTCTTCACCCGGGTGGGCCCGCTGGCCGAGGTGCTCGACGGTGTGCCCGTGGTCGCCTCGAGCTGGGACCCCGACGAGCTGGCCGCCTGCTGCCAGCGCGTGCTGGACGACCCGCAGTTGGCCACCGAGCAGGTGACTGCCACCCTGAAGTGCGGGAGCCGCTACACCTGGGACGAGACGGCCGCCCGTCTCGTCAGCGCCTACCGAGAGCTGCTCGCGCAGCCGGTCCGATGACTGCCACTCCGCACCGAACCGAGGAACGACATGGCTGAACGCAAGAACACCCCCACGGAGCCGACCGAGCCCAGCGGCGCCGCCACGGGCGCGGCGTCCGACGCGTTGGACGCGCAGCCGGTCAAGAACACCGCCGACCTGGACGACATCTCGCTGGCCCAGGCGCTGCTCGACGTGGACATCGCGAACGCCCGGGTGATCGACCTGACCAAGAGGCTCACCGCGCTGACCAAGGAGCTGCGGAAGTCGACCACCGATCTGCAGCAGGCCAAGCTGCGCAACCGCCGGGTGGTCGCCGAGCTCGAGGAGATCAAGGGCTCCCGCGCGTTCCGTTCGGCCAGCACGGCCCAGCGCGTCCTGGGCGCCGCCCGGTCGAGGCTGGGTCGATGACCGAGGGCGTGGCTCGTGCCATGACCGGACCTCGGGTCCTCCTCGCGATCACCGCCTACAACGGCGAGGCCTTCATCGCACGCACCCTCGACTCGGCGCTGCACATCGACGAGGGAGAGGCGCAGCTCGACGTCCTGGTGCTCGACGACTGCAGCCCGGCTCCGGGCTTCAGCCACCGCCTCGCCGCCATGTGCGAGCAGCGGGGCATCCGCTACTACCGCAGCCCGCGCAACCTCGGTATCCCGCGCAACGTCTCGCTGGCGATGCTCACCGCCGTCCAGCAGGGCTACGACCACGTCATCATCAGCAACAGCGACGTGATCTACCCGCGCAACTTCCTCACCCAGCTGCTGCGCGTGGTCGCCCACGACGGAGTCGGGTCGGTGACCGCCTGGTCCAACAACGTGTCCATGTACTCGGTCCCCAACTCCGACCCCGACCGGTTCCTGGCCGACCAGGACCGCGTGGACTGGCTCAGTGGCACGCTCGAGCAGGAGTACGCCGACGCGGCCATGGACATCCCGGCCGGCATCTCGTTCGCGATGATCGTGCCCACGTCGGTGATCGAGGACGTCGGCGTGATGGACCCGGTCTTCGGCCGGGGCTACTGCGAGGAGACCGACTGGTCGCTGCGCAGCCTGGCGGCGGGCTACCGGGTCGCGCTCGCACCCGGATGCTTCGTCTACCACGCGGGCCGGGGCTCGAGCCTCGAGGCCGGGCTGGTCACTCGCGAGCACACCTCGGTCCCGGAGAACGAGGACATCATCGACATGCGTTACCCGCTCTTCCGCGGGCAGGTGGGGGCGTTCGCGGCCTCGGGCATCCTCGCGCAGGCGCGGCTGCACGGCGTGGCGGCGTTCATGCGCCGGGCCGGGGCCGAGATCGGCTACACGATCGATGCCGGCTGGCTGCCACCGTCGCAGACCGACGAAGACGTGGTGCGCTGCACGATCGCCCCGGACGGGCTCGGCGGCGGGATCTCGATGGAGTACCTCGGCTTCCGCCACCTCATCGACGACATCGACGGGTTCGCGGTCGCTGAGTCGCTCAAGGAGTTCTTCGGCGGGCGCGCGCCCACCGCGGTCAACCTGCGTGACCGCGGCGCCCTGAGCAGCTCGCTCCGGTCGGAGTTCGCCGGGCTGACCCAGCGGCACGGCAACTACCCCTCGCGTGTCTGACGCGCACGACCGCGGTCGCCACGTGACGGGGGTGACCGTCGAGGGGGTCGTGGACCACGCGAACGGCAGCGTCGACGTACCCGAGGCGACCGAGCTGCCGGCGTCCGCACACCCCGGCTCCACCCGGCAGTGGCTGACCGGCATCGAGGCGCTGCGTGGCGTCGCGGCGATGACGGTGGTCGTCCATCACACCTGGGCCCTCTCCAGCGCCGTGGACAAGCCGGTGCGCGACTGGACCCCTGGCACCCGCATCGTCGAGGGGCTGGGGCTGTGGGGCGTGATGCTCTTCTTCATGCTCTCGGGCTACCTGCTCGCGGACACGTTCTGGCGCGCCGAGCGGGCCGACCTGCGGGGCTACGCCATCCGTCGGTTCTTCCGGATCGCGCCGGCCTACTACGTGAACGTGGCGGTCCTGTTCCTCTTCTTCGCCTCGACCGGGCTCACCTTCAGCTCCCTGGGCGCCAAGCAGGTCCTGGCCAACCTCACCTTCACCCAGCACCTGTTCCCGAGCACGGCGAGCAACCTCAACGTCAACGGCGCGCTCTGGACGCTGACCATCGAGATGATGCTCTACGCGTTCCTGCCGCTGATCGCGCTGCTGGTGCGGCTGGCGCCCTGGGCGGCCACGATCGGCCTGGTCGCCGTCGGTCTCGGGTGGCGCGCGTGGGTCGCCTACGACGGCGACGCGCTGCGCGACTTCTACTTCCCCCACCCGGGGCTTCCCAAGGGCATCGAGAGCGTCTTCATCGCCCAGCAGTTCATCGGCTGCCTGGCGATCTTCGCCCTCGGCATCATGGCGCGCTGGCTGGTCGTGCACGGCAAGCTGGACGGGCTCTACCGCCGGCTCCCCGACCGGCTGGGGGTCAGCTCGTTCCTCGTGCTGATGCTGCCGAGCCTCGCGCTGCTCCACTGGGTCGGGAAGGGCACCAACTTCCACCACGAGGCGCTGTTCACCGCCTACGACTTCCTGCTGATGCTCGTGCTGCTCCCGGCGCTGCTGCTGGCCGCCCGGCCCGCGCAGTTCTCGCCGAGCCCGTTGCGCTCGGTCAGCAGGTGGCTCGGCGAGCGCAGCTACAGCATCTACCTCTGGCACTTCCCGATCGTCCTGGCGGTCTACGAGCGCGGTGCGCAAGAGCTGCCGGCCCCCACCGGCGGCTACTGGTGGCGGCTGCCTGTCATCCTCGTCGTGACCCTGCTCGTCGCCACCGCGAGCTACCACCTGGTCGAGCGACCCGGCATGGAGCTGGGCCGCACCCTCGCCGGCCGCCGCGCCGCCCGCCGTACTCCCACTCCGATCAAGGAACCCGCACCGTGATGAAGCTGTCCCTGCCCGGCCTCCGGGCCACCGCGCCCGCGCCGACGCCACCGCGCCCCTACGCCGGCGAGGAGCTCGTCTGCCTGCTCACGGACGCAGGCCGGCTCTGGATCCCCGCCACCGACGGTGTGATGCGGCCCTTCCTGGAGGAGCGCGGCACCTGGGAGCCCGAGGAGGGGGCTCTGCTCGCGCAGTTCTTCCGGCCCGGGCTGCGCTTCCTCGACGTGGGAGCCAACGTCGGCTACTTCTCACGGCTCGTCGCCATGAGCTGCCCGGGCGCGGTGATCCACGCCTTCGAGCCGCACCCGCTCACCAGCCGGGTGCTCGAGCTCAACGCCTGGGAGTCGGGGGCGGACATCACGGCCCACGCGATGGCGCTCTCCGCCGGCGACCGACTGCTCACGCTCAGCACTGCCGAGTCCAACCTCGGGGACACCCGCTCCCGTGCCGAGGATCACGGCACCATGCTCGCCCCGGCGGCGCCGCTCGACGAGGTCCTGCCCGACGCCGTCTTCGACCTGGTCAAGATCGACGTCCAGGGGTTCGAGCCCGAGGCACTGGCCGGCATGGCCGGGATGCTCCTGCGCAGCCCCGGCGTGGTCGTGGTCGCGGAGTTCATGCCGGTCGCGCTGCGCGAGCGGGGCCTCGACCCGGTCGAGGTGCTCAAGGGCTATCGCGACCTCGGCCTCAAGATCCGCACCCAGGTGGCGGCCGACGTCGCCGAGCTCTCCCCGGTCGAGATCCTGCGCACCTGCGACACTGCCGGCGAGATCGGCCAGGTCAACCTGGTCCTCACCCGCCGCTGATCAGCTCCACCAGCTGCCCGACCGGGATCAGGGCATCGCCCTCTCGAACGCCGGCTCGAGGTAGGGGATCAGCGACTTGGCGAAGGTGACCGTCAGGTGGCTGGCGTCCCGATAGGGGATCACTCCGCCGATGACGGCCGGGCACCTCGCCTTCTTGCAGAAGTACTTGTTGACGTTCACGCGGAAGACGTGTGGTCCGCCGAGCTCCTTGGCGGCGCGGGTCACGGGGTCAGCGCCGATCCAGTCCCTCGTCCGGCCGTCACACGCGGACCAGTCCTTCGGGTGCACGGCGAGACAGTCGGCCACCAGCTGCGTCTGGTCACCCGGGGCCGGCGTGTCCCGGATGACCAGCACGTTGTTGTCGGTGGCCGTGAGCCCCTGCAGGGTCGGGACGTAGGTTGCCGCGGAGCTCTGCGGGTCCCGGTCCTGCGTCGACAGCACCACCAGGTCGTACTGGCCGGCCAGCAGTGCCGCGGCGGTCTTGGCGCCGATGTCCGCGCAATGGTTGAACAGCGGGATCAACGTGGGGTCGCAGGCGCCGAGGATGTAGGTGTCGAGCTGCCAGTGGTGCTTCCTCGCGATCGCCCCGATGGCCTCGGTCCAATGGCCGGCGTGCGAGTTGCCGAAGAGGGCGACCCGCCTGGCGGGGTCCGTCGTGTCGCCGAAGTGACAGACCAGCGCCTGGTCGGGGTAGGGCGGCCACATCAGGCACCGGGTGAGGCCGAGGGAGACGTCGTCCTTGGCGAAGTCCGGTGAGGTGATCAGCCTCTTGGGTGCAACGCACTCCGTCCGGGGGTCCATCGCGTTGGCGCCGACGCAGGTCGAGATGAACGCCGGCTGAGGAGTGAGCTCTCCCGACGGTGCGCCCGATGACAGCGCCGCCGCGCCCGAACCGGTGACGGCCGCGAGCGACAGTGTGGCGAGCCCCCCGGCGAGCGCGCGAACCAGCCGCCATCTCGCTCGGCGAGCGTCACGCGCGCGGCTGCGGGGGCGCGACCGGGTCAGGGCATCGCCTTGTCGATCGCAGGCTGCAGGTAGGGGATCAACGACTTCGTGTACGTCGCGGTCAGGTGGTTCTCGTCGCGGTAGGGGATCACGCCACCGACCACCGCAGCGCACGTCTTCCTGGTGCAGATGTACTTGTTGACGTCCACCGTGAAGATGTGCGGGCCCTTGAGCTGCTTGGCCGCCTGCGCGAGGTAGTCATCGTGGATCCACTTGCTCGGCTTGCCGGCGCAGATGCCCCAGTTCTTCTTGTGCTTGGCGACGCAGTCGGCCACCAGGTGTGCCGGGTCGCCGGGCGCCGGGGTGTCCCGGATCACCAGCACGTTGGAGCCGTTGTCGACGAGCATCTGCAGGCTCGGCACGTACATGGCCGGCGAGCTGTCCGGCGAGAGGTCGGTGCCCATGATGACCAGGTCGTAGTTCTGAGCGAGGACCGCCGGCGTCTCGATGTTGCGGAAGTCCCCGCAGTAGTCCGGCACCGTGGTCAGCGACACGTAGCAGTAGGCCAGGATGTAGGAGTCGATCGCCCAGTGCTTCTTCTTGCCGATCTGGTCCAGCGCGTCCAGCCAGTGCCCGGCGTGCGAGTTGCCGTAGAGGGCGATCCGCTTCTTCGGGTCGGTGGTGTCGCCGCGGTGGCACACGAGCGGCTGGCTCGGGTAGGGCGGGACCATCAGGCACTTGGAGATGCCCTCGGAGATGTCGTTCTTCGCGAACGCCGGCGTGGTCAGCAGCTTCGTGCTCTTCGGGCACGTGTGCTTGGGGTCGAGGGCACCCGCTCCGAAGCAGTCCTTGCCCGAGGCCTGCTCGATCCTCGAGGCGACGTCGGCGTTCTGGCGGTCGACGTGGCTGTCGAGCGCATAGCTGGCGCCCGTCACGAGCGCGGTGATCACCAGCGCCATCGCGAACACCCGGCGCAGGCGCGCCTTCAGCCAGCGTGAACCACGCAAGGGTCCCTCCAGGAGGTTGGTGCTGGCCCAGGCCAGCAGCACGGCGAGTACGAGCAGGATCATCTTGTCGTACCAGGTGGTGTCGCGGGCCAGAACATACGGAGCGATGACGATGATCGGCCAGTGCCACAGGTACAGCGCGTAGGAGCAGTCGCCGATCAGCTGCACCGGCGCCGAGTGGCTGAGCCACTGCGGGTTGGCCCGGCTCTTCGGGTCGGAGGCGAGGATCACCGCGGCGGTGGCCAGGGTGGGCAGCGCGGCGGCGTACCCGGGGAACGGCGTGTGCCGGTCGATCACGACGTACGCCGCGGCGATGCCGGCCACGCCGAGCCCGAACAGCACCAGCCGCGGGGTCACCGACAGTCGCTTGCTCAGCCACGGGTAGACAGCCGCGAGCACCGAGCCGATGCCCAGCTCCCACATCCGGGTCCAGGTCGAGAAGTAGGCGTCGGCGGACTGGCCCTCCGTCTGCGAGAGCCCCCACAGGAACGACACCACGACCGCGACCGCGAAGCCGGAGCCGAGGACGACCCGGCGCGAGCGGCGCAGCCCCTTCGCCGCGAAGGTGAGCAGGCCGACCAGCAGCGGCCAGATCAGGTAGTACTGCTCCTCGACCGAGAGCGACCAGAAGTGCTGGAAGGGCGAGACCGCCCGCTGCGCGTCGAGGTAGTTCGTGGCCTCGCTGATCAGCTGCCAGTTCTGGACGTAGAGCATCGAGGTGGCCGCCTCGCGCGCCAGGTCCTTCCACTGCGACGCCGGGACCCAGAGGATGACCGCGCCCAGGGTGGCCAGGATGACGACGCCGACCGGTGGCAGCAGCCGCAGCGCGCGTCGGCTCCAGAAGCGGGCGAAGTCGGCCGGGCGCTGCGGCGGGGCGCTCACCAGGTGGCTCGTGATGAGGAACCCGGAGATCACGAAGAAGACGTCCACCCCGACGAAGCCGCCCGGGAGCAGCCCTGGGAAGAGGTGGTAGGTGACCACGCCCATCACGGCCACGGCGCGCAGCGCCTGGATGTCGGGGCGCTTGTGCTTGGTGACGTCGTCGGCGCCGCTGGCGACGTCCGTCGCGTCTCCGGCCACGGCCGGGACCGCCGCGGCGTCGTGGGCCGGCGGTGCGGGTCCTGGGGACGCGGTGTCGTCGTCCTCACCGGTCGCGGCAACGGGGCCGCCGGGGAGGACCTGAGTCACCCCGGGAGTCTAAGTGTGCCGCTGCGCCGGGCCGAATCGAACGCGCGAAACGCCGGTCCGGGCGCGGCTTCACGATGCGGGACGGGCGGTCACGCGCTGGTACCGTCGGGTGACCGGGGACCACTCCCCATGCCCTCTTCCCCGCCCGGCAGCCAAGGACGTTCCACATGTCACAGACTGACGCAGCCACCGTCGAGGCCACCCCCGCACCCGCCCTTCCCTTCGGGCGCGAGCCACGCATCGGGGTGCTGGTCGTGGCCTACAACGCGGCCTCGACCCTGGCCAAGACGCTCGACCGCATCCCCGAGGACTTCCGCGACCGGATCTCCGAGGTCTTCGTCTGTGACGACGCCAGCCCGGACCGGACCTACCTGGTGGGCCTCGGCTACCAGGAGGAGCAGCAGGACCTGCCGGTCAGCGTGATCCGGCACGAGCGCAACCTCGGCTACGGCGGCAACCAGAAGGCCGGCTACAAGCTGGCCGCCGAGCACGACCTCGACATCATCGTGATGCTGCACGCCGACGGCCAGTACGCCCCCGAGTTCCTCCCCGCGATGGTCGAGCCGCTGGTGCGCGGTGAGGCCGACGCGGTCTTCGGCTCCCGGATGATGGAGAAGGGCGCGGCTCGCCGCGGCGGCATGCCGACCTACAAGTTCGTCGGCAACAAGATCCTGACCAGGGTCGAGAACAAGCTGCTCGGCTCCGAGCTGTCCGAGTTCCACTCGGGCTACCGCGCCTACAACGTGCACACGCTGTCCGAGCTGGACCTCTCGGCGACGTCCAACGGCTTCAACTTCGACACCCAGATCATCATCGCGCTGCACAGCCACGGGAAGAAGATCGTCGAGATCCCGATCCCGACGTTCTACGGCGACGAGATCTGCTACGTCAACGGCATGCAGTACGCCGCCGACGTGGTCGCGGACGTCGCGGTCTACCGACTGGCCAAGATGGGGTTCACCCCCGGCGAGCTCGCGCAGGTCGGCGACGAATACGACCTCAAGGAGTCCGAGGGCTCCTCGCACACCACCATCCTCGGCATGATCGACGGCTACCAGCCGGCCAAGGTGCTCGACGTCGGCTGCTCCGGTGGCCTGCTCAGTGAGCTGCTGCGCGACCGGGGCCACCACGTCACCGGCGTCGACTACCTCGAGATCCCGGGTGTCGAGAAGCGCGTCGACGAGTTCGTCCAGGCCGACCTCGAGCAGGGTCTCCCCGACGAGGTCGGCTCGGGCTACGACCTCGCCGTCGCCGCCGACGTGCTCGAGCACCTGCGCAACTCCGACCAGCTGCTGCGCCAGATGGGCAGCAAGCTCAACGAGGACGGCAAGATCGTCATCTCGGTGCCCAACTTCGGGCACTGGTACCCCCGTCTCCGCACCGTGCTGGGCATCTTCGACTACGACCAGCGCGGGATCCTCGACAAGACCCACGTCCGCTTCTTCACCCGCCGCAGCCTCCTGCGGATGATCAAGAAGAACGGTTTCAAGGTGCTGCGCATGGAGATGACCGGGCTGCCGGTCGACGTGGTCTCCGGCAAGCGCTCGCTGCTCAAGCGGCTGGTCCTCGCCGTCGATGCGATGCTGGTCAAGCTGCGGCCGACGATGTTCGCCTACCAGTTCGTGGTCGAGGTGGAGCCAGTGCCGCCGCCGCGCTCCGTGGTGTGGGCCCGCAAGAAGAGTTGACGACCCAGACCAGCGCCGTCGCACCCGAGCTCGACGAAAGTGACAGACCGGGAGCGCGGCCGGTCCCCTGGTCGGCTTTTGGTGGCGTGGCCGTGCTCGGCGTCGCGGCCGGGGTGTGGTCGACGCGCGACTTCTACCTCTGGCTCGACGACTTCGTCTTCATCGGCGAGGCCAGGCGCAAGCCGTTCGGCTTCGACTACCTGACCGAAGGCCTCTACCAGCACTTCTCGCCGGTTTCGCGTCTGGTCAACGCGGTCGCCCTGCACGTCCTGCCCGACCACACCTGGGCCGCGCGCGGATTCACGCTGCTGCTCTTTGCGTCGTACGTCGGTGCCGTGGTGCTCGTGTGTGTCGTCGTGATCGGACGGACGAAGATCGGGCTGCTGGCTGCGGCCAGCCTGGCCACCTCCCTGGCCGTGCTGCCCCTGGCCAACTGGTGGACCGCGGCGGTGAACATCCTCCCGTCGGTCATCGGTGGCGCCCTCTGCCTGGCAGGCGCGGTGGCCCTGGCCCGCGGCGGCTCGAGGTGGTGGGGCGTGCTCGCCCTGGCCGGCTACCTGGTCGCGGTCCTCGACTACGAGACCGGGATGCTGGTGCCGGCCTACGCGCTGGCCTGGGTCCTGCTCTTCCCCGGCGACGAGGGGCGGCTGCCGGTGCGCGCGCTGTGGCGGCGCACGGGGTGGCTGTGGGTCGCGCTGGGCGTCGTGGGCCTGGCCTCGTTGATCAACTACCGGCTCAACTACTACGTCGACACCCCGGGTGCCTCGCTGGGCCAGTACGCCGAGGCGTTCGTCCGGTCGCTGTTCCAGATGCAGCTCCCGCTCGTCCTGGGCTTCTCCGACCTCGACAACCGCGTCTTCACCTGGTGCGGGGTCGCGCTCGCGGTCCTGGGGCTCGTCACCCTCCTGGTCCGGGCACGCCGGCGACCTGCCATGTGGAAGGGTCTCGCCTTCGCGCTGGCCGGGTGGCTGCTGCCGATCTCCGCCCTGGTCCTGAACCGGGTCGGAGTCGTGGGCCAGACGATCGTCACGCTGCCCTACTACTACTGCCTCTCCACGCTGATGGTCGTGCTCGGGATCGCGGCCGCCCTGTCCGTGGTCGAGCCCGCAGCCGAGCCTGCCGCCCAGCCCGGTCCGCGGGAGAGCCGGAGGCGGGCCCTGCTGCCGGTGGTGCTGCTCGTGGCCGTCGCGCTGGCCTGGGCGCACTCGCTCGGACCGAGCAGCCGGCTCGTGTGGGAAGCCGGACACCGGCTCTTCCCGGACGAGCCGGTCAACGACCAGACGTTCGTCACCGCGCTGAGCGAGTCGGCCCGGGAGGTCGCGTCGCGTGACCCGTCCGCCACGCTGCTCGACGGTGATGTGCCCGACTCGGTGGTCTGGTCTCAATACGCGCCGTACAACCGGCTCAACGTGGTGGCGCCGCTCATCGGGATCCGGTTCCCGATCGACGACCCCGACGGGTCGCCGTACATCGCCACTCCGAAGGGCCGGTTGGTGGCCGTCGACCTCGAGTGGCGCCAGCAGGTCGACGTCCGTGAGGGCACCGAGCCGGGGCTGCAGCTGCCCGACGCGACCCCGTCCGACAGCGGCGCCTGCTTCGAGGCCACCCAGGCATCGGGGATCGAGTGGATCCTGCCGCGCCCGGTGCGGGGCGACCACCTCATGCTGCGCGCCGAGGTGACGGTCGATCGGGCCACGCCGTACCGCGTCTACACGGCCGAGGGCCCCGGCGACTACACGGAGGCCAACAACGACGGCAAGGCGTGGGACCGCTCCGGGGACACCTCGCTGGACACGATCTCGGCGCACCGGGTCGACAAGCTGGTCATCACCGAGCTGGACCCGGGCGTGCACATCTGCCTGCGGTCGCTCTCGGTCGGCGAGGCGGTGTTCCAGTAAGCGCCCACGCAGCCACCGTCGGCCAGGGGGGCGAGCAGAGGGAGCTGCCGCGCTGGCCGTTCTTTGCTGTCGCCACGGCCGCGTCCGCCCTGCAGGTCGCGCTCTCCTGGCGGGTCTTCCTCTACTGGGACGACTTCGTCTTCCTCGGCCAGGCCCAGGACGCCGCCCTCGGGCGCAGCTATCTCACCAACCCCCTCTTCAACCACTTCTCGCCGGTGACGAGGGCGGTGAACTGGGTCTTCGCCGGGCAGCTGGCCGCGCACCCGTGGCTGGTGCGTGCCTTCGTGTGCACGCTCGTGGTGGCCACCGTGGTGACCTCGGTCTGGTGGCTCGTGGTCGTCTTCGGCCGGACCTGGCCGGCGCTGGTCGGGAGCGTCCTGCTGGCCCCGTCGCTGACCCTCATCCAGCTGGGCAACTGGTGGACCGCGGCCGTGAACATCCTGCCCGCCATGGTCGGGTTCGGCGTCGCGTTCGCGTCGTTCGTGCTCGTGGTGCGCGGCCGATCGCGGTGGTGGGCCGTCTTGTGCTGGCTCGGCGCCGGGGTCGGCGTCCTCGACTACGAGCTCCCGATGCTTCTCTTCGGCTACCTCGGTCTGTGGCTGTTGTCGTTCCGGGACCGGGTCACCGACGAGTCTCTGGGGCAGGTCCTGCGCCGGGTCTGGTGGCTCTACCTGGGGTTGGTGGCCATCTGCGGCGCGGCGATCCTCAACTACCGGCTCAACTACTACGACGAGGTGGAGCGACCGGCGCTCCCGGACCTGGTCCACGCGATGGTCCGGTCGCTGGTCCGCACGCTGGTGCCGACCCTGGTCGGCTTCCACGACCCGCGGACCGCGTGGTTCTCCACGCT
>Ga0075363_100000236_pt1 | contig 15495 bp, 13 predicted proteins | sample EndMetdeltDD1763_FD_71470 | JGI IMG/M metagenome (GOLD analysis project Ga0075363, IMG submission 71470) | Populus endosphere microbial communities from Tennessee, USA - Endosphere MetaG P. deltoides DD176-3 | ecosystem: Host-associated > Plants > Roots > Endosphere | place: USA: Tennessee...
TTGTTGCTCCGCACAACCGAGGCCCTTCTTTCCGCCAGGCAGCCCGAGCCCGTGATCGCACAGCGCGGCGCGGGGCTCGGAGTGGCTTATCTGACGTACCTGTCTTGGCGCGGCTTGGTCGAAGTGGAGCCGCCGCGCAGACCCGAACCCGACCGCCCTGCCGCGCCGCCGTCCTCCCGCGCCGTGGGATGGAAGTTCGGGTTGACCGGCAGCCGTTGCGAGTCATGCGGATTCGTCCATTTTCCGCCGATGATTGTCTGCACAGAATGCGGTTCCATCGATCCGATGGCCGACGTTCCGGCTGCCGGGCTAGGCGGCACTATCGCGACGTACACCGTCGATCGGCTGGCGTACTCGCCGTCACCGCCTGTGGTGCAGGCCGTCATCGACGTCGATGGAGGCGGCCGGTGCACGCTCGAGATCGCCGACACCGAACCCGATCGGCTCACCGTGGGTGCGCGGGTGGAATTCACGTTCCGCCGGTTGTTCACCGCCGGCGGCGTCGCCGACTACTTCTGGAAAGCCCGTCTCACCGAACGCGTCCAAGAGGAGCAGCTATGACCAGCCGCGGCATCGCCGACAAAGTTGCCGTCGTCTCGATGGGATGCACGAAATTTGGCGAACGTTGGGACAGCTCGACCGACGATCTTCTGTTGGAGGCCATCGCCGAATGCGTGTCCGCCGTGCCCGGACTGGACCGCTCCGACATGGACGCGTACTGGCTGGGCACATTGGGCTCGGGCCAGTCCGGACTGACCCTAAGCCGACCGCTAGGGACCGGCGACAAACCAGTCACCCGGGTCGAGAACTACTGCGCGACGGGATCGGAGGCATTCCGCAACGCCTGCTATGCCGTCGCCTCTGGCGCATACGACGTCGTGATGGCCGTCGGAGTCGAGAAGCTGAAAGACTCCGGCTTCTCCGGCCTACTGCGTGCCGATCCACCGAGTGACGGCACGGCCCCGGAACTGTCACTCACCGCACCTGCCGCATTCTCATTGTTGGATCCGGCCTACTGCGCCAAGTACGGCGTTGATCCAGCTGAGATGCGCGACGCGATGACCCATGTGGCATTCAAGAATCACACCAACGGGGCGCGTAACCCGAAGGCCCAGTTCCGTTCTCAGGTCTCCAAGGAGACCATCGAGAACGCACCGAAGGTCGCGGGACGACTGGGAGTGTTCGACTGCTCCGGGGTCTCCGACGGGGCGGCCTGCGCGTTGATCGTCCCCGCCGAGGCGGCGCTCAGCTACACCGACTGCCCCATGTACGTCAAAGCCTTGTCCCTGGTGGCAGGTTCGGCCCGCGGATCGATGGATCCCAACTACGACTACACCACCTTTCCCGAAGTCGTGCGCTCGGCGCGTGACGCCTACCGGCAGGCCGGCATCGAGGATCCAAATCGACAGCTGTCGTTGGCCGAAGTGCATGACTGCTTCACCCCCACGGAGCTGGTCTTGATGGAGGACTTGGGCTTCTCCGACGATGGACGCGCCGTCAAGGACGCATTGACCGGCGAGTTCGACTCCGACGGACGGCTGCCGGTCAACCCCGACGGGGGCTTGAAGTCGTTCGGGCACCCCGTCGGGGCAAGCGGGTTGCGCATGCTCTACGAAGCGTGGCTGCAGTTCCGGGGCAAGGCAGGCGAACGTCAGATCCCTGATGCGCGAACGGCTTTGACGCACAACCTGGGTGGCCGTCCCGGCGGCTGCGTGTCGTTCGTGTCCATCGTTGGAAGCGACCTCGGTGCCCTGACCCGTTAAGGGGTCAGGTCCAGATCGGGGGTGGACCGCGCGAAATCACACCAGGCGCTCGTCGGTCTGCACGAAGTCCTCGCCGTAAGTGATCAGCATGCCCAGTTTCAGGGACACCGCTGAAGCGTTTAATCAAAAGTAGACACCAGTGCTCCTATCCGGGTAACAAGTTGTCTCACCGGGGGACTTGACCACGAGTTAGATTTTAAACTAGATTCAAATATGTTACAGAATCGCGAGGAAAGGCTTGTCGTGCCCGGAGTTCAGGACAAGGTCGTTATCGTCACCGGTGCCGGAGGAGGCTTGGGACGCGCCTACGCACGGTTCCTGGCCGACAATGGCGCTCTCGTCGTCGTCAACGACCTCGGAGGCGCGCGCGACGGAACCGGCTCGGGCACCGGCATGGCCGACCAGGTCGTCGAAGAGATCCGCTCGTCCGGCGGCAAGGCCGTCGCCAACTACTCCTCGGTGGCCTCCGCCGATGGTGCCGCCGAGATCGTCGCCACCGCTATCGAAGAGTTCGGTGCCGTTCACGGCGTGGTGAACAACGCCGGCATCCTGCGCGACGGCGCCTTCCACAAGATGAGCGAGGACAACTTCGACGCCGTTCTCAAGGTCCACCTCTACGGAGGCTTTCACGTCACACGTGCGGCGTGGACGCACTTCCGCGAACAGCGATACGGCCGTGTCGTCGTGGCGACCTCGACGGCGGGGATCTACGGCAACTTCGGACAGGCCAACTACGGAGCGGCCAAGCTCGGATTGGTCGGAATGATCAATACCCTTGCACTGGAAGGGGCTAAGTACGGCATCACCGCCAATGCTGTGGCTCCGCTGGCGGCCACGCGCATGACCGAGGACGTCGCGCCGCAGGAACTGCTCGACAAGCTCGATCCCGGGCTGGTCGCGCCCGCCGTCGGACACCTTGTGTCGGAGGAGAACCACGACACCGGGTCGGTCTTCGTTGTGGGCGGTGGCTTGGTGCAGCGTGTCGCCCAATTCCAGAACGACGGAGTCACCTTTGGTGCGCCACCCCGCCTCGATGAGATTGCCTCGCGGTGGGCCGAGATCAGCGATATGTCCAGTGCCAAATTGGGATCGAGCCCGGTCTGAGCGATGACCACCGCTGGCCAGTCCGACGTGCGCGCCCCCGCGCTGACCCGCGCCCAGTGGGACGCGGAATGTGGCGTCGACCTCGTCGGCTTCACCGTCGGCCGGCTGCTCATCGAGCGCGCCCATCAGCACCCGGAACGCGCAGCCATCGTCGGGGTGCGGCACGGAGTTGGCCGGTCCGAGCGGCTAAGTTATGGGGCGCTGCTCGAGGAGGCCACCCAGGTGGCCGACGCGCTGCTCACCCTCACCCCGCGCGGCAGCCGCGTCGCTTTGTGGGCCCCTAACGTCATCGAGTGGCCGATCGTGCAGTACGGGGCAGCACTGGCCGGAATGGTCCTTGTTGCGATCAATCCCGCACTGCGCGACGACGAATTGCACTATGCGCTGGAACATTCGGAGTCCAGGGTGTTGCTGCACGCCGATGCCAACCGGGACTATGACATGGCCGCTGTCGTGCAACGTGTCGGGCGGCGGCTTCCACAACTGAAGTGCGTGTCGCTGTCCGACAGTGGTGCATGGCGCTCTGCAACGACTGAGGATGCCGCGGTCCTGGACGTTCCCGATGACCCCGACGACGTCGCCATGCTGCAATACACCTCGGGCACGACCGGACGCCCTAAAGGTGTCATGCTGCGTCACCGGTCGCTGGTCAACGTGGCCAAGCTGACCTTGGAGGCGGTGGCCGCACCTGCCGGGGCGGTGTGCCTCAACCCGCTGCCGATGTTTCATACGGCTGGATGTGTCATCGCCACCCTCGGACCGCTATGGGTCGGCGGGACGGTCGTTGTGGTCGACCGGTTCAGCCCAGGTCCCGTGCTGGCCGCTCTTCGCGCCGAGAACGTTTCGGTGCTGTTCTACGTGCCGGCTGTGCTCAGCGCCTTGCTCGAAACCCAGCGCGCCAGCGCGGAGCCCGCACCGCGACTGGACATCGTCATGGGAGGCGCGTCCAATGTTTCCCCGGCGCTGATCGTAGGGGCCGAGGATGTCTTCGGCGCCACCGTGATCAACCTCTTTGGGCAGACCGAACTGTCGCCGGTGTTGGCCGCGACCCGCCCCGAGGACTCCCGAGAGGACCAACTCAACACGGTCGGCCGGCCGCTGCCGCAGGTGGACTGCCGCGTAGTTGATCCGTCGAGCGGGCAAATTGTCGACGTCGGGCAGGTGGGCGAGATCTGTGCCCGCGGTTATCAGACCTTCGTGGAGTACCTGCACGACCCGCGCGCCACCGCCGCGACCATCGACTCCGATGGCTATGTCCACACCGGTGACCTCGGCAGCATGGACCACCGCGGCTACCTCACGATCACCGGGCGGCTCAAGGAACTGATCATCCGCGGCGGCGAGAACATCGCCCCGGCCGAGATCGAGACACACGTCGTTGGACAACACGGCATCGCCGACTGTGCGGTCATCGGGTTGCCCGACGAACGACTCGGCGAGATCGTGGCCGCCGTCGTGCGGCCCGCAGCCGACGACTCACCGCCCGACAAGGATGCGCTCATCAAGTATCTGCGAGAACACCTGGCGCCGTTCAAGATTCCGACCCGATGGTTCGTCGCGTCAGAGTTTCCGGTGACCCCCACCGGAAAGGTACGTAGATTCGAACTCCGCGACGCGGTACTCGACGGTAGGGCGACAGAACTATGAACGCGCCGGTTTCGGTACAGGATCGCCGCGACGCACTTCGCCTCCGATTCCCTAACTGGCAACCGCGCTCGCTGGGCGACTGGATGGATACCTGCGCCGCCGAATACGGTTGCCGCCCACAAGTGCTGGCCGACGATCGCACATTGACATATCAGGACGTCGCCGAACAGTCCCGACAGCTGGCCGACGGATTGATCGCCTTAGGCGTGCAGCCCGGCGACCGGGTTGGCATGGTGATGGCGAACTATCCCGAATTCGTCGCGATCAAGTTCGCCATCGCTCGCACGGGCGCCATCGCCGTTCCACTCAACTACCTCTACCGTGCCGAAGAACTAAGGTTCGTCGTCGCCGACGCCGGTTGCCGCGTAGTCATCACCATGACCGAGTTCGCCGGTCTACGTTACCCAGAAATGTTGCGCGGCATGGCCGATCAGCCCACCCTCGTACTGCTAGACACCGACGGCAGCGCGCCACCGGACGCGTTGACGGTGCCCGATCTGGCTGCGTTGGGGCGCCGGCATCCCGGCGCTTCTACGTTGATCGCGGTGGATCCGCTGACCGCGGGGGACATGCTGTACACCTCGGGCACCACCGGATCGCCCAAGGGTGTCCTGGTCTCGCATGATGCCGTTCTGCGCACCGCCTATGCATCGGCGCTGACCCGAGCCTACGCAGACGGCCGGCGGATCCTGTTCTCGTTGCCCTGCTATCACATGTTCGGCTACATCGAGGGCCTGCTCTCAGCGACATTCGTCGGCGGCGGCATCGTCCCGCGGACCCGCTTCAGCGCGAAGTCGTATTTCGAAGGCATTCAACGTCATCGAGCCACCGACATCCTGTGTGTGCCCACCATGGCCGTCGCGATGCTCGAGGACACCGCCCGCAACGAATACGACCTGAGTTCCCTAACCGCCATTCTGTGCGGGTCAGCACCGGCGCCCGTGTGGCTGTGGAACGCGATAGAGGCCGAGTTCGGCGTCAGCGAAATCGTCACCGGCTACGGCATGACCGAATGCGGGGGAGCCATGACGCTCACCCGCCCCGAGGATGACCTCGCATTGACCTCCGAGACCGCGGGCCGACCGAAGATGGCCGGCTGCGCCGGCGTCGACGGTATCGACGAGCTGGTTATCTATCAGACCGTCGACCCCGATACAGGCGATCCCTTGCCGCCCGGCACGGAAGGCGAACTCGTCTCGCGGGGGCCCACCGCCATGCTCGGTTACTGGAACCGTCCCGGCGAGACGGCGGCGACCTTACGCGACGGCTGGTTGCATTCCGGAGACCTCGGATGCATACCCCAAGACGGATACATCAGAGTCACTGGGCGCAGCAAGGAACTGTACAAAAGCGGCGGTGAATTGGTCATGCCCAAAGAAATTGAGGAGCTCCTCGACGCCCGTCCCGACATTAGTCAGTCCTTCGCCGTGGGACTGCGCGATGACCGGTGGGGCGAGATTGGCTGTGTCGTGGTCGTGCGCGCCCCAGGTTCGCAAATCACCGAAGACGACGTGCTGCACTACTGCCGCACCAACCTCGCACGGTTCAAGGTCCCCAAGCGCGTCGTCTTTTACCGCAGCGAGGACCTGCCGACCACGCCGACGGGCAAGGTCCAGAAGTTCCGCCTTGTTGAACAGCTCAGCGCCCGAGTCGTGCCCGCGGGGTGAGAGCTCTCCGCACTCCCACAATAATTTAACAGAGACTAAAAAAGCTGCTAGGATACTGGTTGCAGGCCATAAGAGCGGGCAGATTCCGTTCGAATACAGAGTAAAGATTGAACATTTCGATCAGCTGGTCGACGGGGTCGCCGTCGGACCGCCAGTGAGAGAAGGGGACCTGTGGGATCGGACAAGCCCGCCGCGGTGATCGAATCGATCGTTCGCTATGTCCGTTGATTTCGGCACCGCATCGAAAGCCGCTGCCGCGCAGCGGCTCTACGACGCTCTGCGGGCAGGCGACCGCGATGTCCTGGGCCGACTGTTGAGCCCTGACTTCGTCGGCCACGCCACCGAGGGGCTGCCCCTGAGCATGGGTGGCGAACACGTCGGTCCCGAGGCGATGCAGCGTGACCTGTGGTGGCGCATCGGACGCAACTACGTCGCCGAGGCCCGGCCCGATGAGATGCGCGCTCTTGTTGACGGAGCACTGTTGGTACGCGGCCGCTATCGTGGGCGGGGCCGAGCCTCCGGTGCCGAACTCGACGCCGAGTTCATGCACTTGCTCACCTTTGATCACGGCGGTCGAATCAACTCGTTACGCCAACTGACCGACAGTGCAGCCTGGCTCCGGGCACTCGGCGCCAATACCTCCCTCACGACCATCGAGTACCACGTCGAGAACGGCGTCGCCACGATCTGCCTGAACCGAACTCATGTCCGCAACGCGATCGACCTGCGCATGGCAGAGGAAACGCTCGACGTGGCCCGCCGCGTCGCCGATGACCCCACCGTCCGCGCTGTGCTCATCTGCGGCAACGGACCCGCCCTGAGTGTCGGCGGCGACATCGACTACTTCCTGACCGCTCCATCCGAGAACTGCGGCGCGTTGTTGGCCCGCATGACAAGTCCTTTCCACGAAGCCTTCCGGGTGCTCAGCCGCATCGACGCACCGATCGTGACCGCTGCGCACGGCGCCGTCGCCGGTGGCGGCCTTGGATATGTCTACGCCGCCGATCTGGTCGTCGCTGCAGAAGATGCTCGATTCGTTACCGCCTTTGCCGGCCTGGGATTGACCGGCGATGGCGGCGGCACATGGCACCTGCCGCGGCTGATTGGAGCGCGGCGCGCGGCGCAGGCGTACCTGCGCAACACGCCGATCACCGCCAGCGAAGCGCTCGACTGGGGTCTGGTCAACGAGGTGGTCGGAAACGCGGACGTGCGGGCGCGGGCGGGACAGGTCGCCGCGGAACTGGCACAAGGCCCGACACAGGCTTATGCGCGGATGCGTGCCCTACTGCGCGAAAGCTGGGCCAACGATCTATCCGCACAACTGACCGCCGAGACCGAGGCCTTGCGCGCCATCGGCTCGAGTGCCGACGCTCAACAGGCCATCACTGGGTTCGCCGACAAGCGCAAGCCGAAATTCACGGGAAGGTAGACATGGGACTCATCCGAGAATCCGAGGAGCACACAGCGATCCGCGATAGCGTCGCCGGGATCGCCAAGCGCTATGGGGTCCACTACTTCATCGACCGCGGCCGTAGCGGCAAGGACATCGAGGAGTTGTGGAACGACCTCGGAGCCACCGGCCTGCTCGGCGTTCATCTGCCCGAGGAATACGGCGGCGGCGGAGGCGGCATGGCCGAAGCCGTGGTGGTGGTCGAGGAGCTAGCGGCCCACGGCATGCCGCTGTTGATTTGGGTGATCTCGCCCGCGATTTGCGGCAGCATCCTGGCCCACCATGCCTCCGACGACATGAAGCGCGAATGGCTGCCCGGTATCGCTGACGGCAGCAAGAAGATGGCTTTCGGTCTGACCGAACCGGAGGCCGGTTCCAATTCGCACAGCGTCAAGACAACGGCACGGCGTAGCGCCACCGGTTGGGTGCTGTCGGGGCAGAAGTACTACATCTCGGCGGTCGATCAGTGCGATGCGATTCTCGTCGTGGCTCGCGACGCCGAGCACTCCACTGACGAGACAGCGAAGCTGTCGCTTTTCGTCGTGCCGACCGACGCTAACGGGCTGACGTTTCAACGAATTTATACGTCGATCGTCTCGCCCGATCGGCAGTTCACCGTGTTCTTCGACGACGTCGAGATCCCCGACAACGCACTCGTCGGTGTTGCGGGCAATGGCCTACGGCAAGTATTCGACGGCCTGAACCCCGAGCGGATTCTGGTCGGAGCTCTCTGCGGCGGCATTGGGCGCTACGCCATCGACAAGGCCGCCGCCTACGCCAAAGAGCGGCGGGTGTGGTCGACGCCGATCGGCGCGCACCAAGGTGTGTCGCATCCGCTCGCCGAAGCTCACATCGCCGTCGAACTCGGCCGAATGGCTACTGCCCGCAGCGCAGAACAATTTGACGCCGGCGAGCCGGCGGGCGAGGCCGCCAACATCGCCAAGTTCGCCGCTTCCGAGGCTGCGCTCACGGCCCTAGATCAAGCAATCCAAACCCACGGTGGCAACGGCCTGTCCCATGAGTACGGGCTGTCTGAGCTGTGGTTCGTCACGCGCTTGATGCGTACCGCCCCGGTCAGCCGAGAGATGGTCCTTAACTTCGTCGCCCAGACCTCGCTGGGTCTACCGCGTTCGTACTGACAGCAGGAGGAAACGGAAATGAGCACCAACGACTTCGACGCCGTGGTCATCGGAGCCGGCGCTGGCGGCCTATTCACCGCGGCGCGATTGGCGCAGCAAGGTTTTCGCACACTTGTCGTAGAGCGCCTCGACAAGGTCGGTGGGCGCGCGTCCACCGACGACATCGACGGGTTCAAGGTCAACAACGGCGCCATTGTCATCGAGCTCGGCGGCATCACCGAACAGACCTGCGCTGAAGTCGGTGCGGCCTTCGACATCCGCGAACCCAGCCCGCCGATCCTGTACCGCGTCGGCGGCAAGGATATCGACGTCACCGGTGGGGGTTGGGGCTTCCTTTTATCGAAGCTGACCCGTCAGGGCGCCAAGCTCGTCAAGGGAATTGGTGCGGCCCGCAACGATTCCGGGTTGCCTGAGGACGAGCTTTCGACGGCGGACTGGGTGTCGAAGTACACCAAGAACGAGGGCGTGCACGGCATCTTCCGCAACATGTGCGCATCCATCTTCGCCGTCGGTTCCGAGGACCTGCCGGCCAAAGTGTTCTTGACGTACTTCACTCGCAAGAGCGCATTCAAGCGGTTCGGCTTCCACCCAGAGGGGACCATCGGGTTGTGGCGCTCCTTGGCTGCGGCGATCGAGGCCCACGGCGGCCAGGTCTGGCTGTCGACGCCGGTGGCAAAGATCCTGTCCGCCAATGGAACTGTCACGGGAGTTGAGGTCATCCGCGACGGGCAGTCAACGACGGTTAACGCGCCAATCGTAGTAAGTGACGTCGGCCCGGCCGCCACCGTGTCGCTGCTGGGCGAAGAAAACGTGCCGGCTGACTACCAGGAACAAGTCAAGAAGGCGGACCGCCCGACGGCGATGATCTCGGTCAACTTCGCCAGCCAGGAGCGACTGATCAACGTGCCCGGCATGCTGAGCTTCGCCAAGTCGAGGCGGCTGGCCTACATCGCCAACTTCACGGACATGTGCCCGGAGATGGCTCCAGATGGCTGGAACCTCTACGTAGGCACCGCGGTGCCAAAGAACCCCACCGGAGACTTCGACGAGGCCGCGGAGACAGAGTTCCTGCTGCAGGATCTCCGGGACAACATCGACGATTTCGATCGACGTGCCCGCATCCTGAACATCGCGGTCACACGCGATGATTGGCCACCGCAACGTGCCGTCGCCGGATTCGACATGTCGCACGACACGCCATTTGCGGGACTGTGGAACGTGGGCGACGCCGTCAAGGAGTACGCCAACGGCGGCACCACGGCCTGCGCGGAAACTGCGCAGCTGGTCGTGGAAAAAATTGTGGCAGCGCACAAGCCGGCTGTGCGCCAATAGCGTTCGCGCGCTTGGCTACAGCGTGGCCAAAGCCGCGAAGCTGTCATTGGTTGCGATTTGGTCGGCCACTCGACGGGCCATCGCGGCGAACATTGCATCCCCGCGTTCAGTGCGCTGCACACCCAGAGACACAGGCAGCGTGAGGATCAATCCGAACAGAGCATGCGCCTGGTACTCGCGCCAGCACCGCTCCACCGAATAGCCGCTGACACCATGGGCGAGGAGCCGTTGGTGGTACTCGCCGACAAGATCGCGTTCCACCAACGCCCGCTCGCCCGCGTCTAGCGACGTTCCGAGGAAGTAGGACAGGTCGATGACTCCAGGCGCCGCAGCCACGCTCTGCCAGTCGACTACGACCACTGGCACCGCCCCCCCTTGCGCGTCGAAAAGCATGTTATCGAGCCGGAAGTCGCCGTGCCAGAGGCATCGGTGCTCGGTCAGTGTGGCCAGCCACGGCGGCACCGCGGTGCCCAGGCGGCTGACGACGTCAGCTTGATCGGGGGTGAGCAGATCGCCGAACCGCTCGAGCCAGGCGTCGAGAAGGTCAGGCACGCTGCCCCCGAGCGCTGTCCACACCGCCTGCACCGGAAGCCAGTCCTGCTGGGCGACGCGCGGGTGACCCCACGACGATCCGTGCAGCGCGGCGGCCTGCTCGACTACCAGCGCGGCTTGGTCGGCCGTGCATCCCGAGAGCTGGTCGACGCTCCGGGCGGGGCCCATGTCCTCCATCAACAGCACGAAATCGCCGCCGTCATCGGAGATTTCGGCGTGGTAGCAGCGCGGGACGCGCGCGCCGGCTACATCGGAAAGGTGCTGATAGAAGCGGGTCTCACGAAGGTAGGCGCTGGTTGCAATGGCCATGTGGCGACTGGACTCGTCGTTGCTCGACACCTTGGCGATTAGCGACGCTGGTGCGCGCACGGGCGGTGGTGCGGCATAGGTCAGGTCCAGGCGGTAGCTGCTGGCCATCTGCCCGGTGCCGACCGGTGCGGACGAAACGGCCTCGACGGCAACCTCGCCGACGGATCTGCGAAGGATCGCGGTGAGCGCCTCTGCGGTGAAGTCAGTAGTCGGGTCGGCGGACAGCGGAATCATTGCGGGTCCTTAGTGGCCGGACGTGCGGGAGGAAGTCACCGGCGGCTCTGCTACGTAGATTTCGACTGAGAGTTCAAAGTTCTCTCGGCTTAGGGCGGATACTGAGCCCACGCAGGTTGCAGAGCCTGACTGTCGTGTTACATGGCTAATGGTAGGCCCTTTCACCCACAGCCGGGTTCGTTGCTATCGGAGCCGAGGGCCCGGGTCTTGCGCACCCAGCACATTGACACCTATATTTCTATCATAGATTAGAAAATGTGGAATGCGAATGCTAGGTGCGGGAGGCTGGAAGTGTCGACAAAGATCCAGCTGGTTTGTGCGTGGTCAGGACCGGCGACGGTCGTCGTGGCCACCGTCGGTTTCCTGATTGCTGGCGTCCTGCCCTTTCCGTTGGGCCCCAACAGCACCGTGACCGAAGTCGTCGACTTCTATTCCGATAGCACTCGAGTGGCGGCGGGGTTGGTCATCGCCGGATTGGGCGTGTGCCTGGTGTTCCCGCTGGTGGCGCTCATCGGCGTCTACATGGTCCGAACGGAGGGTCGTACACCGATTCTGACCTTCGTGCAGCTGATCACAGGGGCCGCCACCGGTGTCCTACTGCTCTTGCCGCTGCTGCTGATGACCATCGGGTCGTTTCGGCCCGAGCGCAATGCGGAGTTGACGGTGACGCTCAATGACGTGTCCTGGCTGCTGTTCATCACTCCGATCGCACCGTTCATGATCCAGAACGTCGCCATCGGAACGTCCATACTGCAAGATCAGCAAAGTCTGCTGCCGCGGTGGGTCGGGTATGTCAACTACTGGGTCGCATTCCTGTTCGTCCCCGACATTCTTGCCTTTTTCTTTCACAGTGGTCCGTTCGCATGGCGTGGGATCTTCGTGTTCTGGCTAGCCTTTGTGGCCTACGGCATCTTCCTGATGGTCATGGGGTGGATGCTGCGGCGCGCAATTCTGGACGATTCGGTCCAGGCGGCACCGAATGCCGTTGCGACATCATGAAAGTCGACAGTCACGTCCCCACCGACCTGCCGGAATTCCTGGGCGGGGAACCAGCCGTTGCTCGGCAACAATGCCGGCCACGACCGCCCGCCGCCGACGGGCACACGCCCGGTGAACCGGGATTGTGGGTTTTCATCCTCGGGGACATGTCTTTGTTCGGGGCGTTCTTCGTGGTGCTGCTGTGGCAACGACGCGCGACGCCGAGGACCTTCGAGGAGTCAGCGCGCGAGCTCCTGCGCTTCATCGGAGTGATCAACACCGCGGTTTTGCTGCTCAGCTCCTACCTCGTCGTATCTGCGTTGTGGGCGCATCGTCAAGGTTGTTGGCGGAGGGCCCGGATCAGCGTTCTGGCGGCACTATTGTGCGCCGCGGTCTTTGCGACACTGAAAGTGATTGAATACCTGCACGTTCTGCGCGGGGGCCAGGGGCCCACCACCAACCAGTTCTGCACGTTCTACTTCGTGCTGACCGGAGTGCACCTATTGCACGTGATGATCGGCGCCGGGTTGCTGACGGCGTGGCTGCAGCAGTTGCGAGGCCACGGGTCGCAGTCGCGGTTCGTCGAAGGCGTCGCCGTGTACTGGCACATGGTGGATCTGTTATGGGTCGTCATCTTCACGCTGCTGTACCTGGTGTGTGCCGCATGAGTGAAGGCATCCCCGTCCGGGCCACCGTCATCTGGGCACTGTTACTGCTCGCGACCGGCGTGACGTGGTGTCTCGGCACCGACCATAGAGCGAATGCAGGCGGGCATGTACTGGTGGCCATGGCCATTCCGGTCGCATTTTCCAAGGTGTACTTGATTGGCATGGAATTCATGGAAGTTCGGACCGCGCCGCGGACTCTGCGAGTGGTGTTCGCGTCCTGGGTCGTGTCGTTTGCAACCGCGCTGACGCTGCTCTACCTGTGACAGTTGGCAGCGTCGACCGCGAACCGGACCTTGCTCACCGGCCGAGCTAATTGCCAGCGAGATCGCGGCCGATGATCTCCTTCATGATCTCGGTCGTGCCGCCGTAGATGGTCTGGATCCTGGTGTCGAGATAGGCACGGGCAACTGGATATTCGGTCATGTAGCCGTAGCCGCCGTGCAGTTGCAGACATCGATCGAGCACCGACTTCTGCAGCTCGGTGACGTACCACTTGCCCTTGGCGGCATCCACCGGCGTCAATTGCCCAACGTTGTAGGCCATGACCGATTTGTCAACGTAGGCCCGCGCAACATCTATCTGCGTGGCCATCTCGGCCAGCTCAAACCGGACGTGCTGCTTGGCGGTCAGCGGCGCACCGAACGCGTGGCGGTCACGGCAGTACTGCACGGTCTGCTCGAATATCGCTGCCGTCGTCGCAATCGCCTTTGCCGTCACGCCTAGACGCTCCCGGGGTAAGTGACTCATCAGGTGCTGCAGACCGCGACCCTTTTCACCGATCAGATTGGCATGCGGCACCCGCGCGTCGTTGAAAAACAGCTCGGCAGTGTCCTGGCCGGGCAATCCGATCTTGTCAAGCTTGGGGCCGCGCTCGAACCCCGGCGTGTCACGCTCGACGACGAAAAGGCTGAAGGCACTTGATCCCTCACCGGTGCGGGCGGCGACGACGACCACGTCGGCCATCAAACCGCTGGAGATGAAGGTCTTCTGCCCGTTGAGGATCCAATGGTCCCCATCGCGGCGAGCCGTGGTGCGCAGCCCGCGAAGGTCACTTCCCGCGCTGGGCTCGGTCATGGCGAGCGCACCCAAGATCTCGCCGCAGGCGAATGCCGGCAACCAGCGCTGCTTCTGCTGCTCAGAGGTGAGGTCGAGCAGATAGTGCAGCACAAGGTCGTCTTGCAGGCTGACGGTCAGGCCGAACGACAGAGCGTTGATCCGCGCGATCTCCTCGCAGACCACCATGCGGTACCGATAGTCGGGTTCCCCCGATCCGCCGAACCGCTCGTCAATCTGCAGGCCGTATATGCCGGCCTTCACCGCGCGGGTGTAAACGCCGCGATCAATCCAACGCGCTTCGTCCCAATCCCGTTGATGGGGTACGACTTCGCGGGCGAGGAACGCGCGTACCGTCTCTCGGTACGCCTCGTGGTCGTCCTCGTAAAAGTCGCGGAGCATCGCTTCGCGGCTCGGCTTAGATGCGCTCGATGATCGTGACGTTGGCTTGGCCGCCGCCCTCACACATGGTCTGGAGGCCGTAGCGAGCCCCAGTGCGCTCGAGTTCGTGTAGCAGCGAGGTCATCAGGCGGGCCCCCGTGCAGCCGATCGGATGCCCTAAGGCAATCGCGCCGCCGTTCGGATTCACCCGTTCGGGATCGGCGCCCAGTTCGGCCAGCCACGCCAACACGACTGGCGCGAACGCTTCGTTGATCTCGACGGCATCGATGTCTTCAATCGACATACCGGTGCGTTTGAGGGCGTGCTGGGTGGCGGGGATCGGCGCAGTCAACATCATGACCGGATCACTGCCGCGCACTGACATGTGGTGGATACGTGCACGCGGCGTGAGTCCGAACCGCTTGACGGCGTCCTCGGACGCGATGAGAAGTGCGGAGGCGCCGTCGGAAATCTGACTGGCCACCGCTGCGGTCAAGACGCCGCCCTCGGTAAGGGTGTGCAGCGACGCCATCTTCTCGAGTGAAGTGTCACGACGCGGGCCTTCGTCGGTGGTCACGCCGGCAAAGGGCGTGATCTCACGGTCAAAATGGCCCGCGTCGATAGCGGCCAACGCGCGTTGGTGACTCCGCAGCGCGAAACGCTCGTTATCCTCACGGCTGAGCTTCCAATGCTCGGCGATCATTTCCGCACCGCGGAACTGTGAGATCTCCTGATTGCCGTAGCGCTCCTGCCAGCCTTTGCATCCCGTCCACGGATCCGTGGCGCCGTACGGCTCACCGGCAGTGAAGCCGCTCAGGATGGGGTACTGGCTCATCTTCTGCACGCCCCCGGCGATTACCAGATCGGACGTCCCGCTCATTACTGCTTGCGCAGCGAAATGCACTGCCTGCTGGGCAGATCCGCATTGGCGATCGACGGTGACTCCTGGCACCGACTCCGGCAGCCCTGCGGCGAGCGCAGCGGTGCGGGCGATGTCGCCCGCCTGCGAGCCGATGGTGTCGAGGCAACCCAGGATGACGTCGTCGATGGCGGCGGGGTCGACGTCGTGGCGACCGACGAGGGTCTTGATGACGTGTGCGGCCATGTCGGCCGGATGTTCGTCGGCGAACCCGCCGTTGCGTCTGCCAACTGCGGTCCGTACCGCGTCGACGATGAAAGCTTCAGCCATGAAAATAATTTAACACAGACTCAAAAAAA
>Ga0075363_100000237_pt1 | contig 15439 bp, 11 predicted proteins | sample EndMetdeltDD1763_FD_71470 | JGI IMG/M metagenome (GOLD analysis project Ga0075363, IMG submission 71470) | Populus endosphere microbial communities from Tennessee, USA - Endosphere MetaG P. deltoides DD176-3 | ecosystem: Host-associated > Plants > Roots > Endosphere | place: USA: Tennessee...
GCGAGCTGCTACGCGCAGTTCATGCTGCGATGACGGCTCCGCTGATTCTGCTCACCGGCGCCACCGGCTTCATCGCATCGCACACCTGGCTGGCGTTGCGTGAAGCCGGGATGCGCGTTGTCGGGGTCGACGACTTCTCGAACAGCTCGCCCGAGGTGCTGAACCGGCTGCGGACGATCACGGGCGAAGAACCCGAGTTCGTGCGGGCCGACGTCTGCGACGCCGACGCCATGCAGGCCGTGTTCGCGCGCGGGCCGATCGCCGCGGTCGTGCACTTCGCGGCCTACAAGGCGGTCGGCGAAAGCGTTGCGAAGCCGCTCGCCTACTACGCGAACAACGTCGGCGCGCTGACCACGCTGGCCCGTGTGATGGAGCGCAACGGCTGCAAGACGCTCGTCTTCAGCTCGAGCGCCACCGTCTACGGCAAGCCCGAGCGGCTACCGATCCGCGAGGACGCGCCGCTGTCGTCGACCAACCCCTACGGCGCGAGCAAGCTGATCGGCGAGAACATCCTGCGCGATGTGCTGAGCGCCGACCCGACCTGGGCGATCGCGCTGCTGCGCTATTTCAATCCGGTCGGCGCGCACGAAAGCGGGCTGATCGGCGAGGACCCGCGCGGCACGCCGAACAACCTGATGCCCTACATCACGCAGGTCGCCGTCGGCAAGCGCACGAAGCTTCAGGTGTTCGGCAACGACTACGACACGCCCGACGGCACCGGCGTGCGCGACTACATCCACGTGCTCGACCTGGCCGAAGGCCACGCAGCCGCATTGCGCTACCTGCTCGACACGCGCGCCTCGATCACCGCGAACCTCGGCACCGGGCGCGGCCACAGCGTGCTTGAACTCGTCAAGGCGTTCGAAGCGGCGAGCGGACGCGATATCGCCTACGAGATCGTCGCGCGGCGGCCGGGCGACATCGATGCCTGCTACGCCGACCCGACGCTCGCCGCCGAACGTTTGGGATGGCGCGCGCGGCGCGACCTGGCGACGATGTGCGCCGACAGCTGGCGCTGGCAGCGACTGAATCCGCAAGGCTTTGCGGGCTAGAACACTTCTTTCGACTTCAATGACCCCGATCATCAACGTTCAACCCGTCGTCATGGCCGGAGGCAGCGGCACCCGCCTCTGGCCCCTCTCGCGCGCCCAGCATCCGAAGCAGTTCCTGGTGCTGCAGGGAAACACCAGCCTGTTCCAGCAGGCCGTGCAGCGCCTGGGCGGCCTGGCGAGCACCGACATCCAGGTGGCCGCGCCGTGCATCGTCGGCAACGAAGAGCATCGGTTCCTGGTGCTCGATCAGCTGCGCGAACTCGATCTGCCGCCTGCGACGCTGCTGCTCGAACCGATGGGCCGCAACACCGCGCCGGCGATGACGCTCGCGGCGCTGCAGGCGAGCGAAGGCGGCGCCGACCCCATCCTCGTCGTCAGCCCGGCCGACCATGCGTTCACCGACGCGGCCGCATTCACGGCTGCGCTGCAGCAGGCGGTGCGCACGGCAGCCGGCGGTGCGATCGCGATCCTTGGCGTCGCACCCGACCGGCCCGACACCGGCTTCGGCTACATCCGCTGCGGCGACCCGTTCGGGGCCGACGGCGAGGCGGTTCGTGTAGCGCAGTTCGTCGAGAAACCCGACGCGGCCACCGCCGAACACTATCTGCGTGCCGGCAGCTACTACTGGAACAGCGGCATGTTCGTCGTGCGCGCGTCGGTCTGGCTGGCCGCGCTCGAACGCTTCCGGCCCGACATCGCCGCCGCGTCGCGTGCCGCCTGGGCCGCGCGCAGCGTGGACGCCAGCTTCGTGCGCCCCGGCAAGGCCGAGTTCGCCGCGATCCCGAGCGAGTCGGTCGACTACGCGGTGATGGAGAAGTGCCCGGTCGATCCGGCTGTCGTGCCGACAACCGATGCGGGCGCGCCGTTCGACATCAGGATGGTGCCGCTCGAGGCCGGCTGGTCCGACCTGGGTGCATGGGATGCCGTCTGGCAGGTCAGCGAGAAGGACGAAGCCGGCAACGCGAGCGTCGGCGACACGCTGGTGCGCGACAGCCGCAACACGCTCGTGCATGCGACGAGCCGGCTGGTCGGCGTGGTTGGCGTCGACGATGTCGTGATCGTCGAGACGCCCGATGCCGTGATGGTCGTCGACCGCTCGCGCAGCCAGGAGGTCAAGCAGATCGTCGGCCAGCTGCAAAGCGCCGGGCGCACCGAGCACACGCTGCATCGCCAGGTGCACCGCCCCTGGGGCTGGTACGACAGCATCGACTCGGGCGCGCGCTTCCAGGTCAAGCGCATCATGGTCAAGCCGGGCGCCAGCCTGAGCCTGCAGATGCACCACCACCGCGCCGAGCACTGGATCGTCGTGCGCGGCACGGCCGAGGTGACGAATGGCGACCAGGTCATCTTGCTGACCGAGAATCAGAGCACGTACATCCCGCTCGGCACGACCCACCGGCTCGCCAACCCGGGCAAGGTGCCGCTCGAGATCATCGAAGTCCAGTCGGGCAGCTACCTCGGCGAGGACGACATCGTCCGTTTCGAAGACACCTACGGCCGCGGCCGCTGAAACCCTTCAACCCAACCCGAACTCCGAAAGACCGCTGATGCAAACCGTTGCCGTGATCGGCCTGGGCTACGTGGGCCTGCCGCTCGTTGTCGAATTCGGCAAACACACCCGCACGATCGGCTTCGACATCGTCGAAGAGAAAGTCGCGAAGTGCCGCGCCGGCACCGACCCGTCGCGCGAGATTCCGGACGCCGACATGGCGCTCGCGAAACATGCCGAGTACACCAGCGACCCCGCGCAGTTGCGCGAGGCGGACTTCATCCTGATCGCGGTGCCCACCCCGGTCGACGACGCGCACATCCCCGACTTCGGCCCGCTGATCGGCGCGAGCAAGAGCGTCGGCCCATACCTCAAGCGCGGCGCAACCGTGATCTACGAGTCGACGGTGTACCCCGGTGCGACCGAAGAGGTCTGCATCCCGGTGCTCGAGCAGACCTCGGGAATGCAATGGAAGCGCGACTTCTTCGTCGGCTACAGCCCCGAGCGCATCAACCCGGGCGACCGCGAGCACATGCTGACCAACGTGGTCAAGGTGGTCTCGGGCGACACGCCCGAGACGCTCGAGAAGGTCGCGCAGCTGTACGAGCTCGTCGTCAAGCCGGGTGTGCACCGCTGCACGAGCATCAAGGCGGCCGAGGCCTGCAAGGTGATCGAGAACACCCAGCGCGACCTGAACATAGCGCTGATGAACGAGCTGGCGATCATCTTCGACAAGATCGGCATCGACACGAGCGAGGTGCTCGAGGCGGCCGGCACGAAGTGGAACTTCCTCAAGTTCAAGCCGGGCCTGGTCGGCGGACACTGCATCGGCGTCGACCCGTACTACCTGACGCACAAGGCCGAGATGCTCGGCTACCACCCGCAGGTGATCCTCGCCGGGCGTCGCATCAACGACGGCATGGGCAAGTACATCGCCGAACAGACCGTCAAGCAGATGATCGCGAGCGGCAGCTACATCAAGGGCGCGAAGGTCACCGTGCTCGGGCTGACGTTCAAGGAAAACTGCGCCGACCTGCGCAACAGCAAGGTCATCGACATCATCAACGAGCTGACGAGCTACGGCGTCGAGGTGTTCGTGCACGACCCCGAAGCCGATCCGGCGGAAGCACTGCACGAGTACGGCGTGAAGCTGCACCGCTGGGAAGACCTGCCGCGCGCCGATGCGATCGTCGCCGCGGTCGCCCACAAGCAGTACCAGGCGCTCGGTCTCGAGGAGATCGGCCGCAAGATCGTCAAGAACGGGTGCTTCGTCGACGTGAAGGCCGGCTTCGACGCCGCCACGCTCGGCGCGGCCGGGCTCGCGGTCTGGCGGCTGTGACAATCGAGCCTTCCCAGACAAGCCGACACACATGATTCTCGTGACGGGCGGCGCCGGCTTCATCGGCGCGAACTTCATCCTCGACTGGGTCGCCGCCACCGGCGAGCCGGTGGTGAACCTCGACGCGCTCACCTACGCAGGCAACCTCGAGAGCCTTGCGGCGCTGGACGGCGACGCGCGCCATGTTTTCGTCAAGGGCGACATCGGCGACCGCGCGCTGCTCGATCGGCTGTTCGCTGAACACCAGCCGCGAGCAATCGTTCACTTCGCGGCCGAGAGCCATGTCGACCGCAGCATCCACGGCCCAGGCGCGTTCATCAAGACGAACGTCGAAGGGACGTTCACGCTGCTCGAGGCGACACGCGCGTACTGGTCGGCGCTCGATGGGTCCGCGAAGGCGGCGTTCCGTTTCCATCACGTCTCGACTGACGAGGTCTACGGATCCCTCGCGAAGAGCGATCCGCCGTTCGCCGAGACCGACACCTACGAGCCGAACAGTCCCTACTCGGCGAGCAAGGCCGCGAGCGACCACCTGGTGCGCGCCTGGCACCACACCTACGGGCTCCCGGTCCTGACGACGAACTGCTCGAACAACTACGGCCCCTATCACTTCCCCGAGAAGCTGATCCCGTTGATGATCGTCAACGCGCTGGCCGGCAAAGCGCTGCCGGTCTATGGCGACGGCCAGCAGATTCGCGACTGGCTCTACGTGAAGGACCACGCGGCCGCGATCCGCGAGGTACTCGCACGGGGGCGCCTTGGCGAGACTTACAACATCGGCGGCTGGAACGAAAAGCCGAACATCGAGATCGTGCGCACGATCTGCGGGCTGCTCGACGAGATGCGTCCCGACCCGGCCGGCAGCTACAGCCGCCTGATCACCTACGTCACCGATCGCCCCGGCCATGATCGCCGCTACGCGATCGACGCACGCAAGATCGAGCGCGAACTCGGTTGGAAGCCCGCTGAAACCTTCGACACCGGGATCCGCAAGACAGTGCGCTGGTACCTCGACCATCCCGACTGGGTGGCTCGTGTGCAGAGCGGCGCGTACCGCGACTGGGTGCAGACGAATTACGCCGCGCGCACCGGCACATGAAGATCCTGCTGCTCGGCAAGAACGGCCAGGTCGGATGGGAGCTGCAGCGCTCGCTCGCGCCGCTCGGCGAAGTGGTCGCGCTCGACTTCGACTCGCCGGGCCCGCTGACGGCGGACTTCTCGGCGCCTGAATCGCTCGCAGCGACCGTGCGCGCGGTCGCGCCGCAGATCATTGTCAATGCAGCGGCCCACACGGCGGTCGACAAGGCCGAGAGCGAGCCCGACTTCGCCCGTGCGCTGAACGCGACGTCCCCGGCCGTGCTCGCGCGCGAAGCGAGCGCGCTGGGCGCCTGGCTGATGCACTACAGCACCGACTACGTGTTCGACGGCAGCGGCAGCACGCCCTGGGTAGAGGATTCGCCGACCGGTCCGCTCAGCGTCTACGGACAGACGAAGCTCGAAGGCGAACAGGCGATCCGCGCGAGCGGCTGCCGCCACCTGATCTTTCGCACGAGCTGGGTATACGCGGCGCGCGGCGGCAACTTCGCGAAGACCATGCTCAAGCTCGCGCAGGAGCGCGAGCGCCTGACCGTCATCGACGATCAGATCGGCTCGCCGACCGGCGCTGAGCTGCTGGCCGACCTGACGGCGCACGCCTTGCGGCATGCCCGGCAGCACCCCGAGGTCTCCGGCACGTACCACGCGGTCGCGCAGGGCGAGACGAGCTGGCACGGCTATGCGACACACGTGATCGAGTTCGCGCGTGCGAAGGGCCTGCCGATCAAGGTGGCCGCGGACGCGATCGCGCCGGTGCCGACAAGTACATTTCCAACCCCTGCGAAGCGCCCGCACAACTCGCGCATGAACACGAGCAAGCTGCGCAGCACCTTCGGCGTCAACCTGCCGGTCTGGCAGTCGGGCGTCGACCGCATGCTGACCGAAGTGCTGGGCTGACGCGACGAGCCGGTATCGACGAGACCCCCATGAGCGCAATCAATCGCAAAGGCATCATCCTCGCGGGCGGCTCCGGCACTCGGCTGCACCCGGCAACGCTCGCAGTGAGCAAACAGCTGCTGCCCGTCTACGACAAGCCGATGGTGTACTACCCGCTGTCGACGCTGATGCTCGCCGGCATTCGCGACATCCTCCTGATCAGCACACCGCAGGACACACCGCGCTTCGAGGGTCTGCTGGGCGACGGCAGCAAGTGGGGCATCGACATCCGCTACTGCGTGCAGCCCAGTCCCGACGGGCTGGCCCAGGCGTTCATCCTCGGCAAGAACTTCGTCGACGGTCACCCGAGTGCGCTGGTGCTCGGTGACAACATCTTCTATGGGCATGCGCTGCAACAGTCGCTCGAGAGCGCCACCCGTCGCCCGTCCGGCGCCTCGGTATTCGCATACCACGTGCACGACCCGGAGCGCTACGGTGTGGTCGAGTTCGACGGCGAGCGCCGCGCGCTCAGCATCGAAGAAAAGCCGAAGCAGCCGAAAAGCAGCTACGCCGTGACCGGGCTGTATTTCTACGACGAGCAGGTCTGCGACATCGCGGCGGGCATCAAGCCCTCGGCGCGAGGCGAACTCGAGATCACCGACGTGAACGCGGCCTATCTGCGCAAGGGCCAGCTGAATGTCGAGATCATGGGGCGCGGCTACGCCTGGCTGGACACCGGCACCCACGACAGCCTGCTCGAGGCGGGCCAGTTCATCGCGACGCTCGAAAAGCGTCAGGGATTGAAGGTGGCGTGCCCTGAAGAGATCGCCTATCGCAACGGGTGGATCGCCGCCGCGCAGCTCGAGGCCCTGGCGCAGCCGATGCTGAAGAACGGATACGGCCAGTACCTTCAGCGCTTGCTGACCGAGCGGGTCTACTGACCCCGTTGGAGCACTACTGGATGGTCTTGCTCACTTCGGCGGAGGACGCGCTTTCGACGTTGCTCTTGTCGTAAGCGCGCAGCACGAAGAAGTAAGTACTCGCCGCCAGGTTCTGGACGGTGTACGTCGTCGTCATTGGATCCGAGATCGTGACCGACTCCGTGTAGCTGCCGGTGCTTGTGCCGTAGTAGATCCGGTAGCCCGCGAGGTCGTTCAGCGCAGACCCATCTGCGTTGGTCTGTGGCGCCACCCAGGTCAGGGTTGCTGTGCCGGCGGCCGACGGCGATGGAGCCGGTGCGGGGCTGGGCGCTGGAGTGGGCGCCGGCGTGTCCGTGCCAGTTGCCGGGCTCGCCTGGTCAGTGGCTCCGCCACCACCGCCACAAGCGGCCACGAGGACAGCACACCCCAGGAACTGAGCACTCAGCCAAAGGCGCCGGGTCGATGCGCTTCCAAGGCGCTGTTGGGGCTCATTCATAGGCTGGCGATTGGAACATTCAAAAGTCATCGGTCTCGATCCCGTTACATTTGCTTGCCGGCGCTCTTGTAACCGGCAATAACTGTCAGATAGCGGCAGGAACGCCTTGGCGCTGCGACATTAATTCGTGGTCGCCGTGCAATCGGCGGCGAGGCTCGGTCGCGCGGTTGTAACGTCATCTGTGTCGGCTTCAGCGCGAGCCCCAGGCAAGCATCCTGTCGCCGCGTGCACCGTGAAACATTCGGCCCGCGGATGCTCTATGCATGCGAACTTCGGGCCAGGGAGTCCGGCGGGGACACAGTTCCACACAGTTGCACGGCGCATCCCGCGCCGACCGGCCGATGTCGCCGCCCTCGAGCCCGAAGAGCCGCTGCCCTCTGCGTAACGCAGTGCTGCGGGCCTGTTACCCACCGTTCCCGAGTCGTCGCCTCTGGTCGGCGTTGTAAGGGCACGAAACCCGGATGCCGCGAATTTCGGCACTAAGTGCGCGAATCGGACAGCGATATGGCCCGCAGCGGCATGGCACGCCATCTGCACCTCAGGGCATGTATCAACCGATTTCTGATCGGCCTCATCGTGGGAAGCAGTGGCGAGCTGCCCGAGGTGCACCAGGCCGAGATTACCTTGAGTTACGCGTCCCCGAATGTGTTTACAAGTTCTCCATCAAGTCTCGGGCCTTCACACCGAAAGCCCCTCTCAATCACTGGCAAGAGCAATGCTGACCACAAGTCGGCGCGTGCCAGTGGGCAGTGTCACCGCGATCTCTACGCCACGGCGTCATACCGACTGCGTCGGTTCACTCGCACTCCGCACTGCAACGTCGTCGCCTGCCAAGGGCGGCACTTGCAACCCTCCATCGAGTGAAGAATGAACATGTCGCAACCTCGTATCCCAACTCCCCGCGTTCCGCTGAGCCTCTGCTTCCTCGCGGTCGCGGTACTGACCGCCTGCGGTGGCGGCTCCTCAACACCTAGCGATGCCGACAGCGCGGCCGCGACCGCCACGGACGGCATGCAAGATGCGCTGGCGAGCACGACGAGCACCTGGACGAAGATCGCTTCCGAAGGTGGCTCGTTCACGGTCGGCACCAATCAGCGAGTGCGCTACGGCACTTGGAACAAGTGGGTCGAAAAGACCGTCTCTGGAGCCGGCCAATGCACCAACGCCTTCTTCGGTGTGGATCCCGCGCCTGGCCGCGGCAAGGAATGCTCGACAATCGCCGCGCCCGCCCCTGCGCCTGCGCCGGCCCCCGCTCCTGCCACCGAAACGTGGACAAAGATCGCGTCCGAGGGCGGGTCGTTCACCGTTGGCACCAATCAGCGCGTCCGCTACGGCACTTGGTCAGCGTGGATCGAAAAGACCCTGAGTGGGGCCGGTCAGTGCACGAACGAATTCTTCGGTTCCGATCCGGCGGTGGGCAGCGGCAAGGAGTGCACGACGACAACCGCGTCGGCCCCGGCGCCCGCTCCGGCCCCTGCACCCGCTCCGGCCCCGGCGCCCGCTCCGGCCCCTGCACCCGCTCCGGCTCCGGCGCCCGCTCCGGCCCCTGCACCCGCTCCGGCCCCGGCGCCCGCTCCGGCCCCGGCTCCGGCCCCTGCACCCGCTCCGGCTCCCGCGCCCGCTCCGGTTGTGGGCTCTGCAACAGTCGCCTGGGTCGCGCCTACCAAGAGTGCTGACGGCACCAGCCTCAGTGACTTGGCCGGGTTCCGTGTCTACTACGGCACGTCGAGTGGCAACTACTCCACTAGCGTTACCATCAGCAGCCCCTACACGACGAGTTACACGATCTCGAATCTTTCGGCTGGGACGTACTACTTCGTAGTTCGAGCGTACGACACCAACAACAACGAGAGCTCCAGCTCCGTCGAGTTGAGCAAGACCATCAAGTAGTCCTCGGCGACTTGGGCCATGCCCAAGAGCCAGCCCTGAGGCTTGGCCTCAGCGAGGAATGACACAAGGTGCTGACTCGATTCAACTTGCCGGTACCAAGATCGAAAATTGGAGTTTCCACATGAAGATTCAACTTGTTAGCCTGAGCCTGTTTGCTGCTGCAACGCTCGTCTCAGGCGCCGCACACGCGACGACCTACTATGTTTCCGATTGCCAGACAGGCGCCGCCTCAGGCTGCGTGGCCGGCAACGACAGCAACACCGGAACCAGCACGGCTGCTCCGTGGCGTTCGACCGCCAAGGTCCAGGCCCAATTCGCGAGCCTGGCCGCAGGTGACCAGATCTTGTTTGCTCGTGGCGGTTCGTGGACCAATGCGTCCATGGTGCTGCAGAACGTGCGCTCGAGCGCGGCGTCGCCCATCACGATGGACGCGTACACCCCCGCCTCCGGCGCGACGGCCCGGCCGCTTCTCACCGAGTCGAGGTCTGGAACGAACCTGATCGCCTTCGACAATGGCGGGACCGCCGTCGCCGACGGCGGATACGTGGTTCGAAATCTCGACCTTCGCGGCGGGGGCACCGCCCAGTGGGGCGTCTTCACGAGCCAGGCGACCAGCGACATCATCATGTCGAACCTGAACATCGAAGGGTTCGTGATCGGTGTCCACTGCGGCGAGAGCATCGAACGGGTTCAGCTGCTCAATTCCACGCTGACGAACAACGGCTCGCAAGGAATTCTCTGGGGCTGCATCAACTCCCGGATCGAGGGCAACACCTTCAACTACAACGGCTATCTGTCGACCGATGGCCGCGATCACTCGGTCTACCTGGGCAACGGAACGTCGAGCGCGGTAAACGTGACCTTCCGGGGTAACACGCTGCTCAACAACTCCGTCCCCAAGAGCGGTGGCATCTGTAGCGGCGTGCCCCTGGTCGTGCACGGAATGTGGAATGGCGTGACGATCGAGGGCAACACGATCTATCAGGCGCCAGGTACTGCGAACTCCGGCTGCTGGGGGATTGCCGTCGATGCGGGCTACGGCTCGGCGGAGATCTTCTCGAAGGTCGTCATTCGCGGAAATACCATCGTCAACGTGGGCGGCATCGGCATCGGTTGCGCCTCGTGCGTCTCTCCGCTGATCGAGAACAACGTCGTGGTGATGGAATCTGGCGACTTGGTCGGGATTCAGATCCCCGATCGCACCATCGGTGCCGGCGACGCTGCCGACACGGGCGGCGTCATTCGCAACAACACGATCTACTTCAAGAGCCCGACGTTTGCGCAAGGCATCTCGCTGGCGACCCAGGGGGGCTCCACGGCTGGCACGAACCTCAAGGTGGTCTCCAACCTTGTGTATATCGGCAGCACGTCGAGTACGAATCACCAGTGCTACGACACCACCGGCATCTCGCTCTCGAACTTTGCGGCCTTCGATTACAACCTCTGCTACGACGCCTCGGGCAACGGGCGCTACAGCCCCGCCTACGCGACCTTGGCCAATGCGAAGGCTGCCGGGTTCGACGCTCACGGCCTCAACTCGAACCCGCTGTTCGCCGCGGTGCCGTCGAGCAGCAACAAGTGGTCCGTGGCCCTGAGTGCGAATTCGCCGGCAATCAACGCTGGCAGCCCGACGGGAAGCTCGCTGACCGACGTCCTGTCGATTTCGCGCAGCACACCTGACATCGGTGCTGCCGAATACGGCTCGAGTGGCGATACGGTTCCGCCGGCACCGCCCCAGAGCGTTGTCATCCAGTAACACCGGCTCTGGCCAACAAGAGGCCCGACCACCGCAAGGTGGCCGGGCTTTTTTGCGACTTGCTCCCGGCTTGCCATCCCCAGAACGTGGGGTGCAAGCGCACGCGGTGCACTGGGGCAGACGACAATCTGCGTTTTCGGGCGTGCGTCTGCGTGGCTCTCGCTCGATGGCAACGTGTCCCGAACCCAACTCGAGTCGAGCCCAAGATGATGTCCTCCGCCGCAGTCCGATCCGAAGAGACACTGTCAGAACCCCCGGTCCTCCCGATCGTGCTCGGAGACGGGCTGAAGCTGGACGGCCCATCCGCCAGGAAGATCGGCGAGGACCTGTCGGCGTCCTACTGCTTCGCCGAGCCATTCCCGCACATCGTGCTGGACAACTTCCTTCCGACGGAGGTCGCGCAGCTGGCGCTCGACCACTTCCCTTCGCAGACGCTCCAGTCGGATCTCAAGTTCGAGATTGGCTATGCAGGCCTGCACAAGCGGCAGATCCTGCCCGAGGAGTGCGATGCCGCAGCGCGCAGCTTCTTCCACTTCCTGAACTCGCAGCCGATTCTGGACTTCCTGGAAGGGTTGTCTTCGATCCAAGGACTCATTCCGGATCCCCACTTCGACGGCGGCGGGTTCCATGAAACGGGGTCTGGCGGGAAGCTGGGCATTCACGCCGACTTCCGCATCAACGAACGGCTGCACCTGCATCGCCGCATGAACATGATCATCTACCTCAATCCCGATTGGAAGGATGAGTACGGCGGGTTCCTCGAGCTCTGGGACAAGCAGATGACAGCCAAGCAGCGAGCGGTGGCACCGGTCTTCAATCGGTGCGTCATCTTCAACACGGATGCCGACTCGTTTCATGGTCATCCGGACCCCATGACGATGCCCAAGGACGTGCTCAGGCGCTCCATTGCGATGTACTACTACACCGCGTCGAGAGAGATCTACAACGAGCTGCCGAACGTCCACACGATCTATCATGCTCGGCCGACAGACGATGCCGCAACTCGACGCGAAGCCTGGCACCTACGATTCGACCAGCATGTTCGACAGTGGACGCCACCCGCATTGCTGCGCTATGTCCTCGCCGCCAAGCGACGCCTCATCGGCCGCTGACGGTGCGCGCGGCGTCGCGCACGCGGCCGACGGCTTGACGGCCGGTCGCTTCTTGATGGCAGATTGAGATGCTCGGCGCACTGAAGGCCCTCGTGGTCGTGCTCGGAATCGCGTGCGTCGCCTTCTGGGTCGTCAAGCGGATCGTCGTCGGACGATTCATGACCGAGGAACTGTTCGTTCGGCGGCGCAATGTTTGGCTGATCATCACGCTTGCTGCGTTCCTGACCCCCAACTTCTGGGTCTACGTGATGGTTGCAACGCCCACGATGATCTGGCTTGGTCGCAAGGATCCAAACCCGCTCGCCGTGTACCTGTTGCTGCTGTTCGTGATCCCTCCCTGGGGCTTCGAGATCCCTGCCGTCGGCATCAACAAGCTCTTCGACCTCAATCAGGCTCGTTTGCTCGCCCTGGCCGTCCTGATACCCGCCGCCAGTCGTGCCGCCGCCGCCGCGAAGGCGAACGGCAATGACTACAAGTTGACAGCAGCAGACTACCTGCTCATCGCATTCGGGCTGCTCCAGCTCGCGCTGTTCGTTCCATACGAGTCGCCGACCAACACGGTGCGCCGCGGCTTCCTTTTCGTGCTCGACATCTACTTGCCGTTCGTGGTGGCGCGGCAGGTATGTCGAGATCGCGCTCAGCTGGTCGATGCAATGGCGACCTTCTTCGTCGCCTGCGCATTGCTGGCTCCGATCGGGGCATTCGAGGTGGTCAAGACCTGGACGCTGTATGCCCAGGTCGGTGACAAGTGGGGCTACACAGATCTGAGTTCCTACCTGCTGCGGGGAGGCATCCTTCGCGCACAGGCGTCGTCGGGCCACGCTCTGACGCTGGGATACCTCATGGCCATGGGTTTCGGCTTCTGGCTCTACCTTCGTTCGGGCGCAACACGCACGGTGTCCCTCATGGGCGCAGCATGGATGTGGCTCGGCCTTCTGGCCGCGTATTCGCGTGGTCCCTGGGTCACCTCAGTGGCGCTGTACTTCGTGTTCCTGTTCCAGCATCCGGTCGGGAAGGGCGTCTTCTTCAAGGGCCTGCTCATCACCGCCGTAGTCGCCACCGCAGTTCTGGTATCGCCGCTCGGGAGCCGAGTCATCGACAATCTCCCGTTCGTTGGGACCGTCGATGTCCAGAACGTCGTGTATCGCGAGCAGTTGGCGGCGACGTCGTGGATGCTGATCAAGAAGAATCCGTTCTTCGGCGATCCGTTCGTGCTGCTGCAGATGGAGTCACTCAGGCAGGGCGAGGGAATCATCGACCTCGTCAATGCGTATGCGACGGTCGCGCTGTTCTACGGCCTCGTCGGCCTGGCGCTCTATGTCGGGGTGTTCGCCGTGAGCATCTGGAAGGCGAATAGCGCTCTCCTGGCTTGCCGACGGAGCGACCCGGACCTTTCGCTGCTCGGAGCCAACCTTGTTGCCTGCACGCTGGCGACATTGTTCTTCATGGCGACGGCGGGCTTCGCAGCGCTCCAGTACGTGCTCGCGGGCATGCTCGTGGGCTATGCGGCCGTGGCCACGGCACCGATTCCGCTGCGCAACAACCCGACCGCGATGCGCCGGGGCATCGCGCGTCCTGCCTAGCCAGCCGCTTGCGTCTCAGCTACGAGAATCGCCGGTCGCGCTCGATCTTGCGCAGCACTCGCGCCGGCAGATTCAGCACAGAAGAGAGCATCGGCAGCGACGATGCGCCCAGTTCCGCTGCGCGCGCCGTCCGTCGCACCATCGACATCAGCGACGGCAACTCGACGGCCCCCTCGAGCAAAGGGTAGGTGCCCGTCATCACTCGGCTCTTGTACGTAGAGTCGCCCTTGCCCAGGTCGATGATCTGGATCCCGCGCGCCTGCGCGGTCTCGACCATTCGCAACAGGAGGATGCTTCCGGGCGAATACTTCGAGAGTTCGACGTCGTATGACGGCAGCCAGTAGTGCCAATGGGTGCGTGAACGCATGCCCATGTGGACAGCGACAAGACGATCACCCGCATACAGCGAAGAGCAGACGCCCGCGAAACCGTCCGGTTGCTGAACGCCTGCGATCTCCCGCACCAGGCCCGTCGCCCAGGGATTGACGAACACGACGTCTATGCCCGATGGATGCGAGCGTCGATACTGCGCGCTCTTCCATTCGATCATTTGCTGCAACGCTCCAGGATCGTGGTACTCGAATCGCAGTTCTCCGATCTCGCGAGCAATCTTGCGTGCCTTGCGCCTGGTGTTCTCGAGGAAGTCCGACTCGGTGGCCTTCAGGTGCTTCTCGAACTCCTCGAAGCCACCCGCGAGATCGATCTGCGGCGACGTCGCTTGCCGACGGACGTACGCGGCGAAGGCTCGTGTCGCGCCGGCCAGATGGTCGAAGGCCCAGACCGACAACCTTGCCGCGCGCATGAGCTCGTCGACGCGCCACGGCACATCGGGCTGCGCGATCACACCGTGGTAGTCCGAGAACGGCCCGCCGACAGGCCTTGCAATGCCGAACCCTGCCCTTTGGAACGGGAAGAACCCGACGATGGCACCGTCGGCCTCGATCAGCGCGATCTCTACATCGCGTCTGACCCGCGCAACCGCCTGCGTGAACTCGGGACAGAAGTACGGGCTGGCGTACGCCTCGTCGCGCTCTTGGAGTTCACGCCAGCGCCGGACAAGACCAGCGTCAAGTTCGTTCGGCAGGATCGAGCGATAGGTGAGCACCGGCACAGTCAGACCTCGTTCGGCACGCTGAAGAGGGGTGCCTGCAGGCGAGGCCGCAAACGTGACCACCCGCGCCCGCGCAGCGCGTCGAGCGCCGCACGCAAGGTCAGCAACAGTAGCTCGGCCAACTCGGCAACCGTTGCCTGAAGCCATCCGTGATGCTTGATCATGTAGTAGCGCCGACTCTGAAAATAGTGCTTGGCGATGCAGCCGCCCACCCGCGTGCCGTCGTCCTCCGAGCTGGCCCCGCCGACATGCCGGGAGAGGGCCGTGCCGACAGCCCATGTCTGAAAGCCGATGTCGTCGGCTCGACGGCACACGTCGGTTTCCTCCCAGTACAGGAAGAAGCGCGGATCGAAGCCGTCCAGCTGCTTCATCAAGGCCGTGCGGGCCATGAGGACCGCACCGCATACCCAGCCGGTGCGCGCCGGCTCGCTGCCCGGCACGATCGGGCGCATGCTCTTTCGCCCCGGCAACCACGGCAAGACACCATACAACATCGACATCGGCGTGGGCCGCTCGCCGGTGTCCTGGAGGACGAGCCGCTCCTCGTCGGCGCCCTCCACGATCGCCGGCCCGACGATCCCGACAGTGGGATGCGCCTCGAGGAAGCTGATCAACGTTCTGATCGCGTCAGGCTCGACGATCGCGTCCGGGTTGATGAAGATCGCGTACGGTGTCTGCACTTCTGCCAGCCCGATGTTGCAGCCGCGGCCGAAGCCGTTG
>Ga0075363_100000238_pt1 | contig 15436 bp, 14 predicted proteins | sample EndMetdeltDD1763_FD_71470 | JGI IMG/M metagenome (GOLD analysis project Ga0075363, IMG submission 71470) | Populus endosphere microbial communities from Tennessee, USA - Endosphere MetaG P. deltoides DD176-3 | ecosystem: Host-associated > Plants > Roots > Endosphere | place: USA: Tennessee...
GTTCCACGCGGGCGAGCCGCAGCGCTGCTGTGCGGCGGCAGCTTCCTCCGGCTTCAGCGGTGAGTCCGAGCCACCGAAATCGGTTTGGTTGCCCTTGAATTCGTTGATTCCAGCGCCCGAGCCGTTGGCCGTGTAGTTCAGGGTCTGACCCGGGCAGGCCTGCTCGAAAGCGTTGATGAAGCGGGTCATCGCATTGGCCTGGGCCGTGGATCCGCTGGCCTTCAGGGTCTTCTTTCCGCCGCAGCTCACCTTTGCCGCCCCCGGGCCCCCGGAGCTTGTTGTGCTGCCTCCGGTCGCGTTTTTGTCATTGCCGCAGCCTGACAACACCAATACAACGGTAGCCAGGACACTCACCGCGGCACCAAATCGGTTGAGCTTCAATTCAGTTCCTATCCGTAGGGAATGAAACATTCACGCGACCCGCCAACCAGCCGTTTTCTCGCAGCAATGAAGCTAACAGCACCAAGGTTAACGGCCGGAAAATTGCCTGGCCTTTGTATGGACCCTGTCACCACCAGCAGCCCGTATGCCAAACTAGAACCTGTTCCAAAAATGGCGGGCAACCGAGGCGGTGCGAGTTGATGCTGTTTCGGCCCGACAACCGAAAAGAGAGGGCGCAATGATCCTGGACAGGTTCCGTCTCGACGACAAAGTCGCGGTCATCACCGGCGGCGGCCGTGGCCTGGGTGCGGCCATCGCCCTAGCTTTTGCCGAGGCCGGTGCGGATGTCGTCATCGCCTCGCGGACGCAATCCGAACTAGAGGCCGTCGCCGAACAGGTCCGCGCCGCCGGTCGTCGCGCCCACATTGTCGCCGCCGACCTAGCCCATCCCGAGGCGACGGCGGAGCTGGCCGGTCAGGCGGTCGGGGCCTTCGGGAAACTAGACATCGTCGTCAACAACGTCGGGGGCACCATGCCCAACACGCTGCTGACCACCCCGACCAAGGACCTCAAGGACGCGTTCACCTTCAACGTCGCCACCGCCCACGCGCTGACCGTCGCGGCCGTGCCGTTGATGCTCGAGCACTCCGGCGGCGGCAGCATCATCAACATCACCTCCACCATGGGCCGGCTCGCGGGGCGTGGCTTCGCGGCCTACGGCACCGCCAAGGCCGCGCTTGCCCACTACACCCGGCTGGCCGCCCTGGACCTGTGCCCACGGATCCGGGTCAACGCCATCGCGCCGGGTTCGATCCTCACCTCCGCGCTGGACATCGTGGCCTCCAACGACGAGCTGCGCCAGCCGATGGAAAAGGTGACGCCGATGCGGCGCCTCGGCGATCCCGTCGACATCGCCGCCGCCGCAGTGTATTTGGCGTCGCCGGCCGGTAGCTTCCTGACCGGTAAGACACTGGAGGTCGACGGCGGCCTCACCTTCCCCAACCTCGACATCCCCGTCCCGGACCTGTGAGGAGCACGTCATGCCCATACCCGTCGTTCAGTTAGGCACCGGCAATGTCGGCGGCCACGCGCTGCGCGCGCTCATCACCAACCCCGAATTCGAGCTCACCGGCGTGTGGGTGTCGTCGGAGTCCAAAGCCGGCAAGGACGCGGCCGAGCTTGCCGGACTTGAGGATTCGACCGGTGTGAAGGCCAGCACCGACCTGGATGCCGTGCTCGCCACCGGTCCGCAATGCGCCGTGTACAACGCGATGGCCGACAACCGCCTGCCCGAAGCCCTAGAGGACTACCGTCGCGTCCTGGCGGCGGGGATCAACATCGTCGGCAGCGGACCCGTCTTCTTGCAGTGGCCGTGGCAGGTGCTGCCCGAGGACCTCATCAAGCCACTGGAAGACGCTGCTCGCGAAGGCAATTCGAGTCTCTATGTCAACGGCATCGACCCGGGTTTCGCCAACGACCTGCTGCCGCTGGCACTGGCCGGCACCTGCCAGAGCATCGAACAGGTGCGCTGCATGGAGATCGTCGACTACGCCACCTATGACAGCGCCACGGTCATGTTCGACGTGATGGGATTCGGCAAGCCGATGGACGACATCCCGATGCTGCTGCAGCCCGGGGTGCTGAGCCTGGCGTGGGGCTCGGTGGTCCGCCAACTCGCTGCGGGCCTGGGCATTTCGCTCGACGAGGTCACCCAGACGCACGTCCGCGAACCGGCGCCGGAGGACTTCGACATCGCCTCGGGCCATATTCCCAAGGGCAGCGCCGCGGCGCTGCGCTTCGAGGTCCGAGGGATGGTCAACGGCGAGCCGGCCGTCGTGCTGGAACACGTCACCCGGCTGCGCGAGGACCTGCGCCCCGATTGGCCGCAACCCGCGCAGCCCGGCGGTTGCTACCGGATCGAAATCACCGGCGAACCGTCCTACGCGATGGACATCTGCCTGAGCAGCCGCCGGGGCGACCACAACCACGCGGGACTGGTCGCTACCGCGATGCGCATCGTCAACGCGATCCCGGCGGTGGTGGCCGCGGCGCCCGGCATCGTGACGACGCTTGACCTGCCGTTGGTCCCCGGGCGAGGGTTGTACGCGCCCGCCTAAAGGGCCTAATAGGGGAAGCCATGCCGCAACGACGAATCCTGATCACGGGAGCCTCCAAGGGAATCGGGCGCGCGGTCGCGGACCGTCTCGCCGCCGACGGCCACGAGCCGATCGGGCTCGCACGCAGCGCGCCCTCGGGCTTTCCCGGACCGTTCCACGAGGTCGACCTCGGCGACCGGGCCGCGACCGCGGCAATCCTCGACAAGATCGTGGCCGAAGGCAGCGTCGACGCGGTGGTCAACAACGTCGGCCTCGCGCGCTTCGGTCGCATCGGCTCGATCGTCCTGGACGACCTCGCCACCACCTACGACATGAACGTGCGCACCGCGGTGCAGGTCGTGCAGGCGGTCCTGCCCGGCATGGTCGACGGGGGATGGGGCCGCATCGTCAACGTCACCAGCCTGACGACGCTCGGCACCCCCGAACGCACTCCCTACGCGGCCGCGAAGGCCGCGCTGGAAACCTGCACACGCATCTGGGCCGGCGAGCTCGCCACGAGCGGCATTACCGTCAACGCGGTGGCGCCGGGGCCCATCGAAACGGAGATGTACCGCGAACGCAGCCCGGCCGGATCGGAACGCGAAACCTCTTTCCTGGCAACCATTCCGATGCATCGGGTCGGCACCCCCGCAGAGATCGCACACGTGATCTGCCTGCTGCTGCACGAGGACGCCGGATACATCACCGGACAGATCGTTCGGGTCGACGGGGGCGGCAGCATCAGCGCGGCATAAGGTCTGCGAACATGACCGCACCCACCGAGGACAGCTCGGCCCCAGCACCGCATTTTCAGGGCCTGCGCGCGCTATTCATCAACACGACGCTGAAGCGCTCCCCGGAGCTGAGCCACACCGAGGGCCTGATTCGGCGCAGCACCCAGATCATGCGCGAGCACGGCGTCGAGGTCGACAGCTTCCGCGCGATCGACCACGACATCGCGACCGGCGTGTGGCCCGACATGACCGAACACGGTTGGGAGACCGACGAGTGGCCCGCCCTCTACGAGCGGGTCCTGGCCGCGGACATCCTGGTGTTGTGCGGCCCGATCTGGCTGGGCGACAACAGTTCGGTGATGAAGCAGATCATCGAGCGGCTCTATGCCTGCTCGCACCTGCTCAACGCCGAAGGCCAGTACGCGTACTACGGGCGCGTCGGCGGATGCCTCATTACCGGCAACGAGGACGGCATCAAGCACTGCGCGATGAACGTGCTCTACAGCCTGCAGCACCTGGGCTACACCATCCCGCCGCAGGCCGACGCAGGATGGATCGGGCCGGCCGGGCCGGGGCCGTCGTACCTCGACCCCGGGTCGGGCGGTCCGGAAAACGACTTCACCAACCGCAACACCACGTTCATGACGTACAACCTGATGCATCTCGCCCAGATGCTGCGCGCGGCCGGAGGTGTGCCCGCCTACGGAAATCAGCGCACCAAATGGGACGCCGGTTGCCGTCCGGACTTCGCCAATCCCGACTACCGGTAGGGTTTCGGTAGCCCACACTTTTTTATTCGGTAACGCGGATCGAGGGGAAGTTGGCGCAGGACACCCAGGCCTCGTTGAGGACGAGCTGGTATCTGCTGGGTCCGGCGTTCGTTGCCGCCATCGCATACGTCGACCCCGGCAACGTCGCGGCCAACGTCAGCTCCGGCTCGCAGTTCGGCTACCTCTTGCTGTGGGTGGTGGTCGCCGCCAACGCGATGGCCGGCGTGGTGCAATACCTGTCGGCAAAACTCGGGCTGGTGACCGGACGTTCGCTGCCCGAGGCCATCGGTCAACGCATGAAACGCCCCGCCCGGCTGGCCTTTTGGGCGCAGGCCGAGATCGTGGCGATGGCAACGGATTTGGCCGAAGTCGTCGGCGGGGCGATCGCGCTGCGCATCCTGTTCGACCTGCCGTTGCTGCTCGGCGGGGTCATCACGGGGCTGGTGTCGTTGCTGGTGCTGATGATCCAGGATCGGCGCGGCCAGCGCTGGTTCGAGGGCATCATCACCGCATTGCTGCTGATCATCGCGGTCGGCTTCGCGGCCAGTTTCTTCGTCGCGACCCCACCTCCCGGCGCGGTGCTCGGCGGCCTGCTGCCGCGGTTTCACGGCACCGAAAGCGTGCTGCTGGCCGCCGCGATCCTGGGAGCCACCGTGATGCCCCATGCGGTGTATCTGCACTCGGGCCTGGCCATCGACCGGCACGGACATCCCGAGGAGGGCCAGCGCCGGCGCCATCTGCTGCGGGTCACCCGCTGGGACGTCGGCCTGGCGATGACGGTCGCCGGAACGGTCAACGCGGCACTGCTGCTCGTTGCCGCGCTGCACATGCAGCACCGTGGCAACACGGGCTCTATCGAGCTCGCCTACACCGCCGTCCACGACACCCTGGGCCCGACGATCGCCATTTTGTTCGCGATCGGACTGCTGGCGTCCGGCCTCGCCTCGTCGTCGGTTGGGGCGTATGCCGGCGCCATGATCATGCAGGGATTGCTGAACTGGTCGGTGCCCATGGTGGTGCGCCGCCTGATCACGCTGATTCCCGCCATGGTGATCTTGTCGACCGGCTTCGACCCGACGCGCGCGTTGGTGCTCTCGCAGGTGGTGCTGTCGTTGGGACTGCCGTTTGCCGTGCTGCCGCTGGTCCGGCTGACCAGCAGCAGCGCGGTGATGGGCCCCGACACCAACCACCGGGCCACTACCGTCGTCGGTTGGGTGGTCGCCGGGTTGATCAGCCTGCTGAACGTGGTCCTGATTTGGCTGACATTGACCACCTGAGCAGGCAATGTGTTGGGATCATGCCGTGAGCAACGTGGGCCGCTGGGACTCGTGGTACGCGGAGGTTAAAAACCCGGCGCCGTACGGCGACGTCCGCTCCTACCAGGTCGCCGCCGACTTCCTCTCCGACTGTGCGCTGGTCGAGGACTGGGGGTGCGGCATGGGCTGGATGCGGCAATATGTGCGCGGTGACTACCGGGGCCTCGACGGCTCGGGCCCCTTCGCCGACGCCATCGTCGACCTCTGCGAGTACCGCAGCGAGGTGGACGGCGCATTCCTGCGCCACGTGCTCGAACACAATCCCGAGTGGCGGTGGTCGCCATCTTCGTGATGGGCCTTCGTAATGGTTAGTCTGCTTAACATGGTGCCGATCTCTCCGCCGGTGGCCCGCTAGGCATGCCGGGCCCCGGGCACTCCTACTTCGCATACGGATCCAACCTGTGCGTTCGGCAGATGGCGCGCCGCTGTCCCGACGCCACCGATCCCCGCCCGGCGGTCCTGTCCGATCACGACTGGCTGATCAACCAGCGCGGGGTCGCCACCGTCGAACCGCTCGACGGCCGTGAGGTGCACGGGGTGCTCTGGCGGGTCTCCGACCGCGACCTGGACATCCTGGACAGCGCCGAAGGCGTGCCGGTGCGCTACCGGCGCGACCGCCTTGACGTACACACCGACCGCGGGCCGTTGCCCGCCTGGGTCTACATCGACCACCGGGTGACGCCGGGGCCGCCCCGGCCGGGCTATCTGCCGCGCATCATCGACGGCGCGATCCACCACGGGCTGCCGCAGCGCTGGATCGACTTTCTGCACCGCTGGGACCCCGCGAACTGGCCCCACCCGCTGGCCCCGGCCTCGTCCTCCAGGACTGGGCCACAGTCGCTTTCGGCGTTACTGGGCGAGCCCGGGGTGGTCGAGGAGAGCCGGCTGCGGTCGCGGTTCGGCTTCCTTGCGATCCACGGCGGCGGCCTGGAGCAGATGACCGACGTCATCGCCGAACGCGCCGCCGAGGCCGCCGACGCGTCGGTGTACCTGCTGCGTCATCCCGACAAGTACCCGCACCACCTGCCGTCGGCCCGCTTCGACCCGGACGAGTCGCCGCGGCTCGCCGAGTTCCTCGACCACGTCGACGTCGCCGTCTCGGTGCACGGCTACGGGCGGATCGGGCGCGGCACACAGCTGCTGGCCGGGGGCCGCAACCGCGCGCTGGCCGCGCACCTCGCCAGGCACATCCAGCTGCGCGGCTATCAGGTGGTCACCGATCTCGACGCCATCCCACCGGAGCTGCGGGGCATGCATCCGGACAACCCGGTGAACCGGGTGCGCGAGGGCGGGTCGCAGCTGGAGCTGTGCGTTCGGGTCAGGGGGCTGAGCCCGCGCAGCCCGCTGCCCGGCGACGACGGCCTGTCGTCGGTCACCTCAGCCCTCGTGCGGGGCCTGGCGGCAGCGGCTCGATCCTGGTAATTGTCGGCAGTTCGGTGAACGGAGGTTGTTGGTGGCCAAGGATTTTCGCTTCGGGATAAGCGTTAGGTTCCTCAAGTCGCGGGCCAGGCTGGAAGAGACGGCGCGGCGGGCCGAGGACCTCGGCTTCGATGTGCTCTGCGTGCCCGACCATCTCGGCGCCGCTGCACCGGTTCCGACGCTGACCGCGGTCGCGATGACAACCTCGAAGCTCCGGCTGAGCATCTACGTGCTCAATGCCGCCTTCTACAAGCCGGCCCTATTGAGCCGAGACCTCGAAGCGGTGCACGTGCTCAGCGACGGCCGTCTCGAGATCGGGCTCGGAACCGGTTACGCCCGAGAGGAATTCGAGGCCGCCGAGCTGCCCTACCCCAGCGCCGGGGCCCGGGTCGACTACCTCGAACACATGACGAAATATCTGAAGGAGCACATTCCGACCGCGCCGATCCTGATCGCCGGCAACGGCGACCGGGTGATGACACTGGCCGCCCGGTACGCCGACATCATCGGGCTGACCGGCGCCCGGGTGCGCGACGTCGACGACCCGCTGGCCGAACGCATCGAGTTCGTCCGCAACGCCGCCGGTGAGCGGTTCGACTCACTCGAGCTGAACCTGGCGATCACTGCGGTGCCACCCGAGGGCGAGACCAGCCCCGACTTGTCGGTGACCCGCATGTACGCGCCGACGCTGTCGGACGAGGAGTTATTGGCGATGCCCTCGGTGCTCAGCGGGTCGCCCGGCGAGATCGCCGACAGGTTGTCCGAGTTCCGCGAGAAGTACGGAGTGACGTCCTTCACCGTGCAGGACAAGCACTCCGCGAACTTCGCGAAGGTGATCGCCGAACTGCGGTGAGGTCTTCGCGGCCGGTGTTGCGGGCGGCGTGCCCGGTAAGCTCAGCGGGTCCGCCCTCGTAGCTCAGGGGATAGAGCACGGCTCTCCTAAAGCCGGTGTCGCAGGTTCGAATCCTGCCGGGGGCACTACCGCGAGACCAAAGATGTGGCTTTCAAACCCCCTAGTGCTAGTCCCTTGCTCCAGCGGTCCGGCAGACCGGGGTAGCCGGTCGGGACGAACGCCATTCCCGCGTGGTAACTCCTCGCCTGTGCTGTCCTAATTCATGGCCAGGCGATCGTTGGTCGATCGGATTTTGGTGGATGATCGTAAACCCGCTGACGCGGCCGCCGAGACGAGTGTGTCGCGGCAATGGTTCCGACGGGTGGCACGGTTTTCGATGAGGGGTCGGCCGGACTGGCCGACCGGTCTTCGCGCCTCAGCCAGGTAACAACGCCAGTGCTGCGTCGATCGTGAATGGTCGGCTCTAGCAATTCGGTCGACGTTAGTGTGCAGATATGGACCCGCCACAGCCGGCCCACGGGGCGGTCGCCGGAAGGGTCGCGGCGTCTCTGCTGGCGAACGTCTCCAGCCTGGCTGACGACATGCTGACCTATTTAGTCGAGCGGATTCCAGAGGTCGGCGGGGATGCCGAGCTTCGCGGTTTGACCCTGGGATCATGCTCGTCGAATCTCGAAGCGGTCCTTTCGATGGTTCGTCATGGGATCGACGTAGCGGCTGCGGAGGCGCCGGTAACGGCGCTTGAACACGCGCGAGCGATGGCATCACGAGGGCACAGCGTCGATGTGATGCTGCGGTTTTACCGGTTGGGTCATGAGTACTTCACCGAGAAGCTTTCCGACTCGCTCACTGACTTGATTGACGACCCCGCTGTCGCGCTGAGGACGTTTATCGATCTCGAGCGGTTCGGGTTTCGCTACATCGACCGCATCTCCAGCCTGGTGGCTGCCGAGTACGTCGCTGAACTCGACCGGCGCCAGAACCAGGCAAGAGTCGAGCGCGCCGATGTCGTGCGGGCACTGCTGGCTGGGGAACGTGTCGACATCGCGCGGGCCGAACGTGTGCTCAGCCACCGACTCACCGGTCGGCAGATCGGTTTTGTTTGCTGGGTCGACGACCGCGGCGTCGACCTTGAGGGATTCGCTAGGCGGGTTGGTAGGTTTCTCGGGGCGAGTCACTCACTCGTCGTTGCGGATGGCCCACGCGCGGTGTGGGGTTGGGCGTCGATCACGGGGGACCTGACGACTTCGCTCAGGGGGATGGCGACGGAGTTTCCCGACGAAGTCGAAGACGTGCACATCGCGCTTGGCTCGCCCCATCCGGGGGCTGCAGGTTTTCGCACCTCGCACCTCGAGGCTCTACGCACTCGCCGGGTCATTGAATTGTCTGGGCGCGCGGCGCCATCGATCACTGAGTTCAGCGACGTTGCGTTGGTGGATGCCATCTCGCGCGACCTGGATGCGGCGAGGGCCTTCGTTGCCGCTCAGCTCGGCGATCTCGCGCGAGACGACGCGAAAGTGCGCGACGAGCGCGCCGCACTCCTGGCTGTGCTCGACGCGCAAGGGAGTTTCGCGACCGCAGCACGCGACTTGGGGATCCACCGGAACACGGTCCTGCAAAGGGTGCGTCGCGCCGAAGCGCGCAGGGGCAGGCCCGCAACGATCAACATCGCCGAACTGCACGCCGCCCTGGTTGTATGCGACGTGCTGGGGGCCTCGGTATTGCGCGAGTCATCGCCTCACTGACCCGCACGCCCGCACCGCGGATGTGCTCGCAGCACATCGGGATGGGCTGGGATGGTCTTGTTGGCCGATACGGGCCGTTTATAGGTTGCAGAGCATCTCACATTCCCGATGCGCGAAGCAGGAATCCAGTGTCGACGACTGAACAATCTCAACCCGCAGCAGCGGCCGCCCAGCACGCCCTGCCTGATCCGGAGGAGCGGGTTCCTACGCTGTCTTGGCCGATCGTCGGGATCTTCACATGCGCGGTGGCCGTTTTCGGCGCGTCGACCTGGGCTTCGCTGGCCGACGCTCTGCCGGCGATCGCCACCATCGCCGCGAGCTCCGCAGCAATCTTCGTTCTGTTCACTGTGTTGCACGACGCCTCCCATTACTCGATCAGCTCACATCGCGGGGTCAACGTCGCTTTCGGTCGCGTGGCAATGTTCTTCGTCTCGCCTCTGATCTCATTCAAGTCGTTTTCGTTCATCCATATTGAGCACCACCGCAACACGAATGACGGTGCGTTCGATCCCGATCACTTCGTCAGCGCGGCACCCTGGTGGCAGCTGCCCATCCGCTTCCCGGCAATGGACCTGCCATATATCAGTTTTTTGGTTCGGAACCTGCGCCGGCGCCCGCGCGCCGAGATTCTTGAAACGACCGCCTTGATGACCGTCTCGGTGACGGTGATCGTCTGGGCCGCCTTCACCGGAAATCTGTGGATGCTCGCCGTGATCTACCTAATTCCCGAGCGGGTGGCGATGTTCGTGCTCGCTTGGTGGTTCGACTGGCTACCCCACCACAATCTGGAAGACACCCAACGCGAGAACCGCTATCGCGCGACCCGCAACCGCGTCGGCTCAGAGTGGATCTTGACTCCCCTGCTGTTGTCGCAGAACTATCACCTGGTCCACCACTTACACCCCTCCGTCCCGTTCTACCGCTACGTCGCGGCCTGGCGCCGCAATGAGGCCGCCTACCTCGAGCGCGACTCGGCGATAAGCACCGTCTTTGGGCAACAGCTCGACGCCACGCAGTACCGTGAATGGAAACGCCTCAACGGCAAACTAGCTGCACTGCTGCCAGTCCGAATGCCGAGTTCCTCCGCGGCACGCCATGCCAGCACCCACCCGGTCCCCGTCAAAAGCGTCGAGCCCCTGACTCCAGACAGCGTCAAAGTCACTTTTGACGTTCCCGATCACCTCAGCGACCAGTTCCGATTCCAGGCCGGCCAACACCTGACCGTTCGACACCGCATCGGTGGGCAGGAGGTGCGACGAAACTACTCGATCTGCGCCTCGGCCACATCGCGAGAACTGGCGATCGGAATACGGCACATCGCCGGCGGGATGTTCTCAACCTTCGCGGTCGAAACACTGCGAGCGGGTGCCGTCCTGGAGCTGATGACGCCCACGGGTAGCTTCGGCGCGCCCCTTTATCCACTCGCTCGGCGAGACTATGGCGCGGTAGCGGCCGGGAGCGGCATCACGCCCATCCTGTCGATCATTCGCACCACGATGGAGATCGAGCCCGAGAGCCGCTTCACCCTCTTCTACGGAAACAGAACCGCAGAGTCAACCATGTTCGCCACCGAACTTGATCAGCTCGAATCTCGATATGCAGACCGGTTACGCATCTTCCACATCCGCTCAGCCGAGGCACACCACCCCGCCTCTCTTCGCGGCCGTATCGACTTGGCGATGGTTCGACGGCTGCTCGCCAGCGACCTCACTTCGATCGACCGGTGGTACCTGTGTGGCCCGAGCAATCTCGTCACGACCATGCGCGATGGCCTCGCATCTGAAGGGGTGCCGACAGAGCGCATACACCTCGAACTGTTCGGCGGCACGAACCGACCCACACACGTCGATGACTTCCCCAAGTCCGAACTGACCATCACCCTGTCCGGCGTGGATCACACCGTGGAACTCGCCGCGGGTGAGACCGTCCTCGAATCCGCGCTGAAAAACAACATCGACGCGCCGTATGCCTGTCTTGGCGGCGCGTGTGGCACTTGCAAAGCCAAGATCACAACAGGAGCAGTATCGATGGAGCAAAATTTTGCACTTAACACAGCCGAGGTAGAGGCCGGATTCATACTGACCTGTCAATCCCATCCCACCACCGCAACGGTCGCAGTCGACTACGACAGCTGAGCCAACACATGCGCGAACTCCGCCGGAAGAGCGCAGGGTCGAGGTCCGCGGTCGTGCGTCCGAGTCACAAGGTGGCAGCCACCCGTCGGCTGCTTTACTGCCGAAAAATCCCTCTAGGACTCAGCCATCACGTGTTGTATGCCAGCGATCGGCAGCCGGTGGCCGCAGCTTCACGCCAGCTCTCTTGAGCGCCTTGCCGATCGTGCTGGTTTCAAGACCGAGCAGCCGACCGACCTCCTCGAGTGACGCGCCTTGGTTGTACAAAACAGTCGCCCGGCTCACGAGTTCGGTTGTCATCTTCTTCTGCGGACGAATCCGAACATCCTCCGTATGCAGCAGCCGCATGACCGTATGGCGATGGCATTCAAACCTCTTGGCCAGTTCCAGCATCGAGGCACCGCCCTCGTACTGCATCACCAGCTCGGCTTGCTCGTCCGGCGAGAGTTTGCGGTTCATGCGATAGACGCGATGATCAACGCCGTTGACCTCGGGCAATGCGCCGCCGCTACCCTTCGCTGAGAGGTCAGGCTGACCTTGCCGCATCAGGTTCGCGAACGGTGTTTTATTGCTTGAAAGCGCTTCACGAAGGGGCACCAATTGTCATGTATTACCTCGGCTGATGCTTGACACCTACTTCGGCTGATCCTTGACACTCCCTGAATGAGGGAGTTGAGCGTGGCTTAGCAGCGGTAGCTGGCCGTGTTGGCGGTCATCGGTGATGGGTTGTCGATCCGTCAGGTCGCCGAGAAGTGGGGAGTGTCGCGGCAGACGCTGCATTCCCGGTTGGCCCGCTATGACAAATCGCGAAGAAAAGCTGCAGACGCGTCAAGGTCGGTTACGGCAACGCTAAAGCGATCTAGGCCGATGTAATCCGGCGTTCGCCACCTCTGGGCAGTGGTACTCACACGCGGTTATGCATCGGCGGCGGTGAGGTACGCGACGATGGCGCTGGCTAGGCCGTCGCGGGCTTCGTTCAGGTCGTGGAAACTGCCCAGCTGCTTCTCCGAGACCAGACCGCGCATCGCGCCGGGAATGAAAAGCGCGACCTTTCGGATGCGTCGCGGATCGATCTGGAGGTCGGCGAAGGCCTTCTGGCATGTTTCATTCCAGCTCAGCCCCCATGACCGCAATTCGGCTGCGGTGTTCGGGTAGAGGCGATCGAGGTCGTCGGGGTCTCGCGGTAGCGCGGCGCGCAGGTTCTCGATAGCGCGGGAATCGGGGGCGTCCAAACCCTTGTACAGAGTGTTGACGATGGCTTCGACCCTCGTCCGCAACGGGACGCCGGTGTCGGTGGCCGCGAACACATCCGCGCGCCGCTCAGCGGTGTGGTGCAGCACCGCCGCCCACAGCCCGTCGGCGTCCCCGAATTGGTATTGCACGGTACCCCAGGTCAGGCCGATCTTCTTGGCGATGCGGTTGGCCGATACCGCCGCGGGGTCGCCGGTGGCCAGGGCCTCGATTGCGGCGGTCAGGATGGCCTCACGTGTGGCCAGGCCCCGCTTGTTCGAGGTGCGGCGCGCACTGTCCGGCTCGGGCATCCTCGCATCCTATCGCCGTTTCCGATTTTCCATGGAGCCATCTATGATAATTTCATAGAGTACTCAATGATGTTGTCTGCCCGGATGGGGGTGCATGTCCATGGCGAAGCCACCGCTGTCGATGAAGCCGACCGGGTGGTTCCAGGTCGCCTGGTCCGACGAAATCGCGGCTGGCCAGGTGCACCGGATGCGGTACTTCGGTCAGGACCTCGTCGCGTGGCGGTCCTCATCCGGGCGATTGACGGTGATGAACGCCTACTGCGAACATCTCGGTGCCCATCTCGGGTTCGGCGGGAAGGTCGTCGGCGAGGTGATTCAGTGCCCCTTCCACGGCTGGCAGTGGAGCCAGGAGGGCCGAAACGTTTGCATACCCTACGAGAACCGACCCAACCGCGGGCGCCGCATCAAGACCTGGCCGGTCACCGAGCGCAACGCGTCGGTCTACATCTGGCACGACATTGAGGGCCGCGAGCCGTTCTTCGAGGCGCCCGATGTGTTCGCCAGTTTCGACGACGGCAGCAGTTCGGACGACTACTACCCGCAGCAGCGGCTGTTCGAGCAGGGACACGAGATGCATCCGCAGTACGTGCTGGAGAACGGGGTCGACTTCGCACACTTCAAATACGTCCACGAGACGCCGATCAACCCGATCTTCACCCGTCACGACTTCGGAGAACCGGTGTCTTATGTGGACTTCACGATCACGTTCGAGGGTGATGACGGGCAGCGGATCGAGGATGTCAACAGCGGCGTGGAGGCGATCAACGGCGGTCTCGGCATTGCGGTCACGAAGAGCTGGGGAATGATCGACAACCGCACCATTTCAGCCATCACGCCCGTGGACGAGTCCACCTCCGACGTTCGGTTCATGGTCTACATCGGCCGACCCAAAGGGGATGCGGCCGTGAGAAACTCCGAGCGTGCGGCCGCCAAGGCGGTCGAGTTCGGCGACGAAATCATCCGGCAGTTCACACAGGACATCTACATCTGGAGCCACCAGCGGTACTCCGATCCGCCGGCGCTGACCAGCGGCGAGCACGAGGGCTTCACCGCGATCCGGGAATGGGCCAAACAGTTCTATCCAGACGGCATCGGGGGAAGCGCCGCCGATGTGTACGCAGCACTACAGAAAGGCTGAATCTAGAGTGAGTACCAACAGGCCAATTCGCGTATTCCAGGTGGCGACGGGCAACGTCGGCTCGGAGATGATCAAACGCATCGCCACTCAACCCGATCTGGAATTGGTTGGCGTGCACTGTTACTCGCCAGGAAAGGTCGGCAAGGACGCCGGTGAGCTCGCCGGATTGGCGCCCAACGGGGTCATCGCCACCGGGAGCATCGAGGAAATCATTGCCGCCGAGCCCGACGTGCTGACTTTCCACGGCGTGTTTCCCGACGAGGACCTTTATGTCCAGGTGCTCGAGGCGGGGATCGACATCGTCACCACGGCAGACTGGATCACCGGGTTCCACCGCGACGCCAATCATCCGCACGCCTCGGGCAAGAAGGTCACCCGGTTGTTGGCCGAGGCCTGCGAGAAGGGTGGCTCGACCTTCTACGGCACCGGCATGAACCCCGGCCTGAACCAGATTCTCGGTGTCGTGGCCTCCGCCGATGTCGCCGAGATCGAGAACATCGTCACTATTGAGTCGGTCGACGTGTCCTGCCATCACAGTAGGGACACCTGGATCGAGGTCGGATACGGTCTGCCGGTTGAGGATCCGAGCATCCCGGGAAAGCTGCGGAAGTACACCGAAGTGTTCGCCGATTCGGTCTACCTGATGGCCGACTGCTTCGGGCTCGAACTCGACGAGGTCACGTTCGCCTATGAGCTTGGCGCCTGCACCAAGGACGTCGACCTCGGCTGGTACCAGCTGCCCAAGGGGTCGTTGGGTGGCAACTACATCAAGTACCAGGGCATGGTGAACGGTGTGCCGCGCGTGGAGACGCATCTGGAGTGGCAGATGACCCCGCACACGGACCCGAGCTGGAATATCAAGGGCTGCTACATCACCCAGATCAAGGGCGATCCGTGCGTCTACAGCAAGCACATGATCTTCCCCAAGCCCGGTGTGGACCTGTCGAATCCGGACAACTTCGCCTCGATTGGCATGACGGTCACCGGCATGCCGGCGATCAACGCGATCAAGGCCGTCGTTGCGGCACCACCGGGACTGCTGACAAGCGCCGATCTCCCGTTGCGCGGCTTCGCCGGTCGTTTCCGGACCTGAGTGGCAAAGGACTGTCTCGTCTTCGACTAACCGGGGCTTCGGATCATTGGACGTGCCCCTGGTGTCGCCGATCAGAACGCAAAAAGGCCGATGTCCTCGGCTTGGGTTCCGGCTGCGTTGTCAAAATCTGCGGCGCGGGGCGTCGCTGTTAGGCGCGCTCATACGTCGGCAGCGGGCCGGTCGGGTGGGGACCGAACTTGAACCGGCGCCCGGTGATCTCC
>Ga0075363_100000239_pt1 | contig 15398 bp, 16 predicted proteins | sample EndMetdeltDD1763_FD_71470 | JGI IMG/M metagenome (GOLD analysis project Ga0075363, IMG submission 71470) | Populus endosphere microbial communities from Tennessee, USA - Endosphere MetaG P. deltoides DD176-3 | ecosystem: Host-associated > Plants > Roots > Endosphere | place: USA: Tennessee...
GTCAGATTGCGCAGCACCATTGCCGGCGAGCCGAATTCGGGCACCACGGCAGGGGTTTACGTGCCCACCGAACTGCTCGGTGGAGCGGATGCGCCGCATCAGTTCGGCGAGCCCGAATACGCGGCCGACGCGCACGCGGGCATCGCGACCGCATTGGCCCTCGACGACCAGGGGGATGGCGGCTGGGGTGACTACGACGACGAGCCGCAGTACCGCAACGGCCACTCCGAGGTACCGGTCGCCTTGTTGCCGCAACGCGATCCCGGCGCCAGCGGGATCTCCGACGTCCCGGCATCGCTCGGGCCACCGACGGATGCCCAGCCGGGCCAGGCTGAGGACGGGTGGCCGGACGACGAGTGGCCGGAGGACTCGATGCCCGCCCAGACGGGCTACGAACCGGTCGAGCGGCCGGTCGACACATCGAGCTTCTTCGCGGCCCGCCAGCAGGCCGCGGTCGAACAGCGCCCGGTGGCTCCTGAACCACAACCGGAACCTGAACCGCAGCCGTCGTCCACTGCGGGATCTGACGACGCCATCTACCAGCGGATGCTCTCCGAATGGCTGGTCGATCCGCACGATTTGGCGAACAGCACCGATCTGAACTGGGAATCGGTGTGGGACAGCGGCTGGTCGGCGGCGGAAGCGGCGGACGAGGCTCCAGTCGAGCAGCACACCGAGGAAGGTCTGCCGGTGCGTGAGCCCGGCGCCCGACTGGTGCCCGGTGCGGCTGAAACCGCAGGTAGTGACGTCGAACACCAGCGTAACGGGGGCGCTCATCGGAACACCGACGACGATGACGAGGTAGCATCGGCGGCTGAGTTCGGCTCCCCGGGGCCGGACGCATCATTCGCAGGCGGCGCATTGCCGCAGCGCGATCCCGATGCAGTCCGTGCGAGTATCAGCAGCCATTTCGGCGGTGTGCACGCGGGCCGCTCGCACGCGCGAGAGACCAGAGGAACAGATAGCCAGTGAACTCCGGGCCCTACCCGCCAAGATCGACGCAGCGCGATTCGCTCGACTGGCTGGTCTCGAAATTCGCGAACGAGGTCTCCGGGGTCACCCACGCGGTGCTGGTGTCGGCCGACGGTCTCCTGATGGCGTCAAGTGAGCATATTCCGGTCGAACGCGCCGACCAGCTGGCCGCGGTCGCCTCAGGCCTCGCCAGTTTGTCGACGGGCGCCGCGCAGCTGTTCGACGGCGGCTACGTCATGCAGTCGGTCGTCGAGATGGAGAACGGCTACCTGTTGTTGATGCGCGTCGGCGACGGTTCGAATCTCGCGACGCTCGCATCCCGCAATTGCGATATCGGTCAAATCGGTTACGAGATGGCGATTCTGGTGGAACGGGTGGGCGCCGTGGTGCAATCGTCGCGGCGGCGCGCACCCCAGCACATGTGAGTCGTCGATGGACAACTGGGAGCGGGAGGTCGCCGAACAGCCGAGTCTGGTCAGGCCCTACACGCTGACCGCCGGCCGCACCGAAGCCCGGGTCCATCTTCCGTTGGAGGCACCCATCGGCAAGCTCACGACGAGCAAGGAGCCGCGCTGGCCGGGGAACGACGTGCGCGGCCAGATCCTCACGATGAGCGACGAAGTTCCCTCGGTCGCCGAGATCGCCGCCGGATTGGCTCTCCCGCTCGGCGTGGCGCGCGTGCTGATCGGTGACCTCGTGACGCAGGGTTATCTGCAGGTACACACCACACTCGGTGACTCGACGACCGATGACGAACGACGAGATCTCATAGGAAGGACGCTGCGTGGCCTCAGGGCACTCTGAGAGGCGGCATGCCTCGGCGGACCCCGCGGCGAAGCGGGCGGCCGCCTCGACCAAGATCGTCATCTCCGGTGGGTTCGGAGCGGGTAAGACGACGTTCGTGGGCGCGGTTTCCGAGATCATGCCGCTGCGCACCGAGGCGTTGGTGACCAACGCGTCGGCCGGTGTCGACGGCCTGGAAGCGACCCCGTCGAAGACCACCACGACGGTGGCGATGGACTTCGGCCGCATCACCCTCGATGAGGAGTTGGTGCTCTACCTGTTCGGCACGCCCGGCCAACGCCGGTTCTGGTTCATGTGGGACGACCTCATCCGTGGCGCGATCGGCGCGGTCATCCTGGTCGACGTCCGGCGGCTGCAGGACAGTTTCGCCGCCGTCGACTTCTTCGAGGCGCGCCGCCTGCCTTTCCTGATCGCTATCAATGAATTCGATGGTGCACCAACGTATTCCACGCAGGCGCTGCGGAAGGCGCTGGCGCTCTCAGATCACATCCCCGTGGTCGCCGTCGACGCCAGGGACCGCCACTCATGCCGGGAGGCGTTGATCGCGGTCACCGAGTACGCACTCGACAGCCTGTCCTCGCTGCCGAGCTGAATCGGTGGACAACGACGAAGAAGTCTGGGTCGAAAGAGAGTTCGTCGCTCACGACTTTCGCGACGAGGACCTCAGCCGGCTGCGTACCGAACGTGCGGTATTCGACGAGTGCGACTTCCGCGGTGTCGATCTCGCCGAGTCCGAGCACATCGGCTCGGCATTCAGGAACTGTCGATTCGAACGGGCCAGGCTGCACCACAGCACTTTTCAGCACTGCAGCATGCTGGGATCGGTGTTCACCGAATGTCGGCTGCGGCCGTTGAAGCTGGTCGAGGTCGACCTGACGCTCGCGGTCCTCGGCGGTTGCGATCTGAGGGGCGTCGACCTGTCCGGATGCCGCCTGCGTGAGGCGAGCCTCGTCGAAACCGATCTGCGCAAGGCAATACTGCGCGGCGCCGACTTGACCGGTGCCCGGCTGCAGAAGACCCGGCTGGAGGAATCCGATCTGCGGGGCGCACGCACCGATGCGACATTCTGGACCACCGCGGCTCTGCGTGGCGCAAAGATCGACATCGATCAGGCACTGGCCTACGCCGTGGCGCACGGTCTGAACATCCATGGGGAATAACGGCAGCACAGTCTCGTTGAGAGCTGCATGCGGGCTGGCGGAATGACTGCGCACACGGGTTTTCACGACGGAGAAATCGCGGTTCAGGACCGCGCAGGCGTCCGCGCGCAGGCGGCCCGCCTCGGGGCGGCGATGCTCGACACTCCCGATCTGAACGGCGGTATGAGCGCGTTCCTGGCTGGGCGCGACTTCGCCGTGGTGACGGCCCGCGACGCCGACGGGCGGCTGTGGACGTCGCCGCTGTACTCCTCGCCGGGATTTCTGCAGGCGCACGACCAAGAACTGCGGGTCCACGCCGTACCGGCACCCGAAGATCCGTTGCACGGCCTGGCAGCGGATCAGCCGGTCGGCATGCTCGCCATCGAGTTCGCCACCCGCCGCAGGGTCCGGGTCAACGGCACCCTCACCCAGGTCGGCGACGATGATCTTGTGATTTCAGTGGACCAGGCATACGGCAACTGCCCCAAGTACATTCATCCACGCCATCTGGAGCGAGTGGACAGTCCAGCGCCGCCCATCGAACGTTCTTCGGTGCTGAGCGCTGAGCAAGCACAGCTCATCGAGAACGCCGACACCTTCTTCCTGGGAACCATCCATCCGTCGCGCGGAGCGGACGCATCCCACCGCGGCGGTCCACCCGGATTCGTCCACGTCGAGGGCAACCGGCTGTGGTGGCCGGACTATCCGGGCAACAACATGTTCAACAGCTTCGGCAATCTCGCGGTGGACCCCAGCGCCGCGCTGCTGTTCATCGACTTCGAGACGGGGACAACGCTGCACATCTCGGGCAGGGCCATCCTCGAATGGGTGACACCGAGCGACGCCGACGGCGGTACCGGACGTCGCGTGAGCCTGACCGTCGACTCGGTGGTGTGGGGGGCCCGCTGGTGAACACTCGCCAGACGATCGAACGGTGGGTCGAGACGCGATCGCACAGTTCCGCCGCGACACCTTCGCCGGGGGACCGCTGACCTGCACGCCGCTCATCCTTGTCGTCGATCCACCCCGACATGCACTATCGCCGAAGTCGGCGCGCGCCCATCGGCGGGGGAGCATGATCAGCTGATGGCAGCCACCTGGGACACGATCGATCGCTATGTCGTCATCTCGACGGACACGCACGCCGGCGCGGATCTCTACGACTACAAGGAGTATCTGCCCGCGCGACTGCACGACGACTTCGACGCGTGGGCGAAGACGTACATCAGCCCGTTCGACGACCTGATCATCGCCACCGCCAAACGTAACTGGGACCACGAGCTACGGATGTCGGAGATGGACGCCGACGGGGTGGCCGCCGAAGTGCTGCTGCCCAACACGGTGCCGCCGTTCTTCCCGACCTCCCCGAACATCACGATCAGCCTGCCGCGCACCCGTGACGAGTTCGAGCACCGGTGGGCCGGCGTACAGGCCCACAACCGGTGGCAGGTCGACTTCTGCGCCCTGGCACCGGAGCGGCGTCGCGGGCTGATCCAGATCTTTCCCAACGACATCGACCTGGCGCTGGAGGAGATCCGCTGGGGTGCGCAGCAGAAGTGCTTCGGTGGCGTGCTGTTGCCCGCGGTCTCGCCGGGGGATCCGAACGTCGCGCCGCTCTTTCACACGCGCTACGAACCGATCTGGGCGCTGTGCACCGAACTCGACCTGACGGTCGTTCAGCACGCGGGCGCCGGCAGTCCGGTGATGCCGATGGATCAGCCGGCGTCGAACGCCGTGCTCGTGACCGAGATGGCGCTGTGGGCGCAACGTACGGTCAGCCACCTGATTCTGGCCGGCGTGTTCGAGCGTCATCCGGCACTGCGGTTTGTGCCGACCGAGCAGGGCACCATGTGGTTGCAGGGCCAGATGATGATGCTCGACGTCATGGTGCCGAGCATGAAAACCGAAGCGGGCAACCGCACCTACGGGATGTTCGGCGGTTCGTCGATCGACGAGCTCACTATGGCGCCGAGCGACTATGCCAAGCGCAACTGCTACCTGGCGTCCGAACTCACGCCGTACGAGGAATCGATGATCGACTACATGGGTGCTGACCACATGATGTGGGGCAGTGACTATCCGCACGAGGAGGGTTTCGCGCCGCACTCCAAGCTCGCGATCCAGTGGGCGCTGCACGGTCAGTCCGAGGAGAACTGCCGAAAGATCCTGGGCGGCAACGCCGGTCTCCTGTACCGGTTCGACCTCGATGCCCTGGCTCCAATTGCCGCCAAGATCGGGCCGACGGTCGCCGAGGTCCGAACACCGTTGGGGGACACCGGTTACGTCGCCCCGCCCGCGTTCGGTTACCGGCCGTTCGAGGGCGGGCTGGCGCTCAAGCGGTTGGCCCCGGCGCGGGTTTGACCAGGATCGCGCGCGTGTAGAGCAGATCGAAACCGCGACGCTGCACATTCTCCTGCGATTTCGAGCCGGGTGCGGTCGTGACGACCGCGATATCGCACCCCGCTGCGGCCGCGTCGGCGAGCCGTGCCGCGAGAAGCGCCGTCTGCACACCGCGCCTGCGGTGGACGGGAGCCGTCGCAGCACCGGTGAGTTGCGCGATGCCGTCGGCGAACCGGACGCTCGCCGCGCCCGCGACGACTCCGTCGGCCAGCGCGACATAGCGGGCCGCGCCCGCAGCCGCCATATCGCGGGTGGCGTCGGCCAGGACGTCGCGAGGGAACTCCTCGTGTGATGCGACGCCCTGGGTGTCAGGGTTGGCGAAGCCCTCGACGACCACATTGAGCCACGTTTGAAATTCGCCGTCGTCGCTGAGTCGGACGTCGACACCGGGAGGTGTGATTCGCTCCAACGAATCGGTCAGCGGTCGACCGAGCACGTTCTCGAAGGACACCAGCTGATAGCCGCGGTCCGTCAGCGCCGCGGCGATCTCTGGGTCCGCCAGGTGAGCCAGCTCGACCTGGGTCGCGCTGCCGCGGGCAGCGAAAGCCGTTTCGATCTCGGCCAATTCGGCGTCGGCGGGCGTACCGCCGAAGCCGAGCCCGACGACTTTGTTGAACGGCGAGTTGTCGCCGGCGAAGCACGCGGCACCGCCTGCAATCGACAGGACGAAACCCTGGTTACCGCGACCGTTCGCCGCCTCGGTGCCGGCCGCTATGAGGCCTGTCTCCGCTCGCTCGATGCGCTGAGCCAACGCGGTGCTGCAGAACATCAGCGCTCCGACGTCAGTTGGCAGCGGCGAGTCGGATCTTCCACCGCACCAGGCCCAGGTAACCGATGCAGATCAGCCCCTGCATGGCCATGTTGAACCACCATGCACCCGCGGTGTGCTTCCAGTGCGAGTCCTGCGGTGTCAGGGGGCCGGGCACGAGCCTCAGCAGATCGATCGTCGATGCCGTCGAGGCGAAGCCCCAGCGGGCCGGAGTCACCCACGCCATCTGGTCGAGCACGATGCGACCGGTCACCGGGATCATGCCGCCCTGGAACACCAGCTGCGACATGATCGCGATCACCAGCAGCGGCATGATCTGTTCGTTCGACTTGGCAATCGCGGACAGGGCCAGGCCGACCATCGCCGCCCCGACACAGCATGCCGCTACGTCGATGTACAGCTCCAGCGACCGGTTCGGTATCACCGCGCCACTCTCAACGGCACCGGGACCCCAGCCCTTGCCCCAGATGTTGATCGCCACGACGACGCCCGACTGCATCAGCGCAAAGCAGGAGAAAACGAAAACCTTGGCGAGCATGTATGCGGTCGTCGACAATCCGACCGCCTGCTCGCGCAGGAAGATCGCCCGTTCGCCGATCAATGCGCGGATCGTGAGTGCGGTGCCCATGAAGATGGCGCCCACGTTCAGCAGCACCAGGATCTGTCCCGGTTCGTTTGGCGCTTCGCCGCCCTCCAGCGCGGTCTTGGGAACGCCGAAGCCGACATCGCCGGGCACCGACAACGAGAGTGCGCCCATGATGAACGGCAGAAACGCCAGGAAGATGAAGTAACCGCGGTCCGACACGATCAGCCGCATCTGGCGGCGCGCGATCGTGGAGAACTGCTTGCGCAGGCTCGTCTTGGTCGGTGCGCCGAGGTCGGAGGGTTTCTCCATCTGCGGCGGCGGTGGTGGCGGCCCGTGTTGAGCGAGGTACCGGGCCTTCGCTGCGTCGGGGTCGCCGGCGACCGAGCTGAAGATGTCCGCCCAGTTGGTGGTGCCCATCGACGGGCCGATCTCGCTCGGCGGGCCGTAGAACGCGGTCTTTCCGCCGGGTGCCAGCAGCAGCACCTGATCGCAGACGTCGAGATAGGTCAGCGAGTGCGTCACCACGAGCACGACGCGGCCTGCGTCGGCGAGCTGGCGCAGCATCGTCATGACCTGGCGGTCCAGCGCGGGGTCCAGACCCGAGGTGGGCTCGTCGAGGATCAGCAGCGACGGTCCGGTCAGCAGCTCGAGAGCGACCGAGGCGCGTTTGCGCTGACCGCCGGAGAGCTTGTCGACACGGGTTTCGAGGTGCTTGGTCATCTCGAGTTCCTCGAGGACCTGCATGACGACCTGCTCGCGGTCGGCCTTCGTGGTGTCCGGCGGCAACCGTAGCTCGGCGGCGTACATCAGGGCCTGCCGGACGGTCAGCTGACCGTGCACCACGTCGTCCTGCGGGACCATGCCGATTCGAGAGCGCAGTGAGGCGTACTCGGCGTGGACGTTGTGACCTTCGAAAGCCACGGTGCCCGTTGTCGGATGGGTGTAGCCGGCCACCAACTTCGCGAAGGTCGACTTGCCCGCGCCCGACGGACCGATCACGGCGGTCAGGGTGCCGGGGCGCGCCGCGATCGTGATGCTGTCCAGCAGCGTCTTGTTGCCCTCGATCGTCCAGGTGACCGAGTGCACCTCGAGGCCACCGGTTTGGGTGGCGGCAGCGGTCTCGGTGCGGCGGGCCAGCGTGCCGCCCGTGAAGACGAGGTCGATGTTGCCGATCGTGACGGTGTCACCCTCACGCAGTAGCGCTGAATCGACGCGCGCACCGTTGACGAACGTGCCGTTGATGCTGCGGTTGTCCCGGATCTCGGTGCCGCTTGGGGTGGGCAACAGCGTTGCGTGGTGACGAGACGCGAGCACATCGGGAACCACGATGTCGTTGTCGGTGGCGCGGCCGATCTTGACGGCGCCTGCGACGCCCGCTGCGGCGGCGGGCCGGCCCGGCCGCAGGATTTTCAGCATGCTCGTCGCGAGGTTGCCCTCGGGCCCTCGCGGGGCCGCCGTCGGACCCATTGCCGTGACCGACTCGAGCGCCGGTTGCGACATCGGTGCCGAAACCGGCGGCGGCCGCAGCGGTGCCGCCGCGGGGCCGGACGGGTACTGCTGCCCGCCTCCGTAAGCCGCCGGTTGTTGCGGCGACGACGGGTAGCGCGGCTGCGACCCCGACGGATAACCCGGTTGGGCCGCCGGTGGACGCTGGGTGCTCGGCGGCGGCATCTGCGGTCGCGAAACCTGTGGCGACGAGGCCGGGGGATGGGCGCCAGGGGCCTGCGTCGGCCACGAGGTGTCGGCCGGGCGTGCCGAGCTGATGGGCACCGACTGGGTCGGTGTCCGTCCTGCCGCACCCTGGTGGCGTCCGATTTCAAAACTCAGCTGCGGCCCATCGGGATTACCGATGTTGAGGTGCTGACCGTCTTGCAGGTCAGCAGTGGGCACTCGCCGGTTGTTGACGTACATCCCGTTGAGGCTGCCGTTGTCGATGGCGACCCACCGACCCTGGTCGAACCGCAGCACAAGGTGTGCGCGGGAGATCAACGGATGTGCGATTCGGATGTCGGCGCGAAGATCGCGGCCGACGACTACGTCGTTGCCCGGCGCGAAGGTTCGGGTCGATCCGTCGTATCGAACGGTCAGCGCGGGTGGGGCTGGTCGGCTCATCGCGACCAACTCTATCGGTATGACACCGATCTCGGCGCAGGTCTGGGGGGCGTCAATGCGTAGTCATCGGCACGGAATGCGCCATTGGGCGGTGTCAGTGATCTGATGCAGTGCGGTTATCTGCCCACCTCGTGTCGTGATGACGTGAGCGAAAGCGGCGTCGACGGAGGTGGCACCGTCTCTTGCCGGACCCCGGTACCGGCCGATCACGACGACCCTGTCGTCGTCGACGGCGAGATATTCGGCGGGATCGACGCTCATGTCGTACAGCGCGTCGATGCGCCCCCAGACGCTCGCGATCATCTCGCGTGGGCCGCGGTGCTGACCGCCGACGTCGTGCGGCATCCCGGCGCTGACTGTGCCGACGAAGTCATCCGTGAGCAGTGTGAACAGCTCCTCGGCGTCGGATCGGGCAATGGCGTCGTAGAAGCGTTGCGCGACAGCGGTCGGAGCGGACATCGGTTGCCTCCAGACAGTATTAGAGATCAGTCTCTATTATGATAGGACGATGCCGCGGCCTGCGCGATACTCCGTCGACGAATTGCTCGATGCCGCTGCGAAATTGTTGGCTGATGAGGGGCCCAGTGCCGTGACCATGTCCGCGGTTGCGCGCGCGGTTGGTGCGCCCAGCGGCTCGATGTATCACCGCTTTCCGACCAGGGCCGCCTTGTGCGGCGAATTGTGGATTCGCACTGAGGAGCGCTTCGGATCCGGTGTCACAGCGGCGCTGTCCGGATCGGACGACCCGCAGAGCCGCTGTGTCGCCGCCGCGCAGTTCACCGTCCGGTGGTGTCGCGCGCATCCACATGAAGCCCAGGTGCTGCTGGCCGGTGCAGACGCGCTCGCCGCCGCTGACTGGCCCGACCACCTGACCGCGGCCCACCGGCGCCTGCACCGCAGACTGCGGCAACTGATGAAGGACGTGCCTGCCGAGACGGATCGCGTCAACGCCGCCGTCGTCGACGTTCCCTATGCCGTCGTCCGGCGTCATCTGCTCGCCAAACACGCCATTCCCGCGAGCGCGGACGACATCGTCGCGGACTGTGCCAGGGCATTGATACCGCCTGGGTGACAAATACGTTGCGGTTCGCTCGGCGAGTCGTCAGCCGTCGCAGCCACGTTCGTGGTGTCGTTAATCATGGTGTCTAAGACGCCAGCAGCCCTGCTGACGGGTGCCGCGGCGGTTCTGAGTCTGGCGACGGTCTTCGCGTCGCCGACCGCGGGCGCCCAGCCGGCCTATCCCACAGACGATCGGGGTTTCGTCGACTCGCAGATCCGATGCGATGCGCCCCAGTCCGCGGTCGCGTTCAGCCGCACCGAACAGTCGATCGTGGCGATCTGTGTCGACCAGGCCGGCCGCTATCAATACCGGGGAGCCCGGGTAGCCGATAAGGACGCGGTGCTCACCGTCGTCGCAGAACCCACGGTGCCCGGCGAGTTTTTCGCGCAGAAAGACGGCGTCACCTATACCGTCACCGCACAGAACCTGGTCATCAAGACTCCTGAGTGGACGCGCACCGAGCCGGTGCTGCAATTCGGCACCCAGCCGCTGCTCGCGGTCGAGATGCCGACGACGCCCCGTTAACCGGGCGCACCCGTCACCACGCAGTGCGTGTGGCTGTAGATCGTGGCCATGCACTTGTTGCAGTGCGTGCACAGCGACCGGATCGAATGGGCGTCGCCGTCGTCGCGGATGCGGTTGATCAGATCAGGTTCGGCGAGCAGCGCACGCCCCATCGCGACGAAGTCGAATCCCTCGGCCATCGCCAGGTCCATCGTCTCGCGATTCGTGATGCCGCCCAACAGGATCAGCGGCATCTTCAGTTCGGCGCGGAACTGCTTGGCGTCGCGCAGCAGGAACGCTTCGCGGTAGGGGTATGCGCGCAGGAACTTCTTGCCAGTCATCCGGATGCCCCACCGCAGCGGCGGCTTGAACGCCCCCGCGAACTCCTTCACCGGTGCGTCACCGCGGAACAGGTACATCGGATTGACCAGCGAGCTGCCTGCGGTGAGCTCGATGGCGTCGAGGCCGCCGTCCTCCTCGAGCCACTTCGCGGTCTGCAGCGACTCCTCGATCGGGATGCCGCCGCGCACCCCGTCGGCCATCGTCAGCTTGGCGGTGATCGCGATGGGGGTGCCTTCCTTCTCCACCGCGCGTCGCACCGCCATCACCATGCCGCGTGCCACCTTGGCCCGGTTCTCCAGTGATCCGCCGAACTCATCGGCCCGGCGATTGATCAGCGGACTGAGGAACGAACTCGCGAAATAGTTGTGCCCCAAATGGATTTCGACGGCATCGAAGCCCGCTTCGATCGCCATCCGGGCCGCGTTGGCGTGTGCCGCGATGATGTCGTTGATGTCGTCGCGCGTGGCTTTCTTGGCGAACCGCATGGAGAGCGGATTGAAGAACCGCACCGGTGCGTACGCCGTCGCCTTCGTCGCGCGGGCATTGGCCACCGGTCCGGCATGGCCGATCTGGGCGCTGATCGCCGCGCCCTCGGCGTGGATGGAGTCCGTGAGCTTCTTCAGACCGGCCATGGCCTCGGGACGCCACCAGATGACGTTGCCCTCGGTGCGGCCGCCTTTCGTCACCGCCAGATACGCGACGGTCGTCATACCGACGCCACCCGCGGCGGGCAGCCGGTGGTAGGTGATCAGGTCGTCTGTGACGAGCGCGTTCGGGGAAGAAGCCTCGAACGTAGCCGCCTTGATGATTCGGTTGCGCAGCGTCACCGGGCCGAGTTTGGCTGGGGTGAACACATTGGGCTGTGTGTTCATAGGCGTTGAGCATGCCAGACTGGGCGCCGTGGGTGCGATCACATTGGACGGTAAGGCCACACGGGACGAAATCTTCGTCGATCTCAAGGAGCGGGTGGCGGCGCTGACCGCTGCCGGCCACACACCCGGACTGGGCACGGTGCTGGTCGGCGACGACCCGGGCTCACATGCGTATGTCCGGGGCAAGCACGCGGACTGCGCCAAGGTGGGCATCAACTCCATCCGGCGGGATCTCCCTGCCGACATCAGCCAGGCCACGCTCGACGAGACCATCGACGAGCTGAACGCCAACCCCGAGTGCACCGGTTACATCGTGCAGTTGCCGTTGCCCAAACACCTCAACGAGAACGCGGCCCTGGAGCGGGTCGACCCCGGCAAGGACGCCGACGGGTTGCATCCGACGAATCTGGGCCGGTTGGTTCTCAACGAGCCCGCGCCGCTGCCCTGCACCCCGCGCGGGATCGTGCACCTGCTGCGCCGCTACGAGGTCGAGATCGCGGGTGCGGAGGTCGTGGTTATCGGCCGCGGCGTGACGGTCGGCCGGCCGCTGGGTCTGTTGCTGACACGTCGCTCCGAGAACGCGACGGTCACGTTGTGCCACACCGCAACTCGGCATCTGCCCCAGCACACCCTCGATGCTGACATCATCATCGCCGCGGCTGGGGTGCCCCATATGGTGACCGCCGAGATGGTGCGTCCCGGCGCCGCCGTGATCGACGTCGGCGTGAGCCGCGACGATGCGGGCAAGCTCGTCGGCGACGTCCACCCCGATGTCTGGGACGTGGCCGGTCACGTCTCGCCGAATCCGGGCGGAGTCGGACCGCTCACGCGCGCGTTCCTCCTCACCAACGTCGTCGAGCGGGCAGAGGCGCTGGCAGGCGCGTGACGCTCAAGGAGTTCGCGCGCAAGGTCTTCGGAGGGCAGTGGCCGATCCTGCTGCCCGGCGTGATCCTGATTGCGGCGTTCGGACTCGTGATCGCCGGCTATTGGCGCCGCGGAGCGCTGGTGCTCGCGATCGGAGTGGCCGTCGCCGCGGTGCTGAGGCTCGCGCTCCCCGAAGACCGTGCGGGTCTGCTTGCGGTACGCAGTCGCGGGATCGACGTCGCCACGACCGCCAGCGTCAGCGCGACGATCCTCTACATCGCGTGGACCATCGATCCGCTGGGCACCAGCTAGCTCCTCACGCGGCCGATGGTTCCGGCGGAATGTTGTGGTTCGTCCGAAACCTGTTGTACGGGTCGTACTTAGCTTTGACCGCCTGCAAGGTCTTGTACGTCTCGGTGTCGTACGCGCGGGCTGTCCCCGACACGCTCGCGTCGGCCGGGCCCTGGAAGCTCGGATGCGCCATCTGGTGCAGCCACGGCGACAACGCCTCCACGAATTCCCGGCCCGAATCGCGATAGTCGTCGACCTTCTGGCCCGGCGGCACCACGGTCAGCGCGAAGAACGCGAAGGCCGCATCGCGTCCACCGACCGCGTTCGGGAACGCAGGCGGCCGGCCGTAGGCCCCCTGGAGGTGACGGATGTCGATGAGATTCATGGGGCTGCCCGCCTCGGGTCCGGCCACCTCGACGATGGCCTCGACGGCGTCCTCGGTGAGCTCGCGCAGCAACCCGAAATGTTCGATCGCGGCTGCGGGATCGGTCGGATCGGCGCTGATCGACGCGAACTTCGTATAGGGGATGTCGGCGACGGTGTCGACCAGCACCGGTGCCGCCGTACGCAGCGGTTCGATCAATCGCGCCCCCTCGCCGGGGTCGCCGACATGGGACACCCGCACCGCGACGGCCACCCTGCCCTGCATGAACGGCGGAAGGTCCGGCAGCGGTGGGAAGTTCAGGATCGCGAGGCCGGTGGTGATGTCGTCGGGGGCGGTCGCGGTGAACCGGATGTAGGCGTTCAGCACCTCCCGGATGTGCTCGCCCGAATAGAACAGTGCGCCCGCATAGAGTCGCGTGACCGGGAAGAGCGCGAACTCCATCGCGGTGACCACGCCGAAATTGCCTTTCCCGCCGAGCAGTGCGCTGAACAGGTCGGCGTCCGAGGTGGGAGTGACACGACGGAAACGTCCGTCGGCAGTGACCACGTCGATCGCGCTGACGTGGTCGGTGGCCCATCCATAGCGCCGGCCCATCGTCGCGCTGGCTCCACCGGCCAGCGTGTAACCCACCACGCCGACACCGGGTGCGGATCCGGGCAACGGGGCGAGGCCGGCGGGTGCGGCGGCATCCACGAGTTGCCCGAATCGGACACCGGCTTCCACCCGTGCCGTCGAGGTGGTGGCGTCGATCTCGACCTTCGACATCCGTTTGGTCGTGATCATCAGCGTCGTCGGACCCGAAGCGACCGACGGTCCGTGGCCGGTGTTCAGCACGGCGATGTCCATACCGTGCCGCGACGCAAAGTCCACTGCCACACCGACGTCGGCTGCATCGACCGCACCCACGACGACGGCGGGACGGTGGGTCACCGCTTCGTTGAACACGGTCACCTCATCGTCATAGCCGGGGGTATCGGGAACAAAGGAAGGACCGGCAAGGCGCTGTTGTAGGGCCGGAAACTCCTGGCGCCACGAGTCCGTCATGATTTTCTTCTTTCGGTTTACGGAACGCTTTTTGCGCCCTGCGTTCCTCAGGGACGGCGGATGCCCGCTATTGGTTCTCAACGGCATGAACGACGACTGCGCTTGCACGCGGGGCGAGTGATTCCAGGCACCTGCAATACCGGCCGACGGTGTACCCCAAAACCATTGCTGCGGTGGCTGATTGATGTATCGTGCTGACGAACATCTCAGCGGAGGCGTCAGGTGACCGAAGGTAGTCGCTCAGAGGACGACCTCGGCGTGCTCTCCGGGCGACTGCTGTTCGCCGTCCAGGACGAACTCTTCGCGCGTTTGCATGACGCGGGATTCGGTGACATCGTGCCCCGGCACGGAGTGGTTCTGGCCTATCTGCGGCCCGAGGGCGTCAGGGCTACCGACCTCGCGAAATCCTCGGGGCAACTCAAACAGGTGGTGGGCGTCATCGTCGACGACCTGGAACGCCTCGGGTATGTCGAACGTAAACCCGAACCCGCCGACCGGCGGGCGAAGCTCATCGTCCCGACGCGTCGTGGACGCAAGCAGATGGAAACCGCCGACCGCATCATGGCCGACATAGCTGCCCGGCACGCGGGCGCACTGGGCGCCAAAGAGTTCGCGCGGTTCGTCGCCGACTTCCGCAAGGTCGTCGAGCACCAGCGCGCGGCCACCCGCGGCGAAGCCACTTAGTCGCCATCGCGGCCGTGTTTGCCGCGACTGCAAGACCTCCGTCCATCGCATCGTTGGATGTTGACAGCAGGCCCCATAGATAGTAATCGTTGTTGATAGTAATTATTACTTACTATCACGCAGGACTACGGAGGACGAATGGCTACATCCGAACGCGTGCGCTTCACCCGCGACAACACCGCCGTACTGCTGATCGACCACCAGGTCGGGCTGTTCACCGGCGTGCGAGACATCAACGTCAACGAGCTCAAACACAACGTCGTCGGCCTCGCCCGCGCCGCCCAGATCCTCGGCTTGCCCATCGTCGCGGTCACCACCGCTCGGGACAGCATGTGGGGGCCGACGATTCCCGAACTGAAGGAGGTGCTCAGGGAAACCGAGATCATGGACCGGTCCACCGTCAACGCCTGGGACGACGACCGCTTCGTGGCGCAGGTCGAGGCGACGAAACGTGACCACCTGATCATCGCCGGCCTGTCGTTCGAGGTGTGCGCGTCGCTCCCGGCGATCTCCGCCCGAGACAAGGGCTTTCATCCCGTCGTGGCGGTCGACGCGTGCGGGACGTTCTCG
>Ga0075363_100000242_pt1 | contig 15362 bp, 15 predicted proteins | sample EndMetdeltDD1763_FD_71470 | JGI IMG/M metagenome (GOLD analysis project Ga0075363, IMG submission 71470) | Populus endosphere microbial communities from Tennessee, USA - Endosphere MetaG P. deltoides DD176-3 | ecosystem: Host-associated > Plants > Roots > Endosphere | place: USA: Tennessee...
GTCATAGTCTGACCATACACTGCTGAGTCAAGTGTATGGCCGAAGATCGGCGTCTAACGCATCGGGACCGGCGCCGGCGAGCCGTCCTTGATCAGGCGTTCGCCGAGTTCGTAGTCGTCGTCGGCGTTGAGGGTGAGCACCCCGACCGTCACGTCGTCGCGTTCGTACCAGACCGTGAAGCCATCGTCGTGCAGCAGCAACCGGGCGTGCTCATGGCCGTCGCCCCATGCGTGGTACTTGACGTCACTGTCGCCGATCGTCGTCCAGAAACCCGGTACACCGTCCCACTCGGCATCCGCGCCTGCCGCGGACGCACCCGCGATTTCGCCTTGTGCCGCGGAGTCGCCCCAGTGCTCGGTCGCGATCCGGCGCCCTGCCGTCACGTTGTGTGCCAGCGCGACATCGCCTGCGGCGAAGATGTTGGCGGCCGACGTCCGCATGTCGGCGCCGACCAGTACGCGTGACGATTCGATGTCCAGCCCGGCGGCTTCGGCTGCACCGCTGTTCGGGGCCACACCGGTCGCCGCGAGCACGAGGTCGTACTCGAGATGGACACCGCTGTCGAGTTGAACGGCGTCGTCGTGGATCGCGTCGACCGAGACACCCCCGAGGTAACGGACCCCGGCCTGCTCGACCAGCTTCAAGAGCTGCCTACCCGCATCGGGGCCGAGCCGCTTCTCCTGTGGAAACTGTTGCGGAGCAACGAGCGTGACCGACACGCCGCGCCGGGCAAGCGATACTGCCGCCTCGCAACCGATGAATCCGGCGCCGACGACGACCGCGGACTGTGCGTTCGAGGCGGCGGTACGCAGTTGCTCGGCATCTGACAGCGAGCGCAGTTGCAGCGCCCGTTCGCCGCCGGCGACGGGAAGTGGAGACGGTGCGGCGCCCGTGGCCAGCACCAGCGCGCGGTAGGGGTGGCGTTCGCCGTCGATCACGACGAAATCGGCGTCGGGTTCGATGCGGTCCAGCTCGACTCCGAGCACGAGCTCGATGCCGCGCTCGGCGAACCACGACGGCGGATGCAACGCGACGTCGTCGGTCTCGCCGCGCAGGAAGTCCTTGCTCAGCGGCGGGCGTTCGTAGGGACGTGCGGGGTCTGTGCTGATGAGGCGAACGGGCAGCGTGTCGTTGTGCGTGCGGAAGGCTTCCGCGGCGCCGACGCCCGCCGGCCCACTGCCGATGACGATCAGTCCTGGTTCGGTCATCGCGGTCGGTTACCCGGGGGGCCCTCGGTGTATGCGATTAAGGTGTGCGGTTGTGCGCGTCCTGGTAATCGGATCCGGTGCCCGTGAACATGCGTTGCTGCTCGCATTGCGGCGCGACCCCGAGGTAGAGGAACTGGCCGTCGCGCCCGGCAACGCAGGTACGGCGATCATCGCCGACCAGTACGACGTCGACATCACCTCGGGTGACGCAGTCGTCGCGTTGGCCCAGCGCATCGGCTCCGACCTGGTAGTGGTCGGACCCGAGGTGCCCCTTGTGCTCGGTGTGGCCGACGCGGTGCGCAGCGCGGGCATCGCCTGCTTTGGGCCGACGAAGGACGCCGCGCGCATCGAGGGCTCGAAGTCCTTCGCCAAGGACGTGATGGCCGCCGCGGGCGTGCGTACCGCGACCAGCGAGATCGTCGACAACCCTGCCAACCTCGACGCGGCACTGGACCGCTTCGGCCCGGCGGCCGGGGATCCGTCTTGGGTGGTCAAGGACGACGGACTGGCCGCGGGCAAGGGCGTGGTGGTGACCGCCGACCGCGATGCGGCGCGGGCACACGCCGCGAGCCTGCTGGACTCCGGGCATCCGGTGCTGCTCGAGTCGTTCCTCGACGGTCCCGAGGTGTCGCTGTTCTGTGTCGTCGACGGTGAGACCGTCGTACCGCTGTTGCCGGCTCAGGACTTCAAACGCGTCGGCGATGGCGATACCGGACCGAACACCGGCGGTATGGGCGCGTACGCGCCGCTGCCGTGGCTGGCCGACGACGTGGTCACCACGATCGTCGAGGATATCGTCAAACCCGTTGCGGCCGAACTTGTTCAACGCGGTAGCGCCTTTTCAGGCCTGCTCTACGCCGGGCTGGCACTGACATCGCGGGGACCCGCGGTCGTCGAATTCAACTGCCGCTTCGGCGATCCGGAGACTCAGTCGGTACTGGCGCTGCTGGAAACCCCGCTGGGTCAGCTGCTGTACGCCGCGGCGACGGGCAAGCTCGCCGAGCAACCGCAACTGATATGGCGTGGCGGTTCCTCGGTGACGGTGGTGCTGGCCGCGGAGAACTACCCCGGCCGGCCCCGGGTCGGCGACGTCATCACCGGATCGGAGGCCGACGGGGTGCTGCATGCCGGCACGACGCGGCGCGACGATGGCGCGATCGTCTCATCCGGCGGCCGGGTGCTCTCGGTGGTCGGCACGGCGGGCGACCTGTCCGCGGCGCGCGATGCCGCCTATGCGCTGATCAAGTCGATTCGCCTGCCGGGCAGTCACTTTCGTGGCGACATCGGGCAGGCCGCAGCAGAAGGCCGTATCTAGGCGACGAGTAGCGGCGCCATCCACGCCACTTCGGCGGGTAGCTGCGAACTCCAATAGGCACCGTCGTGGCCGCCGGGGGAGAAGCCGCCCGCCGGCGGGTTGGCGAGTTGGGCGATGAACTGCTTTGTCGCCGAGTAGAACGGATCGCTGTCGCCGCAGTCGATCCGGATCGGAATCGAATCGAGGGCGGGCAGCCCCCACACGCTGTTGGCTTCGTAGTCGTCGGCGCCGTCGAACGCACCAGGTGCCGTCGCACCCGATGATGCCCACAACGCCGGGCTGACGGCGGTGATCGCCGCGGTGCGTGCCGGGCCCAGGCGCGCGCCGAGCAGCAGTGCGCCGTAGCCGCCCATCGACCACCCCATGAACGCGACGCGCGATGTGTCCAGGCCCTGTTCACCGAGCATCGGGATCAGCTCGTCGAGCACCATCGCTCCGGAATCCTCACCGGAGGCGCGCTTGTGCCAGTAGCTGCCGCCGCCGTCGACCGCGACGACCGCCACCGGCGGGATGCCCGCGTCGACCGCCTGCGCCAGTCCGTTCTCGACACCGCCGGCCATCACGCCCGCGGCGTCCTGACCCTTGCCGTGTAAAGCGATGATGGGCCGCAGCGGCGCGGTCTGGCCGGGCGGGCGGGCGATCGCCCAGTTGGTGGAGACGCCACCGCGGGCCGCCGAGACGAACGAGCCGTCGACGTAGGTGGGGGCGGGGGCTGCGGTCGCCGATGGCGAGAGACGCAGTGCGGCCACCCCGGCCGCCGCGCCCACACCGAGGCGCAGAAGGGCGCGTCGACTCAGTTCGGGCATGGCGGCCATCATGCCATCGGCGCCTCACGGACCCCCGAGTGGTGTTTCGATGATCGAGGCGAAAACTCCCTCGACCAGGTGCTCGAGGGACGCAGGATCGGCCTCGGCGAGTGCGCGGGTGGCGATCACGCCCCGCATCATGAAGATGCCGGAGATCACCGCGAGCATGACCTCGTTGCGTAGGGAGCGTCCCGGTTCCGGGAGTTGTCGCGCAAGGCGAGTGCCGACGTGTCTGGAGATCGCATCGCGCACGATCTCCAGCGCGCGGGGGTTCGAGACCGATCGCAGCATGATGAGGTAGGCGGGACCGGGGGTCGCCGCGGCGACGACGTTGACCGCCGCATCATGGGCCAGCGACGCCGAATCGTCGGGGACGACGACCGATGGGGCGAACGCCGACTCGACCGCTTCGGCGAAGAGTTGTTCCTTGGACCCGAAGTAGCGGTTCACCATCATCGCGGTCACACCGGCGTCGCCCGCGATCTCCCGCACTCCCACCCCGTCGTATCCGGCTCGTGCGAATGCGGCGATGGCTGATTGCAGAATCGCGTCCCGGGTCGCCGCCGCGTTGCGCGGACGCTTCTTCGGTGGAAGAGCCATATCTCGACGGTAGGGAATGAAACCGAGGAAGTCTACGTATGTAGACATATGGACATGGGATTGAACGGGCGGCGGGCGCTGGTGACCGGCTCGAGCGCCGGGCTGGGACGTGCCATCGCCGAATCGCTGGCAGCCGAAGGTGCGTCGGTGGTGGTGCACGGCCGCGATGCCGACCGCACGGAGGATGTGGCGGCGGGTATCCGCGCCTGCGGTGGCGACGCGAAGGCCGTCGTCGGGGATCTGGCCACCGACGCGGGCGCCGACGTCGTGGCAGCGGCCGCGGGTGACATCGACATCCTGGTGAACAACGCGGGCACCTACGACGGGCTCCCCTGGTCGAAGGTCACCACCGACCTGTGGGCGCAGATCTATCAGACCAATGTCGTATCCGGTGTGCGGATGATCGAGCGGTTCGTGCCCGCGATGCGTGAACGTGGCTGGGGTCGCGTCATCCAAATCGGCGGGGGCCTGGCGATCCAGCCCTCGACCGATCAACCGCACTATCAGGCGAGCCTCGCCGCACGTCACAACCTGACGGTCTCGCTCGCCCGTGATCTCGCGGGCACCGGCGTGACGGCCAACATCGTCGCCCCGGGGGCCATCCTCACCGAACCCGTGCGCGAGATGGCCACCGAAGTCGCGGCCGCCAACGGGTGGGGGCCGTCATGGCCGGACATCGAGACCGCCGCGGCGTCCGCGTGGTTTCCCAATGACATCGGGCGGTTCGGCCGTCCCGAGGAGATCGCCGCCGCCGTCGTGTTCCTCGCGAGCACGCACGCCGGCTACATCAGCGGCACCGACATCCGGGTCGACGGCGGCACCGTTCGCAGCGTTGCCTGACAGGAGAGAAGACATGAGCAAGGTTTGGATCATCACGGGGAGTTCGCGTGGCTTTGGTGCGGAGCTGGTTCGCGCCGTGCTCGCCCACGGTGACCGCGTCGTCGCCACCGCGCGCAACCCCGAGCAAGTGCGCCCCTTCATCGCGGGGCACGAGGACCGGGCGCGGGTGTTCGCGCTCGACGTGACCGACGCCGAGGCCGCCGCGGCGGCAGTCGAATTCGCGGTCGCCGAATTCGGCCGCATCGATGTGGTCGTGAACAACGCCGGCTACGCGAACAGTGCTGCGATCGAGGAGACCGAGCCCGCCGACTTCCGCGCCCAGATCGAGGCGAACCTCTTCGGCGTCGTGAATGTCACCCGCGCCGCACTGCCGGTGCTGCGTGCTCAGCGATCCGGCGTTTTCGTCCAGTTCTCATCGATCGGTGGACGCGTCGGTGGGACACCCGGTTTGGGCGCATACCAAACCGCCAAATTCGCCGTCGAAGGCTTCTCCGAGGTGCTCGCCAATGAGGTCGCGGCCTTCGGCGTGAAGGTGATCATCGTCGAACCCGGCGCGTTCCGCACCGATTGGATGGGGTCGTCGATGACGATGCACGATCCCGGTCCCGACTACCGCGAGGCGTTGGGCCGCATGCATGAAATGCGACGGAACTCCAACGGAAGTCAGTCAGGAGACCCTGCTCGCGCGGCACGCATCATCATCGATGTCGTCGAATCGCCCGAACCGCCGCGGCGGCTGTTGCTCGGAAGTGACGCCGTCGAGTTGGCATTGGCCAGTGGCGCCGAACGGGATGCGGAGGCCAAGCGCTGGGCGGCCGTGAGCAGAAGTGCGGACTTCTCTGAATAAAGGCTGATGATTAGCCGAAAGCCCAATGCCGTGCCCCGGAGACTGGCAAGCTGCTTTACGTGACAGCAGCGGTCACTCCGAAGGGGGAGCGAAGGCGGTACGCGCTGGTCAGCGCTGCTGCCGACCTGCTGTGTGAGGGCGGGTTCGACGCGGTGCGGCATCGGGCGGTGGCGCGTCGCGCCGGGCTGCCCCTGGCGTCGACGACGTACTACTTTTCGTCGCTCGAGGACCTGATCGCGAAGGCTGTCGAGTACGCGGGAACGCGCGAGGCTGAACAGTTGAAGGTGCGGGTGTCGACGTTGTCGCGGCGGCGTCGCGGCGCGGAGTCGACGGCCGATATCTTGGTCGACCTTCTGGTCGGGGAGGCGAACGGACTGCGGGTCACCGAGCAGTTGATCTCACGCTACGAGCGCTACATCGCGTGCGCGCGCCAGCCCGGGCTGCGCGATATCGAGCGTCGCATTCTGCAGCAGCGCACCGACGCCGTCGTCGAGGTCGTCGAACGGTCCGGACGGTCGGTGCGGGTTGAGTTGCTCACCGCGTTGGTGTGCGCGGTCGACGGTGCCGTGGTCGCGGCGCTGGTCGGCGATGGCGACGGCCCGCGGGCGACCGCACGCGCGACATTGGTCGACGTCATCGACGTGCTGGCGCCGATCGACGAACACGTCGCGCAGGTGTGATCGACGTTTGCGATTTTCGCTTCGTGGATATCTAGGTCTGGATGAAATTCACCAGAGTTCTCGACGACGCGCTGGATCGATCGGTCGTACTCGGCTACACCAAAATCGGATCGCGCCTGCGGAGGATGTGGTGGCCGGCTGATCCGCGTCCAAAGGCCATGGCGGGGAAGCGGGTTCTCGTTACGGGTGCGACGTCAGGTATCGGTGAGGCGATCGCACGCTCATTCGCCGAGCTCGATGCGACGGTGCATCTGCTGGGCCGAAACCCCGACAAGGTCAGGCATTCCGCGGGTGCGATCCGGCGGGCGGTCTCGGGTGCGATGGTGGTCGAAGAGGTCTGCGACGTCTCCGATCTCGATGCGGTCCGGTCCTGGTGCGACGATCTCTCGAGCCGCATCGAGGAGCTGCACGCGGTGGTGCACAACGCGGGGGCGATGCCCAAAGAGCGCACCGAGACGGCGCAGGGCCACGAGACCCAATTGGCGTGCCATGTTCTGGGTCCGCACCTGATGACCGACCGGCTGCTGCCCCTCCTAAGGGACGCGCACGGCGCGTCGGTCGTCTTCATGTCGTCGGGTGGCATGTACACCGCACCGTTGTCAGTCGACGACATGGAGTCGAAATCCGTTGACTACGACGGTGTTCGGGTATACGCCCGGACAAAGCGGATGCAGGTCGTACTCGCCGACGCGTGGGCGAAGAGGTTGTCGGGTTCTGACATCCGAGTCGAAAGCATGCATCCGGGGTGGGTGGAGACCCCGGGTGTCGCCGACGCCTTACCGGTGTTCCGAGTGGTGACCAGGCCGTTGCTGCGCGATACTGCAGACGGCGCGGACACTGCGGTGTGGCTGGTCGCCACGCGACCCGAGTCCGCTCCGGGCCATTTCTGGCACGACAGGTCCCAGCGGCCAACGACGTTCGGGTGGCAACGCTCCGAGGATCCCGAACGAGTTGCGCGATTCCTCGACGCGGTTTCGTCGATGACCGGAACAATGCAGTTCACCCAGGACTCGCAGGAGGCGCATCGTGACTGAGTCGGACACCGAGGCCAAGCAGCCCGAGCTCAAACGGGTGATGGGCCCGGGGTTGCTCCTACTGTTCGTCGTGGGCGACATCCTCGGCACCGGGGTGTACGCGCTGACCGGGCAGGTGGCCGGCGAGGTGGGTGGTGCCGCGTGGTTGCCGTTCCTGCTCGCGTTCGTGATCGCGACCATCACTGCGTTCTCGTATCTCGAACTGGTGACCAAATATCCGCAGGCGGCGGGTGCAGCGCTATACGCGCACAAGGCATTCGGCATCCACTTCTTCACCTTCATCGTCGCGTTCGTGGTGATGTGTTCCGGTATCACCTCGGCGTCGACTGCGTCGCAGGCCTTCGCGTCCAACCTGATCAAGGGTTTCGGATTGGATTGGGGCAAGGTCGGAATCGCGGTCATCGCACTGTCGTTCATGGCGGCACTCGCCGCGATCAACTTCCGCGGCGTCAGCGAAAGCGTGAAACTGAACGTCTTCCTCACGATCGTGGAGATCACCGGTCTGCTGCTGGTGATCATGGTGGGGCTCTGGGCGTTCACTCAAGGCGGCGACAACCTCGATTTCTCGCGGATCATTCTCTTCGAAAGTGAAAGCGATAGAAGTACTTTCGTAGCTGTCACGGCGGCAACCTCGCTGGCATTCTTCGCGATGGTCGGCTTCGAGGACTCGGTCAACATGGCCGAGGAGACGAAGGATCCGGTGCGAATATTCCCCAAGGTTCTGCTGAGCGGCTTGACCATCGCCGGCATCGTCTATGTGCTGGTGTCGATCATCGCGGTGGCTCTGGTGCCGATCGGCGACCTCAAGGAGAGCAAGACCCCGCTCGTGGACGTCGTAGAGGCGGCGGCACCCGGACTGCCGATCGACACGCTGTTCCCGTTCATCACGATGTTCGCGGTGTCCAATACGGCGCTGATCAACATGCTGATGGCCAGCCGGTTGATCTATGGCATGGCGCGTCAGCACGTGTTGCCTCCGGTACTGGGCTCGGTGCACAAGACTCGGCGCACCCCGTGGGTCGCGATTTTGTTCACGACGACGATCGCGTTCGGCTTGATCTTCTATGTGTCGGCCTTCGCCAGTGACAGCGCGGTCTCGGTCCTCGGTGGCACGACTTCGCTTCTGCTGCTTGCGGTTTTCGCAATGGTCAACATCGCGGTGCTGGTGCTGCGCCGCGACGTCAAGGAAACCGGTGGGCACTTCAAGACGCCGACGGCACTGCCCGTGATCGGGTGTATCGCCTCGCTCTACCTGGTGACTCCGCTGTCCGGCCGCCCCGGGACGCAATACCTGTTGGCCGGCATTCTGCTGCTCGTCGGGATCGTGCTTTTCCTGATCACCATGGCGATCAACAAGCAACTCGGGATCAAGCAGAAGGGCATCACCGATCCGACGCAGCTGGCCGAGACGCCGGACTAACCGCCGAGCTGTCTGCGGATCGCGGTCAGCTCGCGCTGAGCCCGCTCGATCATCTGCTGGACCTGCTCGAGACGTCCGACGATATCGTCGGAACCCCCTTGTCCTGAAGGTTTTTTCGGCGTCTTGACGCGGTCGCCGGGCAGTGTCGGCGTGACGATGTAGCCGGTCTCGGCGTCACCGTAGATCGTGACATCCTCAGGTCGGTCGTACCAGTAGAGGCACACGTAGGCGCAGATGACCGCGTCGACGGGATCCTCGTCGCGGTCCAGCTGTGACGGGCGGGTGGCCGCCTCGACACGCTTGCGCAGCGCGACCCACGCAACGTTGCGATTGACGCGCAACCTCGGAGTGGCGGCGTCGAGACCCTCGATGTGGTTCATCAGGTTCAAAAGCGCGGCCTTGCGTTCATCGAACGGTCCGCGTTTGTACTTCAGCGTCTTGGCGAGGTTGAAGAGCACGATCGTCGCCGGATGGGGGAACACCTCGATGGCACGTCGGGCCGAGTCCGACGACGGGTGCAGGTCGAGGTCGAGTGCTTCGGCCAATCGGGCGCCGCGGGGATGCTTGAACTCGGGCTTGTCGGTGAAGGCGGGTCGTGCGCCGGCCTCGAAGCGCTGAAAGTCGCGGTTGTACGCGGCCTCGGCGGGACGGTGCCCCGTCGGGTTCGTGACGATCAGGGGAGCGTCGATACCCACCAGGCACGCGTCGCCGGTATAGGGCTTGATCGCGGCAATGATGCTTCCGTCGTCTCCGGCGGTGCCGACGTGCAGCAGCCTGCCGTCGGCGTCGATGGCGGCCACGCCGGTCTGGTTCTTCTCACCCCATGCGAGATCGAGCCCAACGAAGTACATACGGCAAGAGTGCCTTACTCGGGCCGTAAGCTGTGTGTTTGTGTCGATCCCGAATGTGCTGGCCAATCGGTACGCCAGCGATGAGATGGTGGCCATCTGGTCACCGGAGGCCAAGGTCATGGCCGAGCGGCGGTTGTGGCTTGCAGTACTGAGAGCGCAGGCCGAGCTGGGCGTCGATGTCCCCGCGGGCGTGGTCGAGGACTACGAGCGGGTGCTCGAAAACGTCGACCTCGCGTCGATCGCAGAGCGCGAGCGGGTGACCCGGCACGACGTCAAGGCGCGCATCGAGGAATACAACGCGCTGGCCGGCCATGAGCACGTGCACAAGGGCATGACGTCGCGCGACCTCACGGAGAACGTGGAGCAGCTGCAGATCCGTCGGTCCCTGGACCTGGTTTTCTCGCACGGCGTCGCGGTGGTCGCGCGGCTGGCCGAGCGCGCCGTGGTCTATCGCGACCTCGTGATGGCGGGACGTTCGCACAATGTCGCGGCGCAGGCCACCACGTTGGGTAAGCGGTTCGCCTCGGCGGCTGAGGAACTGCTCGTCGCGTTGATGCGGTTGCGCGAGCTGATCGACCGGTACCCGTTGCGCGGCATCAAGGGCCCGATGGGCACGGCGCAGGACATGCTCGACCTGTTCGACGGCGACACGTCTCGGCTTGCTCAGCTGGAGGCGCGCGTCGCTGAATTCCTCGGCTTCACAGAGATTTTCACGAGTGTGGGCCAGGTGTACCCGCGGTCGCTGGACCACGACGTCGTCTCGGCACTGGTGCAGGTGGGTGCGGGACCGTCGTCGATGGCGCACACGATCAGGTTGATGGCGGGCCACGAACTCGTGACCGAGGGATTCGCGCCCGGACAGGTCGGCTCGTCGGCGATGCCGCACAAGATGAACACGCGTTCGTGCGAGCGCGTCAACGGGTTGCAGGTCGTGCTGCGCGGTTACGCGTCGATGGCCGCTGAGCTGGCGGGCGCCCAGTGGAACGAGGGCGACGTGTTCTGCTCGGTCGTGCGCCGGGTGGCGTTGCCGGACGCGTTCTTCGCGATCGACGGGCAGACCGAGACCTTCTTGACGGTGCTCGACGAGTTCGGTGCCTATCCGGCGGTGATCCAGCGCGAACTCGACCGGTATCTGCCGTTCCTGGCGACGACGCGCATTCTGATCGCGGCGGTGCGGGCCGGTGTCGGCCGGGAAACGGCACACGAGGTGATCAAGGAGCACGCCGTCGCGGTGGCGCTGGCGATGCGGGAGAAGGGCCAGGAGCCCGATCTGCTGGACCGATTGGCCGCTGACCCGCGGCTGCCGCTGGACCGGGTGTCACTTGACGCGGCGCTGGCCGACAAGCGGGCGTTCACGGGTGCGGCAGGGGATCAGGTCGACCGGGTGGTGGAAGCTGTCGGCGAGTTGGTCAGCCGCTATCCGGAGGCGGCCAAGTACACGTCGGGCGCGATCCTGTGACGCTCGCGGGTGCGTTGGCCGGCATCGACTTCACCGATCTCGACAACTTCGCCAACGGTTTCCCGCACGAGCTGTTCGCGGTGCACCGCCGCGAGGCGCCCGTCTACTGGCACGAACCGACCGCCAACACACCCGACAACGAGGGCTTCTGGTCCGTCGCCACCCACGCCGAAACCCTTGCGGTGTTTCGGGATCCGGTGACGTACTCGTCGGTGACCGGGGGTACGCGGCCCTTCGGTGGCACGCTGCTGCAGGACCTGGCGGTCGCCGGGCAGGTTCTCAACATGATGGACGACCCGCGACATTCGCATATCCGCCGGCTCGTCAGCTCAGGTCTGACGCCGCGGATGATCGCCCGCGTTGAGGACGATCTGCGCACCCGCACCCGTCGGTTACTCGATGAGGTGACACCGGGGGAGCCGTTCGACTTCCTGGTCGACGTGGCCGCCGAACTGCCCATGCAGATGATCTGCATCCTGCTGGGAGTGCCTGAAACCGAACGGCATTGGCTGTTCGAAGCGATCGAGCCGCAGTTCGACTTCGGCGGCTCGCGCAAGGCGTCGGTAGGACAGTTGACGGCGGAAGAGGCCGGCTCGCGGATGTTCACGTACGGCCAGGAGCTGATCGCCTCGAAGCGGGCCGCGCCGACCGACGACATGCTGTCGGTGGTGGCGAACGCGACCGTGGAGGACGAGAGCCTCTCGGACATGGAGTTGTATCTGTTCTTCAGCCTGCTGTTCAGTGCAGGTGCGGAGACGACGCGAAATTCTGTCGCGGGCGGCCTGCTGGCGCTGATCGAGAATCCCGACCAATTCCAGGCGCTGCGTTCAGATCTGGAGCATCTGCCGACCGCCGTCGAGGAGATGGTGCGGTGGACGTCGCCGTCGCCGTCCAAGCGGCGCACCGCGACACGCGATGTGGAGCTGGCGGGCCGTGCGATCAAGGCCGGCGACAAAGTGCAGATCTGGGAGGGTTCGGCGAATCGGGATCCGTTGGTGTTCGCCGATGCGGACACCTTCGACATCACGCGAAAACCGAATCCGCACTTGGGTTTCGGCCAGGGCGTGCACTACTGCCTGGGCGCGAACCTGGCGCGACTCGAGCTACGGGTGCTCTACGAGGAGTTGCTGACGCGGTTCGGGTCGGTGCGGCTGGTCAAGCCCGTCGAGTGGACCCGCAGTAACCGGCATACGGGCATCCGTCACATGGTGGTCGAACTGCGGCCGTGAGACCCGACATATTCGCGGCGGTCATGGCGACCGGCATCGTGTCGATCGCGGCCGCGGACCACGGCTTCGGTGTCATCAGTGAGGTCCTGATTGTCATTGCGGCAGTGGCGTTGCCGGTGTTGATGTATCTGGTGGCCAGGGCGTGGCGCAGCTTCGACATGCGCGATCACAATGTGACGCTGCCGCTGTTCACCTACGTCGCCGCGTGCGCGGTGGTGGGGGCGCGGCTGGCTGAGCATCGGGTCGTGCTGTGGGCTCTGGCGGGTATGGCGCTGCAGGGCTGGGTTACGTTGGCGCCGCTGGCCGCCCGCTCGATGTGGCGGCACCGATGGGTCGGGTTGCGGGACCGCGCTCGCGGAGGGTGGGAACTCGCGGCGGTCGCGACGTCGGGGTTGTCGATCCTCTTCTCTGAATTGCATGTGCTGTTCTGGGGGCTCATCTTCTGGGTCTTCGGTCTGCTTCTGTATCTGGTGATGACCTCGTTGGTGCTGTGGCGGGTGCGCCACGATGCGTCGTCGCCGGAACTGGCTCAGGCGGACGTCTGGATTCTGATGGGCGGCATAGCGATTGCGACGCTGGCCGGTGACCATCTGCACCACATCATGTATGCAGGCCCGATCGCCGACGGTGTGCGAGTGGTGACGATCGCAACGTGGATCGTGGCGACGGCGTGGATTCCGGTGATCGTCTATGTGGTGGTTCGGCGGAAAGTGGGGCTTGGTTGGCCCGCGGTGTTCCCGCTCGGCATGTATTCGTCGGCGACCTATGCGATGTCGGTCGAGACCGGCTGGCGGTGGTTTGTCACGATCTCGCTGGCGTTCTTCTGGATCGCGTTCGGGGCGTGGCTCATGGTGGCCGTCGCAGAGCTGCTGCGATTTCAGCGATCACGCGCTGCGGGTACTCCGTCAGATCCAGCCACGTGAACCTGAGGACCTGCCAGCCGTTCAGCGAGATGGCGTTCTGGCGCGTGCGGTCGCGCTGAAACGTCTTCTGGTCACTGTGGAAAGCCCAGCCGTCGACCTCGATGGCGACTCGGTGGTCCGGGAATGCAATGTCGACGACGTATCCGCAGACGGCGTAGTTGGCTTTCCAGCCGGTGATTTTGGTGGCGCGAAGCAGCCGGATGAGCAGGCGTTCGGCTTCGGAGCGGGCGCCGTCGGACGCTGCCTGGAGTAGACGGCGGGCGGCGGGCGAGCCGTGGCGGCCCTTGTTGCGAAGGTGCGCGCGCCACAGCTGAGTCATTTCGAGGTCGCCCTGCAGCGCCCGGTCCATCAATGCAGCACCGCCGCCTCTGCGGACAGCTGCTTCGACGACGGTGAGCGGGAGTGCGGTCACCCGCAAACCGTTGCGTTCGACAATGTCGCGAGGGCTCAAATCGCGCCTGCGCACCCGGGTGCTCGGACGCCGTCGACCATTGCTTGCGCGCGGCACGGTGACTTCAACGATCTGCGGCACGTACATCGTCGCACCGTGCCACCAAGCGGCAGCGAGACCGCTTGCTACCGCGCGAACGCCGTAGCCCCAAACGGCGGCCCTGATCCGGGCAGCATCCGTGAAAGGGCGATCCGCGACGAAATAGACGCCGGGGCCGCACCTCTCCCATTGGCCGGATCGCTGTCGGCGCACCACAGCCTGAGTACTGAGCCCGAGGCGGTTGGCTTGAGCGAGGGTGATCACGCCGTCGTAGCGGCGAAGGTGGTCATCAAGCACCTTGGTTTCGACGGCGTCGCGCCATGTTCGGCTCCGCCAGCCGCGGTTTGGGCGTGAAAACTATCGCTGGGCGACAGAAATCACGCCGAAATCGCAGGGGGTTTGACGCGTCGGACGCCGGCCGCCCGCAGTTCCAGCGCCGCGAGACCCCGGATCGCGACCGGGTCGTAGCTGCGCCACGCTCCCACGGGGTCGGCGTCGACTGCGAGCAGCTTGTTCAACGGTCGATTGGCCAGCGCCCGCATCGCCAACAGCTGTTCACCGGCCGGAGTTCGCGCCAGCGTGATCGCAATCCACTTGCGACGGAAGAACCGGATGCGCAGAAACAACCAGGGCATCGCGATGAACAGAATCGGAGGCGCCGCGACCGCCAACGCCAGCACCCACGCCAGCCATGACGCGGTGTGGTCGAGGCTCTGCCCAGCGCCCGCGATGTCCAGCGCGGCCTCGCTGGCCGCCCGCAGCGGTTTGGCCAGCGAGTCCCCGATGAGCGGGAAGTCATCCGTGCTGTCGCCCGCCGAGCTGAGGTTGTCGGCGACTCCGTTGGCGCCGTCCTGCACCTGCCGGCCCACTTCGGCGATGGTCGACACGGCGGCATGGACGGCCATGCCGACCAACACCCAGATCGTCGTCCACGTGATCACGACGACATCGCTGATCAATTGGGCCAGCAGCCGGGTCGGCGTGGTGGCGTAGGGAAGAAACCGCGAACTCATGATGCAGATGCTGCCCGATAGGCTGACCCGATGCGCCCCGCTCTGTCCGACTACCAACATCTGGCCAGCGGCAAAGTTCGCGAGCTGTATCGAATCGACGACGGGCACCTGCTGTTTGTCGCCAGCGATCGCATCTCGGCCTTCGACTACATCCTCGACAGCGCGATTCCCGACAAAGGCCGCATCCTCACCGCCATGAGCGTGTTCTTCTTCGACCTCGTCGAGGCGCCCAACCATCTGGCGGGCCCGCCTGACGACGAACGCATCCCCGAGGACGTGCTCGGCCGCGCGCTCGTGGTTGAAGAACTCGAGATGATGCCCGTCGAAGCGGTGGCGCGTGGCTACCTGACCGGCTCCGGCCTGATCGACTACGAGAAGACCGGTTCGGTGTGCGGAATCGCGCTGCCGCCGGGTCTCGTCGAGGCGAGCAAGTTCGACGAGCCGTTGTTCACGCCGGCGACCAAAGCCGAACTGGGCGCCCACGACGAGAACATCTCGTTCAACGACGTCATCGAGATGGTCGGCGCGGTGCGAGCCAACCAACTGCGCGAGCGCACGCTGCAGACTTACCTCCAGGGCGCCGACCACGCCCTGACCAGAGGCATCATCGTCGCCGACACCAAGTTCGAGTTCGGTGTCGACAAGGA
>Ga0075363_100000245_pt1 | contig 15302 bp, 11 predicted proteins | sample EndMetdeltDD1763_FD_71470 | JGI IMG/M metagenome (GOLD analysis project Ga0075363, IMG submission 71470) | Populus endosphere microbial communities from Tennessee, USA - Endosphere MetaG P. deltoides DD176-3 | ecosystem: Host-associated > Plants > Roots > Endosphere | place: USA: Tennessee...
CGCGCCACCTTGTCGATGGCGCTACGCCAGTTGAGCGGCGCATCGCAGCGGTAGACCCTGGCGGTCGGATACCACATCACCTTGAGGTCGTCGCGTCCCCAGCGCCATTCCGGCCGGAAGCTGGTGACCACCCAGGTCGGCCGGCCCAGCGCGGCGGCCAGGTGGGCGATCGAGGTATCGACCGAGATCACCAGGTCCATCTGGTCGATCAGCCCGGCGGTGTCGTCAAAGGTAACCAGTTCGTCGGTATGGTTGACCAGGTTCGCGCGCTCCTGCAGGTCGCGCGCCGGCACCTGGAGGTTGAAAAACGTAATCCCCGGAATGTCGAACAGCCGGTCGATGTCGGCAAATTTCATCGACCGCGAGATATCGCTGGCGTGCCCGGGATTGCCGGCCCACGCCAGGCCGACCTTGAGTCCGCGCACCTCGCGCACCAGGTCGCGCCAATAGGACGTGGTCGACGCGCCCGGCTCCAGATAGCGCGGCGGCGCGTAAATGTTCTCGCGGGTTGCGTTGAAGATCCACGGCAGGCTCATGCTGCCCACCCACAGGTCGTAGTGCAGGTCGGGTTCGCGCGCATTTTCCAGCTGGATCACCTGGTCGACGCCGGGCACCCGCGCCAGGATCGCCATCAGGTAGGGCGCGCATTCGAGCACCACGCGCGCGCCGCGCCGCTTGATTTCGGGAAACCAGCGCGCCACCATGAAATTGTCGCCAGAACCCTGCTCGCAGACGATCAGCAGGGTCTTGCCTTCCAGCGACTCACCCTTCCAGCGTGGCCGCTGCAGCGTGCTCTCGCGGAATTTCTGTTCGCGAAAACGGAAGTCGCGGTTCTCGTGCAGCGGCCAGCCGGCGGTGAAGTCCTCGTTCATCAGCAGCGCGAAGGCGCGCAGGCAGCGAAAGCGCTCGTTGTCCGCGTAGTAGTCGCACAGGCGCAGATAGGCGTCGTCCTGCTCCTCGAGCAGGCCCAGCTCGCGCGCGGCGATGCCCAGGTTCTGCAGGGCGGAGGCATGCCGCGGATCGAGCAGCAGGGTGCGCTTGGCGATCTCGCGCGACTTCTCGTACTGCCCGGTCATGCCGTAGGCGCCGCATAGTGAACCGAGCAGATCGACATCGCGCGGCGCCATCGCCACGCCGGCTTCGTAATAGCGCGCCGCCTCGTGCATCTGGCGCGCTTCCCAGGCGCAAGTCCCGGCGATCAGCAGCAGCTCGGAATGCGCGGGCTCATCCAGGAAGGGCTCGAGGAACCTCAGCCCGGCGGCCGGCTGCTCGTCCAGCAGCGCGCGCTTGGCGCGGATCAGCGCGACCTTCCACGGCGGCGCGCCCAGTTCGACGGCCCGGTCCAGGACCACCATCGCGTTGTCGTGCTCGCGGCGGTCGAACAGCGCCGCGCCGAGCAGCAGCAGGCGCTCGGGCTGATCGGGAAACAGCCGGTGCAGGCCGCGGTTGTTCCTGAGCAGGGATTCGAGCCGCGGGTCGCTGCCCTGCCCGGCCAGGAGCGAAGTGGGCTTGGGCGGTCCGCCCGCGCCGAAAAGCCCGCTGAGAAATTGCATGTGGTTATCCAGCCTTAAGCGTTTTGACGGTCAGCCCGGCGCGCGCGGCGGCTTGTGGGCAGTCCAGTTGAAAATGAGTTCATCAAGAACGTTGTTCTGCGCACCGGCTGCCTCGAACAGCTGCTCGACGCTGATCGCGCCGGCATCGAGCTTCTTCTTCCATTGCGCATCCGGAATGTACTCCACGCTCATCACCTGGAAATCAACGCCCAGCATGACCCCCAGCGGCGTCGCGCTGCTGCCGGTGGCGATCCAGTCGCGGTTGATTTCCTGGTCGAAGGCCTGCAGGGTCGCCGGCATGATCGGCCGCACGTGGGTGGGGTCGCCGAGAAAATTGTCGTGGCGCGGATGCGGAACGCGGATCAGGATCTGCGCGCCCGGCGCGCACACCCGCCACAGTTCCTGCACCATGGCCAGGAAGGTCGCGGAGTCGCGGCCGACATGTTCGAGCACGTGGCTCAGGTTCACGTGGGTCGCGCAGTTGTCCGGAAACGGCCAGGGCAGAACCTCGAGATCGAGCACCAGGTCAGGCTGGGCATCGGCGTATTTGTCGGCATTGAGATAGCCGTCCATCTTGCGGTAGCCCGAACCCAGATTGAGCTTGAGCGGGTACGCCAGCGCGGGCTTGGCCGGCGCGGCTGAAAACAGGTGTTTCAACATGCGAGCGCCAGCCTCAAGAGCAGCCACCTTGCCGTCTTGTGCATCCCGCCGCTGCCGCCGCACGCCACCGCATGGGCCTTGTCCGCCTGCTCTGCCGACTCACGTTCGCGTATCCTCTCCCGCAGCCCGTATTTTCGCCCTGATCCGGCCACCCATGGCGCTGCATCCATCGGTCCGGCCGCGCCGTTCGTCGAAAAAACCGCGCCCGGCCCGAACGCCGGTGTAAAAATAACAATCAGTTTGCCGCAACACGCGTTTTTTTGCCCGGTTGGCAATAACTTTGGCGCACGCAATCAAAGAGGGGTGGCGCGGACCGCGGACAGTGCGTACGGAATCCTGCTGCCGATTTTCCCCGTCAGGCCCCAAAAGTGTAAACTGCAACAATCATCGCGGCAGCCTTGCAAACACACGCAAAGCCCGGCTTTGCCTGACGGCGCGGATTGTTGAACCGGCCGTTTGAGCTTATCATAACCAACTGCCTATCTCGGGTGTCCCAGCATGCTCAAATTTTTTTCCACCAGCGACGTCGATAAATTCGCCAAGGACCTGGCCCTGGACATCAGCCAGCGTTATCCGGTCGCCATTGCCAACGACCCGGCGCGCAAGGTTTCGGCCAACCGCCTGACGGCGATTCTAGAAGACGCGTTCGGCCAGGCTTCGCAGTTCGCCACGGAACAGAAACTGGGTTATTTCAAGAAGGCCAAACTGGGCAATACCTTTCGCTGGGAACTCAAGGAAATGGGCTACGACGAAAAGTTCGTCGAAGTCGCCACCGAAGGGCTGATCGTGTTCATCACCCGCAAGCAGGAAGCGGCCAAGCCGGCATAAGGCAGCTACCCCTGGTCTTGGCAAAAAACCGCTTGGTCCCGGCGCGCGGCGGCGCGAGTGTACCGGTGGCAAGCCCTACCCGCGGCCTGACCGCGCCGCGCACAGCCGCTCCCGCCTGCAGCACAACAGCCGCGCAGCCGGGCGGCTACAACGCCTGCCTCCGGCACCCACGATGCTGATCAACATACTGAAGAACGCGTTCGAAAAAAAGGAAGCAGCCGCGCCGTCGGCAAATCCTTTTCCGAACGCCGGGGAGCGCTCGGTCGTCGTCGTGGCATACGGCGTGTCGCGCTCCGATCCGTTCAAAAGCATCGCCAACACGTTCACCGAGGTCTACGCGGAACTGGGCCTGCACTGCTACCTGCTGGACATGCTCCACGCTTCCTGGCCGAATCGGGCCCTGGAGGAAATGTTCGATGCCGGCCAGATCCGCTACGGCATGGGCTGGGGCGGCATCGGCTGGGATGCGAGCCTGGCACCGGAAGGCCAGGCGCCGGTCAATGCGTGGGAAGCGACGCGCACGCCGTTTTTCAAGATCATCGGCGACCACCCCGCCTATTTCCTGGACATCAGCACCAACCCAAGCGCGTCGTTTACCAATATCTACGCCTATCCCGAGCACCGCGACTTTTTCCTGCGCCACATCAACCAGGGGTTCGGCGCCCTCGCGCCGATCCAGCCGCTCGACCCGGTCGAGCCGGCAGAGCTCGACTTCAAGGCAAAAGAAAACGGGCCGGTGGTCTTCCTGAAAAACGGCAACGACCCGGAAGCCCTGCGGCGGGCGTGGCAGCACCGCATGCCGCCGCATGTCGCCAAGGCGCTGCTGGAAATGAGCGAAGACCTGCTGGCCACCCTGCCGCGCGAGCGCGAGTGGCGCATCGAATCGGTGGTGGTGAAATACTTCGACAACTTCGGCCTGCAGATCGGCGACAAGGTCAAGTTCCTGGCCTTTTATGTCGCCCAGATGGACGACTACATGCGGCGCGTCAAGAGCCAGATGATCGCCGAAAGCCTGCTCGACTTCCCCATCGAAGTGCACGGCGAAAGCTGGGATCACCTGGACTTCTCCGGCCGCAAGGCCAAGCTGATCCCCTTCGGCAACTACCTGCGCAGCTCGCAACTCATGAAGGACGCGCTGTGCGTGCTCGACATGGCGCCGAATACCCGCAGCCATCCGCATGAGCGCTTCGTGCGCTGCGCCAGCCGCTACACCCTGTGTCTGACCAACCACAGCGACCTGCTGGAACGGCACTTCGCGCCGCTCGGCCAGCCGCTGTTCGAATTCACCCCCGACAGCATCCGCGCGCATGTGGCGGCGGCGCTGGAGGCCCCCGCCCGGCATGTCGAGATCGGCCGCGCCGTCGGCAACGAATTCGCCCGCCTGTACCCGCGCAATGCCATGGTGCACATGATCGAAGCCATGGCCGACCAATTCCTGGTGCAGGACGGCGAGCACCCGGGCCTGCAGCCCTTCCTGGTGTGGCCGCCGAAAAAGATCGAATAGGATCGCGGCGATGCCGCCGCAACGGGTGCCATGGGCCCCGAAACCGGCCTTACTGAGCCGGTCGCGCAGAGGGCAAATGATAGAATCCAACTCCAGACGACGAGTCGACTACGACCCGGCAAGCGCGGTGCGCCGTGCGCGCGACGATCATTTGAAACTCCAGCTACGCCACGCAGACAACATGAACCAGGGATGTTTTTCCGGCCTCGACCACCGCGTCCTCACGCGGACCTCCCCGGGGCGCGCGCCCCCCGGTGCTGGCGGCCGCGCATCGCCGCGCCAGCCCCTGCCATGAGCGCGGCACTCTGGAAAGGGCGCCGGGTACTGCTGACCGGACATACGGGTTTCAAGGGCGGCTGGCTGGCAACCTGGCTCAAGGACATGGGCGCACAGGTCACCGGCCTGGCGCTGGCGCCGCCAACCCGGCCCAGCCTGTTCGAACTGGCGCGCGTCGCCGAGGGCATGGACAGCCGCATCGGCGACATCCGGGACGCCGAAGCATTGGCGTCGCTGGTCGCCAAAACACGCCCCGAGGTGGTGTTCCATCTGGCGGCGCAACCGCTGGTGCGGCGCTCCTATGTCGATCCGCTGGAGACCTTTTCCACCAATGTGATGGGTACGGCCAACCTGCTTGAGGCGATCCGCAGGCACAGCATGGCAACCCGCGCCATCGTGGTCGTCACCACCGACAAGTGCTACGAGAACCGTGAATGGGTGTGGGGCTACCGCGAGACCGACCCGCTCGGCGGCCATGACCCCTACAGCAGCAGCAAGGCCGGCACCGAGATCGTTGCCGCCTGCTACGCCAAATCGTTTTTCCACGGCGCCGGTGCGCCGGCCCTGGCCACCGCGCGCGCGGGCAACGTGATCGGCGGCGGCGACTGGGCTGCCGACCGGCTGGTGCCTGACCTGGTACGCGCCAGCGAGACCTCCGCGGCGCTGACCATCCGCTACCCGCAGGCGATCCGCCCCTGGCAGCACGTGCTCGACCCGCTGGCCGGCTACCTGCGGCTGGCCGAACTGCTGTGGGAGCACGGACCGCAATCGCCATACGCAGGGGCATTCAACTTCGGCCCCGGCGAAGCCGGTCTGAAGCCAGTGTCCTGGATCGCCGACCGCTTCCTGCACGCCTGGCAGGGCGGCGCCTCCTGGCATACCGATGCCACCGCCCAGCCGCACGAAGCGGGCATCCTCAAGCTTGACTGGTCCAAGGCCGCCCACCTGCTGGGCTGGCGGCCGGGCATCGAAATCGGCGCGGCGATTGGCCATGTAGTCGAATGGCACAAAGCCTGCATTGCAGGCCAGGACATGCGCCAGTTCACCGCGGCGCAGATCGCCGCCTATCAACAAACCTGACCAGGTGCCGATACACGGCGCGCAGGACCCCACCGAAATGAGCGGAACCATCATCAGCGGCACCATCTATCGACCCGCCGGCAGCGCCGCGGACGGCCACCTGATGGCCCTGGACACGGCCGACGCCGACGGCGAGGTGCGTTGCCTGCGCCAGCGCGCCGACGCAAAGTACCCGGGACTCCTGACCGTCGGGGAAGCGGACTACGCAGCCGGGTCTGCCCCCAACCCCGCTGGCCAGGTACTGCGTTTCGATCCGGCCAAGCCGGTTTTTGTGCCTGCCGGCCAACTGGGCGCCAGCGTGGCGCGCATCACCACCCAGGCCTTGAGCCGTGTGCAACGCGCCCTGGTTCAGCAGGAAGTGACGCGTTTCGGCACCCACGCCTTCGGCGCGCAGGCCTTCGAGCCCGGCGTTACGCCGATTCCGGCGGCCGGCAAGGTGGTCGGCACGCCGGAAGTACGCCACATGGTCGACGCTTCGATGGATGCCTGGCTGACCACCGGGCGCTTCAACCAGGCTTTCGAAGCGGGACTGTCCAAGTTCCTCGGCGTCGAGCACGTGCTGACCACCAACTCGGGTTCCTCCTCGAACCTGCTGGCGCTCACCGCGCTGACCTCGCCGCTGCTCGGCGACCGCGCGCTCAAGCCCGGCGATGAAGTGATCAGCGTGGCGGCGGGCTTTCCGACCACCATCAACCCGATACTGCAAAACGGCCTGACACCGGTTTTCTTCGATGTCGACGTCGCGACCCTGAACGTCGACGCCGGCCTGATCGAGGCGGCCATCACCCCGAAGACGCGCGCGATCATGCTTGCCCATACCCTGGGCAACCCCTACAACCTGGCCGAGATCGTACGCCTGAAGGAGAAATACAATCTCTGGCTGATCGAGGACTGCTGCGACGCGCTGGGCTCGACCTACAACGGCCGCAAGGTCGGCACCTTCGGCGACATCGGCACCCTCTCCTTCTATCCCGCGCACCACATCACCATGGGCGAGGGCGGCGCGGTGTTCACCAGGGACGCGCTGCTGCGCCGCATCCTCGAGTCCTTCCGCGACTGGGGCCGCGACTGCTACTGCGGCCCGGGCAAGGACAACACCTGCGGCAAGCGCTTCGCCTGGCAGCTCGGCACGCTGCCGCTGGGCTACGACCACAAGTACACCTACGCGCACATCGGCTACAACCTGAAGATTACCGACATGCAGGCCGCCGCCGGCCTGGCGCAACTGGACCGGCTGGAGGGCTTTGTCGCCGCGCGCAAGGCCAACTTCACCTACCTCAGGACCAAGCTGCGCGAGCTGGAGGAATTCTTCGTCCTGCCTGAGGCCACGCCCGGCAGCGACCCGTCGTGGTTCGGCTTTCCGCTCACCTTGCGCGATTCGGCGCCCTGCCAGCGCGTCGACCTGCTGCGCTACCTGGACCAGCACAAGATCGGCACCCGCCTGCTGTTCGCCGGCAACGTCACGCGCCAGCCCTATTTCGCGGGCGCCAAATACCGCGTCGCCGGCGCGCTGACGCGCACCGACACGATCATGAACAACACCTTCTGGATCGGCCTGTACCCGGGCCTCACCAACGAGATGCTCGACTACAGTACCGGCCAGATCAGCGCCTTTTTCGGCGGCGGGTTTTAAGGCTCCACTTCATGCCCCTGCCGCGCGCCGACCTCGACCATGTGCTCACGCACACGCAGGATGGCTGGCGCACGCTCGCGGGAGGACGGCTGTTCATCACCGGCGGCACCGGATTCTTCGGCAAGTGGCTGCTCGAGACCTTCGCGCACGCCAACCACGAACTGCAGCTGGGCGCGCGGGCGGTGGTGCTGACGCGCGACGCGCAAGCGTTCCGCCGGGCGGCGCCGCAACTGGCCGGCACTGCGGCGATCGAATTGGTCGAGGGCGACATCGCCGGCTTTGCGTTTCCTGCCGGTGATTTCTCACACGTCGTGCATGCCGCCACGCCGACCAGTGCCGCGCTCAACGAGCTCTCGCCTTTTGCGCTGATCGATGCCGGCGTCAACGGCACGCGCCGGGTACTCGATTTCGCCCATGCCAAACGTGTTTCCGCCCTGCTGTTCACCAGCTCGGGGGCAGTGTACGGGCCGACCCGTACCGGCGAGTCCGGCGCCGCGCGCGTCAACATCGCCGAAACCCTGGCCACCGGACCGGATCTGGCCAATCCGCGCAATGCCTACGCCGAGAGCAAGCGTCTGGCCGAGGTGATGTGCGCGGTCGCCGCCGACAAATACGGCCTGTCGGTGCGCATCGCGCGCTGCTTCGCCTTTGTCGGCCCCTACCTGCCGCTGGACCAGCATTTCGCGATCGGCAATTTCATCGGCAATGCCCTGCGCGGCGAGGACATCCACATCCGCGGCGACGGCATGGCGGTGCGTTCCTACCTGTACGCCGCCGACCTGGCCATCGCCCTGTGGACCCTGCTGCTCCAGGGGCAGTCCGGCGAGACCTGCAATATCGGCTCGCCCGAGCCGGTCAGCATCCGCGAACTGGCGCACGCGGTGGTGCGGGCGGTGGCGCCGGAACTGCGCGTCGAAGTCGCCGGCGCGGTGGTGCCGGGGCTGGACTACTACGTGCCCGATACCGCGCGCTTTGACCAGCGCCACGGCGCACAGGTGCGCATCGGCCTGCATGAGGCGATCCGCCGCACCTACGCCTTTCACGAGACGGCCCATGCCCAAGCTCACTGAGCGGGCCTGCCCCTGCTGCGGCGGCCGGCGGGCCGAGGTACTGCACAGCATGGGCTTCACCCTGCCCGCCGGATCGCCGCTGCCGGAGCGCTACGACCTGGTCGCCTGCGACGCTTGCGGCTCCTGCCACGCGGATACGCCCAAGACCCAGGCGGATTACGATTTCTACTACGCCGAGTTCTCCAAGTACGAAAGCGAGACCCTGGCCAGCGGCAGCGGCGCCGACGCGGACGACGCTGCGCGCCTGCGCGAGACCGCCGCGGCATTGGCCGGCCACGTGACGGCAACGGCGCGGGTACTCGACATCGGCGCGGCCACCGGCGGCCTGCTGGCGGCCCTGCGCGAACGCGGCTTTCAGCAACTCGCCGGCCTGGATCCTTCGCCGCGCTGCGTGGAAGTGATGCAGCGCGCCGGTTTTGCCGCCGCGCGCGGCGCATTGACGGACCCGTTCGAGACGCCGAAAAAGTATGATCTGGTGGTGCTGTCCCACGTGCTCGAGCATGTGCTCGAGGTGCGCGGCGCGCTGCGCAACGTCGGCGCCGCGCTTGCCGACGACGGGCTGGTCTACGTGGAGGTGCCGGATGCCGGGGCCTACGCGGAGTATCTGCGCACGCCGTTTTACTATTTTGACTCCGAACACATCAACCACTTCGACACCGCCAAGCTGACCGAACTGCTGCGCCGCTGCGGCTACGGCGCCGTCGCCAGCGGCCGCAAGGCGCTGAAGCTGCCCGATGGCCCGCCGTACCCCGCACTGTGGGTGCTGGCACGCCACCAGCCGTCCGTTGCCGCCATACCGGCGCCGGCGCCTGATTTCAGTTTGCGCGACACTCTCAAGGCCTATATCGCGCAAAGTGAAGCCGGCTCGGCAAACGTGGCGATCGACGAGCTGGCCGCCTCGCGGCAGCCGGTGCTGATCTGGGGCGCCGGGCAGAACACCATGCGCCTGCTGCATTCAAGCCGCCTGGCCGAGTGCAACATCGTCGGCATCGTCGACGGCGATGCGCGCAAGCAGGGCCAACTCTTCGCCGGCCATACGGTCGGCGCGCCGCAAAGCCTGGCGGACCGGCAGGACCGGCCGGTGGTGCTGATCAGCGCGGCGATCCACGGCCGGCGTATCGCCGAAGAATTGCAAAAGCTGCGCCCCGAACAACCCTTTACCCTGGTGTGAAAAGTGAAACTGCGGGTCTCTGAATATATCGCCCAGCGCTGCGTCGAGTTCGGCATCGAGCAAGTCTTCATGGTGACCGGCGGCGGCGCCATGTACCTTAACGATGCCCTGGGCGGCGCGCCCGGGCTCAAGGTGCTGTTCAACCACCACGAGCAGGCTGCCGCGATGGCCGCCGAAGGCTATGCGCGCATCAAGGGCAAGCCGGCGATCGTCAACGTCACCTCCGGCCCCGGCGGCATCAACGCGATGAACGGCGTATTCGGCGCCTATACCGACTCGGTGCCGATGGTGGTGATTTCCGGCCAGGTGCGCTACGACACCACCGCCCATGCTGCCGGCATCCCGTTCCGCCAATTGGGTGACCAGGAATTCCCCGGCACGATTACCTGCGCGGCGACCATGAGCAAATACGCGGTGCTGATCACCGAGCCGCAGTCGATCCGCTACCACCTCGAAAAGGCCCTGCACCTGGCCACCAGCGGCCGCCCCGGCCCGGTATGGCTGGACGTGCCCGTCAACATCCAGGGCGCGATGGTCGACACCGACACCATGCCGGCCTACGATCCGGCCGAGGACACGGTTGCACATCCGCCGATTCCGGACGCGACGCTCGACGAGGTGGTGCGCCTGCTGCGCGCCGCCAAGCGCCCGGTGCTGATGCTCGGCTCCGGCGTGCGCCTGGCGGGGGCGGAGCAGCAGATGCGCCGCCTGCTCGAGCAACTGCGCATCCCCGTCGTGCTCGGCTTCAACGCCCACGACCTGTTGGGTGACGACCATCCGCTCAATTGCGGCAGCCCCGGCTCGATCGGCAACCGCCCCGGCAACTTCACCGTGCAAAGCGCCGACGTGCTGCTCACCGTGGGCACACGCCTGAACATCCGCCAGATCAGCTACAACTGGAAGAGCTTCGCGCGCCACGCCAAAAAGATCGTCGTCGACATCGACCCGCTGGAGTTCCAGAAGCCGACCATCCAGCCCGACCTGCCGGTACTGGCCGACGCGCAGGACTTTTTCACCGCGCTCACCGCGCGGCTGCTGGACGAGCCGCTTGCCGCGCCCGACTGGCTGGCCTGGTGCCAGGCGCGCAAGGCCAAGTACCCGGCGGTACTGCCCGAATACTCGGCCAGGCAGGCGCCGATCAATCCCTACGCCTTTACCGACGTGCTGGGCCACGTCCTGCCGGCCGACGCCATCATCGCCACCGGCAACGCCACGGTGTGCATCTGCACCTTCCAGGCCTTGCGGATCAAGGACGGGCAGCGCCTCTTCTCGAACTCCGGCAGCGCCTCGATGGGCTACGACCTGCCGGCGGCGATCGGCGCGGCATGCGGCGCCAGGCCGGGGCAGACGGTGGTCTGCCTGGCCGGCGACGGCAGCATCCAGATGAATCTGCAGGAACTGCAGACCATCGTCACCAACCGGTTGCCGGTCAAGGTGATGCTGTACAACAACAACGGCTACCTGTCGATCAAGCTGACCCAGACCAACCACTTCAACCGCCATTTCGTCGGCTCCGGTCCGGGCAGCGGCGTGGACTTTCCGGAAATGCGCAAGCTCGCCGCCGCCTTCGGCCTGCCTTACCTGCGCATCGAATCCCTGGATCAGGCCGCCGACGTGCTGGCCCGGGCCATCGCCATGCCCGGCCCGGTAATCTGCGAGGTGATGCTCGATGCCGAGCAGGCCTTCGCGCCGCGCATTTCCTCGCGGCGCCTGGAAGACGGCAGCCTGGTATCGGCGCCGCTCGAAGACATGTTCCCCTTCCTGGACCGCGACGAGCTGGCGCAGAACATGATCGCCCCCGACCAGGACTGATGCCCTCAAGCCCGGAGCCCCCATGACCCTGCCCCAGATCACCCCGTCCCGCGCGCTGCAGCCCGGCGAACCGGTACTGCTGTACGGCGCCGGCTCGTTCGGTGCGGAGATGGTGCCGCGCATGCGCGGGCTCGGCCATGCGGTGGAGGGCTTTGTCGACCTGAAGTCCGGCCGCAGCGAACTGGCCGGCGTGCCGGTATTCAACCAACCGGGCCAGCTCGACGCCGCCAAGCGCGCCCTGCCGCTGGTGATCGCGATCTACAACCGCGACGTCAACCACGCGCAGCGCAAAGCGCAACTGGCCCCGCTGGGCTTTGCGCGCATGTTCAGCTTCGCGGAATTGCCTGATCAATACCGGCCCGACCGCTTCTGGCTGGCGCCGCGCGGGTTCTTTCAGGCTCACGCGCGCGAGATTGCCGCGCTCGACCAACTGCTGGAGGACGAAGGCAGCAAATCGACCCTGCGCGCCCTGCTCGACCTGCGCCTGAACGGCAGCGACGGCGCGGTGCTCACCGAGGAACGCCAGTACTTCATCGAGGACTTTCTCGACCCGGCGCGTGCCCTGCGCTGGCTGGACTGCGGCAGCTACAACGGCGACACCATCGTGGGCGCGCTGCACCTGGGCTACCGTATCGACGCCCTGGCGGCCTTCGAGCCGGACCCGGCCAATTTTGCCGCGCTGGCGCGCACCATGGATGCCCACATGGCGCCGCACCAGACCGCCGCGCTCTACCCTTGCGGCGTGTGGAGCCGCAACGAATACCTGAGCTTTGCCAGCGGCGGCGGCGAGGCGTCGGCCCTTTCGACAGGTGCGGCCGGCGCGGTTGGCGAACCCGTGCAATGCGTGGCGCTGGACGCCACCGTCAAGTGGCTGGCGCCCAATTTCATCAAGATGGACATCGAGGGCGCGGAAGTCGATGCGCTGCGCGGCGCGCAGGAGATCATCCGCCAGTTCCGCCCGGCGCTGGCGATCAGCGCCTACCACCGTCCCGCGGACCTGTGGGAGATCCCGCTGCTGATCCGCGACATCGCGCCGGACTATCGCTTTCGCCTGCGCTCGCACGGCATGTTCGGCTTTGATTCGATCCTCTACGCCAGCCCGGCGGCGCATTGAGCCGACGAGCGCGCCGTGCCTGCCATGCCAAGTGCTTTAAAATCGCCCTTTCGTTCGTCCAACCGCCTTTCCTGACCGGGCTCCATCATGCAAAACCACATTTTTGAAGACCTTTTCGTCCTCGAACTGGCCAACAACCACTGGGGCAAGCTCGATCGCGCCATGCGCATCATCTCCGACTTCAGCCAGGTCGTGCGGGTCAACAATGTGCGCGCGGCAATCAAGCTGCAACTGCGCGATGTCGACAGCTTCATCCACAAGTCCTTCGCCGACCGCGAGGATATCCGCTACGTCAAGAAGACCCAGGACACCAAGCTGTCGCGCGACGAGTTCGTCGCCATGGTCAAGGCGATCAAGCAGTCCGGCTGCATCCCGATGGCCACGCCGTTCGACGAGGCATCGGTGGAGTTCTCCGAGTTCCTCGACCTGCCGATCCTGAAAATCGCCAGTTCCGACCTGAACGACTGGCCGCTGATCGAGCGCATCGCCAAGACGCGCCGCCCGGTGATCGTCTCCACCGGCGGCTCCTCGCTCAAGGACGTCGACGACATGGTGCTGTTCTTCAAGAACCGCAATATCCCGCTGGCGCTGAACCACTGCGTCTCGCTCTATCCGAGCGAGGACAGCGAACTGGAGATGAACCAGATCGACTACCTGCGCAACCGCTACCCGGACAACGTGATCGGCTATTCCACCCATGAATACCATGACTGGACCAGCTCGATGATGATCTCCTACGCCAAGGGCGCGCGCACCTGGGAGCGGCACATCGACATCGAGATGGACAACGTGCCGGTGTCGCCTTACTGCACCCTGCCGCACCAGGCCGACACCTGGTTCAAGGCTTATCACAAGGCACGCGAAATGTGCGGTTCGGCGGGTCTGCAAAAGCGCATCCCGCCGGCGCGCGAGGTCGAGTACCTGGACAAGCTGGTGCGCGGCATCTATGCCAAGGGCGAGTTGCCGGCCGGTTACGTGATTACCAAGGACAGCATGGAGAAGGACTTCTACATGTCGATCCCGCTGCAAAAAGGCCAGCTCTCGGTGCGCGAAGTGATCAACGGCATAAAGCTCACCAAGCCGCTGAAGGCCGACGAGCCGCTGATGATCGATGCGGTCGACAGCCCCTATGCCACCAGCCCGCAACTGATGCAGCAGATCTACCAGCGCGGCCTATAGCGGCTGTCCCGGCGCCACCGGCCTGGTTGTGCGCACCAGGCTCATCAGGTAGCGCCCGTAGTCGCCCTTGGCGAGCGGCGCGGCCAGTTGCTCGACTGTGGCGGCGCTGATCCACCCCTGCCGGTACGCGATTTCTTCCGGGCAGGCAATCATCAGGCCCTGGCGCTTTTGCAGCGTGGCGATGAAACTGGCGGCCTCGATCAATGAATCGTGCGTGCCGGTGTCGAGCCACGCATAACCGCGCCCCATCATTTCCACCTGCAGGCGCCCGGCCTGCATGTACAGGCGGTTCAGGTCGGTGATTTCCAGCTCGCCGCGCGCCGAGGGCCGCAACTGGGCCGCCATTTCGCTGGCCTGGCCGTCGTAAAAATACAGACCGGTCACGGCGTAGTTGGAGCGCGGCTGGGCCGGCTTTTCCTCGATCGAGACAGCGCGCCCGGCGGCGTCGAATTCGACCACGCCATAGCGCTGCGGGTCCTGCACGTGATAAGCGAATACCGTCGACTGCTGCGCCAGGGCAGCAGCACGGCGCAGGTGCGCGGGCAGCTCGAAGCCGTAGAAGATGTTGTCGCCCAGGATCAGCGCCGACGGTTCGCCCGCCAGGAACTCGCGCCCGATCAGCAGCGCCTGCGCGATGCCCTTGGGTTCCGGCTGCACCGCGTAACGGATGTTCAGGCCCCATTGCGTGCCGTCTCCCAACAGCTCTTCGAAGCGCGGCGTATCGTGCGGGGTGGAGATGAGCAGGATGTCGCGGATACCGGCCAGCATCAGCGTGGTCAGCGGGTAATAAACCATCGGCTTGTCGTACACCGGCAGCAGCTGCTTGGAGATCGCCCGGGTCACCGGGTGCAAGCGGGTGCCGGAGCCGCCGGCCAGCAGGATGCCTTTGCGCGTGGTCATGACTTGCCTTCCCTGGGACCGTAGTTGCGGTCCATCCATTTTTTGTATTCGCCGGAACGCACGTTGCGCACCCAGCCGGGGTTGCCGAGATACCAGGCGATGGTCTTTTGCATGCCGGTGGCAAAAGTCTCCACCGGCCGCCAGCCGAGCTCGCGTTCGATCAGGCCGGCATCGATGGCGTAGCGCCGGTCGTGGCCCGGGCGGTCGGGCACGAACCTGATCTGCGCGCGGTAGCTGCCGCTTCGCGGCACGAGTCGGTCGAGCGCGTCGCACAGGCCGTGCACCACTTCCAGATTGGTCTTTTCGTTCCAGCCGCCGATGTTGTAGGTCGCGCCCGGCCGCCCTGCTGCAAGCACGCGGCGGATCGCGACGCAATGATCGCCCACGTACAGCCAGTCGCGCACATTCGCGCCGTCGCCATAGACCGGCAGGTGCGCGCCGTCCAGTGCATTGGCGATCATCAGCGGAATCAGCTTTTCCGGAAATTGGTACGGCCCGTAGTTGTTCGAGCAGTTGGTGGTC
>Ga0075363_100000246_pt1 | contig 15286 bp, 13 predicted proteins | sample EndMetdeltDD1763_FD_71470 | JGI IMG/M metagenome (GOLD analysis project Ga0075363, IMG submission 71470) | Populus endosphere microbial communities from Tennessee, USA - Endosphere MetaG P. deltoides DD176-3 | ecosystem: Host-associated > Plants > Roots > Endosphere | place: USA: Tennessee...
ATCACCTTCAGGCAGACCGTCGAGCCGGCAAGCACGCCTGCACCCAGGAGAGTCACCCGCACCCACCGTTGTCGCCCGCTGAGGACGGCCCGCAGCCACGGCAGCGCGCCGGCGCCGGCGAGCACCGCGAAGAAGGGCGTCCAGGTGGTCGCGGCAAGGGGCAGGGCCGCCGCCGTCACCCCGATCCCGACGGTGACCGGGGTGCCGGTGTCCTCGCCGACGGCCAGCCAGGCAAGCACCGCGAGCGTGCAGAGGAGCAGCGGCTGGAGCAGCAGGATCGGGACGAAACCGTCGCGGAGGAGGACACCGAGGGCGAGCCCCGTGAGCGGGATCATCGAGGCGACGAGCACCACGACGGCGCCGGCCCGTCCGCGCAGCCCGTCGAAGCCGAGCAGGAGCGCGGTCGTGGCGAGGGTCCACAGGATGGTCAGCGCAGCGCTCGTCGTGGCGTAGCCGATCATGTCGTGGCGGAAGAGGTCGGCGGGGGCGAGCGTCCCTCGACCGTGGGTGTCGAGGAGCAGCCCGAACAGCCCTTCCTGCAGCATCGGCAGCACGGTCAGCCATCTGCCCTGTAGTCCTCCCGTTGCGAGGATGCTTCGGGCGTCCATCAGGTGGTTTCGGGCGTCGCCGCTGGCTGTCCACGCGATGGCCGAGTAGCGACCCTCCCCGCCGGCGAGCAGCACCGTCGCGACCACCATGACCCCGCCGGCGCACGCTGCAGCGAGCAACAGCCACGGCATCGGCTGCCGCTCCGTGTCGCTGTTCCTGCGGCCCAGATCGGCGCAGACCGCCAGGCACGGTGCCAGCAAGACCCCCAACGCGACCCCGGGCCGCAACGGTCCGGACAGGACGAGTGGGAGCAGCACGAGCAGGGCGAGATAGCTGCCGAGCAGACCGATCAGGGCTGCCGCCGGGGCGACGCGAGTCGGGAGCGTCCGCAAGAGCGCAAGGAGTACGGCGACGTAGGACGCGACGAGGGCGAGCACCGGGGCGACGCCGGCCCACCACTGCACCACGGCGCCGAGCGCGAACAGCGCCACCGCGGCGCGGCCGACACCCCGCACCGTCACACGCACAGGCTAGTGACAGGCGCGGCCTCTCCCTGGGAGCACGCTCCTAGAGTGCGTCCATGCCCTCCGGCGCACACGACCACGCTCACGATCCCCGCAACGACGAGATCCGGATCTGGGTCAACGGCGAGCTGAAGCCACGCGCCGAGGCCGTCGTCTCGGTCTTCGACTCCGGCTTCGTGCTCGGCGACGGGATCTGGGAGGGGCTGCGCATCCACGACGGTCACCCGGCGTTCCTCGAGCAGCATCTCGATCGGCTGTGGGAGGGCGCGGCCGCGCTGATGATCGACCTCGGCGTGACGCGGGAAGAGCTGACCCGGGCGGTCTACGAGACGCTCGGGGCCAACGGCATGAGCGACGGCGTGCACGTGCGACTGATGTGCACCCGGGGCGTGAAGTCGACGCCCTACCAGGACCCCCGGGTCACCGTCGGCCCGGCGACGATCGTGATCATCGCCGAGCACAAGCTGCCCACCCCCGAGACGGTCGAGCAGGGGTTGACGCTGTTCACGACCCACGTGCGCCGCGCGACGCCGGACACCCTCGACCCGAAGCTCAATGCGCACAGCAAGCTCAACGACATCCTCGCCTGCATCCAGGCCTACCAGGCCGGCGCCGACGAGGCGCTGATGCTCGACCCGCACGGGTTCGTCGCGACCTGCAACAGCACCCACTTCTTCATCGTGAAGGGCACGCCGGACGAGCCCGAGGTCTGGACGTCGGACGGCCGGTTCTGCCTCGGCGGGATCACCCGCGGCAACGTCCTGGCGATGTGCCGCGCACACGGGATCACGGCGCACGAGAAGACGTTCAGCCTCACCGACGTCTACAGCGCGCAGGAGGCGTTCGTGACCGGGACCTTCGCCGGCGTCGCGCCGGTGCGGACGATCGACGGCCGGACCATCGGGTCCGGTGGCCGCGGTCCCGTGGTCGCCCGGCTGCAGGAGCTGTACGCCGACTGGGTGGCTCGCGACGTCGCCGGGCGGACCGCGCCATGACCGTGCGCGTCGCCATGTGGTCGGGCCCGCGCAACATCTCGACCGCGATGATGCGCGCCTGGGAGAACCGGCCGGACACCGTCGTCGTCGACGAGCCGCTCTACGCGACCTACCTGCACCGCACGGGCATCGATCACCCCGGTCGGGACGACGTGCTGGCCGCGCAGTCGACGTCACTGGACGAGGCGGTGGCCGCGCTGTCCGATCCCCTGCCCCCTGGCGTCACCGTCCACTACGCCAAGCACATGGCGCACCACCTCGACACCGGTGCGGACCCGTCGTGGACCGACGCGTTCCGCAACGTGCAGCTGATCCGCGACCCGGCCGAGGTGGTGGCGTCCTACGTCCGCTCACGCGAGGCCTGCGAGCCCGCGGACATCGGGCTGCTCCAGCAGCAGTGGCTGATGGAGCGCTGGGACGCAGCCGGCCTCGACGTCCCGGTCATCGACGCCGCCGACTTCCTGCGCGACCCCGAAGCCCACCTCCGCTGGCTCTGCGACTGGCTCGGCATCGACTTCACCGACCGGATGGTCTCCTGGCCGCCCGGCCCGCGCGACTCCGACGGCGTCTGGGCGCCGCACTGGTACGACGCCGTGCTGGCCTCGACCGGCTTTGCGCCCTACCGGCCCCGCGAGGTCGACCTGTCACCCCATGACGCCGCCGTCGCCGAGGCCTGCCGGCCGGCGTACGACGCGCTGCACGTGCGGCGGGTGCGCCCCTGATCATCTGGCCGGCTCCGACCCTGGGCGGTTGCGCGGGCACCTATTGAACGATATTCAGTAGTCATGAGCAGCCATGAGGCAGTGATCGTCGGCACCGGGTTCGGCGGCATGGGGGCGGCGATCCAGCTCAAGCGGCTGGGCATCGACGACTTCGTGATGCTCGAGCGCGAGGACGACCTGGGCGGGACGTGGCACGTCAACCGCTACCCCGGCCTGGCAGTCGACATCGCGAGCGTGACCTATTCCTACTCCTTCGAACCGAACCCGTGGTGGTCGCACTGGTATGCCCGCGGCCCCGAGCTGAAGAAGTACGCCGACCACGTGGCGACGACGTACGACCTGCGCGGGCACATGCGGTTCGGCCAGGTCGTCGAGGGTGCGCGGTGGGACGAGGACGCCCGGCAGTGGGAGGTCCAGGTGGCCGGCGCCGAGCCTGTGCGGGCGACGTACCTCGTCACCGCGACCGGATTCCTCTCCCAACCCCGGTTGCCCGACATCGAGGGCGTCGACGACTTCGCCGGCACGGTCGTGCACTCCGCGAAGTGGGACCCGGCCGTCGACCTGGGTGGCAAGCGAGTGGCGATCATCGGCACCGGCGCGACCGCAGTGCAGCTCATCCCCGAGCTGGCGAAGCAGGCCGGCCACCTCACCGTCCTCCAGCGGACTCCGATCTGGGTGACCCCCAAGCTCGACCGCGCCATGCCGAAGCGCGTGCAGCGGATGTTTGCGAAGGCGCCGTTCACCCAGCGGTGGGCGCGCCGGGTGAACACCAGCGTCCTGGAGCTGATCATGGTCGCCGGCGTGCTGCACTACCGGCGCGCGAAGGTGTTCAACCGCGGCGCCGAACGGATCGCCAAGCGGCACCTGCGCCGGCAGGTCGCGGATCCCGAGCTGCGCCGCAAGCTGACGCCCGACTACTCGTTCGGCTGCAAGCGCCCGACGTTCTCCAACGACTACTTCCGTACCTTCACCGAGCCCGACGTCGACCTCGAGACGACATCGATCGCCCGGATCACGCCGACCGGCATCTCACTCGAGGACGGCCGCGACATCGACGTCGACGTGCTGGTGCTGGCGACCGGCTTCGACATGTGGGACGCCAACTTCCCGGCCATCAGCATCGTCGGTCGCGACGGCAAGGACCTCGGCCGGTGGTGGCGCTCGACCCGGTTCCAGGCCTACCAGGGCATCGCGGTCCCGGGGTTCCCGAACCTGCTCAGCCTCGCCTCGCCGTACTCCTACTCGGGGCTGTCGTTCTTCACGACGATCGAGGCGCAGATGAAGCACATCGACCGGTTGCTGACCGAGGTACGCCGCCGCGACGCGCGCACCTTCGAGGTCACCGACCCCGCCAACGAGGAGTTCCTCGGCTGGGTCACCGAGCGGCTCGGCGACTCGGTGTTCGCGCTCGGCTCGTGCGCCACCGCGCGGAGCTACTACTTCAACCAGCACGGCGAGGCCGCACTGCTGCGGCCGACCTCGACGATCAACACGCACCGCGAGGCGGAGCGCTTCCCGCTGGACGACTACAGCTACGTCTGACGGACGGGCGCTGGGTCAGTCCCAGCCCGGGCTTCAGCGGCTTCGAGGCTCAGCCTCCATCCCGAGTGACCTCGCCCTGCGGTGGCTGAGGTGCGAGGCCGTCCACGGCCGAGCCTCGAAGCCAGGCGACCCGACCAGCGGTGGGCCGATCCCAGCGCACCGTTGCGAGGCTTCGCACCCCAGCCACCGTCCCGAGTGACCTCGCCCTGCGGTGGCTGAGGTGCGAGGCCGTCCGCGGCCGAGCCTCGAAGCCAGGCGACCCCGGTGCTGGAACGCCACCACCGGACACCCCCGACCACCGGTGGGCCGATCCCATCGCACTGTTGCGAGGTTTCGAGGCTCAGGCGCCGGGTGGCCGCAGAACGCCTTCGCACCTCAGCCACCGTGGGCACCCGGTCTAGCGATTCACCCAGAGGTCGAGCACCGAGACCACCGCGAGGTAGACCATCGTCACCTCGATGACGAGGGTCGAGATGATGCCGCCCCACAGCCACGCGGACAGCTCACCGGTGAACTGCCCGTCCGGTCCGGGCTTCACGGAGTAGGGGAACATGCTCACCTCCATCGCGCGGCTGGGCTTACGGGAGTCGGCGAGGATGACGCCGCGGTGGTACTGCAGACCGCGCCACTCCAGCGACGCGGTGGCTCCGTCGAGGTTGTAGTCGACCTTGTTCTTGTAGGCCGGCCCGCTGTACCAGATCGTCTTCGCGTCCCAGCCGGTCGCGGTGCGCTTGCGCATGTTGTTGTAGGTGACGCCGCTGTAGTAGGTGCCCTTGTCGAGGGTGTCGTTGTTGGTGACGGTCGCGACCTTGCCCCACTTGAGCATCCGGATCCGCCGCACGTAGCGGCTGCCGCGGAACCACACGATGACGAGGACCGCTGCGATCAGCGCGCCCGGGATCACGACCGGCAAGAAGGCCCACACCGCGATGGGGGCGACGGACCCGATCACCAGGATGAAGAGCTCGTAGACGCTGAGGTCGAAGGTGGCCAGCCGATAGCTCATCGGCACGTGCCGCGGCGGCTCCGCCAGGGGTGCGGTCGACTCGGGTGGGGTCGCCGGCGTTCCGGCTCCGCCGAGGTGGCCGAACATCGCGCCCAGGCTCTGGTCGAGGCCGAGCCCCTGCAGGGAGCTCGCGATCCGTTGGGTCACCTCCGGCGTGAGGTACGACGACATGTCGACCACCTGCCCACCAGACACGTTCTGGCCGTTGACCATGACGACCGGAGGTGTGCCGGAGGCGCTCGCTCCGGTGAGCTGCTGCAGCATCGCGGCGAGGTTGCCGCTGCCCGGCGTCAGCTGCTGGCCGTTGATGGTGATGAGGTGCGGATCCGCGGCGCCGTAGGGCACCGGCGGGATGGTGGAACCGGGCACCCCGGCGGCCGGAGGCGGCGCGCCGCCCGCCTGCCGCGCCCGCTGGAGCTCCGCCTGCACGCGCGCCACCTCGGCGGCGGCGTCGGCGAGCTTGTGCTCGAGCTCGGCGACCTTGTCCGGGCTGAGCCCGGCGTTGGTCGGGTCCTGGGTCATCCCCGTGTTCCTCCTGCGTCGAGGTGAGTATGGACCCCTTTCCCGGTGGGTGCGTCAGAGGTCCTGACCGTCGGCCACGCGCAGCCACTCGAGGCCACGCGGACCGACCAGCGTCTCCATCTGTGTGGCGAGGATCCCATGGCCGGCCTCGGAGTAGACGCGGTCGTGGATGGCGAGGTTCCGGGGTGCACCGACCGTGCGCACGAACTCGATCGCCATCTCGCTGCGCAGCCACGGCGCGGACGACGGGCAGAGCAGCACGTCGACGGGGACCTCGGGCAGCGCGAGCGCGTCGCCGGGGTGGTAGACGACCTCGTCGCCGAAGGTCATCAGGTAGCCGGAGTTGTAGGGCCGCGGCAGCTCGGGGTGGATGACGTTGTGCAGCTCGCCGACCGCACGGACCGGCACGCCGACGTCGAACGCCGCGCCGGCCGCGACCGTGGTGGTGCGCTCCGCGACGTCGGGTGCCTCGGCAGCGAGCTGCTCGGCGACCTGGCCCACGGTGAAGACGGGTGCATCGGTCGCGCGCAGGTTGTCGGGGTGCAGGTGATCGGGGTGCAGGTGGGTGACCAGCACGGCGGTGGCGCCGTCCACCGCCTCCGGCTCGGTGAAGACGCCGGGGTCGAGGACCACCACGTGACCCTCGTGCTCGATCCGGACGCAGGCGTGGCCGAACTTCGTGATCCGCATGAGTCCGAGCGTAGAGAGCGATCGGGACCGATCAGTCCTGCCTCTCTCGCGGATCACACCAGACGAGGGCACCAACCGGTCTGCCCTCGTCGATCTTCGAGGAGTGCCACATGGCAGTGCAGATGAACGAGAAGGAAAGGCTCCGCTGGGTCGTCGTGCTGACCGCGGTCGGGTCCTTCATGGCCGCCCTGGACACGCTGGTGGTGGCGTCGGCCCTGACCACGATCAAGCGCGACCTGGGTGCTTCGCTCACCGATCTCGAGTGGACGGTGAACGCCTACAACCTCAGCTTCGCGGTGCTGCTCGTGCCGGCGGCGGTGCTCGGCGACCGGCTCGGGCGGGCGCGCACGTACGCCGGCGGGCTGGTCCTGTTCGCGCTGGCCTCGGCCGGCTGCGCCCTGGCCGGCAGCGTCGGGACGCTGGTCGCCATGCGATTCCTCCAGGGCGCCGGTGCCGCGGTCGTGCTGACCCTCGGCATGGCCCTGCTGACCTCGGCGTTCCCGCCCGAGCGCCGCGGCGCGGCGCTCGGACTGTTCAGCGCGGTCACCGGGATCGCGGTTGCCTGCGGCCCGCTGGTCGGCGGCGCGGTCGTCGACGGGCTGGCCTGGCAGTGGATCTTCTGGCTCAACGTGCCGGTCGGGCTGGTGGCGGCGCCGCTGGTGCTGCGGCTGATCCCGGAGATGCGCGTGCCCGAGAGCCGGCTCGACGTGCCCGGCGTGGCGCTGCTCGGCGCCGGAGTCCTCGGTCTCGTGTGGGCCCTGGTCCGCGGCGAGCCGGCCGGCTGGACCAGTGCCGAGGTGCTGGGCACCGGTCTCGGCGGGCTGGTGACACTGGCCGGGTTCGCGGCCTGGCAGCGCCGGGCGTCGTACCCGCTGCTGCCGCCACGGCTGCTGCGCCGGCGCGGCTTCACCGCCGGCAACCTCGTCATGGTGTTCACGCTCGCCCCGCTCTTCTCGGCGGTCTTCTTCTACGGGCAGCTGCTCCAGGTCGTCGCGGGTGAGAGTCCGCTGGGGGCCGGCGTACGGCTCATGGCCTGGACGGGCACCTTCATCGTGGTCGCGCCGGTTGCGGGCACGCTGGCCGACCGGATCGGCGAACGCGTGCTGGTCACCGTCGGGCTGACGATCCAGGCGGCCGCGATGCTGTGGTTCGCCGCCACGATCGGGACCGATGTCGGCTACCTGGACATGCTGGGACCGTTCGTCGTCGGCGGGATCGGGGTCTCGATGGCCATTCCCTGCGGTCAGAGCGCGGCCGTGGCCGCGGTCGAGGACCGCGACGTGGCGACCGCGTCGGGCGTCAACAGCACCATGCGAGAGCTGGGCGGGGTGTTCGGGATCGCCGTGACCGTGGCGGTCTTCGGGGCCGTCGGCGGCTACGCGTCCCCGGACGAGTTCGTCGACGGCTTCCGTGCGGCGCTGCTCGCGGGGGCCGGGCTGTCCCTGCTCGGAGCCGTGGCCGGTTCGCGGCTCCCCGTCCGACGGCCCGGGCTCGACGGCAGCACCACCGAGGACGTCAGCGACGACACGCAGGCGGTGGCAGCATGACGACCAGGATGGTGACCTACCAGGTCAAGGAGGGGCGGGCCGATGAGAACTCGGCGTACGTTCGCGAGGTGATGGCCGACCTGGCGGCACGCGGGACCGAAGGTGTGACCTACTCGGTCTACCTCCTCGACGACGGCGTCACCTTCCTGCACGTCGCCGACGAGGACGGCGAGGGCGGGAAGCTGCAGGTCTCCGAGGCGTTCCAGCGGTTCACCGCCTCGCTGGTCGAGGACCGGTGCGCCAACACCCCCGAGCTGCATCCGATGACCCTGGTGGGGAGGTACGCCGGATGACCCTTGCTTCCGAGGAGTTCGCCGAGGCCGTCGCGCCGCTGCGGCCGGGGCTGCTGCTGCACTGCTACCGCATGCTCGGCTCCTCCCACGACGCGGAGGACGCGGTGCAGGAGACGCTGCTGCGCGGCTGGCGCGGGGTGGACCGCTTCGAGGGGCGCAGCTCGCTGCGGACCTGGCTCTACACGGTGGCCACCAACGTCTGCCTGCGTGAGATCGAGCGGCGCGGGCGACGGCTGCTCCCGGTGGACCTGGGTCCGGCCGCGGACCCGGCGGACGGGCTGGGACCGCCGCTGACGGAGACGGCGTGGCTCGGGCCGCTGCCCGACGCGGGGCTCAGCTGGGGCTCCACCCCGGCCGAGGCGGTCTACGAGGAGCGCGAGGCCGTCGAGCTGGCCTTCATCGCCGCGCTCCAGCACCTACCCGCGCTCCAGCGGGCGGTGCTGGTGCTCCGCGACGTGCTCGCGTTCTCGGCGGCCGAGACCGCCGAGATCCTGGACACCAGCGTCGCCTCGGTGACGAGCGCGCTGGCCCGCGCCCGCGGCTCCGTGCGGACGGTGCTGCCAGAGCGCAGTCAGCAGGAGGTGCTCCGCGAGCTCGGCGACCGCCAGGTGCGCGCCACGGTCGCCGCGTTCATCGCGGCGTGGGAGCGCAACGACGTCGATGCCGTGGTCGCGCTGCTCGCCGAGGACGTCGAGAAGACGATGCCGCCGTACGCCGAGTGGTACCGCGGCAGGGCCGCGGTCGCGGCGTTCCTCGCCGACGCGCCGCTGGCCGACGGACGGCGCTGGCGGGTCGAGCCGACCACGGCGAACGCGCAGCCCGCGCTGGCCTTCAGCGCCTGGGACGAGAAGATCGACGCCTTCCTCAGCCACGGGCTGTCCGTGCTCAGCTTCGGGCCGGGCGGCATCACGGCGTTCACGACCTTCCTCGAGCCGTGGGTGGTGCCTCCTCCGCGCCGGCACTGAGTCCTGCTGGTCACTAGGCTCACGGCATGGCCCTCCCCGACGGCGTACGGATCCGGCGCGGCATCCCCGAGGACGCCGAGCCGATGGCCCAGCTGCATGTCGACGTCTGGGACGACGCCTACTCGGGGCTGGTGCCGCAGGGGATCCTGGACGACCGCCGCGAGCGGGTCGCCGAGCGCGCCGAGAGGTGGCGCGACATCTTCGCGCAGGAGAAGCCGACGTGGCTGGCCGAGGACGGCGACGGGCTGGTCGGGTTCTCCGGCACCGGACCCGCGCGGGACAACGACATCGACCTCGAGCTCGAGCTGTACGCGCTCTACGTGCGCGCGGCCTACTACGGGACCGGCGTCGGGTATGCGCTGTTCGAGCAGGCCGTGGGCGACCGCTCGTGCTACCTGTGGGTGCTGGCCGGCAACGACCGGGCGATCCGGTTCTACGAGCGGCAGGGGTTCCGCCTCGACGGCACCCAGGACGAGCACGACGAGGGGCTGCACGTGCGGATGGTGCGGGCGGGCACGTGACGTCGCGCGCCCGAAGCCGACACTGGGACCTCGGGGATCCCGGCTTCGATGTCACCTCGGCGCAGGTGCACCAGGCCCGCGAGGAGGACTGGTACGTCGAGACCACGTGGGGCTGGGCGGTGCTGCGGCACGCCGAGGTGAGCGCGCTGCTGCGTGACCGGCGGTTCCGCCAGGGCAACGCTCGCTGGCCGGCGCAGAACGGCATCCACGCGGGCCTGTTCTCGGACTGGTGGCAGGAGACGTTGCTGTCGTTGGAGGGCGACGACCACGCCCGGATCCGGCGGCTGATGGTGCCGGCGTTCAAGAACAAGGTGATCGCGGCGATGCGCCCGACCTTCCAGGCGATCGCGAACGAGCTGATCGATGGGTTCGCGCCGCGCGGCCGGGTCGAGCTCGTGCACGAGTTCGCCGAGCCGTACGCCGCCCGGATCATCTGCCTCCTGCTCGGGCTGCCGCAGGACCACTGGCCCCAGGTGGCCAGGTGGGCCGATGACCTCGGGGCGTCGTTCTCCATCGACGTGGGCAACCAGGTGCCGAAGATCGAGGCCGCGCTCACGGGGCTGGCGGGGTACGTCGACGAGGTGGTCGCCGACCGTCGGCGCCGGCCGCGCGACGACCTGGTCACGACGCTGGTGAACGCCGAGGAGCTCACCGACCACGAGCTCTCGGTGGCGCTGGTGTTCCTCGCCTTCGCCGGCATGGAGACCACCCGCAACCAGCTCGGGCTGGCGCTGCAGACCCTGCTGCAGCACCCGGACCAGTGGCGGCTGCTCGCCGAGCGGCCCGAGCTCGGCGGCAACGCGGTCGAGGAGGTGATGCGGGTCAACCCGACGGTCACCTGGGTGACCCGCGAGGCCCTGGAGGACGTGGAGTTCCAGGGGCTGCACATCCCGAAGGGCGGCATCGTGCAGATGCTGTCGCACGCGGCAGGCACCGACCCGCGCGCCATGCCGGACCCGTCGTTCGACATCACGGCGCAGCGCCCGCCGCACCACGGCTTCGGCGCCGGCATCCACCACTGCCTCGGGCACTTCGTGGCTCGCACCGACATGGCGGTCGCGCTGCCGCTGCTGGCCCAGCGGATGCCCGACGCGGAATGCGACGGACCGGGCGAGTGGTTGCCCGTGTCGGGCAACACCGGTGCGGTGTCGTTCCCGATCCGCTTCCGCGCCACCGCTGCGACGAAGGAGACATGATGCTCGCGATCACCGGCTCGACCGGGGCGGTCGGAGGGCGGGTCGCCCGCGCCCTGGCCGACGACTTCCGCACCGACCTCCGCCTCGTCGTCCGCGATGCGTCCCGTGCGCCCGACTACGACACCGACGTACGTGTCTGCGACTACGCCGACCACGCGGCCGCCGTCGCTGCCCTCACGCGTGTGGACACTCTCTTCATGGTCTCGGCTGCCGAGGCCGTCGACCGCCGCGACCAGCACCGGACCTTCATCCGGGCGGCGGCGGACGCGGGCGTCGGGCACATCGTCTACACCTCCTTCGCCGGCGCGGCAGCGGACGCGACGTTCACCCTGGGCCGCGACCACTGGGACGCCGAGCAGGCGATCCGGGAGACCGGGATGACCTTCACATTCCTGCGCGACAACTTCTACAGCGACGTGCTGCCGTTCTTCGCCGACCGCGCCGGCGTGATCCGTGGGCCGGCCGGCGACGGCCGGGTCGCCGCGGTCGCCCGAGCGGACGTCGCGGACGTGGCCGCGGCGGTGCTGCGCGCGCCCGGGGACCACGCGGACGCGACGTACCTCCTCACCGGGCCGGAGGCGCTCACCTTCACCGAGGTGGCCGAGCGGGCCGGAGCGCTGCTCGGCCGTCAGCTGACCTTCGAGGACGAGACGGTCGAGGAGGCCTACGCCTCCCGCAAGGCGGCCTACGACGCGGAGGACTGGCAGCTCGACGCCTGGGTGTCGACCTACACCGCCATCAAGGACGGCTCGTGCGCCGAGGTGACCGGTGACGTGGAGCGGGTCTCGGGCCACCCGGCCCGGACGCTGGAGCAGGCGCTGCAGGAGTCTCGCTCGTAGGCCGGTCCCTCGGCCGCCGTCCCCGTCGAACGTCGCGAGAGTGCTGCCGTGTCGGTGCTTCGACAGCACTCTCGCGACGTTCGACGGGGGACTGAGGGGCGATCAGGCGGTCTTGTGGTGCAGGTAGCACCAGCGCCAGTCCTCGGCGGGCTCGGCGGACTCCATCACCGGGTGCGTGGTGTCGTGGAAGTGCTTGGTGGCGTGCTGCATCACCGAGGAGTCGCAGCAGGCGACGTTGCCGCACTCGAGGCACTGGCGCAGCGACACCCACTGGTAGCCCTCGTCGAGGCAGCGCTGGCAGACCGGGTCCTCCGCGGTCGCGACCGCCGGGTAGCGCTCGAGGTCGGCGCAGCTGCCGCCGGTCCGTCGGACCGACAGGGTCTCCTGGAGCTCGCGGCGCTCCTCGGTGGCGACGTCGAGCATCGACTCCTCGACGTCGAGCATGGCGAGCACGTCGGCGACCACCTCGGAGGCGACGCTGCCGGCGTCCCGGATCTTGAGCACCCGGTCCCGCTCGGCCTCGAGCATCGAGAGCCGGATCCGCGCGTAGAGGTCGCTCGGCGCCTCCTGGTCGGCGACGGTGCCGAGCCGTTCCCAGGCGGCGAAGTTGCGCTGGTCGAGCCGTTGCCGGATCAGGTCGACGACGCCCTGCGGGTCGTCGTACTCGAGCTCGTCGAGCCGGTGCAGCGCCGCCTTCGACGCCTGCTGGAGCAGGGTGGCGCGGGCCAGTGCGTCCTCGGCCGGGTCGGGACCGGGCACGCGGAGCCGTCGGGCCAGCCACGGCAGCGACATGCCCTGGATGAACAGGGTGCCGGCCACGACCGTGAACGCCATCAGCAGCAGCACCTCGCGGTGCGGGGTGTCCACGGGGATGATGAACGCCGCGGCCAGGGTGACCACGCCGCGCATCCCGGCCCAGCCGAGCATGAACGTGTTCGTCCACGGTGGCTTGCGTCCGGTGATGGGGTCCGGCCCGGGCCGGACGATCAGGTAGCGAGCCGGGAAGACCCAGACCAGCCGGAGCGCGATGCACGCGCCGAGGGTCGCGGCGCAGATGCCGATGATCCGGCCCCACGTCAGGTCGCCGTCCCCGGCGCCCTCGACGATCGCCCGGGCCTGGAGTCCGATGAGCAGGAAGACGGCGTTCTCGAGGACGAAGGCGATGGTCCGCCAGTTCAGCCGCTCGGCGATCCGCGACTGCGCGGTCTGCAGGATCGGCGCCTTGTGGCCGAGCAGCAGCCCGGCGACCACCACGGCGATCACACCCGAGGCGTGCACCTCCTCCGCAGCGACGTACGCCACGAACGGGACCACCAGCGACAGCCCGCTGTCGAGCACCGCGTCGGTCAGGTGGAGGCGCACCTTCGCCACGACCAGGAAGCAGAGGAAGCCGACCACGACCCCGCCACCGGCGGCGACCAGGAAGTCCAGGCCGACCTGGGCGAACTCGAAGCCGCTTCCTTCGGCGACGGCCAGGGCGGTGCTGAGGGCCACCAGGGCGGTCGCGTCGTTGAGGAGCGACTCGCCCTCGAGGATCGTGACGATCCGCCGGGGCAAACCGATCCGGCGGCCGATCGCGGTCGCGGCCACCGCGTCCGGCGGGGCGACCACGGCGCCGATCGCGAGAGCGATCGCCCACGACGCACCTGGCAGCAGCATGTGCGCCACCAGCCCGACGCCGAACGTCGTGAACGCCACCAACCCGACCGAGAGCAGCAGGATCGGCCGGCGGTTGGTGTTGAAGTCGACCAGGGACGTGCCCTGCGCGGCGGCGTACAGCAGCGGCGGCAGCAGCCCGAACAGCACGACGTCCTCGGAGAGCTCGACCTCGGGAATGCCCGGCAAGTACGACGCCACGATCCCGACCGCGATGAGCAGGAACGGCGCCGGAACGTCCAGCCGCTCGGCCAGCCAGGTGCAGGCGAGCACGCCCACCGCCAGGCCGCACAGCAGCATGGTGATCTCCACGGCGGACATTCTCCCGACGAGGTCTCGTGGGACCTAACCGTTCCGCTGTCGGCGCAACGGTGATCAAGCGGGAATACGCCGACCTGGCGCACGATCGACTCGTGACGCTCAGAGAGTCTGTGGCAGCAGACACCTTCGCCGACTTCGTCGGGCACCTCGCCGAGGTGCTCGACGGCGGAGCCGACCGCGACGTGTCCGGCGAGGAGTGGGCGGCGAAGTTCCACTTCTCACGGTTCCACTTCGACCGGATGATCCGGAGCGTCGCGGGCGAGCCGCCGCAGGCATTCCGGCGCCGGATCCTCCTCGAGCGCGCGGCGTACCGCATGGTGACGACGCGGGCACCGCTCATCGACATCGCCGTCGAGGCGGGCTACGGCTCGCACGAGGCGTTCACGCGGGCCTTCACCCGCGCGTACGGCGCCACCCCCGCCGCCTGGCGCAAGGAGCCCGGCCGGATCCGGATCCCGGCGCCGAGCGACGTCCACTTCCACCCACCCGGCAGCCTCCGACTGCCCGCTCGAGACAAGGTGACCGCGATGGACCTGATGACCCGCATGGTCGAGCACCACATCTGGTTGACCGGGGAGATGGTGCGGCTGGCCGGCCGCCTGACCGACGCGCAGCTCGACCAGCCGATCGAGCTCGACGTCGACGACGACCAGCAGACGATCCGCACGCTGTTGTCACGGCTGATCGGGCAGATGGGCATGTGGAACGCCGCGGTCGCGATGCGCGACTACGACTGGTCGCTCGAGGAGCACGAGTCGCTCAGCTCGATGCGCGAGCGGCTCGTCGCCGAAGGACCGACGTTCCTGTCGCAGGTGTACGAGGTTGTCGAGCAGGACCGGCTCGACGACACCTTCGTCGACGCGCTCTGCGAGCCCGCCGAGGTGTTCACCTACGGCGGGATGATCGCCCACGTCCTGACCTTCGCCGCGCACCGCCGGACCCTGGTCGTGCTCGCGTTGTCCAAGCACGGCGTCGAGGAGCTCGGCTGGGGCGACCCCATGGTGTGGGTCGCCACGCCGCACGCTGGCTGAGGTCGCGCGGGAGGTCTGGCTGAGGTCGAGCGGGGGTGCGGTACGCCGGAATCCGCAGCGTCGGCACCTTGCTGGCCCACTCGCTGATCGAGCCCGTCGAGATCACCGCAGCGATGGCACCTGCCGGGCCGCGGTCGCGGTTGCGAGCGGGAGGTGTGGCTGCGGTCGGGCGGCCAGGTACGCCGGACGCAGGCGTCCACGGTGGCTGAGGTGCGAAGGCGTCTGCGCCTGAGCCTCGAAGCCTCCGCAGCCAAGGCACCCGCTCGCCCACCCGCCGATCGAGCCCGTCGAGATCACCACAGCCAAGGCACCTGCTGGCCCACCCGCTGATCGAGCCCGTCGAGATCACCACAGCCAAGGCACCTGC
>Ga0075363_100000247_pt1 | contig 15281 bp, 11 predicted proteins | sample EndMetdeltDD1763_FD_71470 | JGI IMG/M metagenome (GOLD analysis project Ga0075363, IMG submission 71470) | Populus endosphere microbial communities from Tennessee, USA - Endosphere MetaG P. deltoides DD176-3 | ecosystem: Host-associated > Plants > Roots > Endosphere | place: USA: Tennessee...
CGTGGTGGGAAGCGGCGCCGCCGGCATGGTTGCCGCCCTCACCGCCGCCCACCAGGGACTTTCCACAGTAGTCGTCGAGAAGGCTCCGCACTATGGCGGTTCCACTGCGCGGTCAGGTGGTGGCGTATGGATCCCAAACAACGAGGTCCTCAAGCGTGACGGGGTCTCGGATACGGCCGAAGCGGCCCGCACCTACCTGCACACGATCATCGGCGACGCCGTGCCCGCGGAGAAGATCGACACCTATCTGCAGCGTGGACCCGAGATGCTGTCGTTCGTGCTGAAGCACTCCCCGCTGAAGATGTGCTGGGTGCCTGGCTACTCGGACTACTACCCCGAAACACCGGGCGGGCGGCCCGCGGGACGTTCGATCGAGCCCAAGCCGTTCAACGCCCGCAAGCTCGGGCCTGACGAGAAGGGCCTCGAACCGCCGTACGGCAAGGTGCCGCTGAACATGGTGGTGATGCAGCAGGACTACGTGCGGCTCAACCAGCTCAAGCGCCATCCGCGCGGCGTGCTGCGCAGCATCAAGGTCGGTGTGCGCTCGGTGTGGGCCAACGCCACCCGCAAGAACCTGGTGGGCATGGGCCGCGCGCTCATCGCGCCGCTGCGCATCGGCCTGCAGAAGGCCGGCGTGCCGGTCCAGCTGAACACCGCGCTGACCGACCTGTACGTCGAGGACGGCAGGGTTTGTGGGATCTACGTCAAAGACACCAATGCCCCGGAATCAGCTGAGCCGCAGCTCATCCGCGCGCGCCGCGCCGTGATCCTCGGGTCGGGCGGTTTCGAGCACAACGAGCAGATGCGGGTGAAGTACCAGCGCGCCCCGATCACCACCGAATGGACGGTCGGCGCCAAGGCCAACACCGGCGACGGGATCCTGGCCGCCGAAAAGCTGGGCGCCGCACTGGAAATCATGGAAGACGCCTGGTGGGGACCGACTGTTCCGCTGGTGGACGCGCCGTGGTTCGCACTGTCCGAACGCAACTCCCCCGGGTCGATCATCGTGAACATGGCCGGTAAGCGGTTCATGAACGAGTCGATGCCCTACGTCGAGGCGTGCCACCACATGTACGGCGGTCAGTACGGGCAGGGACCGGGTCCCGGCGAGAACATCCCGGCGTGGCTGGTGTTCGACCAGACCTACCGCGATCGCTACATCTTCGCGGGTCTGCAGCCCGGACAACGTATTCCGAACAAGTGGATGGAATCCGGCGTCATCGTCAAGGCCGACACCATCGCGGAGCTGGCCGAGAAGACGGGCCTGTCCGCCGATGCGCTGACCGCGACGATCGAGCGGTTCAACGGGTTCGCCCGCTCCGGTGTCGACGAGGACTTCAAGCGCGGCGAGAGTGCCTACGACCGCTACTACGGTGACCCGACGGTCAAGCCGAACCCCAACCTCGGTGAGATCAACAACGCGCCGTTCTACGCCGCCAAGATGGTGCCGGGCGACCTGGGAACCAAGGGCGGCGTCCGCACCGACATCAACGGACGCGCGCTGCGCGACGACGGTTCGGTCATCGAGGGTCTCTATGCGGCCGGCAACGTCAGCTCACCGGTGATGGGTCACACTTACCCGGGACCGGGTGGGACGATCGGTCCCGCCATGACGTTCGGATACCTGGCGGCACTGCACATCGCGGGAAAGAGCTAGCACATGCCCATCAATCTCGACGAGGCGCTCGGCGCTGAGCTTCCGGCGGCCGAATTCTCGTGGACCAGTAGCGATGTCCAGCTCTACCACCTGGGCCTCGGCGCGGGCGGCGACCCGATGGACAAGCGTGAACTGCGCTATCTGACCGACGGCACCCCGCAGGTGCTGCCGACGTTCGCGAACGTTGCACAGAGCTTCCACATGACCGAACCGCCAAGCGTTCGGTTCCCCGGTATCGACATCGAGCTGTCGAAGGTGCTGCACGCCAGCGAGGCGGTGTCCGCGCCCGGGCCCATCCCGCCGTCTGGCACCGGCATCGCCGTCACGCGGTTCACCGACATCTGGGACAAGGGCAAGGCCGCGGTGATCTGGTCGGAGACGACGGTGTCCTCACCCGAAGGCACGGTCCTGTGGAAGCAGAAGCGGTCGATCTTCGCGCGTGGCGAGGGCGGCTTCGGCGGCGAACGCGGTCCGTCGACATCCTCCGAACCCCCGCAGCGCGCAGCCGATTTCGAGCTGGCCATTGCGACGTCACCGCAGCAGGCGTTGCTGTACCGCATGTGCGGGGACCGCAATCCGCTGCACTCGGATCCCGAATTCGCGGCGGCCGCAGGCTTTCCGCGGCCCATCCTGCACGGGCTGTGCACCTACGGCATGACAGCCAAGGCGATGGTCGATGCCCTGCTGGACGGCGACACCTCCCGAGTCGGCAGCTACGGCGCCCGGTTCGCGGGCGTGGTGTTCCCCGGCGAGACGTTGAAGGCAAGCATCTGGAAAGACGGCGACGGCTTCATCGCCGTCGTCACCGCACCCGAGCGTGACAATGCGGTGGCACTGGCAGGCGTCGAGCTGATCCCGGCCTGACCCGCGATCAGCCGAAGGTCTCCTCGAACCAGTCGAGGGCTGCCACCCATCGCGGCAGCGTGATCCATTTGACCTCGTAGGGCGACATGTCGACCTGCTGACGGTGGACTGTGGCGCTGATCGGCGCATCGGTGGTGTTGACGACCAGCAGCGTCCGTTCGGCTTCCAGCGCGACCAACCCATCGGCGGCGGGCACCTTGCGCCGCTCGACATTCGGCGGGAACTCGCGAACGAAGCGGTCGATGACGTCGGTGAGGAACGGCAGCGGTTGGCCTCCGTCGGGCCCCCAGGTGTCGGTCCACAAACAGATCGCGCAGTCGGACCCCTCGGGGTACGGGTTCCAGTAGAAGATCGACTCGGCCCCGGTGCTGGCGAGTTCGATCATCGCGGAAACACGAAGCGCCACTTGATGTTCTGATGAGAATTCAAGTGACGCCGGATCGACGTACCATTCCGTCCACCAGACGGGAAGGTCGGTCTGCTGCTTCAGCCATTCGCCGACGGCACCGAACTCCTTCAGCGCCGTGAACTCGTCCGAGGCTCCTGTGGTGGTGGTCGCGTGTCCGTCTACGACGACGAAGTCTGCGCCGTTCTTGTGCTCGTTCCAGTAGGTGAAGGCGTCGAGGACGCGTTGATCCACCGCCCCCCAGTCACCGCGCAGCTCCGTCGAGGCGTCAGGTGAATTCGGCGCCAGACTGGCGAAGTCGAGGTACGGACCGCCGACCTTGTTCTCCGGGTTGACCTCCTTGACCGCGTCGTAGACGGCGTTGTACATGTCGGTGTAATCCTCAGCGCGCCAACGCTTACGGTCGTCGTCGAAGAAGCCCTTGAACTCGTTCCACACGACGAAGTTCCGAACATAGGGGTAGCGCTCGGCGACCTTCTTGGCCAGCGCGGCGAAGTCGTCGAAGTGCTCGGGGAGCGGCGCAACCTCGAGGTTGTCCCAGTCGGTCTCCCCTTCTTCACCGCCTTTCATCCAATCCGGTGAGCAGCACAGCACGATCACCGGCACACCACCGGTGCGCTGGATGAAGTCCATGCGCAGATCGAGATCGCCGAAGTTGTACTGCCCAGGCTCGGGTTCGGGGTTGTCGACCCCCCACCCCATGATGTGCTGGGACTGCAGCATCGGCGGCGCCGCCTGCAGCGCGTTGGCGATCGTGTCGACCGCCGCAGGCTCTCCGTCGTCCGCGCTGAACTGGGTGTGGGTGAATCCCCAACCCGGCCAGTTGTTCTCACCGTCGGCCTCATCGAAGACGTACGGCAGGGACGCGGCCAGGGTGACCGCGGTGACGAGCAACGCAGCGAGCGCAACCAGGACTACTCGGATGACGCGGCCCACGGGATTTCCCTTTTTCCGGCCGCGCGACGGCGGGCCCGCCAGAGCTGAACGAGGCCGCCGAGCGCCTGCGGGATGAACCGGACGAGCATGGCGAAGAAGGGTTTGAGGTCGTCTCTGGCCAGCCATGCCAGCTCGACGGTGTCGGCCTGCGCGGCCGCCCGCGGCGTCGGGTAACCGCGGACGCGGTAAGTCAGCATCGCGGGCACGTCGAAGTTCTCGATGACCAGGCGGCGCCCGTCGACCTGATTGGAGGGCGGTACGTCGCAGCCGGTGAGATCCATGTGCAGTGCGCGCACGACATCGATCCCCTCATCGGTCTCGAACATCCTGAACTGCGCGCCGACCCTGGGGTTGAAGTCGAGCAACTTGTACTGACCGTCACGCGGGTCGTAGCGCCAGTCGAGATCGACGGCGCCCCGGTAGCCGATGCGTTTCGCGAGATGCGCCGTCATCTCGACGAGCGTGGGATTGGGCAACGAACAGGCCGACGAGGTCATACCGGCGTGTGGCGGCAACGATCGCACCTTGACGCCGGTGAACTGTACGAGGCAGGTCGACGACGCGTCGCAGTACGCGTTGACGATCCAGTCTTCGGCGTCCCCTCGCGGCAGATAGTCCTGCAGGACCACGCTGAATTCGTCGCCCCATCCACGGGCCAGCGCGCGCAGCTCGGCGCCATTGGTCACCACCGTGGTCCCGGCCACGGCGCGCGCCCGATGCCGTTCGAACGCCTCGAGGTTCTTCACCACCAACGGGAAAGTCGCTTGCGACGCAAACCCGTTGAGCTCATCGCGGTTCGTGGGGAACGCCGACCAGGGAGTCGGGACACCATGCTCACTGCACAGTTCGTACAGACCGCGCTTGCTCGCGAGGCGCCGGGGCAGGGTGGGCTCGATCTCGGGAAAAAGGAACGCACCGCGCAGATCCGCGGCGTGTTCGGCGATGAGCACCGCGATCTCGTCATCGGTGGGCACCAGCACCGTCGGGCGGCCGATACGCCGTCCGATGTCGAGCAGCTGGGCGATGAGCCACTCGGGGTCCTCGAGTCCGGTGGTGCGCCATACGAAACGGTCGGCAAGGTGGCGCGACAGCGCCGCCGGAGTCCAGTTGTCCTCGGTGACGGCGTACACCGGAATGCCGAGCCGGCCGAGGCTGCGGATCGCTCCGACTCCGCCGTGATGCCATGAGTACTGGCCGACCTTGACGACGAGCGCGGGCACCGAAGTGTCCACGGAAAGCTGCGCGTTCATCAGATCACCGACATGAATCGCTCGAGGACGACCATCGCGAACCCGATCAGCAGCGGTATGGCGGCAATGGTCAGCGGGCGCAGCCGTCGGCCCGAGCCCGGCCCGAGCCGCGCGCTCATCGCCTCGCGGACCATGAGGATGCCCAGCAGCAGGATCAGGAAGACCACGCCGATCGCGGTCCAGACGGTGGTGCCCACCTCGATTCCGGTCGCCGGTGGCTCATAGCTGTCCAACTTTTCCGACGGCCCCGGATCAAGAGCGAAGACGGTGGTGTCGGGGTTGTCGGCGATGATCTGCATCCCCGGTACGTCCGCCAGCGCCTCACGGAATCGCGGCCCCCAGTCGACGTCGTATCCCTCCCCGAAACTGAGGTAGTCCTCCTGGCTCTTCGTCGTGATCAAGTACGTGCCAGGCCCCTCGTCCCGCAGCGCCGCGACGACACCCGCGACGTCGGCCGGGTCACCGGGTGCGTCGGTGTTCGTGTGGCCGACCTTGTCGACGTCGCGGTAACCCAGTGGCATGAACGGAGTGTCGCCCCGGGTCGGCGGACCGCTGACGAACAGGAAGTGTCCGCCGGCGGGCATCTGCTCGTAGACGGACTCCACCGTCGTGACGGCCCCGTCGGAGATCTGCTCGAACTGCTCGTTGCCGTAGCGGGTGAGGAAGAACGAGAACAACAGGACCAAGGTGGTCACCGTCGCGGCCACGCGGGCCAGGATCGAGGGCCGCGCGATCGGGTGTGGGAAGAACGCCAGCGCTGCCAGCACGCAGGCGGGCGCGAGCGAGAAGAGATAGACCCGCATCGCGATCTCGCCGCCGTAGCTCTGCAGGAGAACGAGCAGGATCGGGACGACGATCAGGACGAGGAGCACGCGGTCCTCGATCTTGCGCAGCCTGCGCCGCAGCAGGCCCAGCGCGGCCAGCGCGAACACGACGAGTGTGGTGGCGATCCGGGCGTAGAGGACGAGCTGATGTTCCTCGCTGCTGTGCGACGTGCGCGTGACGACATTGGCCGACACGGTTCCGTTGACGTCCCCGACGCTGCCCACGATCACACTGAGGTGACCCGACCAGTACGGGTAGGTCATATAGCTGATCCAGGCGACCAGGATCACGCCGAGCAGCACCGGCAGCCCGGGGAGCGTGCACCGGCGCGCGAGCACCAGCCCTCCCGCGCTCATCAGCATCGCGAACGGTGTCAGCTGATGGCTGACGGTTGCCGCGGCGAACAGACCCACGATGACCGCGAGCAGTACGACGCGTTCGGCGGGTCCGGCCATCCGCGGTGGCGCCTCGCCCGGTGTCGGTCCGCCCCAAACCCGACGCCACATGCGGCCGGCGCGGGCGATTCGTCGATGCGACGTCACCGTTCCGGTCTGCGGGGCGCGGAACCAGACCACAAGCAACCCGACGAACAGCAGGTACAGCAGAAGCGTCCAGCCCTGAGGCGAGAAGTAGTCCTGCCCGATCCAGTTGAGCACGCAGAACAGCCACGCGGCCAACCACTTCGCCTGCCACGACATCCTCAACGCGCTCAGCAACAGTCCGAACGCGACCAGGTACAGCAGGTTGCTCACCGCGGGCGTGTAGGTGAGGATCGGCGTGAGCGCCTCCCGGTCGCCCGAACCCACGAGGGATGCCGCCAGCGCGAAGAACCCCGGCCACGACCAGCGGGCGTCCAGCCCGGGGACCGTCGTGCCGGTGCGATCGATGAACTCGACGAAACCGGCGTGAATCCAGCTGATCGGAAAGCGTGGCTGCGATTCGAGGACCGTCGTGATGCCGTGCAGCAGCAGCACGAACAGCACCACCTGGATGCCCAGCAGCCAGGTGTAGCGCCGCTTCAGCGAGAGCGCGCCGATGAAGCTGACATTGAGCAGCACGACGCCGGCGAACATCGAGACCGGCAGCACCGAGATCAGCCCGAGGCCGTTCATGAGCGCGAGATCGACAGTGCCCAGTTGCGCCAGGCACAACACCACCGCACCGACGGTCAGCAAGCACAGCGTCGCCACCGCCAGGATGTGGCCGCGACCGGACGAAGGTGCCCGGTGCCGTCCGCCGCTCTTCGGGACCCGTACCAATTCGGCGTCGGGAATGCCGATGGGCGGCATCGTGTCCGGCATCCGGTGCCGGCCTGGCGCGGCTGAGGCCAGATCGGCCCTGGGCCGATCGAGGAGCGCGGCGTTCATGAGCGCGCTGCCAGAACCGTGATCTGCTCGGCCGAGCTGATCGATACGTCGGCCAACATCGCCGAGTCGCGGCGCCACCCGAGCAGCTGCGCGAGCCCGGGCAGGACAGCCACCATCGCGATCAGCTGGCCGACCAACACGGCCACGCCGACCGCGGTGATGGTGTGGATGCCGAACGGCTCTGCATCGAAATACAGGATGCCCACGACGAGGCCCATCACGAGCACCCCACGTAGACCCTGGAGCCGCGCGATCTGGGCGCCGTCACCTCGGGCCCGCAGCACGCCGATGTAGATGTCGACGATCGCCCTCGGCAGAGTGGCGAAGGCCAGCAGTTGCAGGAGCGGAACCGCGTCGACGTATCCAGGACCGAGCAGCCCGAGACCGTAGTGAGCCAGGAGGCTGATCGCGACCGCGCCGACGAGCAGCAGGAGCAGACCCCGACTCAGAGCGGATCGGCAATTTTCCACCAGCCGCGGGGCGTCGTACACGCCTTCCACCGCAAGTGAGGTCGCCATGTTGTTGCCGACGACGCTCATCACGCCGGCCAGCGACCAGGCCACGTAGAAGTACGCGTAGGTGTGCGGCTCGACGCGGGTGGCGACGAGGACCGGAACCAGGAAGATCGTGCCGAAGAGGAACAACGCGCCCAGGTAATCGGCGGCGAAGAACCTGCCGATCTCCGCCCGGGTGACATCGAAGACGTGCGCGTAGGTCCGGACGTGCCGCGGCACGAGCCAGCCGAAGATGACCAGGGTCAGCGGGACCATGACGACGACCATTGGGATGACCCACGCGTAGACGACACCGGATCTGGGGAAGGTCGCGGCCAGCACCACGAGAAGCACGACCTTGCCGACACCGAAGAACGTGTTGGCCACCGGCACCCAGATCGACGCGCGCAGTGCGGTCAGCACGTTCTCCTGAATGGTGATCACGCTGACGGCGACGGCTGCGATGCAGAACCACAGCGCCATCTCCGGTGAACGAAGGAGATCGAACGACGGGCCCCACCATTCGAGTGTGCCGAGGAACGCCAGTGCCAGGACCGCGATCACCGTCGCGGTGAGAATGTGCGCCCAGGCCACCACGGCGGTCGTGTGCCGGCCGGCCTTCGGAATGAACCGGTTCACCGTGCCCGCGGCGTTGACCGCGATCAACCCGGCCAACATCATCAGCGCCGAGATGACCGCGGATCCGCGACCGACGTCGGGATCGCTGTAGTGACGTGCCGCCAAGAACCAGAACGCTAGCCCCAACCCGCCCGAGATACCCGTGTTGAGGATGAGGGCACTGGCGTTGCGGTGGAAATGCTCACCGCCACGCCCGGTGTCACCCAGGCGGTGGCGAGATCTGACAGGTCTGGCGGTCACGACGACATCGGTCGGCGCCCGCTTCACCAACTCATGCACTGCCGAGCACCCGCCTTGCCGCCCGCCGCGCACCACGAACACACGCATAGCCGGCCGTGAGCAACCGATCTCGCCGGAACACGTCGACGCCGGACACGACGTCGGCGAACGTGGCCATGTCGGTGGATCGCCGGATCGTCAGTCGAGGAACGGCGAAGAAGTCCTCGGACGTGGTCGCTCGCAGGTTGCGCACCGATGCGGCGCACCGGTAGCCGACCGACCGGGCGGCCAACCGCACACGTGTGCTCGAGTAGCCGTAGGGATAGGCCAGGCTGCGCACCGGAGCGCCGGTCACATCCTCGAGAAGTGCCTTGCTGTGCCCGAGTTCGTGGCGCAGCGCGTCATCGCTGAGCTGATCGAGCTGAGGATGGCTGTGGCTGTGCGCGGCCATCTCGATGCCCGCGTCCGAAAGCCCGGCGACCTGCGCCCAGTTCATCATCGCGTCGAGGGGATCGCCCGCCGCCTCCGTCCCGGCGTCCGCAACCCAACCCGTCGTGACGAACACGGTCGCCGGAAAGTTGTGGCGCCGTAGCGTCGGCCAGGCTTCGGTCGCGAAATCGGCGTATCCGTCGTCGAACGTCAACACGACCGGGCGCTCCGGTAGTGGGGCACCGGTGCGCAACCTGTCGACGAGATCCGAGAACGTGAGCCCGGTGTAGCCGTTTTTCACCAGGTAGGCGATCTGGTTCTCGAAATGTCCGGGGACGACGGCAAGGCGCCGCGTCGCCTCGGGCGGTTCGAGCGCGACGGAGTGGTACATGAGAATCGGGATCGAGTTGGTCATCGCGATGCCCCGACCGTCGGCTTCCGACGGCGTACCGCGCCACCGCGCACGTAACCCATCGCGGTGGTGAACAAACCCACGGTGATCGCGTAGGCACGTTCGATTCCGGCGGGATCGCCGTGCAGCGCATCGCCGAGCCCCTTCGCCACACCGCGAGTGAGGATGCGAGCGGTGTAACTGCGCTCAGCCGAAAGCCCGTCGGCGGCACCGACGCTGCGCGTCACGGCCGCCTTCGACAGTCCCTCGGCGTAGCAGCGAAGGCGGAAGTAGGAGAACTGCTCCCGCGCGGCAGGTACCCGATGCCAAATCACCGCACGAGGTTCGAAGACGAACGTCCAGTCCGGTCGGTGCTGGTTGACCCGGATGCAGAACTCGGTCTCTTCGCACCCGAGAGGACGGCTCTGCTCGGACGTCCGCCCGATGTCGGTCGGGAAACCGCCGGCCACCGCGAAGACCTCGCGGCGGAACGAAGCGTTCCCACCCAGCAGATTGCGCACCGGACCGGGATCTCGACCGGTGAACGTGCATCCCAGCACCCAGTCGAATTCCTCAGGAAACCACCGGGGCCGATCGGTCTCCCACAGTGGCAGCGTGGTCCCGCCGACACCGACGATGGTGTCATCGGTGTAGGCGTCGCGCAGGTGCACGAGCCAGTCGGGATGCGCGATCGCATCGTCGTCCAAGAAGACCACCACGTCACCGGTCGTCACCTCGACGCCGGTGTTCTTACCGCCGGAAAGCCCTTTCTGGTAACGATTTTCGACGACCGTGGCGCCGGGCAACGCGGCACGAAGCCGCTCGTGGAGTTCGGGGTTGTAGTCGACGACGACGACGATCTCGTCCGGCCGCGTGCTCTGGGTCGCGACCGACCTGACAGCGGCGAGGACGTCGTCCCACCGGTCGAACGTGTAGGCGCAGATCACCACCGACATGGTGAGTGCGCGCCTTGAGCTCGTGGCTGTCATTGAGAACCTCTCGTCGAATCGGCCGCGTGGGCCGGCACAGTCAGCGCGGAATGGACGCGGCCGTAGCTACGCAGCACTGCGTCGGCGGACCGATAGAGCCTCGGGGAGGCCATCACTGATTGGCGCAAGTTCCGCAACGGAGCCCGGCCTGCGTAGTACAGGGCCGCACCGGCCGAAGGGCGCAGCACCTTGCCCTCCCCCACGATGACGTCGCTCGTCTTGAACAGCTCTTTGTGTTCGTATGCGCCGCGGCCCAATTCGATGCGCCGCACACCCTGCGCTGACGCTTCTTCGATGAGGGCGAGCCGGAGCAGCAACCCGGGGGAGTACTTGGCGAATGCGGGGTCGTAGGCCGTGAACCAGCCGGACATGACTCCGCTGCGGCGCAGGTAGACGTCGGCGGCGATCGGGTGATCTCCGGCGTACATCACCGACAGGACCAGCGAATAATGCGGCGATCGCAAGTCGAACAGGTCGGAGATGAACTGCCGCACCCACGGCCGCGCGAACTGATCGGTCCTTCCGGTCGCCCGGTACTGGTCGGACTTCCAGGCCATGAGCATCCGGAGCCGGTCAGGATCGGTCGTCGCGAATTCGAGGTGCAGCGGGCCGACGTCGCGCGTGAGCTGGCGTTGCAGCTTGGGCAACTTTTTCGCCACTCGGGTAGACCGCCGTCGAAGAGAGGTCAACACGGCCGTGGAACCCTCGCTCAGGTCGATGATCGGCGCCTTGGCGCGCAACACCTGGAAGTGCTCGAACGGTTTCTGTCCGTCGACGAGATGGTCGAATTCCCATACGCCGAGCCCACATTCGCGCAGGAGCTCGTGGGCGTTCCAGACCGCATCGGGTGCGTGCACCACACCCTGACATCCGGTGAGGCCGGGGGCTACCGGCACGCCGTAGCCCAATGCCCGGCGCTCGAAGGGGAAGAAGCCGACGATCTCACCGGCATCTTCGAGGATTGCGACCCGGGTGCCCGGGCGAACTCCGCCGGCCACCACCGCGAGTTCGGGGCTCATGAACGGGCTGCCCAGCTCGGGCTGCAGCCGCTGAAACGACCGCCAGCGGTCGGACTCCGCGGCGCCCAACTCCGCGGCGGGGATGACCGTTGTCTTCATGCCCGTCTCCTTGCTGGGATCGGTATGAGCCAGAACGCGGTTGCGGCGACGCCCACAGCGATCACGGCTGCCGGGCGCGACCACAGTTCGGCGGACAGCATGGTCTGCGCGACCAGGGTGTTGATCGCGATGGCACCGGCCACACCGACGATGAGCGCGACGGCCGTGTGCATGCTCGGCAGCAGCCGGGCGATCGCCAGCGCCGGGGCGATGATCAGGAAGGCCGCCACCACGGCGCGGCCCAGGGGTGTGGTCGAGTGGGCAGGGACGAGCGCGATCCCGGCTGCGGCGATGCCCGTCACGAGGGCGCCGGTCAGGCGGATCGATGCTTCGGTGCGGTACCGCTTCGACACGAGAACCCCCTCCGCTCAGGCGATTGCGACGGGCTCGGGCTCGACAGCGGCACGCACCCAGCCGACGGTGCGCGCGATGCCCTCGACCAGATCCACCGCGGGTCTCCAACCGAGTTCGGCTTCGGCCTTGTGCGCATCGAGCGCGATCGCATGCAGTTCGCCGGTGCGGGCGTCGGCATAGCGCGGTGGCGGCGCACCGTCCAGCACCTCGGAGATCAACCGATGCACTTCTGTGACGCTGGCCTGCTGCCCCGTGCCGACGTTGTACACGCCGGTCGTGCCCGCGGGTGCGTTACCCGCACACATGAAGGCGTTCACCACGTCGTCGACGTAGACGTAGTCGCGGGTGGCACTGCCGTCGCCGTACACGGTCACGTCGCGTCCGGTGCACATCGCGCTGCTGAACAGCGCGATGACCCCGGCCTCGCCGTGCGGATTCTGGCGTGGCCCATAGACGTTGGACAACGCCAGGCAGATCGGTTCCAGGCCGTACATGCCCGCGTAGGCACGCAGGTACTGCTCCCCGGCGACCTTGGCCACCGCGTAGGGCGACTGCGGGTCGACCGCGGTGTTCTCGCCGACGGGCAAGCGGGTCGGCGCGCCGTACCGTGAGCCACCGGACGCCGCATAGACGATCCTGCTGACTCCGGCGTGCCTGGCAGCCTCGCAAAGGTTGATCGTGCCCAATACGTTGTTGCAGGCGTCGAACTTCGGGTCGCGCACCGAGACCCGAACATCGATCTGCGCGGCCAGATGGAAGATGACGTCCGGATTCGTGCCCGCGACAATGTCTTTGAGCTCGGGTGCCTGCACGTCGGTCTCGATCAGGCTGAAGCGGCCCGGGATCAATCGGTTGACCTCGAACGCATTGTCGAGATTGTGTGCCCTGCCCGTGCTCAGGTTGTCGATGCCCACCACCTGGTGGCCTTCGGCCAGCAGCCGGTCCACCAGGGTCGAGCCGATGAAGCCGGCAGCGCCGGTGACAAGAGTTCGCATGGTGACCGCAAAACCTAGGAGCGCCTGCCGGCGAGCACGGTGTTGAGCACCCGCCAGCCGTCGCGGATCGCACGAAGGTTGGAATTGCCGGTGCGGCGGGGCATCTCCAGACTCGGCACTTCGGCGATGCGCAGTCCGGCCTGCACCGCGCGAACCGTCATCTCGGCCTCGATCTCGAAACCCGTTGCCGTCAGGGCAAGGTGATCGAGGTAGCGGCGGTGGAACGCGCAGAAGCCGTAGCACAGGTCGGTGAGCTCGGAACCGTAGAGCGTGTTGAAGACGAACAGCAGGAACCGGTTACCGAGCCGTCGGAACGGCGTGATGTCCAGCGACCCGCCGCCGCCCATGAACCGCGAACCCTTGACGAAGTCGTAGCCGTTGGCCAGGAAGTGGACGTAGTGCCTGATCTCCTGTGGCGACATGCTGCCGTCGGCGTCCATCATCACGACCACATCGCCGGTGGCGGCAAGGAAACCGGTGCGCAGTGCGCTGCCCTTGCCAGTGCCTTCCTGCGGCACGACCCGGATATCGGGGCGGTAGTGCAACGCGGTGGTCAACGTCGCGTCGGTCGAGTCGCCGTCGACGAGGATGATCTCGTGCACGTCGTCGGCGATCTGCTCCAGAACCCATGCGATGTTGCGAGCCTCGTTGCGGACCGGGATGACGAGGCTGACCGTGGTCGTCTGAAGACCACTGCTCGGTTTTGACAGCGGGGTGCGTATCGGTGCCGCGTGTGCGGCGGTGCCGTTGGTGATTGCACTGGTCATCTGAGTACTCCGCTCAATGGCGCTCGGTGGTGAATTGCTCGTGACCCGGGATCCGTCGCCCCGCGAACGTGATTGCGAATGCTGGGCCAGACGTCGGTTCGTGCGTCGTGAACGCCCTTACCTAGCCGTGCTTCCCGTTCGAGTCTTCAACAGACTAGGAAGTTGCCAGATTTACAGCAACTCGAAAGTTCTGGTGTATCCGGCAAAAGTTGCGTTTGCAACTACTTTGCGCATTCGTTTACTGGACTGACACGATGTCAGCGTCGGCGTCTTCGCAGCTAATTTCGTCTTTCTCGTCAAAAATGGCCCTTGCCTGCAAATATCAATCGGATTCACTTTCGTTCTCGTCAGTAATGAATCCAATTGGCGGTTAGGCTTGATTGCATTCCCATAGGTGGGACAGCAATACCATCTCGAATGTGATCTTGGTCGCTCTAAAATTTGCTAGATCTGCTCGCCCGCGCATTTTTGGCTGTACACGGGCGAGCCCGAGCGATCAGGACGTGGCTTCGCCTCGGCACGTTGTCAGGAAGCGGATGCACTCGGCGCAAAGCGCTGGGCGCGGCCCGATCCCCATCCACGGGCAAGCATCTACCGCAAGCCTCCCACCAGCCGGTACTGCAGGTCCTGCACGACGGGACGGTCGACCACCGGGACGTCCGAACGCGCGGACGCCACCACCACACCTCCCCGCGTCATCGTCACGGTGAAAACTCCGAGACTAAGTGGCGCTAGGCAGGTTCCGCGGCCGACGGGTGCGGAGCATGCGGTCACCTGGTCGCCGGCAACGATGGCTATCTCGCTGCGAGCACGAGCGAAGCTGACCACTTCGATGGCATCTCGCGGCTCGGCGGTACCCGGCACCGGACGCATGAGCAGTGATTCGTGATAAGCCGGGCGAGCCTCTACCGGCTGGATGCGGTAGGAGACGAAGATCGCGTCGCGGGTGACCGTCGGCGGCGTTTCCCACTTGAACCTGGCGAGGTCGTACGCGTTGAGGTCGAGCATTCGCCATCCATGGGCGACCGATGGCGCCATCGCCGTCGACTCCGCGTAATCGTTCCACGTGATCAGCTGCACCCACTCGGCCTTCTTTTCGACCGCGAGCTGCCACGCCATTCGGTTGGTCATCCCGTTCAGAGACTCCTCGAAGGTACCGCTGCGTGGCCGGTTGTCCTGAAACGGGACCGATTGCATCCAGACCTTGCCCCGACGATGGGCTTGATCTATCAGGTCACCCGGCGATCCACTGCGGCGTTCCGACAAGGCCATGGCGTGCGGGCTTCTGCCACCCCAGGCTGACAACCCGTAGGAGATCGGAGCGTACCGAGCAATGTTGTCGGAGACGTCGACGAAGACCGGAACGAACGCAATCTTGGTGTGCAACCTCGCGGTCAGAGCGTCCAGCACAGCCGCCCACCACTGCGGCGCGCGGCGCTCCGCGGCGAAAGCGCTGAGCACGGGCCTGCCGTCCGCGAGCCGGATCGCCGCGGGCGCAGCGAGATATGTGGCGAAATCTGCCACGAACTCGTCGGTGCCGACCTGTGACAACGGGCCGGACATATCGGCGGTGATGAGGAT
>Ga0075363_100000248_pt1 | contig 15268 bp, 13 predicted proteins | sample EndMetdeltDD1763_FD_71470 | JGI IMG/M metagenome (GOLD analysis project Ga0075363, IMG submission 71470) | Populus endosphere microbial communities from Tennessee, USA - Endosphere MetaG P. deltoides DD176-3 | ecosystem: Host-associated > Plants > Roots > Endosphere | place: USA: Tennessee...
AAGGAACTTGACGCTCCGTTCCGGAGCGGAGAATCTCCTTCTGTTCAAGAAGGAGTTCTTCAATTCTTTCAAAAAGAAGGGATCGCGCTTCCTGAAGAAGGGCATCCTTTGCATATCAGAAGAGAGATCCACGCTTCGGGAAAAAGCCGCTGTTTTATTGAGGATCAGCAAGTAAGCCTAGCCTTTTTGCGCAAGTGCGTGGGCGCCTCGATCGTTCGGGTAGATCAAAGCAGTTCCCATTCTCTTTGCTCGCTGGATGAACAACGGAGAATGCTGGACGCCTACGCCAATCTCACGGCCGACACCGCCTCTTTTTCTAGAATTTATGCAGAACTAAAGGAAAAAGAAGTCCGTTTGCAAACCCTATTAATGAACCAAGGCCAAAAAGATCGGGAACTGGAATGGGCCCTCAAAGACTTGCATTTGATTGAAGAAGTGAACTGGCTGCCCGGCGAAGAAGAAAAGTTATCCCAAGAACACCATCTCTTAACCCATTCCCAGGAACTCATTGAAAAAATCAGCACGGTTTCCGCTTCATTGACCGAATCCCCTCAGCCTATCCTGGCTGTCTTAAAGCAGTGCCAATATCTGTTAGAAAATTGCAGCCGGTCCGATCCCCAATTGGCCCCCTTAGCACAAACTATAAAGACGACTGTTTTAGAACTAGATGAAACGGCTCGCGCTTTGCAAGCTTATGCCAACCGTTTGGATGCCGATCCGCAGCGCCTTCACAGTGTGGAGCAAAGGATTGCCGCTATAGAAGCAATCAAACGGCGGTACGGAGTCAATCAAGAAGAGTTGCAAAATTTAAAAGAAAAACTCCATTTGAAAATTGATTCACTCAATAATTTGGATGAAGAAATCGGCGAACTTCAGAAAGAGATTAGTCAATCGAAACAAAAAATCGCTGTAATGGCTGAAACAATCAGCTCGAAAAGAAAAGAGGCTGCTCATTCCCTCTCCCTTCTCATTTTAAATCAATTGAAAAGTCTCAATCTCCCTCATGCCCAATTTCAAATCTCCCTAAAGTCTAAACCGATCTGCTCCGCAGGCATCGATGAAATCCGGTTCCTTTTTTCCGCGAATCCAGGCTTACCACCGACCCCCTTGGAACAGTGTGCAAGCGGCGGAGAATTATCACGCCTTCTTTTGGCTATTAAAATCGTCCTTTCCGATAAAGAAGAAAACTCCTGTTTAATTTTTGATGAGATCGACAGCAACGTGGGCGGGCAAACGGCAGCTATTCTCGGAGAAAAACTAAAAAATCTAGCCCAAACGAAACAAGTCATCTGTGTAACTCATTTTGTTCAAGTCGCCCGCTGCGCTATGCATCATTTTTTAGTTTCAAAAGCAGAAGAGAAAGGATCTGCCCTCACATCGGTTTTTTCACTCGATTCTAAAGGACGAGACTCCGAATACAACCGAATGCTGGGCCGCAGCAATTAACAGGCTTGTCTCAGATTGAAACGCAAAGAAATTTTGGTGTTTTTTGCGTCTTTGCATTTAATTGGCAAATTTCCATAGAATTCCATTCACGTTCTTGAATTCAAATTGAGACACTTTCCGGCCTTTTAAGCCCTTGAATTTTTTCCTCGAAATACTTATCTTCAAAATTTGGTTCAAATGAAACTGAAATTTTTAAAAGCATTAATTCTTTCATTTTTAAGTTTTCAAGCTCTACAAGCAGAAGAAAAGCCTATTGAATCGTACTCTTATTGGGATTTCCATCCTTTGCATGCAGGAGGAAATGGACTCGCTATTGCAAAGGCCGAACTGTCTGATCCCAACCCAGGAAATGTTCTATTCAACAAAGAAAATGTTTTTCTTTATATGTTGGTCCCAATCAGCCGAACTTCTTATTTTATTCCTCGTGTGGAATGGAATACCTTCCAAATGGAATGGGACCGCAATCCTAAATTTAACCAAAGCCGATTTCAATATGTTCAATTCGCCCTTACTTTTTATTCGACAGCCTTAGAGAAATGGAAATGGATCCTGAGAGCCGACTACAATGCAGACCAAGATCACTTTTGCTCTTCTTCTTATGGACTTTTTTCTGCTTTAGCTTGGGGCGCTTATGAAATACACAGGAAATGGCATTATCATGTTGGATTCCTCGGTTACCGAGGGATGAGGGGCGGTTGGATCTATCCTGTAATCGGTCTTGACTTCGCACCAAATAAAAAATGGCGTTTCCAATTCATTTTCCCTATCGATTATTCCATTCAATACAACATAGGAAACTGGAGACTTTCTTTGAAAGGTAGGCCCCTTCGAGAACGCTTCAGGGTCGGGCCTAACGAACCGCAACCTCGCTCTATTTTCAATTACTCTTCATTCGGCACCGAATTCAACGTCCATTATGAACGGTTTCTCCGGCTTGAGGTGGAAGCTTTCGCGGGCTACAATTGGGGCGGAACGCTCTACATTAAAAACAAAATCGGCAAACAGGCTTTTTATACGAATTTCGGTGGGGCCCTTTACGGGGGAATCAGCTTGAATTACGGATTCTAAGAAGTTGTACTAAAACCGGGAGGAAACTGAGAATTTCAGTTGATGCAGTTTTAGGCCAACTTCTAACTGAGCGCCCTATTTCGTTAGTTTGAAAGATTTGAAAAATCTTGAATAAGCCGGCTCATCCAAGTTTCCTTTAATCCCTTCCATGGCAATCAAGAAAAGCTTGTTCCCCACCATCACGGCTTGGCCTCGAAAGTAGGTAGCTTTTCCTTCCACCAAGAAATTGATAGCTGGATGTTCAAACAAATTCGCAATTTCCGAGTAGACGAGTTTATTTTCTGGATGATGCCCGACAATCCCTTTTAACAACCCTTCTAAACCTGCGATTTCATGCCCGCCGGATAAAGGCATCGGGTACGTAGCGATGAGAAGCATGAAAACACCACGGTCTTCAAAAGGAGAGATATAGACATCGTATTTTAGATGGTTCACGCCATCTGCCAAAGGAAAGGACTGCTCAATTAATTTAGGAGTTGTAGGAAAAGCGATCTGGCACTCTCCATGTTTGGCAAAAATTTGTCTCCAGCCAGGTCCTGAATCCACATCAGCGTGAGCGACGGTCCGAAAGAAAAGATGGGCCGCAAAAAGTGCAATTGCCAGCATCCAAATTCCAAACTTTTTAGCGATCTCTTTTCTCATGTAGGCCGTCCTTTAATGGCTTAATGATTCTCTTAAAGATTCTATGGATAACCCTTCATTCCAAAGATGAAAAGTAGTCATTGAATGAGTCGTGGCCGCTCCAGAAAAGTAGAAAATCAAACTCCAAAGAAGGGCGAATAGAACGACTGCGATGACTCCAGCTAAAATGATATTAAAAATAGCGCGAAGCACCGAAAATTTTTGAACTTCTGCCAGGGCATTGATGTAAATGACTAATGACCAAATCGCTAAAACGATTTTTACGATCAAAATTCCAAATAAAGCCCCAGTCTGGGTTTGGGTAAGATCATTGGCAGTAATATCGAGAAAGATTCGCTGTCCCAACATAACAGCCATCAAAAGCCATAGAGGAATATGGAAAATAAACGGGACGCAAGACCAAGCATAGGCTGCGCGGACAGCGACAAAATTCCCTTTTCCCTTCAGCCACTTTCCCGTAAAGGTTACAAAAAAATTCCAGATCGCAAAGGCGACATAGCCATAAAGAGGAGAGATAATTGCGGCGATCAAGAAAATAGCGAAGGGAGTGAGTTGGGCTCCGAATGTGCCTGTTTGGAATAAATTCAAAATCGAGGTAAATCCATAAATCGCGGCTAACCACCAAAGAGAACGGTTTGGATTGGTTGCTATAATTCCTGCAATCGTTGACCTGGGACGCAGCCAAATGGAAAACCAAGGATTCTCATGCATATTTTTCATGTAAGCCTGTTTATTGATCCAGCATTCAGGAGCCTGCGGTTGCTCTTACGCGGCAGGGAAGGTCCCTTTGCACCCGTAGCTCAGTGAGCAACCGAAGGCACCTGAACGCTAAACTTTCACTTAATTGAATTTTATATTTAATTTGTGATTATTTAAATATAATTAAAAAACAAAAACACAAAACAAACAAAATTAAAATCTTATAACAAATAAAACAAACAAAAAGAGAAAGGAGAGAGGCAGGATTTGCAGGATCGGCGAAACGCCGGCAGGATTTGCAAGATAAATAACAGATAGTTATTAAAGCCTTTTTATATAGAGAAAGACCAGAACAGAAAAAGACTTATAAATCCATCCTGCACATCCTGTCGATGCGCTTCGCAACGTATCTTGCATATCCTGTCCCTCCCTCCTGACGAGCGTAGGACTTAGAGGTCTAGAAGCTGATCTCAGATTGCAAGCAAATAAAAGTATCTGACTAAAGCAGAGAGAATAATGAAAAATATAAAGTAGATTACCCAGCCCATCGCCACGTTAATGATCGAATGGCTTATTGAGAAATGTTGCACTTCCCGGATCGATTGAACAAGAAGCACAAAAGACCAAATCCCTGTCGCTAAACTAATAAAATTCAGAAAAATCGTTGAAAAGAGGCCTGTATCATGGCTCCCTTCTAAAATAAATGCAGATGGAACCCCAAAGATCAGAAAACCAAGCCAAACAAGAAGGTTTATGGAAACAGGCACTTTAGACCAAGCAAGAGCCTTCCGTAGATGGGATGCGGAAGCTCGTCCATGGAGCCATCTACCTGTAAAGTAGAAAATCCATCCAGCGAAATAAACCCAAACGAGCCCTACAAGGGGGCAAAGGATCAAGGATCCGAGAAAAATCGATAAAGGAGAAAATTTTGTTCCGAACGACCACCAATTCGCATAATACAGAAGATCTTGGAACGCGAACAAAGAGGCTAGATAAAAAACCCCGTAATTCGGCTTGTAATCAACCAAGGCCCGAATGGTTTTTCGAGGGCGAGTCCACATGGAGACCCAAGGATTGATTGATGGGAAATGGGACATATTATTCTTGTTTTTGGACTTTACTATTGGTTTTCAGCGTCTTCGGATTCGCTATCTACTTCGTCAAATACGATTTCTTGGACATCTATCGCATCTAAATCTTCATCCAATACAATCTCTTCTTCATAAACTACCTGAATCTCTTTTTCAAGACGATCTAACGAATCTTCTTCTGAAACGACCAGGTTCGCTGCTAAACAAATAGAAGTTATTGCAATCAAAAACATGTTTAAACCTATAAAAACGTTAGTTGTGAGAATAAATTATTTAAGAGCTTTTCGTAAAGCATCAAAAAGATCGGGCATTGAAAAAGAAAACCCAGAGTCCAAAAGCTTTCGGGGCCGTACCAGCGTACTGGCTAGCAAAACTTCTTCTGCCATCTCCCCTAATAACAACTTCAAAATCCAGCCTGGGATAGCAAGCTTCGCGGGGCGATGGAGGGCTTGGCCTAGCACTTGAGAAAATTCCTTCTGACGCACGGGATGGGGAGCTACAAGATTTACAGCCCCTTCCAGGGAAGTCTTCATCCAAATGTAATTGATTGCATGGATCAAATCATCGAGGGAAATCCAGCTGATCCATTGACGGCCAGACCCCAAACGGCCCCCTAACCCTAGCTTGTAGGCCAGAACCATTTTTGGCAGAGCCCCCCCCTTTCCCAGAACCAGGCCGAAACGAGTGTGAACAGTGCGAACCCCTCGATTTTCGATTGCAGCCGTAGCTCTTTCCCAACTGCTGCAAACATCTGCTAAAAAGCCTCGCCCCTTTTGGCTTTCCTCAACGAGCAGCTCTTCCCCTCGATCGCCATAGAATCCTACAGCAGAAGCAGATAAAAAAAATTTTGGAGGCTGTGCAAGACCCGATAGAATTTGAGAAAGAAAATAGGTCCCAATTGTTCGGCTTTGAAGGATTTTTTGTTTTCTGGATTGCGTCCATCTTCCTGCGGAAATCGGCTCCCCAGCTAGATGAAAGACTGCATCAAATCCTTCAAAATCTCCTGGGGTCGCTTTTCTTTCTTCCGGATTCCAATAGATTGAATCAACAACACTGGGTCTTTCTTCTAATTTTTCAGAGCGGACTAATTTAACTACTTCGTGTCCTAGTGAAGCTAAATAAGAAGTTAAGGATCGGCCAACAAAACCAGAGGCGCCGGAAACCAAAATTCGGGCCATAGAAGTTATACCAAAATTGTCTGAAGAATTGGTTTCTGACTGCGCCCCCACCCCTAAGACGATGCATCTTCGAGGACCCCGGGGTCGGCTTTCCATCAAACTTTTCCGTCTTCGCTTCGGTCCTTGCCTTTGGCAATGTACCGCGCTCCAGTCAAAAAAATTTGAGAAGCTTCCTTGACATAATCCCGATTCTTCAGACAATTTCGGTATCTATCTCAAAGAAATAAAAAAGGACGCAAAAAAAGAAATTTCTGCGCCCTGAAAATCAAAAGCTTAATCTTTTCTGTGGTGGTGGGTGTGGCAGCAATTGCAGTTAGGCCCGCATTTGCAACCGCAGCAGCAACGGCAAAGCATGAAAATGCCAAAAAGTCCAGCCAAACCGACCAGTGCGTAAATCACACGGGCGCCCATCATGTCCATTCCGCCGAATAGGTTAGCCACGAGGTCATATTGAAAAAAACCGACTAGGCCCCAGTTCAAAGAACCGACAACCATCAAAAGTAATACGATGAATTTTAGTAACTTCATGAAATCCTCCAAAGAAGGGGCTTTCATCCCCTTAGTTTCCTTAATCTTTATATTAAAAAAAAATTAAATAATTGTCTCTGATAAAAAATAGGAAGCAAGTAATGTACGGAATGTGTGATTGGTTTATTTATTGCTATTCTTTAAAGAGCGTCTTTAAACTCAGCTTCTTTGAGAGAATGTCTTCTATTTCAGACCTCGTCGACAGAGGCTGAAATTTGAAGCCTCTCTGGATGCGAACTGGCAACAAACTGGCTGCGCTTACTATTTCCTTGACTCCTGGCTTCTATCGCTGTTATTTTGTAGCTTAAATTGAAGTATTTATGTCATTTAACGATCAGACCCTCGCGCATTTGAAAAAACTGTGCAAAATTGAGTGCTCTCCTGAAGAAGATAGGAGCATCTTGGAAAATTTGTCCCGGGTTCTCCAATATATGAAGCAGCTTGAAGAAATCGATACAGAAAATGTCCAGCCTTGCCGCCACGTCCTCAGATCTATGCTGAAAAACCGTATGCGGGAAGATGAAGTGAAGGACCTCCTTTCCCGAGATAAATTCCTAGCTAACGCGTCAGACCAAATCGGGGGGATGGTCCGAGTCCCGCCTGTCATGAAGCCGCAATGACCTTAAAAAGACTCCACCATTTATCAGCGATTGAATTGAGGGACCTATTCCTACAAGGAGAAGTTTCAGCCGTTGAAATCGCAACTTATTTCCTCAAGCGGATCCAAAAACACAATAAAGACTTAGGGGCTTTCTTGACTCCCCTGGAAGCTCGCGCCCTCTTGAAAGCGGAGGCGCTCGACCGGAAACGTTCTCAAAATAAGCCGCTTGGGAAAATGGCCGCGATCCCTGTCGCTATCAAAGACAATATGCATGTCAACGGAGAAATCACGACTTGCGCGTCTCATTTCTTGGTCGACTACAAGGCTCCCTTCGATTCAACTGCCTCGCGGCTGATGGAAGAAGAAGATGCAATTCTCATTGGAAAAACAAACCTCGATGAATTCGCCATGGGTTCTTCCAATGAAAACTCAGCCTTTTTCCCAGCTCACAATCCTTGGAATTTAAAATGCGTGCCCGGAGGTTCTTCCGGAGGTTCAGCCGCAGCCGTTGCGGCAAGACTGGCGCCAATCGCTACAGGAAGCGATACAGGCGGATCGATCCGTCAGCCAGCCGGTTTCTGCGGAATTGTAGGGTACAAACCTACTTATGGCCGCGTTTCTCGATATGGCCTTGTGGCTTTTGCCTCTTCCCTAGACCAAATTGGACCTATGACTACGAACGTGGCTGATGCCGCCCTTACGATGGAAGTCATCGGGCGTTATTGCACCCACGACGCTACGTCGCTTGACCTTCCTCAAGAATCCTATCTTTTATCTAAAGAACTCGAACCGGGGACGGTCATCGGAGTTCCCTGGCAGTTTCTCCAAAATTTGAAGCCGGAAGTTCTTGAAAACTTCCAGGAAGCTGTCGAATCGATGAAACGTCTCGGGGCCAAGATTGTCGATGTAGACCTCGATCTGCTCAAATACTCGATTGCTGTCTATTATATTTTAGCGACTGCCGAAGCATCGACCAACCTAGCCCGCTTTGATGGCATCCGCTATGGACTTAGGGCAAGGCAAGCAAAGACTTTAGAAGAAGTTTATGAATTATCTCGGCAAAAAGGATTTGGGCAGGAAGTCAAGAAGAGGATCATGTTAGGCACTTATGTCCTTTCTTCTGGATTTCAAGATGCCTATTATAAGAAAGCGCAAAAAGTCAGGACCTTGATCCTTGAAGGGTTTGAGAAAGCCTTTTCTAAGTGCGACACCATCATGATGCCGATCGCCCCATCCGCAGCATTCGAGCGAGGTTCCATTAGCGACCCGATTGAGATGTACCTGCAAGACATTTTCACTGTCCCTGCTAACTTAGCTGGCATTCCAGCCATCAGCGTCCCCTCAGGCTATGACCGCAGACATATGCCTTTGGGCATCCAGTTCATCGGCCCTCAGTTATGCGATGTGCCGGTATTGCAATATGCCTATGCTTATGAGCAAGCGACCCGCCACGCTAAAATCCCTCCCCTATACGTAGAGGATCACAAATGAGAGGAGATTTGCCTTATGATTTGTGGGAGCCAGTCATTGGATTAGAAATCCACACCCAGCTCAATACTAAATCGAAACTCTTTAGTTCTGCTCCCAACCATTTCGGAGATGAACCGAATACCAATATTACTGTCGTCTGCACAGGTCAGCCAGGCGCATTGCCTGTCTTAAATAAAGAAGCTGTTAAAAAAGCCATTCAATTCGGACTAGCCATTGGTTCTGAAATTTCCCTAGTCAGTTCCTTTGACCGAAAATCTTACTTTTATCCCGACAGCCCCCGAAATTTCCAAATTACCCAATATGAAACTCCTTTAATTCGCGGGGGAATCATCACCGCCGATGTAGGCGGAATTTCGAAAACATTTGCGATCAATCGCGCTCATTTGGAAGACGATGCGGGAATGCTCAAACATTTTTCTACATTTGCAGGCATCGATTACAACCGCGCAGGGGCCCCTCTCGTTGAAATCGTTTCCGAACCCTGCATCCATTCTGCTAAAGAAGCCTCTGCCTATGCGATGGCAGTTCGAGCCATCCTCCTTTATCTAGATGTTTCCGATGGGAACATGGAAGAAGGGAGTTTACGCATCGATGCCAATATTTCAGTCAGACCCAAAGGGGAAAAAGGACTACGTCCCAGAATCGAAATCAAGAATATGAATTCATTCACTTATCTGGAAATGGCCATTGAAGCGGAAGTGACTCGCCAGATTGCCCTTTATTTAAAAAATCCAAACCGCAACCCGATCGAATTAATCCCACCTGGAACTTATCGATGGGACCCTGAAACGAAAGAAACAATCCTCATGCGCCATAAAGAAAGCGCCGACGATTACCGCTATTTTCCAGAACCTGATTTAGTTCCCATTGTCTTAACGCAAAGTTATCTCGACGAACTGAAAGCATCCTTGCCCGAACTTCCTCACGACCGCTTCAGGCGCTATGTTTCCGATCTGGGCCTAAGCGAATATGCCGCGTCGACGCTGATTAATGAAAAAGCTCTCTCCGATTATTTTGAGGAGGCGCTAAAAACATGCCCCCATCCCCGCATGCTTTGCAATTGGATCACAGTAGAATTTGCCGGCCGTCTAAAAGATACGGGAAAAAACCTTCTTAATATCGGGATTCCTCCCCATCATTTAGCCAAACTCGTCCTTCTCATCGAGCAAGGAAAAATTACGGGACGGATCGCTAAATCGATCGCCGACGATATGGTTGCCTCGCCAGGAATGGACCCCGAAGCCATCGTCCATCAAAATCCCGACTACCAGCCGGTTGCAGATGTAGAATCCATCGAACCGATTGTTGATGAAGTTCTCGCAGCCAATCCCCAATCCATCGCCGATTACAAAGCAGGGCGCGACAAAGCCTTTGCCTTTTTAGTCGGACAAGTCATGAAACAAACAAGGGGCAAAGCCTCTCCTCAAGTCGTCAACGATCTTCTCCGCAAAAAAATGAAATAAAAAATCCCCGACGATGTTGAATCATATTCTCTGGAAATGAGCCAATTAAATGCAAAGACGCAAAAAACACCAAAATTTCTTTGCGTCTCCGCGTCTTTGCGTTTCAACTTCTAATTCAAAATAAGGCACTACCGAAATTTTCCTAGATTGCTAAAAAAAAACTTATCCTCTATTTCTCCATTCAAGAGGGTGAATTTTGAAGTATTCTTTGAAGCGATCCGCTTTATTCTTACTTCCTATTTTTTTGGCTAGCTGTGTGCGCGATGCGTCAGACCCCTTTTATTTGTCTCCATCGGCTCCGTTTTCTACTTGGACCCCCATGAAAGGAAACCATTTAGTTTCCTCGCGTTTCTGCCAAACCTTGCTGCCTCCCACCTTCAATACCTCGGAAATGAGTTTGGCGCAGCTCCTCGATATTGCCTTACAGAATAACCCTTCGACCAAACAAACCTGGGCCATGGCGCGGGCCTCTGCAGCTCGATATGGAGAGACAATGAGCGCTTTTCTCCCCGATATAGAGTTCAGCAGCTTCTATTTTCGACAAAGAGCCGCTTTTCCGAATACTTCTGTTCCAACAACGGCTGGCAGCGCGTTGCCGACAAGCGGCGGAACCGAAACGAATATTGGCGGAAGCACTTTTTTCGGAAGCACCACAACCTCTACGCAACCCATCTATTTTACCGAAGCAGGACCTGACCTGACTCTTTCCTATACCCTGTTCGATTTTGGGCAAAGGACCGCTGCCAGCTTAGCTGCGAGAGAAGCTCTCTATTATGCCGACCTGACCCACAATCAACAGATCCAAATTGTTCTAGAAACTGTGATGTCCGATTATTACAATTACCTGTACGAAATTTCGGTGCTCCGCTCAACGGAAGCGAATTTAGCCAACGCGGAACTCTCTCTTGATGCAGCCAATCAAAAATTCGCTCTGGGGTTGGCTGCCCTCGGAGATGTGGCTCAAGCGCGGACTCAGTATTTGCAAAATAAAATTAATCTGACTAGCCAAAGGCAATCCGTTGAAAATGCTTTTGCCTTGCTCGCGGCCGATATTGGATTGCCGGCCAACTGCCCTTTTAAGGTACAGCCTTTGCCAGACCAAATCATTGCCCATCCCGTTTTGGAAAGCGTAGATCAACTTGTGTGTTTGGCCCAAAACCAAAGACAAGATTTTCTCGCCGCTCAAGCCAACATCCGTTCCAAAGAAGCTGCTTTGCTGGGCGCTAAAAGAGCCCCTCTTCCGGTCATCGCGTCATCCTTCGATTTTGGGCGCTACTATTTTGCCAATGGCCAACATGAAGATTATCATTGGACTGCGCTCGTAACCCTTTCTTTCCCCATTTTCAATGGATTCTTTTATCGGAACCAGATTCGGAATGCCCAAGCGAATGTAGAATTGTCAAAAGCCCAGTTGCTCCAAACAGAACTTTCCATTATCCAAGATGTAACCACCGCTCATTTAGGAGTCAAAACCGCAGCGCAAAATTTGACCGATTCGGAAGAATATCTAAAAGCTGCGGAATTGGAATTTAATATTGCCATCAGCGGATATAAAGCAGGCACATTGACGATCCTGAATGTCATTTCGGCTCAAACCTCAGTGGCTGATGCCCGTTCCAAAAAAGCAGGGGCTCAAAAAGATTGGTTTTCTTCTTTAGCCATGCTCGCTTTTGCGACCGGATCCCTCTGCGCTACCCCCAACGAAGAGGCTCTGTGACTTTTTCTTCGACGCTTCGCAGTTTTTTCTTAATAGCTCTTCTCTCTGTTTTTGCCTGTCAAAAGAAGACTCCTCCCACTCCGCCCTCTTCTTACCCCGTGCGGATTGCAGAGGCGCAATCGAAAGAAGCCCCTATTTTCCTCGAAGCTTTAGGTCATGTCGATCCCATAACGACGATTGAAATCCGCTCCCGTATCGAAGGGGAATTGACGGGTATCTACTTTACTCAAGGACAAGAGGTAAAAAAGGATGACCTTCTTTTCACAATCGATCCCCGTCCCTATGAAGCCGCTTTAAAGGCTGCGCAAGCAAACCTAGAAGAAAGCCAAGCGATTATGGCTTTGGCCGAAGAAAAAGTGAAACGCTACCGAATTTTAGCTAAAGACGAATACTATTCTCAAATCGATTATGAAACGCTGCAATCCAACTTTGCCGCTGCGAATGCCGTAGTCAAACAGAATCAAGCGCAAGTAGATAACGCCCTCATCAATCTCAATTACTGCTGGATTTATGCCCCGATCGATGGGAGGACGGGAATTTTGCAAATCGATTTTGGAAATCTTGTGGGAGCGGCGGGCAGCCAGCCCAGCGAGCCTCTCATTCTGCTCAATCAAATGACTCCCATTTTTGTGACTTTTTCCATTCCTGAATTCCAACTTCCTCAAGTCCAAAAATGCGATCGAAAAAAAACGCTCCGAGTCCTGGCCGCTTATGAAGATTTCACAGGAGAGATGTTCGAAGGAAAACTCTTCATGCTCGACAATACGGTCGACCCTTCCACAGGAATGATCAAACTGCGCGGGCTCTTTGAAAATCAGTGCCGCGAGCTTTGGCCCGGACAATTCATCCGCGTCCGACTCATTCTCTATACGATCCCCGATGCCGTTCTCATCCCTTATGCCGCGATTCAACTCACACAAACTGGGCCCATCGTTTTCGTTGTTAAAGAAGATTTAACGATCGAACAGCGAACGGTTCAGTTAGGACAAAGAGAAGATGATCAAATCATCATTTTAAAGGGGATCAAAGCGGGTGAAAAAATTGCCGTCGAAGGGCAATTGAATCTTTATCCAGGAGTCAAAGTCTACGTTCCTACCGAGGGGCAATGAACCCTATGTTTACGATCAAATTTATAGGGAATCATTTCGACGCCAAGGCGCATAGGCGCAAAGACGCGAAGGCGTTCCCCAACTCTCTTTGCGTCTCCGCGTCTTTGCGTCTCCGCGTTGAAATAAAAGCAAACCCAAGGTTCAGGTTATGAACCTCTCTGAGCCATTTATCCGTCGTCCGGTGATGACGCTTCTTGTGATGATTTCGATCCTATTTTTCGGGATCATGGCCTACAAGAAAATGCCCGTCAGCGATCTTCCGAACGTAGATCTCCCCACCATCCAAGTCTCTGTAAGCTATCCGGGAGCCAGCCCCGAAACGATGGCCAATGCGGTTGCCACTCCGTTAGAGCAACAATTCATGACCATCGACGGGATCCAAACGGTCTTTTCTACGAGCAATACTGGATCCACCACGATCATTCTCCAATTTGTCTTAGAAAAAGATATCGACGCTGCGTCAACCGATGTGCAGGCAGCCATTAGCCGGGCGCAGCCAAACCTCCCTTCCAATCTGCCGAACAACCCCACTTACCAAAAAGTCAATCCTACAGCGACTCCGATCCTCTATTATGCGATCACCTCGGAGAACATGACTTTATCCGAACTCTATGACTATGGAAATACTTTCGTCGGAGAGCGCCTCTCCATGATTGAAGGGGTAGCCCAAGTCTTGACCTATGGTTCCCCTTACGCCGTACGAGTCCAAATCGATCCGGAAAAACTGGCTGCCAAAGATATCGGACTTGACCAAGTGACCCTCCAGATCCAAGCGGCCAACGTCGATCTTCCTTTAGGAACCTTATATGGTGAAAGGGATGACTATACGATCGATGCCGACGGTCAAATTATGAGAGCTCCCGGCTATTCCGAATTGGTCATTAAAAACCAAAATGGGGATCTGGTAAAAATCAAAGAAGTCGGAAGAGCCCTCGATAGCGTTAGAAATGATAAATTTTTTCAGCACTATATCACCCACGAGCGGGATGATATTTGCATCATCTTAGCTATCCAGCGTCTACCGGGCATGAACACAATAAAGATCGCCCAGGGGATCCACGATGCGCTCAAGACACTGAAAACCCAGCTTCCCGAAACTTTGAAAATCGAATCGATTTACGATGCATCGGAAAACATTAAAGAAGGCGTCGATGATGTTAAATTTACTTTGTTGGTCGCTTTTATACTCGTAGTTGCCATCATCTATTTTTCATTGGGAAAAGCCCTCAATACCCTCATTCCTGCCGTCACTCTTCCCATTACCATTTTTGGAACGTTTGCCATCATGTTCCTTTTGGGATATAGCATTGATATCCTTTCTCTGTTAGCAATCACTCTTTCGATCGGTTTTCTTATCGACGATGCCATTGTTGTTTTGGAGAACAATGTACGCCATGTCCAAAATGGAGAAGACCCGCTCCAAGCCTCTCTCACTGGATCCAAAGAAATCAGCGTGACCGTAATCAGCATGACCCTCTGTTTAACGGCGGCTTTTATTCCTATGGTTTTTTTAGGCGGCATCGTAGGCAAGCTCTTTCGTGAATTCGCCGTGACGATTATTACAGCAGTTTTGTTCTCAGGATTCGTTTCTTTAACGCTGACGCCGATGCTTTCAAGCCGTTTCATCAAACCTTATTCCAAATCGGCCAAAAAACCTAAAATGGAACAGTTTGCCGATTACGCAAACGAAAAGATGAAAAGCATTTATGAGCCTTGCCTCCATTGGGCCATGAACCACCGTTTGACAACGGTCGGCATTGGAGTCCTTAGCATCCTCTTTTCTCTGATCCTTTTTTTAGTTGTCCCCAAAGACTTTCTTCCTCCTGACGATATCGGCTTTTTAGATGGCTACACTCAAGCCCGCGACGGGACCTCCCCCTTCCTCATGGAAAAATATCATAAAGAAATTAATGACATCGCGATTAAAGACCCCAACATCGATTCGATCATCTCAGTAAGTTCTTATACAAATGCAAATGAAGGGGTTCTATTTTTAAGGCTCAAACCGTTTAAGCAACGGCAGCCCATGAACAATGTGATTCAAGAACTCACTGCAAAACTGCGGCACATTCCAGGGATCAATGTCTTTCTTTCCCCTCTTCCCCTCATCAACTTGCAAGTTGGAACTACGGCGCAAGGCCTCTACCAATATTCATTGACCAGCATCGACCGGAAAGCCCTTTATGATTTTGCCCCCAAGCTAGTTCAAAAGATGATAAACAATCCTAATTTTAC
>Ga0075363_100000250_pt1 | contig 15257 bp, 16 predicted proteins | sample EndMetdeltDD1763_FD_71470 | JGI IMG/M metagenome (GOLD analysis project Ga0075363, IMG submission 71470) | Populus endosphere microbial communities from Tennessee, USA - Endosphere MetaG P. deltoides DD176-3 | ecosystem: Host-associated > Plants > Roots > Endosphere | place: USA: Tennessee...
CACTTGCCGAGCGTCCGCAGCTTCAGGAGCAGCTTCGCAACGACACGAGCCTTATCCCGAATTTCCTCGAGGAAACGCTTCGGATGGAAAGCCCGATCAAGAGTCAATTCCGGCTTGCGAGCAAGACGACGACCATCGCCGGCGTGCCGATGCCCGCGGGCCGCACCGTCATGCTGCTGCTGGGGGCTTTCAACCGCGACCCGGCCCGCTTCGACGAGCCGGACGAGTTCCGCATCGACCGCCCAAGCATCCGCGAGCATGTCGCCTTCGGGCGCGGCATCCATAGCTGCCCCGGCGCCTCGTTGGCCCGTGTCGAAGGCCGAGTCACGATCGAACGCGTGCTGGCCCGGATGGCCGACATCAGGATCTCCGAGGAGCACCACGGCCCGGCCGGGGACCGCCGCTACTTATATGAACCGGCCTTCTTCGCCCGCGGTCTCAAGGAGCTGCACATTGAATTCACGCCCGCCTGACGGCGGGCGTGGACTCCCTCGGTGCGGCTCAGATGTGGTAGTCGTACCACTTGAGGTAGCCGCCGCCATCAACTCGCAACTGCATCCCGGTCACGTAACGAGCCTCATCTGAGGCGAGCCAAAGTACCGCGTTGCTGATGTCAAGTGGCTCCACGTACGGGATCGGCATCGCCTGCTGAATGGCAAAGAGCGGTTCGGCGTCCGCTCGGGTCGGGTGATCCAGGTCAGGACGGAACTGCCGGTACATTGGATCACTCTGCAACATATCGGTATTGCAGTTCGTCGGGTGAATGACGTTGGCGCGGATGCCTCTTGGCGCCAACTCGGCACTCAAGTCGTGGACAAAGTGCGATAGCAGCCGCTTTGAAGTCACGTACGCCATTCCGCCGGGATCGGCGCCAGGTGTGTCCTTCTTGGCGAAGTCCATGAGTGCGGCCGTCGAACCAGTGGCGATAATCGATGCTCCCTCACTCAGGCGAGGCAGCGCGACATGGATGGCGTTGATCGTCCCAATCAGGTTGGTCTCGATCACATCTCGCCACGCCTGTAGTGGGGGGTCGCCTGCCATGCCGGCCACCCCTGCCTGGGCCACCACGATGTCCAGCTTGCCGAACTCCGCCACCCCACGCTGCAGGGCCTCGCTCAGCTGACCTGCGTCACGAACGTCAGCCTGCGCGATGACAGCGCTCTGTCCAGTTTTTTCAACCAGTTTGGCCGTCTCTTCCAAGTCTTCTCGGCGCGCCATGGGATAGCCGATCGAATCAACGTCATGGCAGAGGTCCACAGCGATGATCTGGGCGCCTTCCTCGGCTAGCCGAACCGCATGGCTGCGGCCCTGGCCTCGCGCGGCTCCTGTAACGAATGCGACCTTGTCCTTGACGCGTCCCACACGTACTCCTTCGACGAATAGTGATGAATAGTGCTGCCACTCAGGAGCTAAACCCAGATAGACGACCGAGTCAACTATTTACTGTGTTACGGTCAGACAACTCACTACCCTGCGACGGGAGGCTCGATGCCAGCAGATGACACCACGACTAGCACGGTCGACCGGCGCATGCTGATCGATGGCCAGCTCGTTGGCGCCGAGCAGGTGTTCCCATCGTTCAACCCGGCCAACGGAAAGGTGATCGCCAATGCGCCGAATGCTACGGTCGCCGACGCCAAAAAGGCTATTGCGGCAGCCCGTCAGGCATTCGACACCACGACGTGGTCAACCGACATCGAGTTTCGAATCCATTGCCTTGACCAGCTCCACGGGGCATTGCTGGACCACGTCGAGGAGCTTCGTGAGCTCACGATTGCCGAAGTCGGCGCCACCCGGACGCTGACCGAAGGAGCGCAACTGGAGGGTCCGATCGAAGTCGCGCGCTACTACGCCGACCTACTCAAGATGCATTCCATGACCGACGATCTCGGCAACAACCAGTTCATGGGACAGCTGAACCATCGGTGGGTGGAAATGGAAGCCGCCGGCGTCGTCGGCGCGATCATCGCCTACAACTATCCCAATCAGCTGGCTCTGGCCAAACTCGTCCCGGCACTGGCCGCAGGCTGCACGGTCGTCCTCAAGGCCGCTCCACACACGCCCTTGATCACGCTCGCCTTGGGCGAGCTGATCGCCGAGCACACCGACATCCCACCTGGTGTGGTCAATGTTCTGAGTTCGCTGGATACGGCCGTCGGCGCTGTACTCACCACCAGTCCCGATGTCGATGTGGTGACGTTCACCGGCTCGACTGCGACTGGTAGAAAAATCATGGCCGCTGCGAGCGACACCATCAAGCGAGTCTTTCTCGAACTCGGCGGCAAGTCGGCGATGGTTGTGCTCGACGACGCTGACTTACCAAGCGCCGCAATGATGGCCGCGTTCACGATCACATCTCACGCCGGGCAGGGCTGCGCGCTGACCTCGCGGCTGCTGATCCCTCGAAAGTTCCACGATCCGATGGTCGAGCTGCTCAAGCAGAATCTCGCGATGATCACCTACGGCGACCCCGCTGACCCGGGCACCTATATGGGACCGCTGATCAGCGAGCAGCAGCGTGACAAGGTCGACGGCATGGTCAAGGAGGCAGTCGCCGCGGGTGCGACACTCGTTGCCGGTGGCAACAAGGTCGATCCCGGGTTCTTCTACGAACCCACTCTGCTCACCAACGTCGACCCCGACAGTGAGATAGCGCAAGAAGAGGTGTTCGGGCCTGTACTCGTCGTGATCCGCTACGACAACGACGATCACGCAGTGCGCATCGCCAACAACTCGATCTACGGCCTGTCCGGCACGGTAATCGGCGATCACGATCACGCGGTCGCAGTGGCACGCCGGATTCGGTGTGGCACGATCAGCATCAACGGCGGCAACTACTCCGGTCCCGAAAGCCCTTTTGGCGGCTACAAACAGTCAGGCATCGGCAGAGAGCTAGGCGTTCCGGGTCTCGAGGAATTTCAGGAGCGAAAGACTTTCGGCGCGGTCATCGGGTAAATCGGGCAAGCCCACCAGATAAAATGGTGCGCTTGCTGCTAAGGAGGGCCGTGACGCAGTCGAACGTTGAGGCCGACCAGCCTTCCTTTGTCATGGGCGCCATTGCCCGCCGCAACACCCAGAAGGTTTCCCACCTTCTGGCCGCCGACATCAGGCGCCAGATTCTCGACGGCCAACTCACCGCAGACCAACAATTGCCGCCGGAGGCCGACCTCACCGCCCAGTTGCAAATATCGCGCGAGACGCTGCGCGAGGCGTTGCGGATTCTCGAATCCCAACAGCTCGTCGAGATCAAGCGCGGCCGGGGCGGTGGCGCCGTGGTCCGCCTGCCGGGCATCGAGGCAGTCGGGCGATACGTCGCGCTGGTGTTGCAGCTGCGCAAGACCACTGTTGCCCATCTGGAAGAGGTTCGATCAGTGATCGAACCTTCGGCCGCCGAACAACTCGCGAAGCACGCCGGTGCGCATGAGCTGGACGTCCTTGTCGAGCTGCATGACGCCGAGCGCGCCGCGCAAGACGATCCGCTCGCGTTCGTCACTGCCATGTCAGCGTTCGACCAAGCCGTCATCGAACTTGCCGGCAATCAGACCCTCGCCGTCATCACCGGCGTCTTCCGCGACATCTATGCCGGACAGGTTTATTCGGCGATTGGCGCCGGCGACAACGGATCGGCCGCGCAGATCGCCCGCCGAGTGATCGTCAGCCACAGCGCATTTCTCGACGCCGCCCGCCGCGGCGATGCTTCCCTCGCCAACACGACTTGGAGCGACTACCTCTTCACCACAGGCCGAATGCTGGTGAGCCGCAATCTCAGTCGCCAACTCATCGACGTCGCCCCACTCTGGAGGGCCCAGGCTGGACAGGCCAGAGCCGAACCGACACCCCGCCGCGCATTGGTCGTCGCCGCGGAGATTCGCGCACGTATCGCCGAAGGGCGGCTGAAAGACGGCGATCGACTGCCTCCGCTGCACGATCTGGCGGATGAGTTCGAGATCTCCCGGCCGACATTGCGCGAAGCGCTGCGAATCCTGGAAATGGAGTTCCTACTTGACCTTCGAACCGGCGATCGGGGCGGAGCCACCATCCGGACGCCGTCCACCCGCGTCGCCGCCCAGATGTCTGGGATCGTGCTCGAGGCGCGCAAAACGACGGTGGCGGACTGTTTTCGCGCGCTGCGGCTGATCGAGCCCCCCGTCATCGGGTTGATCGCCTCCCGCATCAATGCGAAGCAGCTCGACGCGCTGCACGCGATGAACGCTAGGTTGGCCGTTTCGACTGAGGACACCCCGCAGTTCGTCACGACATGGCGGGAGGCTGAAGGCATGGCCTTCTCCGCCGTCAGGAATCCAGCGCTCACCGTGATCGCCGAGGTCCTGCACTGGATCCGTGTCGGTGTTGAATCGGCGGTCATCGCAGACGTGAAGGACCTGCCCTCGGCGCACAAGACCAATCGCAAAGTTCAGGGCCTCTTCGCGCAATTTGTCGTCGCCGCATCCGAGCACGATTCCGTTCGCGCAAGCCAAGTCTGGGCTGAATGCTTGAAGGTCAACGCCGTCATGGAGGAATCGGAGTTCGGTCAACGGCTGCTGCGGGACCTGATGGAGTGACTTCCGAGCAGTAGGCCGACGCGATGTCACATCCGCTGCTCCAAATCTCTCTGGAACACCTCAGAGGTGGCGACACTCATCGCGTCGCCGCGATCATCAGTCGACCGTGCGCACTAAAATCGCCGCGCCGTCAGTGATACACTCGACCGAGTCAACTATTTTATGTCGATAGCTTCGGAGGGCATCGATGAGCGACTCTGACTCGATCGACTTCATTCGCAATCGGGAGGGCCTTCGACCCGTCCTGCGCCGAGCAGTGGTCGCCCAGTCCGCTGTCGACGCAAAGAACGGCGTTCGGAACGAGGTGCGCTAGGAACATGATTGAAATCAGCGACGAGAAGTGCGTCGGCTGTGGCATTTGTGTCTGCCTCTGCCCCGTCGATGACTGTCTGACGGGATTCAACGAAATCAAGGTCGCGGAAACGTGCATCGATTGCTTGAAATGCGTGCACGGCTGTCCGGTGAACGCCATATCGGCAGTGCCCATAGCGATGGGAAATGACTGTGCAGCAATATAAGTGCGACATCGCAATCGTCGGCAGTGGCATCGGAGGGCTTGCCGCAGGCGCTCTGTTGAGCAACGCGGGCTATCGCGTCATTGTCGCTGAGAAGCTGAATTTCTTCGGCGGCCGATGCGCCACCCATGATTATCAGGGTTACAAGATCGATACCGGCGTATCGCTAGTGGTGGACGAAGTTCACGGCGCCTTGTGTCGCGAAGTCGGCGTCGACTTCGAGTTTCGCCATGTCGATCCGCTGCTTGTGATCCATTACAAGGGCAAGGACTATCCGTTCGCCAGCGCCGAAGGCATGGTTGCGCTGATCAGTGAAGCCAGTCGAGATGACGCGGAGATGGGTCGCGTCTTCCAGGCGATGATGAACGCCGTCACGTGGGCCGAACCATCGAGTTCGATGTCGTTCCTCGACTGGATTTTGCAATATACGGATAACCCGGACCTGCTGGCCGTTTTCCAATGCCTGGTGACGTCGATCTTCGGATTGAGGCTCGGTGAGATTCCCGCTGGAGCGTATTTCCGCATGGTGGCGGAGACGGAGAAGGCAGGTTTAAAGACGAGTGGATTTCCGGTGCACGGCGGTGGCTCCGTGAGCGATGCCTTGGTGAAAGCCATCAGGGCGCGTGGCAGTGAGGTGTGGAGGAACTGCCCAGCGGTACGCATCAACGTCGACGATGGGAAAGCAACGGGCGCGACGGTCATGAAGCGTGGGAAAGAGTGCGAGATCCAGGCCCAGGCCGTCATCAGTAATGCGGGTCCGCGGCAAACGGTGGAGCTGGTAGGCAAGGAGAACCTCTCGGCGGGATATGTCAAGGAGGTGGAGAACCTCAAGTCCGTGCCGATCATTCGCGTCGCGGCGACCAGCGATGAACCCTTGATGGAGGATTCGCAGGTTCGGCTGCTTACCGAGGCTCGCCGGATGCTTCTGGTCTGGACTCCCAGCAACAACAATCCGCATATCGCCCCGGAAGGGAAGCACCTGCTGGCGGGGTTTGCATTCCCCGCGTCCGCTTATCCGCCCTTTGACTTCGAAGACGATATAAAACTGTGCTTGCAGGATCTGGCCGATTTCATCCCCGGTTTTGAAGAGCGTGCCGAGATTCTGCGTGTCGATACTTTCCACGGCGATTGGCCCGAGTACGGAACCCACTCGGGCTACGCGCTGCCGATGAAGACACCTGTCGAGGCCTTGTATCAAGTGGGAGATACCACGGCACCGCTCGGATGGTTCGGTTCGCCGGCATCGGTGACGTGCGCTCGTCTGGCAGTAGCGGACGTGATGGAGCGCATCCAACCGGCCCCGGTGGAGTGATCACACTTCTCTCACTCAAGCTTCCAACAGTCGCAGTTCGTGTTCCTCGCCGGTTGATCCCTTGTGCACACCGGCGATCTTCAGATTCCTGCCTGCGACCTCCGGAATCTCTTTAGAGACCCCCGGGCCCGCAGCAAGCAATCCACCGTCCACCACCAGGCTCTCGCCTGTCACGAACGCAGCGTCGCCGCTCGCGAGGAACAGCGCGGCACCCGCGACGTGTTCGGCAGCGCCGGCTTCAGGCCACGGTTGCTTGGTGGCGAACTCCCGCTCGGCCGTGGAGATGTCAGGACCACCCGCCGACAATGGCGTGGCGATGAAGCCTGGGCAGATCGCGTTGACCCGGATGCGATCCGGTGCCAATTCGATCGCCGCAGACCGGGTCAGATTGATAACCGCGGCTTTTCCGGCCGAGTAGGCCAGCGGGCCGGCATCACCGCAAAGTCCGCCCATCGACGATGTGTTGATGATGACGCCGCCTTTGCCACGGGCCCGCATGACCCGCGCGGCGTGCTTTATCCCAAGGAACACACCCCTCACGTTGATGTTGAAGGTGTAATCCCAATCCTCGGCCGTCGTCTCCGTCAGAGGACCGATAGCACCGGTGACGCCGGCGTTGTTGAAGACGATGTCAAGGCCTCCAAAGCGATCCACGGCTCTGGCTACCATCGCCTCTACATCGGCTTCCTTGGCGACGTCAGTGCGGACGAAGTCGACGTTCTCGTACCCGCGGCGGCGCGCTTCGGCGACGGCGGCTTCACCGGTCGCCGCGTTGTAGTCGGCGATGAAAACCGCCGCGCCTTCCTGAAGGAAGCGCAGGGCAGACGCGAACCCAATTCCACTGGCGCCACCCGTGATTACGGCAACGCAACCCTTGAGCCTCATCCTTCGGGCCAGGCCTGGTTTCGCGGTGCCATCCCTAACCACTCGCGCATGTTCGGCGGCTGGCGGTCGCCTTCGTCCTTGATGCCGTACTCGATCGCCAACTCAGCTCCGATCCACGACTTCCCGCTGCGTTCCATACGCTTAGGGTCGTTGTAGAGCGCCCACATGACATGGCCTGTGAATTCCGGTGTTTCAAGCATTTCCTCGACACCGGCGTAGGCATCTGGATCCGCGCCGAAAATTCTCTTGGTCCTGTCGGTGAGAACGCCGCCGCACCAGATGCATGCCACGGCCACACCGTGGTCCTTGAGCTCGTAGCCCATGTCGTAGGCGAACTTGTCCTCGCCGATCTTGTGGGCTCCGTACGCCGGACCCATGAAGTAGTACTGGCCGCCCTGGCTACCAGTGAAAAGAATCAAGCCGTGCTTCTGCTTGACCATCATCAGAGCGGCGTAATAGCTACACACGTAGGCGCTACGAAGGCCGACGTTGATCACGTCCCCGAGGTCCAGCGGCTTCTCCCAGAACGGGCCAGGCTCCGTCAAGGCATCCGTCACCTTGGCCGCGTTGTTCACCAAGATGTCAAGCCGGCCTTGTTCCTTCTCGACCTGGTCGAAGACGGCTTTGGTCTGGGCGTCGTCCGCGTGATCGCAGACGACGGCGATTCCCTTGCCACCGGCGGCGGTCACCGCCTCAGCGGTTTCATAGATGGTTCCGGGCAGATTTTCGGTCTCGCCGATTGTCCGCGAACGGCCGGTGACATAGACCGTGCAACCGCGGGCGCCCAGCACCGTCGCGATGCCGCGACCGATGCCGCGGCTGGCGCCGGTAACGACCGCGACGGGGCGTTCATACTTGTTCGACATTGAGTTCCTTTGGTCCTCGTTGACCCAACGCTTCAGTTGACGATCGTCATGCCGAGGAAGTAGCTGCCGAGTAGGCACACGGCGATGAGCAGCACCCACGCATCGGTCAAGCGGCACAACAGTGCAGGCGCGTGCCGTACCTCCATGAACTCCCGAAAGATGATGCGTACCTTGAGAAGTGCAATCGCGATCGCACTCACGGTGACCACGGCGCTGGGCCGTATCATCTCGTCATCGGCCGAGTGATCCAGCCAGGCGTAGGCCAATGTCATCGACGACAACAGCAGCCAGACGGCCAGCAGCCTCGTGTTGAATGCGGAACTCACCAATCACCTCACGACGTAGAGCAATGCGAATATCAACACCCACAGGAAATCCACGGTGTGCCAGTAGGTGGCGCCTGTTTCCACGAGCTCCTGAGATCGCCGCTTTGGACTCCACAGTTGATAGATCACGACACCCATCACGATGAAGCCGATCAGCAGGTGCAAAAAGTGGATCGACGTCAGGAAGAAATAGTGTTGAAAGAACTCATTGGTGGTGAATCCGTTTCCCATTCGGATTTCTTTGGCCCACTCGAGCACCTTCGACACGAAGAACACGAAGCCGAAGAAGATCGTCATGAAGGCGTTCGTCAATGCCGACCTGTACGCACCATCGCGGGATGCCTGGACGCACCGTGCTACGGCCCATGAACTCAGTAGCAAGGCGATGGTGTTGAAGATGCCGATGCGAAGGTCGAGGTTGGCCTGGGCTTGAAGATAGAGCTCATGGTGTTGTGCGCGGAAGAGCAGATAGACAACGAAATAGCTTGTGAAAACCAGTGTTTCGAACAAGACGAAAGCCCACATATCGGGCTGTCCTGGTATGAACCTGTGGTCCTGCACCTTAACCTTCACCTCATCAAACTCGTTCGGTGGAGCGTCGGCGCCCGCGGGTGTTGTCATGATGCCGCCTTCGCGAGACTTGAGGTTTCGAGCATCCGTTTCGGCGGAAGGTCTGGCAGAGCCCCGGTGCCGAAGTCTTCGCGCCGGATCATGTTCCTCAGCAGTGTGATGAAGACACCCGTATAGATACCGAATACGACCATGTCAATCCACCAGGCGATCACGCCGTTCCATGCGAAGACGCCACTGTGGAAGATCCACGCGGGTGAGACGACCACCTCGGTGAGCGCGTTGCACAGGTTGAGGTAGGCGAACCACTTCGGGAAGACCCGGTTCTTGTCGATGAGGATGGCGAGCATCCAGACGATCGAACCGATTAGAAAGACGCCCATTGTTCCGACGTACGACAGAAATCCCAGATCGAACAACCATTGCTGAAGCTCGGGATCGCGCTCCGGTCGCATGGCTCCGACCGTCAGCACAATGCAGAGCAGCAGCATGCCGGGAACAGCGCTCAGGGAGTACAGGACAAGATACGAATATCCGAAAGCAGGACTGATGGACATGCGACGCATCGAATACGCGATCAATGCGTTTTGAGGTGCCGTCATGCCGGTGACAAGGAACATGATGGCGAAGCCGAGAAGGATGCCGTAGTGGTTCTTTTCGAACCAGTGAGCTGCCCCCTGTGCATCCAACGCAGGGTTGGCCGGCGGCTGCGTGCGCGACAGGACGAAGAACGAAATGGTGAAGAAGTTGTAGAACACGACTGTCGTCCACCACGCAAACCACAACTCGCGCTTCGGATTATTACGACAATGCCAAATGAACCGGCTGATCGGCGAACCCGGCTGCACTAAAGGCGCCATCGCCTCTGCGGCTGGGGCACTCATGCAGCGACCCCGTCCTCAACTCGCTGACGCCGAATCGTCTGGCCTACAACGACTCCCATGACGGCGATCCAGACCGCAATGGTGATGTTCTTGACCCAGAACGGCAGGAACCCATCCCAGGCCATGGGCCCGCCCAGTGCGAGGCCGGTAAAGGCGGCGGGCGCAAGCGCGGCCGCGACCAGAAGATTGAAGTGCGCGACCCACGGCTTGAATACCGGGCGCGACTGGCGGTCGCAGTAGATCGCCAGCGCAAGCAGCACGCTTTGCATGATGAGATAGGGGACCTGGATGGTGAAGGTGACCCATGCGAGGTCGTTGTAGAGCTGGGTAAGTTCTGCAGGACGTTCCGGGCGGAAGGCCGCCAGAAGCCAGAAGAGGTTGGCAATCAAGAAGATCGCCGGACCACCGGCGGCGCAGCCGAGCATGCAGTAGGAGAAGATCGGTGTGCGGTGCGCCATCTTGCGCATCTGTACGACGAGCAGCATGAGCACCGGTATTAGACAGACGCAGAACCAGTTGAACAGGACCATGGAAAAGCGGATGCGTCCGGTGTTTTCGCGATAGAAGGCAGCAACCTCGTCTGCCGACATCGTCGGCGACATCGGATGAACAAAGCCGGGGAACAGGAAGAACGCGGAGATCCAAATGACCGCCATCGCGGGCAACGTCCAGAACAGGATCAACTCGCCGTCGGTTCGTCTCATCGCGCCGAATCCTCACTCGTGTCGTAGTCAGTCGTCATAGCACCTGCACCGGAACATTCGACCAGCCACAGACATTCGTCATGTTGACGCGGCGCAGGCCTGCACGATCGATTTCGTACCTCGGAATGAGGTCGAGTAGTGCGTTGAGCGCAATGCGGCCTTCGATGCGCGCCAGAGCTGCGCCGAGGCAGCTGTGAATCCCGTAGCCAAAGCTGAGGTTGAAGGCGAACTTTCGCTCGCGGTCGATGTTGAAGACATCGGGGTCGGGGAAGATACGTTCGTCGCGCGTTGCCGAGCCGTTGATCAGCAGAACAGCACTGCCGGCGGGAATCGTGGCGCCGTGTAGCGTCACATCGCGCGTGCTGACTCGCACTTGGTACTGCGTCGGGCCTTCATACCGCAGTAGTTCTTCGACGGCCGCCGGGATCTTGCTCCGGTCGTCACTCAATTTCCGCCACTGATCTGGATTTTCGGCGAAAACCACGACCGCGTTGCCGATGAGCTTTGTCACCGTCTCGGCGCCGGCACCACCGAGAAGGTTGGCGAATGCCGCGATTTCGATATCGTCGAGTCGTCTGGATTCACCGTCCTCGACGATCTCGGCTTCGATCAGCCGGGTGATCATGTCATCCTGCGGCTTGGCGCGACGTTTCTGTATCAGCTCGTAGTAATAACCGAAGGTCTTCATGATCGCGTCGAGACCCTCCTGGGAGGGGCCCATTGAGCCAGGCTCGCGCGCCAGGCCTTGGTCTAACCAGAGCCGCAGTTGCTGCCGGTCCGCGGCGGGAACGCCGAGCATCGTCGTGATGATCTCGACGGGGAACAACGCCGAGAAGTCGGCGACTGCATCGAAAGAGGCCGGATCCAGGCGCTCGACGAGCGAATCGATCGTTTCGCGAACCATCGGCTCGAGCGCTGTGACCGCACGGGGCGTGAACACCCGGTTGACGAGCTTGCGCATCCGCTCGTGCTCGGGCGGATCCATCATGATGATGTACCCCGGCGGCACCTCGATCTCGTCGGCCTTGACCATGTCGAGGGTGACGCCCTTGGTGGACGAATACGTCTCGAAGTCCTTCAAGGCCGGGGCGACGTCCTCATAGCGGGTTAGCGCATAGAAACCGTACTTTTCGCTGTAGTACACGGGCACTTCGTCGCGCATGCGGCGGTAGGTCTCGTACGGCGAATCGAAGAAATCGTTTGAGTACGGATCGAATTCGACGGGCCCACCCGACACAGTTGGACTCGGCACAGTCACAGCGCAGCTCCTGCCCTTCTTGTATCGCTTGAAGCTAATTGAAGACAGGGGACCTAGTCAACTATTTAAGTTGTATGCTTCCGGGACGCGCATCCAGAGAGGATCACCCGATGACCGAGACTGTGCAGGGGACCCGAGACGACGTAGCCGACGAAATCGAGATCCGCGCTGTCGTCCATCGCTACGCGGATGCCTCGTCGCGTCGCGATCCCGCCGGCGTCGCAAGCGTGTTCACCTGTGACTGCGAGTGGCATTCCCCCGCGATGGGTAGCCACCAGGGACGAGATGCTGTGGCGTCATTCTTCGCCACGATGCTTCAGGATTGGAACGCCTTCATCCAAGGACTCCTCTCTGGGGTGGTCGTCCTCGACGGGGCAGATCCCGATCGCGCGACGGGCCGATGGTTCGTCGAAGAGACCGGACAACAGTCCGGCGGCGCCAATCTGACCGTGTCCGGTGTCTACCACGACGAGTACGTCCGCGACGCCGGCACATGGCGAATCAGCCGCCGACGCTACGACCCGCTGCTCGTACGTGCCGACGACTCCGTTACAGCGCTGCCGTATCCCACCGACGTTCCGGCAATCGGGTAAGCCCGCCACGCGTCGTGCACGGAGCCGGACGTCGGTGTTACGCCAGTCGCTCCACACGGATCGGGATTTTGATGACAAGCGGCTTGTTGATGCCGCACGCACCACTCGGGCCAGCCGTCCTATCCCAGCCGGCCAGGAGGTCGACGTTGTTCAGATCACCCATGCCGCTGAGGTTTGTGCCCCAAAAGAGGAACTGCTGGGACCCCATGGCAGCCGTGCCGTCGGGGCACGGTTCCCAGTTGGGAACATCCCGCTCGACGATCCAGCGCGTATTGATGTACCGCAGCGGCGCGGCCCAGCCCTGATCGCTCTTCACCTCGCCGGAGCATTCCGTCGGATTCACGCAACTGGAACTGACTGACCAAGTTTGGATCACAGCGAGCTCGTCGACGAAAACGTCGTTCGCCTTGGCCCAGTCACCGTTGGACGTGATGCGATAGGTGCCGTTGAGTTCGATTCCGTAGTTCGAGGCGTGCGCCGGCACCGTCTGACTTACGCACCCGGCGACAATTGCGACTAAACCGATCACGGCATTCGCCCTGCGCACAGCATCTGACGTTAATTCGATTCGCGAGCCATCTCATGCTGCTGAGGCGAAAACCCGACAGTTGTCGGCAATTCGGAATCGTATCGAATAGATCAGGACTCGACGGGGACAGTGAAAAGCTGCTCGGCGGCCGAGTACGGATCGTCCTGCCCCTCGGCGACTTGCTTCGCAAGTCGATCCAGCTCCGGATGGCTCCGCAACTGGGTCTGCGCCAACGACAAGATCTGCGCCCGAGCACGCGCGATTCGACGTTCCGGGCTGTCCGTTCGGTGATGCTCGTCTATTGCCTCCACGAGCTCGGCGATGCCTTTCCCCTGCGCAGCAACGAGTTTCAGTATCGGCGCCATCGTCTCGCCACGAAGGTCGCGTACGGTCTGGTCAGCGCCTTCGCGGTCGGCCTTGTTCACTACGACGATGTCGGCCACTTCGAGCAGGCCTGCCTTCGCGGCTTGAACCGCGTCGCCCGCACCGGGATTCAGGATCACGACCGTCGGATCGGCGACCGCGGCGATCTCGATCTCCGACTGACCGACGCCGACGGTCTCCAGCACGATCACGTCGTACTTCAGTGCAGCGAGCAGCCTGATCGCAGCGGGCACCGCCGCCGCCAGCCCGCCGAGGTGTCCTCGGGTGGCCACCGAACGGATCAGCACATCGGAGTCGTTGATATGCGCGGCCATTCGAATCCGGTCACCGAGGAGCGCTCCCCCGCTGTACGGCGAAGATGGGTCGACGGCGAGGACCCCGACGCGCAATCCCTGCTCGCGGTAAGCACCCACGAGTGCACCGACCGTCGTCGACTTACCCGCACCCGGCGGTCCCGTCACACCGACGATGCGGGGCGGCGCCGTCGGCCCGACCGCATCGAGAACCTCATTGCGGCGCGGACCCTCGACAAGGCTCAACAACCGGCCTGCCGCGCGGATGGATCCGTTGCGCGCCGCCTCGATCAGCTCGTCGATGGTCATCGCTGTCAGCTTAGGGAGCCGGAACCTCGATGACAGTCGCCGAACCCATTCCGCCGCCAGCGCACATGGCCGCAACGCCGATTCCGCCGCCGCGCCTGCGCAGTTCGTGCACGAGCGTCACGAGCATCCGGGCTCCCGTCGCAGCGACCGGATGGCCCAGCGAGCAGCCGCTACCGCTGGGATTGACCTTCTCAGGGTCGAGGTCGAGCAGCTTGATCGTGGCCACGCACATCGATGCGAACGCCTCGTTGATCTCGAAGAGGTCGACGTCGGCGAGCGAAAGCCGCGCGCGTCCAAGTGCTTTCGGGATCGCCTCGACCGGAGCGAGGCCCGTCGACGCTGGATCCACGCCCACCGATGCCCACGAACGGATGGTCGCTAGGGCAGGCAGTCCTAGGCGGTCGCTCGCGATGCCGAGAATCGCAGCGGCGTCGTTGCCGCCACAGGCGTTGCCCGCGGTGATCGAGAACCCTTCGATCTCGGGGTGGAGCGGCTTCAGCGCGGCGAGCTTTTCCAAAGTGGTGTCGCGCCGGGGATGCTCGTCGACCTCGAACAGGCCATGCGGGGTTTCGATGGGGACGATCTCGTGCTTGAACCGACCCTCATCGATGGCCTGGATGGCCTTGCGATGCGAACCGAGCGCCCACTCGTCCATCTCCTCGCGGGATACGCCGGCCTTGACTGCGGCGTTCCATCCGACGGTGATCGACATGTCCATGTTGGGTGCGTCCGGGCGGTTCGGATGGGTGGGCGGGAACCAGTCCACCATCTCAGCGTCTTTGTGGCTGCCCTCGCGCCGCTTGAACCGCGGTGACGTCGACGCGGAGTTCACGCCGCCCGCGAGGATCAGCTGATCCATGCCGGCGCGGATGCTTGCCGCGGCGCTCTGCACGGCGGCCTGGCCCGCGGCGCAATGCCGATTGACGGCAAGGCCGGGCACCGATGAGAGGCCCGCGGTGATCGCAGCGTGGCGGGCGACGACACCGCCGCCGTAGAGGCCCTCGCCGAGAATCACATCATCGATCTGCGTTCTGTCGAGATCGGATACGGCGGCGCCGACGACGTGTTCTGCCAGCTGATAGGCGTCGGTGTCGCGCAGTGTGCCCTTCACGGCGGTGCCGATGGGTGTGCGCAGCGCGGACACAATGACGGCGTCGGGCATGGGTGTCTCCGTTTCGTATGAGAATGCTATTCTCTCAGTTCGAGAGTGCCAGTTGCAAGAAGGGGAACCACATGCAAATCGCAGGTAGCTCGGCGATCGTCGTGG
>Ga0075363_100000251_pt1 | contig 15253 bp, 12 predicted proteins | sample EndMetdeltDD1763_FD_71470 | JGI IMG/M metagenome (GOLD analysis project Ga0075363, IMG submission 71470) | Populus endosphere microbial communities from Tennessee, USA - Endosphere MetaG P. deltoides DD176-3 | ecosystem: Host-associated > Plants > Roots > Endosphere | place: USA: Tennessee...
CAACTCGCACATCTACGACAGCACCATCGGCTTGTTCATCGGACCGACGATTCTGGCGATGGAAGGCAAGAAGCATTGGGAGCACCGCAATCTGGTGTCCGCGGCGTTCAAGACGCGTTCGCTGTCGCGGTGGGAGCCCGAGATCGTCCGGCCCGTCGTCAACGGGCTCATCGACGAGTTCATCGAGGACGGGCAGGCTGACCTGGTCAAGCAGTTCACGCTCGAGTTCCCCACCCGCGTGATCTCGAAGTTGTTGGGACTGCCCGAAGAAGACCTGCCGTGGTTTCGCAAGCGCGCCGTCGAGCTGATCAGCTACACCGTTAAGTGGAAGCGGGCGTTCGAAGCGTCGACGGCACTGAAAGACTATTTCCTGCAACAGATCGAGCTGCGCAGGAGCAAGCCGACCGAGGACATCATCGGTGATCTGGTGACCGCCGAGATCGACGGCGAGAAGCTCACCGACGAAGCCATCTATTCCTTCCTGCGATTGTTGCTGCCCGCAGGCCTGGAGACCACCTACCGGTCGTCGGGCAACCTGCTGTTCCTTCTGCTCACCCATCCCGAACAGTTCCGCGCGGTGCAGGCGGACCGTGATCTCATCGGACCCGCCATCGAGGAGGGGTTGCGGTACGAGACACCGTTGACCACCGTGCAGCGCTATGCCACCGAGGAGACCGAACTCGAGGGCGTCACCATTCCGCAGGGCGCGGTCATCGACGTCTGCATCGGATCGGCCAACCGCGACGAGAAGCGCTGGGATCGCTCCGAAGAGTTCGACATCCGCCGCAAGCGCGTGCCGCACATATCCTTTGCCGCAGGCGAACACACGTGCATGGGGCTGCATCTGGCCCGCATGGAAACCCGCGTCGCCGTTGAATGCCTGCTGGACCGGCTGTCTGACATTCAGTTGATCACCGACGACAACCCGTGCATACACGGGCAGCCCTTCCGCTCCCCGACCGCCATCCCCGTGACGTTCACCGCCGCCGGGTGAGCCGTGGGCGTCAACGCGAAGGCCGACACGCGTAAGCGGCGGGACCGGGGCTCGATCAGCGCGGACGAGATCCTGCAGGGCGCCTTCGACGTCGCGGCGCAGGTGTCGATCGACAACCTCAGCATGCCGGTGCTCGCCAAGCATCTGGACGTCGGCGTCACCAGTATCTATTGGTACTTCCGGCGTAAGGACGATCTGCTCGACGCGATGACCGACCTTGCGCTGGAACGATTCGAGTTCACCGTGCCAACCATCGATGCTTCGAATTGGCGTGCGTCGCTTCGCGATCACGCACACACCATGCGCAAGCACTTCCGGGAGAACCCGATCCTGTGCGACCTCGTTCTCATTCGCAGTCAGTTCGGCGGTTCGGCCATCCGAGGTGCACTACAGAAGATCGAACAGCCGATCGCGGCGCTGACCGAGGCGGGGCTGAGTACCAGTCAGGCGGTCGCGGTGTACGGCGCGATCTCGGTGCACACTCGCGGATCGGCGGTGCTGGAGCGCATTCAGGACAAGACCGAGGGATTCCCGGTTCAGCGCCCGAATAGTAAGCGTTACATCGGTTTTGCCGACGACATCGACTATGACTACATCCTCGAGAGCATCCTCGACCACGCGCAAACGCTGATCGACGCCCCGTAGTTGGCGAATCGGGCGCGCTGATCAACCTCAGCGGTTGATCAGCGCGCCCAATTCGCGCAGAGTCAGCCTTTCCAGGGCACCGCCTTGACGTACCCCCCGGCATCCACCCGCAGTTGAGTACCGGTGATGTAACGAGCGTCGTCACTCGCCAGGAACACCACCGTGTTGGACACGTCCTCGGGTTCGATGTACGGAATGGGCATGGCCTGCATCGCCGGGAACGCCATTTCGGCCTCCTCACGGGTCGGCGAGGACAGATCGGGCCGGAACACCCGGTACAGACCGTCGTTGTGCAGCATGTCGGTGTTGACGTTCGTCGGGTGCACAGCGTTGACCCGAATCATCCTCTTGGCCAGTTGAATCGAAAGGTCGTTGACGTAGTGCGCGACGATCTGCTTGGCGAAGCTGTAGGCCGAACCACCGGGCCCCTGGGTCGTCGAGCTGCCCAGCTGGGCCGCCAGCGAACCGGTCGCGATGATGGACGCGCCATCGTTGAGGTGCGGCAGGCTCGCCTGGATCACGTTGAACACGCCGACGAGGTCGGTGTCGATGGTGTCCGACCACGATTGCAGGGTCTGCCCCTTGCCCATCGGACAGATTCCGGCGTTGGCGACGACGATGTCGAGGTAGCCCATCTCCTCGACCGCATCGGCGATCGCCTTCCACACCGCGCCGCGCTCGCGGACGTCGACGATCGCCGTATGCGCCCGCACGCCTTCCTTCTCCACGAGTCGCGCGGTCTCGTCGAGATCCTCGGGACGGGACAGCGGATACGTGTTGCCCGCCAAGTCTTCACAGATGTCGAGGGCGATGATGCTCGCCCCCTCGGCCGCCAGGCGCACCGCATGCGATCGTCCCTGACCGCGCGCCGCACCTGAAACCACCGCGACCTTGTGCTCCAGCTTGCCCATTGCGCCTCCTACTGCCGGGGAATCCGGCACCCGATGGTCTTCGTTTCGAGGTACTGCTGAAAGCCCTCGATTCCGCACTGCCGCCCCACGCCGCTGTTCTTGTAGCCGCCGAATGGTGCGTCGGCCCCGTAGAACATTCCGCCGTTGACGCCGAACGACCCGGTGCGGATGCGACGCGCGATGTCCATCCCCCGGTTCATTGACCGCGAGATGACCGCGCCGGCAAGGCCGTACGCGCTGTCGTTGGCGATGCGCACGGCGTGGTCGTCGTCATCGAACGGCATCACGATGAGGACGGGCCCGAACACCTCTTCCTGCGCGATCGCCGCGCTGTTGTCGACCCCGACGATCACTGTCGGCTGGACATAGTGGCCGTGCGCAAGATGCTCGGGGAGACCGTCGACAGCGCCTCCCCCTGCGGCGATCTCGGCGCCGTCGGCACGCGCCCGCTCGATCGCGGTGAGCACGCGGTTCTTCTGCGCAGCGCTGATCACCGGTCCGACAAGGGTTTCCGGGAGCACCGGATCGCCTACCGGCACGTGTTGGTAGGCGGCGGTGACGGTGGCGACCGCCTCGTCGTAGAGCGACCGGTGCACCAGCATGCGGGTCGTGGCCGCGCATGCCTGCCCGGCGTGCACGCACACGCCGATCGCGGCGCCGAGGATCGCGGCGGGGTTGGCGTCGTCGAGCACGATCGCCACGGACTTGCCGCCGAGTTCGAGGAACATCCGCTTCATGGTGTCGGCGCCCTGTCGCATCAGCAGCTTGCCGACGGCGGTGGACCCGGTGAACGAGATCATGTCCACGCGCGGGTCGATGCCCAGGACACCGGCGACATCGTTCGACGGCGTGGTGACGACGTTCAGCACGCCGGGCGGAATGTCGGTGCGCTCGGCAACGAGCCTGCCCAGCCGCGTCGCATTCCACGGGGTGTTCGGGTCGGGCTTCAGCAGCACCGTGTTGCCCGCGGCCAGAGCGGGTCCGAGCTTGTTGAGGATGACCTCGATCGGGAAATTCGAAGGGGTGATCGCCGCGACGACGCCCACCGGTTCCTTGACGACGGTGCGCACATTGCGGTCGCCGAACAACCCGCCGCCCTCGAGGACCCGCTCCCATTCGAAGTCGTCGATCAGGCCGGCCGGATAGCGCAACGACTCGGCAAGCGGCCAATCCAGCTGTGCGGACTGCGTTGTCATTGCGGGACAGCCGACCTCGGCGATCAATTCCTCGCGCAGGTCTTCCTTCTCCGTCTCGACTGCGGACTGCAGCTGCACCAGGCATCGCTTGCGCAACTCACGGTTGGTCGACCAGTCGGACGCATCGAAGGCGCGGCGGGCAGCCGCGATCGCGCGGTCCATATCGTCGGCATCCGCGGCGGCCGTGCTGCCCAGCAGCAGCCCCGTTGCGGGACTCATGTTGTCGAAGGTCGCACCCGAGGCCGCGTCCACGAGGTGACCGTCGATGAGCATGCGCGATTCGGCGCGTGACGCCGCCCGACGACAGATGTCGACGCTCGTTTCGGTCAGGTCTACTGAATCCTCGGGGGCACGCACCGGGTTACCTCGTACAATCAGAATCAATGCTGCTGGACGCTCAACTGTAACTATTACAGTAGGCGAATACAACGACGTGTGGGCAGGGAGAGGTCAACTTGATCAAGGTGATGGAGGGCGTTCGCGTTCTCGAGGTTGCACAGTTCACGTTCGTTCCCGCCGCCGGGGCGATCCTCGCCGACTGGGGCGCGGATGTGATCAAGGTCGAGCACCCGGTGCGCGGCGACACCCAGCGCGGGTTCGTCAACATGGGCGGTTTCCAGCTGGACCCGAATCGGCATCCGCTGATCGAGCATCCAAACCGCGGCAAGCGCAGTGTCGGTATCGACGTCTCGACGGCCGGCGGACAAGAAGTCCTGTACGAGATCGCCAAGACCGCCGACGTGTTCCTCACCAATTACATGCCCGCACAACGCCAGAAGAACAAGTTCGACATAGAGCACATCCGTGCGGCCAACCCGAACATCATCTACGCGCGCGGCAGCGCCTACGGGGACAAGGGAGCCGAGCGCGACACCGGCGGCTTCGACGGCACGGCGTTCTGGACCCGCAGCGGTGTGGGCCATGCACTGACGCCCGAGGAGATCGGCGGGGCGCTCCCACAGGGCATTCCGGCGTTCGGCGATTCGATCGGCGGCATGAACATCGCGGGTGGGATCTCCGCGGCGCTATTCCATCGCGAACGCACCGGCGAAGCGGTCGAACTCGACGTGTCGCTGCTGAGCACCGCGTGGTGGGCGGCCGGCGCCAGCGTGACACAGGGCATGGAGACCGGCGAGACGATGCGCTCGCTGATGCCGGGAACCACCGCGTCGGTCAACCCGTTCATGGCCAACTACCTGACGTCGGACGGCGGCACGATCAACTTGTGCATCGTGAGCCCTACGGGTTACATCCGGGATGCGTGGGAGCACCTCGGCCTGCCCGAGCTCGCCGATGATCCGCGCTTCTCCGAGGTGATGCCGTTGATCCAGAATGCCGAGGCCGGTGTCCAACTCATCGCCGAGGCGATCGCCAGCAAGCCCTTCGAGTACTGGCGTCAGCACCTCAAGACCATGAAGGGGCAGTGGGCGCCGTTCCAGAGCCTCGTCGAACTCGCCTCCGACGAGCAGGCGATCGCCAACGACATGATCGTCGAGGTCGAAGCAAGCGACGGAGGAGCGCCGTTCAAGGTCGTGCGCGGCCCCGTCCAGTTCAACCACGAGCCGCTTGAGACGACGCGGGCCCCGCAGGCGTCCGAGCACACCGAGATCGTGTTGATGGAACTCGGCATGGACTGGGACCGCATCGAGGCACTCAAGGACTCCGGCTCCATCGCCTGAACCGCCGGTGGTACGGAACGTTCGCGGCTAGATCTTGTCAACCCGTATGGGAACGCCTGTCAGCCAGGCCATCCCGGACACCGACTCGACGTCACCTGGCTCACTCGACGTCAGGCGATTCACGTTCGCTCCGCCGGCACGGTTGGCCAGCTGCCACCCACCTGTGCCCTTGTGACCCCAGCCGTGCGGTATCGCGACGACACCGGCGACGAGGTCCTTGGTGGAGGTGACCGGCACGGTGATCTCACCATAGGGCGAGCAGATCCGCACGACGTCGCCGTCGGCGATCTGCAGCGCGGCAGCGTCGTCGATGTGCATCAGCGCGTGGTGACGACGTTCGCCGCGCATCAGCAACGGCGAGTTGTGCATCCACGAGTTCTCCGAGCGCGGCTCGCGCATACCGATCATCCGCAGCGGATAGTCCTCCGGATGTCCACCGCGCGTGAGCTTGGCGACCTCGTCGGAGATGTCGTCATGGATCAGGCGCACGCGCCGCGACAGGTAGCCGACCGCATCACGCAGCACTCCGGTTTGAATGTGCGGTGCCAACACGACGCCGTGCGGATGCTGTTCGGTCAGTTCACGCAATGACAACCCACCGCGGCGCAGGCCGAACCGGTCGCCACCCTCCGACATCCGGACGAGGGCATCGATCATGAGGCGTGGGGTCAGAGTCTTCCCGAACGCGCTCAGTCCTTTTCGTGCGGCCCCGAAGACCGCGAACGCCGGAATCTGACGTCCCAACCGCGTCGCGAGGTCGGCGACGATGTCCCACTCCGATCGCGATTCACCAGCGGGTGCGACCACGGCCTCGGTGGCTTGACGGAACGGCGTGGCTTGAAATCCCTGGAACGTGTAGGGAAAGTCGTCGCGCTCGTACATCGTGGTGACGGGCAGAATGTAATCGCAGCGCGCGGTTGTCTCGGTGACATAGAAATCCAGCGCCACCGACAGGTCCAGCGTTTCCAACGCGGCCTCGAGTTCGTCGCCGTTCGGCACCGACAGCACCGGATTGCCCGCCGAGATGAACATCGCCTTGATCTGACGAACGCCCGGCGTCGTCATCTCCTTGGCCATCATCGCGGCGGGCTCGGAACCGATCGCACTGCGAATCCCGCTGACGCGTGAACGTTTCCGTCGCCGGGACCGCCGCATCACGGCGCCCATGATGGCGTTCTGCCACTTGGCGCCGACGGTCTGCATCGTGCTGAAGACCGAACCACCTGGCGCGTCGAGATTTCCGGCGACCAGATTGACCGCATCGATCAGATACGTGGTGAGCGTGCCGTACCGCCCAACACACGTGCCGAGCCGTCCGTAGATCGCGGCGCGCGGCGTGTGCACGAGATCGCGCGCAAGCGTCCTGACACTCGCGGGATCGACGCCGGTCTGCACGGCCGTCGCCTCCGGCGTGAACGGTGCGCTCAGCGAGCGCAGCCAGTCCACACCGTCGGCCACCCGGCTCACCCGGTCGACGTCGACGAGACCCTCGGAGAACATGACCTGCAGCAGCGAGAGCAGCAGGTAGGAATCCGAGTCCGGGACGATGCCCAGCCATTCGAATGCGACGGCGGTCTCGGTCCGGCGGGGATCGACGACCACCACCCGGCCGCCACGCTTGACGATGTCCTGCATGCGGTCCTTGATCCGAGGCGCGGTCAAGAAACTGCCGTGTGAGACAACCGGATTGGCGCCCATCAGGACCAGCAGATCGGTGCGCGTCAGATCGGGGATCGGCACCGAGGTCGGCACACCGTAGAGCAACTGGCTCGCGATCAGCCTGCTGTTGGTGTCTTGCGACGACGCGGTGAAGTAATGGCCGTGCCGTCCCAGGCCCTTCATGAACAGCAGCGCCGCGAAGGTGTGCGCGTAGCTGAACGCCCCGGGATTGCCCATGTACCAACCGACGCCGCCGGAACCATGCCGACGCAGCACTGCGGATAAGCGTTCAGCGATGTCGGACATCGCCTCGTCCCACGTGACTGATTCGAAACCGTGAGGGCCCCTGCGCAGCGGGCTCGTGACGCGGTCAGGGTCGTTCTGCACCTCGGTGAACGCGATGCCCTTTTGACAGGCGAACCCCGCGGAAAGCGGATGTTCCTTATCGGGGCGCAGCGCGACGAGGCGGCCGTCCTCGACGGTCGCGACCATGCCGCACAGCGGCTCACAGATCCGGCAGAACGTGGGCTTGTGTTCGATCACCGGTGCCACGCCGACTAGGATACTGTAATAGTTACAGTTGGGATAGGCTGTTGCTCCGACTAGGGAGGATCACCCATGCAGAAGGCGCTTGCGCCCGACATCTCGACGTGGCCGCAGGACAATCCGCAGCTCGTCGGAAGCCGCTGCGGCAGCTGCACCGCCACCACTTTTCCCGTCCAACAGCGCTGCCCGAAGTGCAGCGCTGGGGACATGTCCGAGGTCCTGCTTCCCCGGCGCGGCACGTTGGTGGCATGGACGACGCAGGGTTTCCCGCCCGGCGCCCCGTACAAAGGCGCTACCGGTAAGGACTTCGTGCCGTTCGGTGTCGGTTTGGTGCAACTCGATGACGTGATCCGCGTCGAGGGTCGGCTCACCGAGAACGACCCGGCCAAGTTGGAGTTCGGCATGGACGTCGAGCTGACCATGGTGCCGTTCACCACCGACGAGAACGGCGACGAGATCGTCACGTTCGCCTTCCAACCGGTCTAACCGAAAGGTTCCTCATGACCAACGACGTCGCCATCATCGGTGTCGGGCTGCACCCGTTCGGCCGCTTCGAAGGCAAATCGGCCATGGAGATGGGCGTCGACGCCATCTTCGCCGCGGTCGCGGACGCCGGCGTCGAGTGGAAGGACATCCAGGCCGCGACCGGTGGCAGCTGGACCGTCGCCAATCCCGACGCCATCGTCGGCATGGTCGGACTGTCCGGGATCCCGTTCACCAACGTGTTCAACGCGTGCGCCACGGCCGCAAGTGCCGCTAAGGCCTGCGCCGACGGAATCCGGTTGGGCGACTACGACATCGGCATCGCGGTCGGTCTGGACAAACACCCGCGGGGCGCCTTCACGGAGGATCCGGCGTTGGTGGGTATGCCGAGCTGGTACGCCGAGAACGGCCAGTACCTCACCACCCAATTCTTCGGGATGAAGGCCAACAAGTATCTGCACGACCACGGCATTTCGCAGGAGACGCTGGCCAAGGTCGCGGCCAAGAACTTCCGCAATGGAGCGCTGAACCCCAACGCGTTTCGGCGCAAGCCCATCGCCGAGGAGGACATCCTCAATTCGACGATGCTCAACTACCCGCTGACGCAGTACATGTTCTGCGCGCCCGACGAAGGCGCGGCCGCGGTAGTCATGTGTCGCGCCGACATCGCGCACAAGTACAGCAGTAAGCCCGTTTACCTGAAGTCCGTCGAAGTTCGCACGCGCACGTATGGTGCCTACGAGGTCAACACGACGTTCGCCCCGGTCGATCAGGTTCCGGCGCCCACGGTCTTCGCCGCCAGGTCCGCATTCGAGAAGGCCGGTGTGGCACCGGAGGACGTCGACGTTATTCAGCTGCAGGACACCGACGCCGGCGCGGAGATCATTCACATGGCCGAGTGCGGATTCTGCGCCGACGGCGATCAGGAGAAGCTGCTGGCCGACGGCGCCACCGAGATTCACGGCGCGCTACCCATCAACACAGACGGCGGACTGATCGCCAACGGTGAACCCATCGGCGCTTCGGGTCTGCGTCAGATCCACGAGTTGGTACGCCAGCTGCGTGGCGAAGCGGGCGACCGGCAGGTGCCCGGCGAGCCCAAGGTCGGCTTCGCTCAACTGTATGGTGCACCGGGCACCGCCGCGGCGACGATTCTCACGAGGTGACCATGATCCAGTTCACCGCGGCGCCGATCTTCGACGCCGACCAGCACATGTACGAGACGCCGGAATCGCTGACCAAGTTCCTGCCCGAGAAGTACGCGCGCGCGGTGCAATTCGCGCAGTTTGGCAGGCACACACGGATCGTGATCAACAACCGGGTCAACGACTTCATCCCCAATCCGACATTCGAGCGGGTGGCCGCACCGGGCGCGCACGAGAAGTTCTTCGCGGGCGAGAACACCGAAGGGCTGACGCTGCGCGAGATGCAGGGGCCCGCCATCGACGCGCCGGCCGCGACGCGCAATCCGGTCGACCGCCTGAGGGAACTCGACCGCCAGGGTGTCGTGGAAGCTTTGAACTACCCGACGCTGGCCAGCCTCATCGAGCATGCGACCGCAGACGATCCCGAGTTGTCGCTGGCCGTCATCCACGCGCTGAACCAGTGGATGCTCGAGGAGTGGACGTTCAACTACTCCGACCGTGTGTTCTCGACACCCATCATCAACCTCTCGGAGGTCGACGGCGCCCAGCGTGAGCTCGAGTACCTGCTCGCCAACGACGTCAGGGTCGTGCTGATCAAACCCGGTCCGGTCAACGGCATCCGCGGCTGGCGCTCACCCGCGCTGCCGGAGTTCGACCCGTTCTGGCGCGACGTCGAAGCGGCCGGACTGCCGGTCGTACTGCACGCCAGCTATCCCCCGCTCGACGACTATGTGAGCAAGTGGGAACCGCCGCACACCCAGAACTTCATGGCGCAGAGCGCTTTCCGCTGGATGGTGTTGGGCCACCGGGAGATCTCCGACATGATCGCCGCACTGATCTGTCACGGCACGCTCACCCGATTCCCAAAGCTACGCATCGCCAGCGTCGAGAACGGCAGCTCGTGGATCGTCCCGTTGTTCAACGACTTCGAGGACCTCCACAAGAAGATGCCGCAGAACTTCCCCGAGCATCCGCACGACGTGTTCCGCCGCAACATCTGGGTGAGCCCGTTCTGGGAGGGCTGCGTCTCCGACGTCGTCACCACCGTCGGCTGGGACAAGGTCCTGTTCGGTTCGGACTACCCGCATCCCGAGGGGCTGGCCGAACCGAAGGGCTTCTGGAAGTACGCCGAGGGCATGGACGAGCGGCGTACCTACGACTTCATGGGCGACAACGCGCGGCGGTTCATGGGCTTGCCGATCGCCAACCCTGATCCGGCTGCAGCCGAACCACCCGTGCTGTCGAACGCCTGACTACTTGCGCATGCCGCCGCTGACGGTGATGTCGTCACCGGTGACAAACGATGACGCCTTACTTGCGAGATAAAGTGCGGGTCCGACGATCTCGCTGACATCGGCGACCCGTTTCTGGGTGTTGCCTTCAGCGAGGATCGCCATCGTGCCGGGCTGTTGCGCCTCGAAGCCGGTGATCATCTCGGTCGCGAAGGGTCCTGGACTGAGGACGTTGACCCGGATCCCCCATGCCGCCCATTCGTTGGCCATCGACACCGTCAGGTGACGAAGCGCAGCCTTGGACGCACCGTACGCGACGGAGATCGGCGTCGACGCATAACCTTCCATCGACCCGATGTTCACGATGCTGCCGCCTCCGCCGTCCCGCATCACCGGTGCGACGCACTGACTCATCCGCAGCGCACCTTCGACGTTGACGCTGAAGATCTTTCGCCACAGATCGAGTTCAACAGTCGACACAGTCTGCAAGGTGGGGTTGATGCCCGCGTTGTTCACCAGCACGTCGATGCGACCGCACTTCTCCACGACCTGGCCGACGAACACCGGAATTCCGTCCCAGTCACCGACATGGCAGGCCAGTCCGACGACCTTGTTGCCGGTCGCCTCGCTGATCTCGGCCGCCACCGCATCGCAGCTTCCCTGTTTGCGGCTCGTGATCACCACCGAAGCGCCCGCCCGCGAGAAACCCTCGGCGATCGCGCGGCCCAAGCCTCGGGTGGAACCGGTGACGATCGCCACCTGGCCGGTGAGATCGAACAACTCACCACTCATGATCGGCGGGCTACGTCCTTGGCGTTGTCGATGTGAAACCGTGCCGCCTTGCGGATCGACTCGGCGGCAGGGCGCGGATTCCAGCCGAGTTCCCGTGTCGCCTTACCGTGGTCCGCGGGCGAGGTGGTGTGCAGCAGGCGTACGCCCGTCACGTCGATGACGGGATCACGTCGCAGCAATCGGGACACCACACCGCTGAGGAACCCGGCGGCATACATCACCCCGAGCGGGATACCGAAGCGCGGCGGCTTCGCACCGACCCCTTCCGCCGCGGTTGTCAGTAGGTCTCGCATCGGCATGTAGGTCTCGGAAATGATGTAGCGCTCCCCCACCCGCCCGTGCTCGGCCGCCAGTAGGAATGCGTCGGCGACGTCCTCGATGCCGACGACCTCGGTGGACACCCCTTTGACGTAGACCGGAAGCTGCCCCTGGGCAGCGAGTTTCACCATCAGCCCTTGGTTCGGTTGCCAGTCGTGCGGGCCGTACGGGTTGGACACGTTCAGCGCGACGGCGGGCAGACCCCGTTCGCGGGCATATCGCAGGACCAGCTCCTCCGCCTTGAGGCGCGAGTCGATATAGGGTCCGCCGACGCCCGGCCAGTTGAAGGCGTCGTCTTCGGTCGCCGGCCGGCCTTCGCCGAGCGCGATCGTCCCGATCGTGCTGCAGAACACGAACCGATACAGATCGGTTTCGGCGGCGATATCGAGCACTCGTTTCAAGCAGTTGACGTTGGTTTCGAAAAGTGGGGCGGGGTCGCGCAAGTGGAACCGGGTGTCCACCACGCAGTAGTACACGACATCGCGGTCAGCCATGGCCGACCGCAGCGCTTCCTCGTCGTACAGATCGCCGTAGCACCGTTCGACGTGGAGGTCGTCTATCCCCATCGTCTTGCTGGACCTTCGGAGAAAGACGCGTACGTCGTCGCCGCGCTCGACGAGCTTGCGAGTGACATGGGACCCGACGAAACCGCTCGCACCCATGACGAGGGCCTTACGCAAATGAGGAGGCGTCAACCTAGGAGGCTTTCTTGGTGACGGGCGCGTAGGCCGGCTTGCCGAGGCCAAGCATGTACTGCGCGATCATGTTTCGGAACACCTCGAGGGTGCCACCGTAGATGCCGACCAGCGGCGCGAACCGATAGACGTACTCGGCGGCCCCGTCGTCTGCAGCCCCGTCCGCCCCGATCGGCAGCGATGCGGCCGTGCCCAGGATGTCCATCAGATCCGGCGAGATGTCGCGCATCGTCTGAGCGAGCGCGACGCGTCCGAAGATGCTCGGCGCGCTCAGCGAGGCCTCCATCCGGGCGACGCTTCGGCCCAGCCGGTAGGCGACGGAACCGTCGTCGATCAGACGCCGGCCATCGGGTCCTGTCTCGGCCACCTTGGCTGCCGCCTTGTCGACCGCGGTGGCCATGAATCCGGCCTGGTGCATCATGATCGAGACGTCCTGCAGGCCGTCCTGCGCGGCTTCCACCGCACCGTGTTCGACGTTCAGTGGTTCACGCACCACCGTCCAGCCGTCGTTCACCTCTCCCAGCCGGTACTTGTCGTCGACGCGGACATCGCTGTAGTAGACGATATTCGTACGGTCGCCGTCGACGGTACGAACCCCTTGGATCTCGATGCCCGGCGAGTCAAGCGGGACGAGAAACATGGTCAGGCTCTTGTGTTTCGGTGCGGCCGGATCGGTGTTGGTGATCAGGAAGACGTACTGGCAGTTGTGCGCACCGGTGGTGAACATCTTCGAACCGTTGATGACCCACCCGTCGCCGTCACGCACCGCGCGTGTCTTGCAGGTCGCGACGTCCGACCCGCCCTCGGGTTCGGTGTATCCGAGGCAGAGTCGGGCATGGCCGCTGTAGACACGCGGCATCACTTCGGCTTTGAGTTCCGGTGAACCGAACTTCTCCACCGACCGCGCGATCATGGCGGTGGTGCCCGAGGTCACCCACGGCACATGGGCACGTCGCTTCTCGAGCGCCCAGATTCGGGCCCGCAGTCGATCGAAGCCGCCTTCGGACTCCGGCTTCCATTCCTTTTCGAGGTAACCGGCTTCACCGAGCGCCAGGTGCACGCCTTCGTCGAAGTTGTCGCCAGTCTCGCGATCACGGCGGATCACCTCTTCGGTGACGTGGGTACGCAGAAAGGCGCGTGTCTCGTCGAGGAAGGTCTGGTCGTCGGCGGAGAGTTCGACCCGTGAGAAATCCATTGCGGCCTACCTGCTTTCCCGTGCGACGACGATCTCGGCGACGTACTTGGCAGTGATACCGGGATCGCCACCGGCCAACGACCATCCGCGGGCCCGCACCAGATAGGCGGTGGCTGCGGCTTCCGCCGAAACCCCGAGGCCGCCTTGGACGTGTACCGCCATCGTCGCCGCCTTGGAGGCTTCTTCAGCCATGAACACGAACGCCGACGGTGCCAATTCCGGACGCTCGTCGGGCTCGTTGTCCAAGAACCAGGCCGCACGCCGCGCCAGGTTTCGTCCACCCTGCACCGTGATGGCGATGTTGGCGAGGGGATGCGAGATGCCCTGAAGTGTCGAGATCGGGACGCCGAGCGTGTAGCGGGACTTGGCGAACTCGGCTGCGATGGTCATCGTCTCTTCGACAAGACCGACCAGCGCAGCGGCGGTGAGCACGCGCCATTCATCCAGTGCCCGTTGGTATTCGGCCAGTGCCTCCGATCCGCTGCCCAGAACGGTGCGGTCGTCGGCCACGCTGGGATCGACCCACGCCATCGGCATCTTGCCGATGTTGTCGACCTTGGCCGGTCGGGTGCCGAACGTCAGGCGCACGACGTCATCACCGTCGCGCACGATGATGTGGTCCGCGATCGACCCGGTCGGGATAAGGCGAACTCCGGACACGTTGTCCTGCCGGGGATCGAGCGCGACCAGTTGTTTACCGTTGACCACGTCGGGTTCGGCCGTGCCGAGCCGCGCCAGCAGGCGGGCGGCGCAAACATGATCGATCCACGGAACCGGGGCCAGGGCCCGGCCGAGCTCCTCGGCAACCAGCGTCAGGTCGACGAGCGTGGCACCGTCGCCTCCGCTGGACTCGGGCAGCGCCATGCTGGTTGCGCCCATGGCGCACAGTCGTTCCCACAGGCTCTTGTCGAAGCCGGACTCCTCGGCGGCCCGGACGGCTTCAATCGGGCAGTGCGTCTTGAAGAACTCGCGATACGCGGACTGTATCGCCTGATGGTCATCGGACAGGCTGTAGTCGAGCCTCCGCAATTCGTAACGGTCCATCGTCACTGCTCCTCTCGGGGCCCGAAGAAGAAATCCTGTGCATTGTTGTAGAGATAGTTGTCCAGCACCTCGGCCGGCAGGTCCAGCGCGATGGCCTCGGGCACCACACGATGCATTCTCAGTACCGGCCAGTCCGAAGCGAAGATCACCTTGTCGGGACCGCGCGTGCGCATGTAATGCAGCAGGCTGTCCGGCAGGCGCTTCGGCGACCATGCCGACGTCATCAGGCGCAGGTTCTTGTACTTGATCAGCAGGCGGATCGCGACGTCCCACCACGGGTCGGCACCGTGAATCATGCAGAGCTTCAGCTCGGGGAACCGCACGCAGACGCGATCGAGGTGAATCGGGTTCTGCGCCTCCCCGGGGATCGGCGGCCCGGGCAGCCCTGTGTTGACGCACAGTGGCAGGCCGAGCTCGGCGCACTTGGTGTAGAGCGGGTAATAGACGGCGTCACTCGGCGGATACTGACCGTCACCCCAAAAGCTCGGCCCCACTGCGGTATACGCCACCGGCAGGTCGCGGACGACGGCGCTGAGTTCTCGCAGTGACGGCATGGGCCGCAGCAAGTTAACGCCACCCACGGCGAGGGCGAACTTGTCGGGCCGCTGGTCGACGAACTTGCGAGCCGTCACCGACGGCTTCGTCAGGTTGTCCATCAGGATGGCCTTTTCGACGCCGCGCTCGTCCATCTCCTCGAGCAGCTGCGGCAGTTCGACCTG
>Ga0075363_100000252_pt1 | contig 15249 bp, 15 predicted proteins | sample EndMetdeltDD1763_FD_71470 | JGI IMG/M metagenome (GOLD analysis project Ga0075363, IMG submission 71470) | Populus endosphere microbial communities from Tennessee, USA - Endosphere MetaG P. deltoides DD176-3 | ecosystem: Host-associated > Plants > Roots > Endosphere | place: USA: Tennessee...
GATGCAGCTCAACGACAAGTTCCTGCTTGCGCTATTCTATGCGCATGGCAAGGAGATGATGGCGCGCATCGAGCAGGAAGCCGCGCACAATGACAGGCTGCGCTGGCTGCTGGGCGGCGTGCATGTCGGTCCCGACGATCCCTCGATGTCGCGTATTGCAGGCCTCGCCGATCGCGAGGCGTGGCATGCCGACCATCTGGCGCAGCGCACGCCGCGCGAGCCGCTCGATTGCGCCAACATGTCGGTCACCGAGCTCGCGCGCGCCTGGGTCGAGCAATATTCCAGATCCGAGCGCGACCAGGACGACAATCTGTTCGCGATCATGGATTTCGAGCGCGACCTGCGCGAGGACGATCCCGACAGGATGATCGACCTGATCCTGCAGATCCTCAAGATCGAGTCCAACCCGGTGCTGCTGTCGCTGCTGGCCGCCGGTCCCCTCGAAGACGTGATCAGCGTCGGGACGATCGACCGCATCGAGCGCGAGGCGCGCGCCGACGCACGTTTTCGCGATCTGCTCGGCGGTGTCTGGTATTACCGTGCGCCCGACGAATTGAAGGCGCGGCTGGATGCGCTGGTCGGCGAGGGCCGATGGTAGCCTTTGTGCAGACGGTCTGCACCGAGATGCAGACGGTCTGCACGAGCCAACCCCAATTCCGCTTCAATCGGCCCGCATCAAGATGCCGTAGCAGAAGCGGACTTCCATGATCACGCGCCGTCGTCTCATCCGTTCCTTCGGCGGCCTGTCCGCCCTCGGTGTCTCGACCGCCGCCTACGGCGTCGGTATCGAGCCGGTGCTGCGGCTCGGCGTCACCCGCTATCATCCGACCCCGCGGCAATGGCCGGCGGATCTGCCGCTCAAGATCGCCGTGATCGCCGACGTCCATGCCTGCGATCCCTGGATGTCGCTGGAGCGGATCGAGGCCATCGTCGACCGCACCAATGGGTTGAATGCCGACCTCATCGTGCTGCTCGGCGACTATGTCGCCGGACTTCACCAGGTCACGCGCATCATTCCCGCGAACGAATGGGCCAGGGTGCTCGCGGGCCTGAAAGCGCCGCTCGGCGTCCATGCCGTCATGGGCAATCACGATTATTGGGTGGACAGGGCCGTGCAGCAGGCCGGGTATGGCCCGACGGTGGCGCATCGTGCGCTGGAGGCGGCCGGTATTCCCGTCTACGAGAACGACGCCGTGCGTCTCACCAAGGACGGCCGCCCGTTCTGGCTCGCCGGCCTCGGCGATCAGCTCGCCTTTCTGCCGGCGCGGCGCTTCCGGCGCACCGGGCGCGTCGGCGCCGACGATCTCACCGCGACGCTCGCCAAAGTCACGGACGACGCGCCGATCATCCTGCTCGCGCACGAGCCCAACATCGCCCCGCGCGTGCCCGCGCGCGTCGCGCTGCAACTGTCCGGCCACACTCATGGCGGCCAGGTCCGGCTGCTCGGCTGGTCGCCGGCAGTTCCCCGGCAGCACGGCCTCCGGCTCGCCTATGGTCATGTCAGGCTGAAATGCGACGTCATCATCTCCGGCGGCCTCGGTTGCAGCATCATGCCGCTCCGTGTCGGCGTGCCGCCGGAGATCGTCGAGGTGACGCTGGGGAGGACGGGGCCGGCGGTGGCGTAGCCTGCGCTTGCACGGCCGGCCGTTTTTGCGCAAAACGGGCCGGTAGCAAAAAGCGAAGAGGCACGCGACGTGACTGCCCATCTCGACGGCGAGATCCGCGACGGCCGCCATCACATGCAGGTCCGCGTCTACTACGAGGACACGGATTTCTCCGGCATCGTCTATCACGCCAATTACCTGCGCTTCATGGAGCGCGGGCGCACCAATCACCTGCGGCTGATGGGCGCCGAGCAGCAGGCGCTGTTCGAGCAGCCCGCGACGGAGGATGCCGGCTTCGCCTTCGTGGTGCGCTCGATGCGCCTCGATTTCCTCAAGCCCGCGCGGATGGACGACGTGCTCGACGTCGTGACCTGGCCGGTCGCGGTGAAGGGGGCCTCCATCATGCTCGCACAGGAGGTCCGGCGCGGCGAGGATGTGCTGGTCAAGGCCGAGGTACGCGTCGCCTTCATCAGCGGCGGCCGTGCCCAGCCGATCCCGAAATCGATCCGCAGTTTGATGAAGGCTGATTTGATTTCGTGATCGCCCGATAAGTGATCGCCCGATAGGTGATGGCCACTCGACTCCGCCGGCTGCGGCGATAGATTTGCGGCCCCGACCAACCGATGAGGCCATCATGTCGCGCCCGCCGCTTCCGCCCTTCACGAAAGAGACCGCCGCGCAAAAGGCCCGCATGGCCGAGGACGCCTGGAATTCACGCGATCCGGTGCGCGTTTCGCTCGCCTACACCGAGGACAGCCGCTGGCGCAATCGCTCGGAAGTCTTCCAGGGCCGCGAGGCCATCGTCGCCTTCCTCACCCGCAAATGGGAGAAGGAGCACGACTACCGCCTGATCAAGGACCTCTGGGCCTTCGACGGCAACCGCATCGCCGTGCGCTTCCAGTACGAGTGGCACGATGCAAGCGGCCAATGGTATCGCTCCTACGGCAACGAGCAGTGGGAGTTCGACGAGCACGGCCTGATGAAGCGGCGCGAGGCGTCGATCAACGACATCATGATTGCCGAGAAGGACCGCCGGTTTCATTGGCCCGCGCCGGGGCCGCGCCCGGCGGATGTGGCGGGGCTGGGGACTGACCCGTTCTGAGCCGCGCAAGCAACTCTCAATCCTCATGGTGAGGAGCCGCGAAGCGGCGTCTCGAACCATGCAGGCCCTGCTGCCGCATCCGGGCCTTCATCCTTCGAGACGCGCGCGAGAGCGCGCTCCTCAGGATGAGGGGAGGGACTTGCGCGCCAGAAACCGCGTAATCGCCCCACCGAGCTTTGCGTTGTCCAGCGGCTGCGCCAGCGACGCGCGCGCCGTGGCGACGACATCCTCCGGCGCCTTGCCGTCGCGCAGTTCGCAGCACACTTGTGCAAACTCCACGTCGAACTCGGGATGCGGCTGTACGGTCAAGGTCGCGCCGTTGGCGTAGAGCAGGCCGGCATGCGGGGTGAACTCGGATGAGAGGATAGTCAGCGCTTCGTTCGGCGGCTCGATCACCTGGTCCTGATGCGAGGCGGCGATGGCGACCGCGTCGCCTTCGACGACGCCGTTCTCCGGCAGCACCTGATAGACATGCCGGCCGATGCCCCAGCCCTTCTCGGACTTGCGCACGGTGCCGCCGAGCGCCTGCGCAATCAGTTGATGGCCGAAGCAGACGCCGACCATCGGCGTCTTGCTGGCGTAGGCTTGACGGACAAAGTCCTCGAGCGGCGCGATCCAGTCGAGCCCGTCATAGACGCCGGCGGCCGCGCCGGTGATCAGCACGGCTTCGAGCTTGCCAGGATCGGGAAGCGCGTCACCGTTCGGGATGCTGACCACGTCGACCGAGGCTGTTGGATCCTCGGCGCGGACCATGCGCTCGAACATGTCGGGAAACGAGCCGTGGCGCTCGCGATATTTTTGCGGGACTTGTCCCGTCTCGATGATGGTGATGCGTGCCATGTGCCCCCCAAGGTAAAAGGTTGCGAAGCTCAGTCGCTATCTGCCCCATGTTGCTGGTGCGGCGCTGTGCTTTCCAGCAGCGCGCTCTCCTTCCGCACCTCGTTGAGAAAGGCCTTGGCGAGGCGTGACAGCGGCTCGGCTTCCGACCACAGCATGTAGGCGACCGCGTGGGTCGTCGGCGTGAACGGCCGGACGACGAGGCCATTGCCGCCGTTCTGCCGCGGCGAGAACGGATCGACTACCGCGGCACCTACGCCGGCGGCGGCGAGCACGCAGGCGGTGTTGCAGTAGCGCACCTCGACCGTCGGCTGGAACGGCGCGCCGGCGCGGGCAAAGCTGTCGCGTACGGCCTCGCCGAGCCGCGTGCCGCGCTCGAGCCCGATGAAGGGCAGGCCGGACAGATCCGCCGCCGAGATCGCGGGCCTGTCGGCGAGCGGATGCTGCGGCGGCAGCACGCACACCATCTCGCCGGTGTGCACCACCTCATGCGCGATGCCGGGATGATGCGTCAGCCCGAGCGCGAAGCCGAGCTCGGCAACACGGCTGAGCACGCCCTCGATGATGCCCTCGTAGCGCCGCACGTCGAAGAAGACGCGCGTTTCCGGGCGGCGGCGCAGGAAGCTGGATAGCGCGGACGGGATGATGCTGTAGGCAAGCGGCGGGGTTGCCACGATCGCAAGATGTCCGGACCGGTTCTCGCGCAGATCGCGCACGCGGTTCTCGAGTTTTGCGTGCAGCGCGAAGATCGCCTCGCTCTCCTTGTAGAGCGCCATCGCTTCCGCAGTCGGAAACAGCCGGTTGTTGACGCGCTCGAACAGCGCAAAGCCCGCCTGCGCCTCCATCGTCTTGAGCGCGTTGCTGACCGCGGGCTGCGACAGTGCCAGCTCGTCCGCCGCCGCGACCGTGGTGCGGTGGCGGATGACGGCGCGCAGGATCTCGAGCTGACGCAGGTTCATATCACTGCCAGTTATACTCCGGGCCAAAAGATCATAACAGAACGAATTGATTTTGCAGCCCCGCTTCCGCGTAATGGAAGCGGATTTGCACGTCGCATCAAAGGGTTCATTCGCCCATTGAGGCAGCATTGCGCACAGATTGGAGGCAATCTTGGTTCGTGTCCTTCGCGCCGCCGCCGCCCAGATGGGCCCGACGCAGAGAGCAGACTCGCGTGAGCACACGCTCGCGCGCATGCTTGCACTGCTGGAGGAGGCCGCCGGCCGCGGTGCCAGCCTCGTGGTGTTTCCGGAGCTTGCCTTCACCACTTTCTTTCCACGCTGGCTGCTCGAAGGCCAGGCGCTCGACCATTATTTCGAGCGCGGCATGCCGAACCCGGCCGTGGCGAAGCTGTTCGACCGTGCGCGTGCACTGCGCGTCGGCTTCTATGTCGGCTATGCCGAGCTGACGCCGGATGGCCGCCGCTACAATTGCGCCATCCTGGTCGATCGCGACGGCGAGATTCTCGGCCGCTATCGCAAGGTGCATCTGCCGGGCTCGGTCGAGCCGCGCCCGGGCGCGCGCTACCAGCAGCTGGAGAAGCGCTATTTCGAATATGGCGATCTCGGCTTTCCCGCCTTCCGCGCCGGATCGGCCTGGGCCCACGCCATCATGGGCATGATGATCTGCAACGATCGCCGCTGGCCGGAATCCTGGCGCGTGCTCGGCCTGCAAGGCGTCGAGCTCGTCTGTATCGGCTACAATTCGGCGGCCTACGATCCGAATGGTGGTACCACCGAAGACGGCGCCTTGCGCACCTTCCACTCGACACTGGTGACGCAGGCCAATGCCTACATGAACGCGACCTGGGCGATCTCGGTGGCGAAGGCGGGCGAGGAGGACGGCTCCGGGCTGATCGGCGGCTCCTGCATCGTCGATCCCAACGGCCGCATCGTCGCGCAGGCGCAGACGCTCGCGGACGAGGTGATCGTCGCCGACATCGATCTCGACCTCTGTCGCCAGGGCAAGGACAAGATGTTCAATTTCGCCGCCCACCGGCGGCCGGAACAATACAGGGTGATCACCGAACGCGCCGGCGTCATCGAGCCGGCCGTTCTCGACGCGGACTGAACAGGTGGCACGGCGCTGGCAAGCGTCGTCAAAAGGGAAAGATCGGCAAAGGAAAAGATTGGAGCTGACATGACACGCCTCTCGCTTTCTCTCGGCCTTGCCGCACTGGCCGCAGTCGCCTCCGCGCAAGCCGCCGAACTGCCGGCGGAGATCAAGCAGGCGGGCGCGTTGAAGCTCACGGTCAACTCGACCTACGCGCCGATGGAATATCGTGATCCCGCGACCAACGAGCTGGTCGGGCTCGATATCGATCTGGCCAACGAGCTCGCCAAGCGGCTCGGCGGCCTCAAGATCGTCTGGAGCGAGACGCCGTTCGCCGAGCTGATCCCGTCGCTCCAGACCAGGCGCGCCGATTTCATCATCTCCGGCATCTCGGACCGCGCCTCGCGGCGCGAGACCGCCGATTTCGTCGATTATCTCGCGACCGGTCCGCAGTTCTTCGTGATGGCGGAGAGCGAGGCGAAGGCCGCGACGGATCTCTGCGGCAAGAAGGTCGGCACCACGCGCAGCACGAGCTTCCCGGTCGAGATCGAGAAGTGGAGCAAGCAGAATTGCGAGACGGCCGGCAAGCCGGCGATCCAGTACGTGCCGGGCGAGAACTCGATCGACGTGCGCAACCAGCTCAAGCAGGGCCGCATCGACGCCGCCGTGCAGGGCAGCGAGACGCTGCCTTATGCGCAGACGCAAGAGCCCGGCAAATACCGCATTGTCGGCGAGGCCTTCGCCAAGGGCTATCAAGGCATCATGATCCGCAAGGACGATTCGGCCCTGCGCGAGGTGGTGACCGAGAAGCTCACCGCAATGATCGCCGACGGCGCCTACAAGGCCATTCTCGACAAATGGGGCCTTGGCGCGAATGCGGTCGCCCAGCCCATGCTGAACGCGGCGCCGCAATGAAGCCGGCGCCGGCACTCGCGGAGGGTTTCCCTGATCTGTCGGGGATGCGGGTCGCGCGCGAGCCGCACTGGTTTCGCTGGTTCAGCGCCGCCCTGATCGTCCTCGTGCTGGCGGCGATTGCGCGCGCCTTTGCGAACGGTCAGATCGAGTGGTCCTATGTCAGCCGCTTCCTGACTGTGAAGGTCATCCTCGAAGGCATCGTCAACACCATGGTGATGGCGGTGCTGGCGATGGCGCTCGGCATCGTGCTCGGCATCGTCGTGGCGATCATGCGGCTGTCGCCCAATCCGGTGCTGAAGACGGTGGCCGCCGGCTACACCTGGCTGTTCCGCGGCACGCCGCTGATCCTGCAACTGCTGCTGTGGTTCAACCTCGCGCTGGTGTTTCCGACCATCGGCATTCCGGGCCTGTGGAGTGCGCGCGCCGTCGACGTCATGACCCCGTTTCTCGCCGCGCTGCTCGGGCTCGGCATCAATCAGGGCGCCTACACCTCCGAAGTGATGCGCGCGGGCATGCTGTCGGTCGATATCGGGCAATATGAGGCCGCGCAGGCGATCGGCATGGGACGGCTGCGCGCGCTGCGGCGGATCGTGCTGCCGCAGGCGATGCGCGTGGTGATCCCGCCGCTCGGCAACGAGTTCATCGGCATGGTGAAGGCGACCTCGCTCGCGAGCGTCATCCAGTATCCGGAATTGCTGCACAACGCCGAAAATATCTACTACGCCAATTCCCGCGTCATCGAGCTGCTGATCGTCGCCGGGCTCTGGTACCTGCTCGTCGTCTCGATCCTGACCCCGCTCCAGATGCTGCTCGAACGCCGTTTTGCACGCGGCACATTGCGGCTTGCGCGATGACAAAACCCCTCGTTGCGATCCGCTCCGTCAGCAAGAATTTTGGAGAGTTTCAGGCTCTCAAGAGCGTCTCGCTCGACGTCTGGCCCGGCGAGGTGATGTGCCTGATCGGCGCTTCCGGCTCGGGCAAGACAACGCTGCTTCGCTGCATCAACCAGCTCGCTACGATCGACAGTGGCGGCATCTGGCTCGACGGCGAGCTCCTGGGCGTGCGCGAGCAGGGCGGACGGCTTCATCGCCTCAGCGAGCGCGAGATCGGGCGGCAGCGGCTGAAGACCGGCATGGTGTTCCAGCGCTTCAATCTGTTTCCGCACAAGACCGCGCTGGAGAACATCACCGAAGGCCCGACGCAGGTTCAGGGGCGCAAATCGGACGAGGTGCGTGCCGAGGCGCTCGAGCTGCTTCGTCGCGTCGGGCTTGCGGCCAAGGCCGATTCATATCCGGCGCAGCTCTCCGGCGGCCAGCAGCAGCGCGTCGCCATCGCGCGGGCGCTCGCCATGAAGCCGATGCTGATGCTGTTCGACGAGCCGACCAGCGCGCTCGATCCCGAGCTCGTCGGCGAGGTGCTTGCGGTGATGAAGGAGCTGGCGAAGAGCGGCATGACCATGATGGTGGTGACGCATGAGCTCGGCTTCGCGCGCGAGGTCGCCGACCGCGTCGTCTACATGGACCAGGGCGCGATCGTCGAGCAGGGGCGCGCCTCCGACGTGTTGGGTGCGCCGCGCGAGGAGCGCACCAAGGCATTTCTTTCGGCTGTGATCTGACATTGGGGGTGTGGTGATGAAGAGGCTTTTGGTTGCGGCGGCGTTCTTGGGTGCCATGAGCGCATCGGTGATGGCGATCGAGCTGCCGGCGGAGATCGCCAAGCGCGGCAGTCTCAAGGTGGCGCTGGTGCCGAACTATCCGCCGATGGAGTTCCGCGATCCCGCCACCAATGCGCTGTCCGGATTCGACGTCGATCTCGGCGAGGCGATCGGCCGCAAGCTCGGCGTCAAGATCGAATGGACCGAGACCAGCTTTGCCGAATTCATGCCGTCGATTTCGACGGGGCGGGTGGATGCCATTCTGTCCGGCTTCACCGACTATGCGAGCCGGCACGAGATCGCGTCCTTCGTCGATTATCTGCGCAGTGGTCCAAAATTCTTCGTACAGCAGTCCCGTGCGTCCGAGTTCAAGGACATGGCTGCGCTCTGCGGCAAGAAGGTCGGCGCCAGCCGCCGGACCATGTTTCCGGCCGAGATCGACAAGTGGAGCCAGAAGAACTGCGGCAGCAATCCGATCCAGTTCGTCGGCACCGACGGCTCGGCAGATGCGCGCACGCAGCTCAGGCAGGGCCGTATCGACGCCGCCGTGCAGGGCAACGAGACGCTGCCCTACCTGATGGACCTCGAGCCGGGCACCTATGCGCCGGTCGGCGATCCGTTCGCTACGCAGTTCACGGGCATCGCACTGCCGGTCAAGGAAAAGGCACTTCAGCAGGCCATTCTCGAGGCGGTCGATGCGCTGATCGCCGACGGCACGTATCGTACCCTGCTTGCCAAGTGGAAACTCAACGACAACGGACTAGAGAAGGCGACCATCAATGCTGGACAGTAAGGCACTCAAGAGCATTCCGCTCGTTCCGGCCAACACCGCGGATCCCGCGCCGGACTATCCCTGGCCGCAGCCGTACAAGTCGGCGATGTTCCTGTCATTCGACGTGGACGCGGAGAGCGCCTGGACCAGCAAGGACGCCGTGCATGCGCAGCGGCTCATCACCATGAGCTATGGCGGCTACGAGGCCCGCGTCGGCACGCCGAAACTTCTGGAGCTGCTCGACCAGCTCGATCTCAAGGCGACCTTCTTCGTCACGGGTTGGTCGGTCGACGCGCATCCGGCGATGGCGGAGTCCATTCTCAAGGCCGGTCACGAGATCGGCCATCATGGCTATCACCATCTCTTGCCCGATCCCGGCGATCCCTGGATCGAGGAGGAGCTGGAGCGCGGCTTCGAGGCGCTGAAGCGCCGCCTCGGCGTCAAGCCGACCGGCTATCGCGCGCCTTACGGCGAGTTCACCGAGGAGCTGCGCGTCGCGCTGGTGCGGCACGGCATCGTCTACACCTCCTCGTTCCGCGACGACGTCAGGCCCTACCGCCATCGCCTCGCCGACGGCAAGCCGGGCACCATCGAGCTGCCGGTGACCGCGAGCTATGACGACTGGATGCACGGCCTGTCCGCGCGCTTCAGCCCGCGCTCGATCTTTCCCAAGGAGCACGTGCTCTCGCTGTGGAAGGACGAGCTGGACGAGGTGCGCGACTGGGGCGCGATGGTGACGACCGTGCTGCATCCGCAATGCAGCGGCCGTCCGATGCGGCTGCGCCTGCTGCGCGAATTCCTGACCTACGCGAAGTCCTGCCCGGACGTCTGGATCACGACCGGCGAGAAGATCGCGGCCAACTTCCTGCGCCACGAGGCCGGCAACCGTTGAGCCAAGCCATGACCCGCCGCCGCATCCTCGTCATCAACCCCAACTCCTCGGCGTCGGTGACGGCGGCGATCGACGACGCGGTCGCGCCGCTGCGCATCGCCGGCGGACCTGATATCGAGGTGGTCGGCCTTGCCGAGGGGCCGCCCGGCATCAGCTCGCAGCGCGATGCCGACAGCGTGGTCATGCCGCTGGTCAATCGCGTCGCGCGCGACCATGCGGATGCCTTCGTACTCGCCTGCTTCAGCGATCCCGGCCTGCATGCGGTGCGCGAGGCCGCCGGCGGCCGTCCGGTGTTGGGCATCGCCGAATGCGGCATCTTTCGCGCGCTGATGCTCGGCGAGCGTTTTGGAATCATCGCGCTGTCGCCGTCGAGCATCCGCCGCCAGCAGCGCATGGCGCGGGTGATGGGCGTCGACAGCCGCTATGCCGGAAGCTGGTCGGTCGGCGCGAGCGCGGCGGAGACGGCAGGCGCCGACATCCGCGGCCGGTTGATCGACGCCGGCCGCGCGCTGGTCACGCAGTGCCGCGCCGATGTCGTGGTGATGGGCTGCGCCGGCATGGCCTCGCATCGCGCGGCGATTGCCGACGCAATCGGTGTACCCGTGGTCGAGCCGGCGCAGCAGGCGGTTGCGGCTGCGATCGGCGCGGTCTTGTTGAATACGTAAGATCCGTCAGGAGCCTCTTGTAATGCCCATCTCCCGCCGCTCGCTCCTCAAGGCCGCCGCTGCCATGCCGGCGCTTTCGCTGCCGGGCATCGTCCGTGCTGAATCCCAGAGCACGCTGCGCTTCATCCCCGTGATCGATCTTGCCTTCGTCGATCCCATCTATTCGACCGCGCAGGTGTCGCGAAACCATGGCTTCATGGTCTACGACACGCTCTACGGCATGAGCTCCTCGCTCCAGGTCTCGCCGCAGATGCTGTCGGGCCATGTCATCTCCAGTGACGGGCTGCAATGGGATCTCAGCTTGCGTGACGGCCTGTTCTGGCATGACGGCGAGCGCGTGCTCGCCCGCGACTGCGTTGCGAGCATCCGCCGCTGGGCGGCGCGCGACGGCTTTGGCGGCGAGCTGATGGAGGCGACCGCCGAGCTCTCGGCCGCCGATGACCGCACCATCCGCTTCCGCCTCAAGCGTCCGTTCCCGCTGCTGCCGCAGGCGCTCGGCAAAGCCGCGATCAATGCGTGCTTCATGATGCCGGAGCGGCTGGCGAGCCAGGATCCGTTCAAGCCGCTGACCGAAGTCATCGGCAGCGGCCCGTTCCGCTATCTCGCCGACGAGCGCGTGCAGGGCGCGCGCAATGCCTATGCCAAGTTCGAGCGCTACCAGCCGCGCACCGACGGCAAGCCGGATTGGACGGCGGGGCCGAAGATCGTGCATTACGACCGCGTGGTCTGGACCACCACGCCCGATGCCGGCACCGGCGTCGCCGCGCTCCAAACCGGCGAGCAGGACTGGCAGGAAACCACGCCGCACGACCTGTTGCCGGTGATCAAGGCGGCCGGCGACATCGACACGCGCATCCTCGATCCCAGAGGCTATGCCTGCATGCTGCGCCTCAATCATCTCCAGCCGCCGTTCGACAATCCCGCGATCCGCCGCGCGCTGCTGGGTGCGATCGACCAGTCCGCCTTCATGACCGCGGTCGCCGGCACCGATCCGGCCTTCCAGGTGTCGCCGATCGGCTACTTCGCGCCGGGGACGCCCATGGCCAGCGAGGTCGGTCTCGACGTGTTCCGCGGCCCGCGCGACTACGCCAAGGTGAAGGCGGATCTGAAGGCTGCCGGGTACAATGGCGAGAAGATCGTGCTGCTCGTCCCCACCAACTCGCTCGCGCAGAAGCCGCTCGGCGAGATCGCGGTCGACAGCTTGCGCAAGGCCGGCATGAACGTCGAATATGCCGGGCTCGATTTCGCCGTCGTGTTGCAGCGCCAGCTCAAGAAGGACCCGATCGGGCAGGGTGGCTGGAGTGCTGCGGTCGGCAACTGGCAGGGCATCGACTGGCTCAATCCGGCCGGCAACACCAACATCCGCGGCGAGGGCAAGGTCGCCGGCTGGTATGCGAGCGAGAAGATGGGGGCGTTGCGCAGCCAGTGGCTGGCGGCCTCCGAACTTGCCGAGCAGCAGCGCATCTGCCGCCAGATCCAGGCGGTGGCATTCGAGGAAATCCCCTATATTCCGATCGGCCTGTACAAGCAGCCGACCGCCTATCGCAAGGCCATCACCGGCATTCTCGACGGCACCGCCGTCTTCTGGAACGTACGCCCCGCATGAGCACGATCGCAATCTTCGGCAGCTATGTGCTGTCACGGAAAGACGGCGCGCAGGATGTGCTGCGCGACCATTGGGTCCTGGTTGAAGGCAAAAGGATCGCCGCGGTCACGCGCGAGAGGCCGAGCGCGGATCAAACCTACGACCGTCCCGGCCGCTTCGTGCTGCCGGGCCTGTTGAACCTGCACAACCACTGCTTCTCCGAAGCGGTGGCGCGCAGCCACAGCGAGGACGGCAACGGCCGCAAGAACAACCAGAGCATCGTTTACACGGTGCTGCTGCCGCTGACCAAGCGCGGCGCCGATATCCTGTCGGCGGAGGAGCGCATGGCAGTGGCCCGGCTCGGCATCCTCCAGCTGCTGAAGGGCGGCGCCACCACGGTGATGGAGCCGTTCCGCAATTCGATCCCCGAGATGTTCGACGCCGCGGAAGAGATGGGCATCCGCTTCTATGGCGCGCCATACCTCTTCTCCACCTCCGACGCCAAGGCGGGGCCGGACGGCGTCGTGCAATATTCCGGCGATGACGGCACCGCCGACATGGCGACCTGGGATGCGCTCTATCAACGCTGGAACAATCGTGGCGACGGCCGCATCAGCCTTGCGATGAGCCCGCACGCCACCGACACCTGCGGCCCCGATCTGCTCAAGGCCTGCGCGGCGCGGGCGCGCGAGCTCGGCGTTCCCATCACGACGCATATGGCGCAGAGCCGTGCCGAGGTCGAGACCATCGGCAAGCGCTATGGCGGCCGCACGCCGGCGCAATATCTGGACTGGCTTGGCCTGCTCGCGCCCGATCTCATGGCGGCGCATTGCATGTTCAGCACCGACGACGACCTCAAGCTGATGGCCGCGCGCGGCATGACCGTTCTGAATTGCCCGCGCGTGTTCGCGCGCGCCGGCGTCACCGCGGCGTTCAGCCGGTTCGCGGAGCACGGTGTGCGCACCGTGGTCGGCACCGACGGTTACAACATGGATCTGCTCGGCGAGCTCAATGCCGCCTCGCTGATCTCCAAGATCACGTCCCAGCGCGCCGATGTCGCCAATTCGCCGGAGCTGATCGAGGCGAACACGGCCGTGGCCGCCGACGTCATCAAGCGGCCGGACCTCGGCCGGATCGAGCCGGGCGCGACCGCCGACCTCACCGTCGTCGATCTAACCCATCCGCATCTCCAGCCGCTGTTCGACCCGCGTCGCGCGCTGATCGCGCTCGCCAACCGCGCCAATATCGACCAAGTCATGGTCGACGGTCGCGTGCTGGTCGATGCCGGTCGCTATCTCGGCGCTGACGAGGCTGCGATTACGGCGGCGGGCACCGCCGCGATCGGCAAGATCTGGGACCTGCCGGAGGCGCAGGCCGCGTTCAACGGCTGAGCGCCATTCTAATCCTCAAACTCCGCGAGCGACTTGCGCATGGTCTCGACCAGATCCAGCGCCACCGGCGAGGGGCTGCGCTGCGCCGGAAAGACCGCGGAGAATTCGAAGTCGATGCGCGGCAGGAAGCGGCGCACGACGACGCCGCGGGTGGAAAATTCCTGCGCGGTGAAGGGATCGCAGATGGCGACGCCAAGGCCTGACGACACCATGCCGCACATGATCTCCGACAGCGTGGTCTCGACCCTGAGCACGCGGCGGACATCGTGGCGATGGAAAACCTGGTCGACCAGGTGCCGGCTCGACGACCCCGCAGACAGCGAGATGAACGTCTCGCCCTCGAAGTCGCGCGGCTCCAGCACTTCCTTCTCCGTGAGGCGGTGACCGGTCGGCAGCACCGCGACGCGCGCCGGCGCTGGCAGCCTTTGGCTCGGCAGGCCGGAATGCGCGATAGGCACCTCGGCAAAGCCGACGTCGCACTGATTGTTCAGCACCCAGTCGACCACGATCGGCGAGATCACGCCGAAGAAGGCAAGGTTGAGGTTCGGCCGCTCCTTCAGAAAGTGACCGGTAAGCCGTGGCAGATAGCCGTTCGACAGCGCTGGCAGTGCTGCAATTCGCAATGAGCCGGTGCGGCGGCCGCGGATTTCTTCCGCCGCTGCGGTGATGCGTTCGAGTCCGACGAAGGAGCGCTCCACTTCGGTATAGAGCGCCATCGCCGCGGCGGTCGGCACGAGGCCGGTGCCCCGCCGTTCGAACAACTCCATCTTCAACAGCGCCTGGAGGTCGCGCAGCAACCGGCTGACCGCCGGCTGCGTCACGGTCATCAGCGCCGCCGCCTCGGTCACGCTGCCGGTCAGCATCGTCGCGCGGAAGGCCTCCACCTGCCGCGAATTGATCCGTACCATCCAGGATTCCATTCATAACATTTGGGCATGCAGAGGGTGCCATTATTCATTGGACGATGGAAGCTCGGGTTTGCGATCTTTTTCATCAGGACTGGAGACAGCCCGCTTTTTCGGCAGATTGGAGGGGTTCAACCCTCCAGATCGCGCCAAAATCCGTCGAACAGGGACCGGAGCCCTGATCGGGGAGGATTTGCGCGGAAGGAAATGCGGAAGGCGCTTCGGCCGGAGATTTGTCGGCACGTCACCTCATTCCGGTATGGAGATCGGACCACATGAAGACTCTTCGCCTTCTGACAGCGGTCAGCATCGCGGCGCTCGCCGCCGGCATTTCGGCCGCCTCGGCCCAGCAGAAAACGCTCTATGTCGCCGGTTACGGCGGCTCGTTCGAGAAGACCATCCGCGACGAGGTGATCCCGGCCTTCGAGAAGGAGAACGGCGTCAAGGTCGAATACGTCGCCGGCAACTCCACCGACACGCTGGCCAAGCTCCAGGCGCAGAAGGGCAACCAGCAGATCGACGTCGCCATCGTCGACGACGGCCCGATGTACCAGGCGATCCAGCTCGGCTTCTGCGGCAAGCTCGACGGCCTGCCGGCCGATCTCTACGACACCGCCCGCTTCAAGGACGATCGCGCCGTTGCGATCGGCATCGTCGCGACCGGCCTGATGTACAACACCAAGGTGTTTGCCGAGAAAGGCTGGGCGCCGCCGACCTCGTGGAATGACCTGAAGGACACGAAATACGCCAAGCAGCTCGTGATCCCGCCGATCAACAACACCTACGGCCTCGAAGCGCTGGTGATGCTGTCGAAGATGAACGGCGGCGGCGAGACCAACGTCGATTCCGGCTTCAAGATCTTCAAGGAGCAGATCAAT
>Ga0075363_100000253_pt1 | contig 15235 bp, 15 predicted proteins | sample EndMetdeltDD1763_FD_71470 | JGI IMG/M metagenome (GOLD analysis project Ga0075363, IMG submission 71470) | Populus endosphere microbial communities from Tennessee, USA - Endosphere MetaG P. deltoides DD176-3 | ecosystem: Host-associated > Plants > Roots > Endosphere | place: USA: Tennessee...
AGGAAAGGCACCACCGCGATGTCCTGGAACAGCAGGACGGCGATCACGTCGCGGCCGTGGGCCGATTCCAGTTCGAGGCGTTCCGAGAGCAGCTTGACGACGATGGCCGTGGAAGACATCGCCAGCGCGCCGCCCAGCGCCAGGCCGGCCTGCCAGCCCAGGCCCATCACGATGCCGGCGCCCACCCCCAATATGGTGGTCAGCCCGACCTGCGCCAGGCCGAAGCCGAACACGGTGGCGCGCATCGAGATCAGCTTGGCCAGGTTGAATTCCAGGCCGATCGAGAACATCAGGAACACCACGCCGAACTCGCCCAGGTAGCGGGTGCCGGGGGTGTCGGGCACGAACCCCAGGGCGTGCGGGCCGACCAGGATGCCGGCGGCCAGGTAGCCCAAAATGGGCGGCAAATGCAGCTTGCGCGCCAGCGCCACCACGGCGACGGCGGCTGCCAGAAAGATCAGAACGATCTCAAGGGTGGAAAGCATAAGAGGTCTGCGAGCGGCCCCTTGCTGAAATTGACTGCAATCTTGATGCCAATTTCAATTCCGGAAGCAAATGGTTTGTTATACTCGGTGGCATGATAGCTGCTGCATCGCAAAACCGCCACGCTGCATCGCCACAATCTGGTGCAGAGATCGGGGCCGCCCCATGGTAAACACCAGCCCTCTGGACCTGGCGCGGGAAGTGCTGCGCACCGAAGCCCAAGGGATCCTGGGGCTGGTCGACCGCATCGACACCTCCTTCGCCCACGCCGTCGAAGTGCTGCTGGCCAGCCGCGGCCGGGTGGTGGTGTCGGGGATCGGCAAGTCCGGCCATATCGCTCGCAAGATTGCTGCCACCTTCGCTTCGACCGGCACGGCGGCGTTTTTCGTCCACCCGGCCGAGGCCAGCCACGGCGACCTGGGCATGATCACCGCGGCGGACGTGCTGGTGATCTTCTCCAATTCCGGCGAAACCGCCGAACTGCTGGCCATCGTGCCCTCGGTCAAGCGCATGGGCGCCAAGCTGGTGGCCCTGACCGGCAACCCCGAGTCCACCCTGGCGCGCCTGGCCGACGTGCACCTGGATACCCATGTGGACCGCGAAGCCTGCCCGATGGGCCTGGCGCCGACCGCCAGCACCACCGCCCAGCTGGCGATGGGCGATGCGCTCGCCGTCGCCTTGTTGGACGCGCGCGGCTTCGGCCCGCAGGATTTCGCCCGTTCCCATCCCGGCGGGGCGCTGGGCCGCCAGTCGCTGCTGTTCATCCGCGACGTGATGCGTACCGGCGCGGCACTGCCGGTGGTGCCGGCCAGCGCCACCCTGATCGCGGCGGTCGAGGAAATCAGCGCCAAGCGCATGGGCATGACCGCGGTGGTCGAAGACGGCAAGGTGGTCGGCATGTTCACCGACGGCGACCTGCGCCGCGCCTTGCAGCGCAACATCGATTTTTCCGCCACACCGGTCGGCAGCGTCATGACCCCGGCGCCGCGCAGCATCCCCGCCGACCACCTGGCCATCGAAGCGGTGCACCTGATGGACGAGCACAACATCACCCAGCTGCTGGTGCTTGATGCCGCAGGCGCGCTGATCGGCGCGCTGCACGCCCACGACCTGCTGCACGCCAAGGTAGTCTGATGCACTGCTTCCATCGCCCCGCCGCTGCGGGAGCGCCCGGCGCTCCATCCGCTTCGCGCGCCTGTTTGCCGTCACGTTTGCTGTTGCTCTGCCCCACAGGAGAACTTCCATGGCCGACGACCTGACCGCACGCCTGCAGCAACTGCGCCTGATGGCGTTCGACGTCGACGGCATCCTCACCGACGGGCGCCTGTATTTCAGCGACGACGGCACCGAGTTCAAAAGCTTCCACACCCTGGACGGCCAGGGCATGACCATGCTGCGCGACGCCGGCATCAAGCTGGCGCTGATCACCTCGCGGCGCTCGGCCCTGGTGGAGCGCCGCGCCCGTGACCTGGGAGTGCATTTTTGCTACCAGGGGGTGCAGGCCAAGCGCGAGACGCTGGACGAGATCCTCGACGAACTCAAGCTGCAGCCGGCGCAGGCCGGGTACATGGGCGACGACCTGCTCGACCTGGGCGCGCTGGGCCGCGCCGGCTTTGCCGCCACCGTGCCGGCGGCGCCCGCCGCGGTGCGCAGCCGCTGCCATTACGTCACCAGCGCGCCCGGCGGCGGCGGCGCGGTGCGCGAAGTGTGCGAACTGATCCTCGGCGCCCAAGGCCTGCTGGACGGCCTGGTCGCGGAGTACCTGAAATGAGACCCAAGGAAAAATCCAACCGCGGCATCGGGGCGCTGGTGCCCCTGATGATCCTGCTGCTGCTGGTGGGACTGACCGCCTGGCTGAGCCGCACCGTCGAGAAGACCCTGCCGCCGACGGCGCGGCCGGTCACGCACGACCCCGACTACATCGTCGAGAAATTCACCGTGCTGCGCCTGTCCGACCTGGGCGAGACCCATTATTCGCTGAATGCGCAAAAGCTGATCCATTATCCGGACGACGACACCTCGCACCTGGCGCTGCCGGTGCTCAAGGAATTGCAGCCGGGCAAGCCCGACGTGCGCGTGCGCGCCGACCGCGGCCTGATCACCAGCCAAGGCGACGAAGTCAAGATGTACGACAACGTGGAAATTTTCCGCGCCGGCGACAAGTCCGCCAGGCCGGCTGCCGCACCGGGCAGCGCAAAAGGCAGCGCAAAGGCCAGCGCGATGAAAAACGATTCCGAAGACCTGCGCATCACCACCACCTACCTGCGCGTGCGGCCCGACGACGACCGCGCCGACACGCCGGCGCAGGTGACGGTGGAAAACGGCGCTTCCACGCTGGTCGGCACCGGCATGGACTTCGACAACCGCTACCGCAACGTGCGGCTGCATTCGGCGGTCACCGCCCGCTACATCAAACGCCAGGAATAGAGCGTACCTTCATGCCAGCGCATCCCTTTAGCCTCCTGCGGCCCGCCCTCCTGCTCGGCGCCCTGGCGCTCGGCCTGGCCGGGCCCGCACACGCCGAGAAGGCCGACCGCGACAAGCCGGTCAATATCGAGGCCGACCGCATGTTCTACGACGACCTGCGCCAGCTGAACATTTTCGAAGGCAACGTCACGCTCACGCAGGGCACCCTGGTGATCCGCGCCGACAAGCTCTCGGTCAAGCAGGACCCGGAAGGCTTTCAGCGCGGCATCGCCGAAAAGGGCACCGGCGGGCTGGCGTACTTCCGCCAGAAGCGCGACAACGTCGAGGAATACGTCGAGGGCTGGGGCGAGCGCATCGAGTACGACGCCAAGACCGAAAAGGCCGACCTGATCACCCGCGCGCGGGTGCTGCGCGGCCGCGACGAAGTGCGCGGCAATGTCATCAACTACGACGGCCGCACCGAGTTCTACACCGTGATCGGCGGCAAGAACGCCAGCAGCCCGGACGGCCGGGTGCGTGCGGTGATCCAGCCCAAGAACGAGGCCGCGGCGGCAGCCCCAAGCCCGGGCAAGGACGTACGGCCGCCGCTGAGCCTGAAGCCCTCCGGCGGCATCGCCGCGCCGCGCATGGAGTATCCGGAGGCGCCGAAGAAATGAGCAGTCTCTCGGCCACCGGGCTGAAAAAGCGCTACAAGTCGCGCGAGGTCGTGAAAGACGTCTCGTTCGAGGTGGCCAACGGCGAGATCGTCGGACTGCTCGGTCCCAACGGCGCCGGCAAGACCACCTGCTTCTACATGGTGGTGGGCCTGGTGGGCGCCGACGCCGGGCGCATCGCCATCGGCGGCGAGGACGTGACCTCGCATCCGATCCACCGCCGCGCCCGCCTGGGGCTCTCGTACCTGCCGCAGGAAGCCTCGGTGTTCCGCAAGCTCACCGTGGCCGAGAACGTACGCGCGGTGCTGGAACTGCAGGGCCTGACCAAAGCGCAGATCGAGGAGCGCCTGGTCCAGTTGCTCGACGAGCTGGGCATTGCGGGGCTGGCGCCCAATCCGGCGCTGTCGCTGTCGGGCGGCGAACGGCGCCGCGTCGAGATCGCGCGCGCGCTGGCCTCCGACCCCAAATTCATCCTGCTCGACGAGCCCTTCGCGGGGGTCGATCCGATCGCCGTGCTGGACATCCAGAAAATCATCCGCTTTCTCAAGGACCGCGGCATCGGTGTGCTGATCACCGACCACAGTGTCCGCGAAACCCTGGGTATCTGCGACCGCGCCTACATCATCAGCGAAGGGAGCGTGCTCAAAAGCGGCACGCCCGAGGCCATCGTTGCCGATGAGAGCGTGCGCCGCGTCTACCTGGGCGAGCATTTCAGACTGTAGACCATGAAGCAAGCGCTGCAACTCAAACTCTCCCAGCACCTGACGCTGACGCCGCAGCTGCAGCAGTCGATCCGCCTGCTGCAGCTCTCGACCATCGAGCTGAACCAGGAGATCGAACAGATCCTCGCCGAGAATCCGCTGCTCGAGCGCGACGACGACCCGCAGACCTACGGCCAGGGCGACGCCGCCGACAGCCCGGCCGAGGTGTTCGGCACCGGCGAGAAGGTGCAGACCGAATCGCTGGCCGACGCTTTCGGGGCGCCGGAAGGCGCCGAGAGCGGCCCGGATTTCACCGACCGCGACTTTTCCAGCGCCGGCACGCGCACCCGCAACGACGACGACGATGAAGGCCCGTCGCGCCAGGTGGCCGCCGCCGAATCGACCCTGCGCGAACACCTGCTGGCGCAGATCGCGGTGATGCGCGTGAGCAACCTGGACCGCGGCCTGATCGGCGCGCTGATCGAGGCGCTCAACGACGACGGCTACCTGGAACAGACCCTCGAAGAGATTCTCGAGATGCTGCCCGAGGAACTGGAGCTGGAACTCGACGACCTGGAAGTGGCGCTGCGCCTGCTGCAGGCCTGCGACCCGCCGGGGGTGGGCGCGCGCGACCTTTCCGAAGCGCTGTGCCTGCAGCTGCAGGCACAGCCCGCGTCGACCTGCCGCGACCTGGCGATCGAAATCTGCCGCAAGCACCTGGAGCTGCTGGGCGCGCGCGACTTCGCGCAGCTCAAGCGCGCCTGCCGCTGCGACGACGAGCAACTGAAGGCCGCGCACGCGTTGCTGCTGTTGCAGAATCCGCGCCCGGGCGCGCAGTACGCGGCGGTCGATACGCGCTACATCACCCCGGACGTGATCGTGCGCAAGATCAAGGGCGTATGGAAAGTCGGCGTGAACCCGGCGGCGGTGCCCAAGCTGCGCATCAACCGGCTGTACGCCGACATCCTGTCGCGCGAGCGCGGCCGCAGCGCGCCGGCGGTGAACGGCGAGGCGACCATCCACACGCGCTTCCAGGAAGCCAAGTGGCTGCTGAAAAACGTGCACCAGCGCTTCGAGACCATCGAGCGCGTGGCGCAAGCCATCGTGGAACGCCAGAAGCATTTCTTCGACCACGGCGAAGTGGCGATGCGGCCGCTTGTCCTACGTGAAATCGCCGACGAACTGGGGCTGCACGAGTCCACAATCTCCCGGGTGACGACAAATAAGTACATGCTCACTCCGCGCGGGATCTTTGAATTGAAATACTTTTTTGGTTCCCACGTGGCGACCGATAGCGGGGGGGCTTGCTCTTCTACCGCAATTAGGGCTTTAATAAAGCAACTCGTCACTTCGGAGGATGTCAAAAAACCACTATCGGACTCAAAAATTGCCGATATATTGGGCCAGCAGGGCATAGTGGTTGCGAGGCGCACGATCGCAAAATACCGCGACGGTCTCAAGATCCCGCCGGCCAATCTTCGCAAATCGCTGTAGCGGAGCCTCCTGACCTTATCTGTCGGGGCTGGGCGGTTCCGATGGAAAGGAGGCATGCATGAACTTTACCGTCAGCGGTCACCATGTTTCAGTGACCCCCTCGATCCACGATTACGTAGTTTCCAAGTTCTCCCGCATCAACCGCCACTTCGACCACGTCATCGACGTCAATGTGATCCTCTCGGTCGAAAAGCTGGCCCAAAAAGCCGAAGTCAACGTACACGTCCGCGGCAAGGACATTTTCGTCGAGACGGTAGACGAGAACATGTACGCGGCCATTGACACCCTGGCCGACAAGCTCGATCGACAGATCATCAAATACAAGGACAAGTCGCAGAACCACGCGTGCGATCCCCCCAAGCGCCTGGACCTCAACTGACCCGCGGCATGGGTCCCCGCAGCAAGCGCGCAGCCTGCGCAAGCAATTGACACACCCGCCCCGCGCCCGGACGGACTTTCCGCCGGTAGCGGGGCGATCAAGCGTATAATTCGCGCCCGTCAGCCCTCAACCTTTTAGGGCCATTGCCACAACGGCCCGGCGCATGAATCCGCAAACCCAGTCCCCTTCCCAAGTCATTGCCCGCCTCCTGCCCGAGACCAACGTCGCGCTCGACCTGGACATGGCCAGCAAGCGCCGCGTATTCGACGAAGCGGGCATGATGTTCCAGAACCATCAGGGCATCGCGCGCTCGACCGTGTTCGACAGCCTGTTCGCGCGCGAGCGGCTCGGCTCGACCGGCCTGGGCCAGGGCGTGGCGATTCCGCACGGGCGCATCGCCAAGCTGGCGGCGCCGATCGGCGCCTTTCTGCGCCTGAAGGAAGCGATTCCCTTCGAGGCGCCGGACGGCAAGCCGGTGAACCTGCTGTTTTTCGTGCTGGTGCCGGAAAAGGCCACCGACACCCATTTGCAGATTCTCGCCTCGCTGGCCGAGATGTTCGCCGATGTGGGCATGCGCGAGCGCCTGTCCACCCTGCCCGACGTGCAGAGCGTGCACCGCGAACTGGTCAGCTTCCGCTAAGGCCCGCCTTGCCGATCCAGCCCCTGACCCTCAAGTCCCTGTTCGACGGTGTTGCCGGCGCCGCCGGCCTCACCTGGATCGCCGGCGAAGAGCACGGCGAGAAGACCCTCAACCCGGACGCCTACGCCTCGCACGCGGTGGCCGACATGGTGGGCCACCTGAACCTGATCCACAAGGATCGCATCCAGGTGATCGGCAAGCCGGAATACGATTACCTCGCGCACCTGGCGGCCACCCGCCAGCAGCACTACCTTTCCGAACTGCTTGCCGGCGACCCGCCGGCGGTGATCATCGCCGACGGCGTCGAGGCCCCCGCGGTGATCGTGCAGGCCTGCGCCGGCCACGGCACCCCGGTGTTCGCCACCCAGATGGCGGCGGCCGCGCTGATCGACATGATGCGCGTCTACCTGACCAAGCTGCTGGCGGCCAAGACCACCATGCACGGCGTGCTGATGGACGTGCTGGGCCTGGGCGTGCTGATCACCGGCGAATCGGGCCTGGGCAAGAGCGAACTCGGGCTGGAGCTGATCAGCCGCGCCCACGGCCTGGTGGCCGACGACGTGGTCGAACTGACGCGCATCGCCGCCAAGACCCTGGAAGGGCGCTGCCCGCCGCTGCTCAAGAACCTGCTGGAAGTGCGCGGCCTGGGGCTGCTGGACATCCGCGCGATTTTCGGCGAGACCGCGATCCGCCCGAAAATGAACCTCAAGCTGATCGTGCACCTGCAGCGCCCGCACGCCATCGGCACCGCCGACTACGAGCGCCTGCCGCTCAACGAGCAGATGGAAGACGTGCTCGGCGTGCCGGTGCGCAAGGTGGTCATTCCGGTCGCCGCCGGCCGCAACCTGGCGGTGTTGACCGAAGCGGCGGTGCGCAATACCATTTTGCAACTGCGCGGCATCGATACCATGGCGGACTTCATGGCGCGTCAACAAGCTGCCATGGACGAAGGTTAAGCTCACTGTTCCCAAGAGGGCCCACACTCCATGCACAAATTCCTGCTCCCCCTGCTGCTCGCCCTGCCCTGCATCGTCACGCCCGCGCTGGCGCAGGACAAAGGCGCCGCGCCGGCCCCGGCGGCCTCGGCCTCCTGTAAAACACAGGCGGAAGGCAAGAGCGGCGCCGCCAAAAGGGCCTTCATGAAAGAATGCCGCGCGCAAAAGGCGGCGGCCCGCGGCGGCAACCAGGCGAAGTTCGGCGCCTGCAGCGCCAGCCTGAAGGGCCAGAAACTCGCCAAGGCGGAACGCTCGGCGAAAATGAAGGAATGCATGGCCAAGTAGGCCAATGCGGGACCATCATGCGGCGATGCCGTGCATTGCCAAAAAAAGGGCGCTCCGCACGGTGCGCCCTTTTTGTTTTTGCGGCATGATTCCGTCATGCAACTGATCCTGGTCACCGGCCTGTCGGGTTCCGGAAAAAGCGTCGCGCTCCGGGTGCTGGAGGACAGCGGCTACTTTTGCGTCGACAATATTCCGGCCGCGCTGCTGCCCGACCTGGTCGCCACCCTGCGCGAGTCGGCGCGCGAGAAGGTCGCGGTGTCGATCGACGCGCGCACCGCCGCCGCCGGCCGGGGGCTGACCGAGCTGCCGCAGTTCCTTGCCGGCATGACGCGCTTCGGGGTGGACATGCGCATCCTGTTCCTGGACGCCAAGACCGACACCCTGATCAAGCGCTACTCCGAGACCCGGCGCCGCCACCCGCTGGACGACGGCACCGCCACGGTCAGCGAATACATCGCGCGCGAGCGCGAACTGCTGGCCGACCTGCAGACCCTCGCGCACCACATCGACACCAGCGACCTGCGCCCATCGACCCTGCGCGACTGGATCCTCGATTTCATCAAGACCGAGCGCGCCGCCCTGAGCCTGGTGTTCACCTCGTTCGGCTTCAAGCACGGCATTCCGCTGGACGCCGACCTGGTGTTCGACATCCGGCCCCTGCCCAATCCGTATTACGACCCACAGTTGCGCCCGCTCAACGGGCGCGACGCGCCGGTGATCGCTTTTCTCGACACCATGCCGCAAGCGCAGGAGATGCTTGCGGATATCGGCAATCTGGTCGAAAAATGGCTGCCCGCCTACGCGCGCGACAGCCGCCACTATCTGACGGTGGCGCTGGGCTGCACCGGCGGCCAGCACCGTTCCGTCTATTTCGCCGAATCACTGGCGCGGCGCTTCGCGGGAAGCGCCGACGTGCTGGTACGGCACAGGGAGATCAGGTAATTGAGCACCAACGCAAGCGGGGTTCCGGCCTACCAGGAACCCGACTGGAGCAATCTGCCGATATTTCCGCTCGGCACCGTGCTGTTCCCCGGCGGGGCGCTGCCCCTGAAGGTATTCGAGACGCGCTACGTGGACATGACCCGCGAGTGCATGAAGGCCGGCACGCCCTTCGGCATCTGCCTGATCAAGGAAGGCGCGGAAGTCGGCGCGCCGGCCACGCCGCATGAGGTCGGCTGCCTGGCGGTGATCACCGACTGGGACATGCAGCAGCTGGGCGTGCTGCAGATCAAGACGCGCGGCGCGCAGCGCTTTCGCATCCTCTCCTCGCACGCCGAGGCCAATGGCCTGATCCGCGCTTCCGCCGAACCGATCGCCGACGATCCGGTCACCGGGGTGCGCGGCGAATTGGCCAGTTGCATGGTGCTGCTGCAGGCGGTGCTGCCCAAGGTGCCGGCCGACCTGATCCCCGAGCCGCACGACTTCAACAATGCTGCCTGGCTGTCGAACCGGCTTTCCGAAGTGCTGCCGATCCCCAACCTGGCCAAGCAGAAGCTGATGGAACTGGAAGACCCGGACAGCCGCCTGGAAATCATCCACAAGTACCTGGAGCAGCAGGGGCTGAAGACCAAAACGTAGCGAGCGGCAGCGGCGGGCGGATTTACGCGAACAACGGCGCGCCGGCAGCCAGGGTGACGAGGAGTTTTTTCACCGGTGCGGGCAAGGCCGCGTCCTGCGCTTCGGCCAGCGGCAACCACACCTGCCCGGGTTCGGCGGCGGTCATCGCGCCGGACTTCGCCTCCAGCAATAAAGGCTGGATGCTCAGGTGATAGTGGGTAAAGCCGTGCTCGATCACGCTGAGCGGCTCGCGCGTTTTCCAGTCGGCATGCAGGGTGCCCGCGAGTTGCCGGGCGGCAGCTTCGTCGTCGGCCTGCGGCAGGCTGAGCAAGCCGCCCCAGATACCCACCGGCGGGCGCAATTCGAGCAGGACCTGTTTATCGCGCAGCACCACCAGCATGATGGTCTCGCGCTGCGGCACTTCGCGCTTGGGCTTGCGCGTCGGCAATTCGGCGGTGCGGTCTTCGCGATACGCCACGCAATCGGTTTGCAGCGGGCAATCGCTGCAACGCGGCTTGCTGCGGGTGCACAGGGTCGCGCCCAGGTCCATCAGGCCCTGTGTGTAGGCCTCGATGTCGGTGTCGGGCAGCAGGGTCTCGGCGCGCTCCCACAATTGCTTTTCGATTTTCGGGGCGCCCGGATAGCCGGCCACGCCGAAATGCCGCGCGAACACGCGCTTGACGTTGCCGTCGAGAATCGCCGCGCGCGCACCGAACGCAAACGAGCGGATCGCCGCGGCGGTGGAACGGCCGATGCCCGGCAGCGCCTCTACCTCCTCCTGCGACTGCGGAAACGCGCCGCCATGCCGCGTGGCCATGATGATGGCCGCCGCATGCAGGTTGCGCGCGCGGCTGTAGTAGCCCAGGCCCGCCCAGTGGCGCATCACCTCATCGCTCGGCGCCGCGGCCAGCGAGGCAATATCCGGAAAGCGCTCCATGAAGCGCTGGTAGTAACCGATCACCGCGCTCACCTGGGTCTGCTGCAGCATGATCTCCGAGACCCAGATGCGGTAGGGGTCGCGGGTGTTTTGCCACGGCAGGTCGTGGCGGCCATGCTGGCGCTGCCAGCGATTGACGCGGGCGGCAAAACTTTCGGTGTTAGCCACTAGCGACCCAGGATGCCTTTCAGCTTGTCCTTGACCTTGTCTTCCGGCCTTTGCTTTTGCTGTTGTTGCTGCGCCGGCTGCGCGCCGCCTTGCGCCTGCGTGGCGGGCGCCGGTTCCTGTTTTTTCAGGCCCAGCTTGTCCTTGAGCTTGTCTTCCACCGAGCTTTTCACCTTGTCGGTCACCAGCGCACCGGCAATGGCCGAGTACTGGATGTCGTACTTCACCTGCTCAAGCGGACCGTAGACCTTGACCGGCACGGTCAGGCCGTTGAGCTGCGCCATCTCCTTGCCCTGCTGTCCGCCGGAAGTGTTGACCACCGTGGCCTTGGCCAGGTAGTCCATGGTGGAGGCGCCGATATCGACCTTGCCCGCGCCGCCCAAGCGCAGGAACGGCGACTTGGCGTCCAGGTCGCTGCTCTCGGCCACGCCGTTCTTGATCACGGCGCTGATTTTCATTTCGGTGAAGTCGGTCTTGTCGTCCTTTTTCGCCTCTTGCACCTTGTTCTTGTCCAGCGACAGGCCGGCCTTCAATTCTCGGAAGGACTTGGCCAGGTTCACGCCCTTATAGGCGCCGTCCTTGATATTGATGTTGGCGCTGCCGTTGAGCGCGCGCTTGAGCGCGCTGGGCGTCGCGCCGGCGGTGGTGACGTCCAGCACGATATTGCCGCGCCCTTCCAGAATGTCCTTGTTGATCGCGTCCTTCATCAGCGGATTGATGTTGACCCCGGTGAGGTTCTGTTTGACCGCAAAGCTGTTGGTGTTGGCATTGACGCTGACGGCGCCGGCCATGGTGCCCTGGTACAAGGCGGCGCTGAGCGGGCTCACGTCCACCTTGCCGCCGGCCGCCTTCAGGGTCATCAGCACGTTGGTGGCCTTGATATTGTTGACCTGCAGGGCGCCGATTTTCACCGTGCCGTTGGCGTTGAGCGTCTTCAGCGCGGAAAGGTCGATGGGCTTTTCCGCCGCGCCGCCTGCTCCGCCAGCACCGGCTGCGCCGGGCTTGGCCGGGGGCGCGGGCGGGAAATACTTGTCCACGTTGAGCTTGTCGATGCTCACGTCAAAGTTGATGGCGGGCTGGCTGAACTTCACTACCCCGGCCTTGGCGGCGATATTGCTCTCGTCAAAACGCGTGGTGATGTCGGCGCTGGCGCTCTCCTTGCCCAGGTCGGCGCGCGCGCTGCCGGCGATCGGCAGCTTGACGCTTTTCATCGGCATCTGCGGATTGGCCACCGTCAGGTCGGCGTTGATCTTCGCCAGTTCGAAAATCTTCGCTTCCAGGTTGGCGGTCAGCGCGGTGTTGACCGTGCCGTTGATGGTGGTCTCGCCGAACTCGGCCTTGGCGATGTCCAGCGCCACCTTGCCGATACCCAGCGCCTTGCCCGAGCCCTTGACGTCGGCCAGGCTGAATTTCACGTCCATCGCGTCCTTGCCACTGCGCTTGAGCGCGCCGGTGATGGCCTCGCCGGAGGCGGAGTCCTTGCTGACCGCCAGCCGCGGCGCATCGACCTTCAGGTCGAACGCGTCCTCGCCCTGCTTGCCGCTGGCCGACACCGCGATGCCGTCGGCGATGATCTGGCTCGCCTCCAGGTTGACCAGCAGCTTGGGCACCTTGGCCTTGAAGTCGTTGAGCAACATGCCGGGCATCGCGCCCGACCCGCTGGCGGTGAGGCCTTCGAGCGAGACGCGGTGCGCCGAGAGGTCGGCGTCGACCTTGGCCACGTCCAGATCGACGGTGCCCGATTGCTGGCCCTGGCGACCCTTGGCCTTCAGGCTGATCTTCTCGCCCTGCACCGCCATCCTCTTGCCGTCGGCGGTGAGGCTGGGCGCGGTCATTTTCACGTCGAACGGCTGCTGGTTGTAATTGCCCTTGGCGTCCAGGTTCATCTTGGAAGCGGTGAGCGCCTGCGTACCGGTATCGAAGCGCAGGGTGGACGCGGAGAGCTTGATGTCGGCGCCCGACAGGTCGATGGCGGCCTGGCCTTTTTCCGCCGGTTTGCGATAGCTGCCGGCGATCGCCACGTCCAGGTCGGTGGCATCGATCGCCTTGCGGCCCGGGTCGGCCTTGAGCGAGCCTTTCAGGGCGGCGTTCAGATCGGTGAAGCCGAAGCCGCTGCCGGTGATCTTGCCTTCCATGCCCTTGACCGCGTAGGTCTTGGCGGCCAGGTCAAAGGTAAGCTCGCCGTCCAGCTTCACCTGTGCCTTGAGCAAGGGCTTGTCGCCGTCCAGCCGGGCGGCGACGTTGATCTTGGTGGGCACGGCGTTGGCAATGCGCCCGGTGGTGAGGTTCAATTCGCTGATGCTCGCCGTCTGGCCGGTCACGTCGTCGCGGTAGCTGACGGTGGAATCGGAGAGCTTGAAACCCTGCGCGTCGAATTTGACGGGGCTGTCGTCCTTGGTTTCTTCCTTGGCCAGCAGGTCCTCGAAGTTGAACTTGCCATCCTTGCCCTTGATGATGGCGGCATTCAGGCCGCCGACCTCGATCTTGTCGATCACCAGTTCCTTGCGCAGCAGGGGCATCAGGTCCACCGACAGGCGCGCGCTGCCGACCTTGAGGAACTGTTTGTCGCTCTTGTACTCCGACAGGGTGGCTTCACCGAGTTCCACCCCCAGCTTGGGCCACACCGCCAGCTTGATATTGCCGGGGATGGTCAGGGTGCGGTCCTTTTTCTCTTTCACCACCCGGGTGATTTCGGCCTTGTACTTGTTGGGATCGAAGGTCGCGGCGAAGATGCCGACGCCGATCACCACCAGCAGGATCAGGCCGCCGACCGCGTAGAGGGTGTATTTAACTGCTTTCATATGCTTATGGACCCTTTGGAGTTGCAAAAGTTTACCCCACGCGGGGTGGGGCAGGCGCCGTGCCAGCGTAAAATAGCGGGTTGCCGAATTGAAAGCTCCTGCATGTTTCCCTTTGCGCTTGCCCGCACCGCGCTGCGCGCCAGGCTATTCCTGGCCGCTGCGGTTACATCTGTCCTGCTTGCACTGGTCGCGCCCGCGGCGCATGCGGCTTTTGTGATCGTGCTTAACTCCAACGACGACACCCTCAGTCTGGTTGACCCAAAGACCGGCACGGAAGCCAAGCGCGTGCCGATCGGCCGCGGCCCGCACCACATGATGGCCCTGCCGGATGACAGCGCATTGCTGATCGGCCTGACCACCGTCAACCAGCTGCTGGTGGTGGACCGCAAGACCGGTGCGGTGACCAAGCGCATCCCGATGATGGATCCCTACCAGCTCGGTTTCTCGCCGGACGGCAAGTATTTCGTGACCACCGCGCTGCGCCAGGATTACGTCGACATCTACCCCGGCCAGCTCACCGACAATATCAAGCCGATCGCGCGGGTCAAAAGCGGCTCGATGCCCAGCCACCTGGCGTTCTCGCCGGACAGCCGCTATGTCTACATCACCGAGCAGGGCAGCAATTCGCTGTCGAAAATCGACCTGACCACCAACAAGGTCGTGACGCGTATTCCGGTCGGCGTCGCGCCCGCCGGGGTGTGGCTCACGCCCGACGGCACAAAACTGCTGGTCGGCATCATGGGCCAGGATTTCGTCGCCATCGTCGACCGCGCCACCGACAAGGTGGTCGGCAAGATCGTTACCGGCCGGGGCGCGCACAACTTTCTCGCCAAGGGCGACAAGCGCCACCTCTACGTCTCGAACCGCGTCGACGACACCATCTCGGTGCTGGACATGCAGACCCTCAAGGTCATCGAGCAGATCAAGGTGCCGGGCTCGCCGGACTGCATGGAACTGTCGGCCGACGGCAAGACCATGTGGGTGACCGCGCGCGTGCGCAACGAAGTGGTGGTGGTGAACATGGAAACCAGACTGGTGGAAAAGCGCATCCGCGTGGGCAACTCGCCGCACGGCATCTACTATTTCGACCATGCGCCGCGCCAGTAGGGCCGCTGCCCTCCTCACCCTTTCCCTGTTTGCCGCACAAGCCGCGGCAGCGGACGCCTGCAAGGGCACGGTCTATTTGACCATCGATACCGGCACCATGTCGCAGGCCACGCTGATCGCCGACACCCTGCACAAGCACCAGGTCAAGGCGACCTTCTTTCTCGCCAACGAACCGACCGTCAAGGGCGACCACTCGCTGGACCCGGGCTGGGCCGCCTACTGGAAGGCGCGCGCCGCCGAGGGCCACCGCTTTGGCAGCCACACCTTCGACCACGTCTATTTCCGCGGCGGCGACACCGCCGAAGGCAAGGTGCGCGCGCGCCCGCAGTTCGGCGGCGAGGCCGGCCATGCGCAGGTCTGGGACGCCGCGCAGGTCTGCGGCGAACTGGACCGCGTCAAGACCCGCTTCATGGAAATGACCGGCGCCAAACTCGCGCCGCTGTGGCGCGCCCCCGGCGGCTTCGTTACGCCGAACACCCGCAAGTGGGCGGCCGCGTGCGGCTATACCCACGTGGGCTGGAGCGCGGCGGGCTTTCTCGGCGACGAGCTGCCGTCTGACAAATACCCCAACCAGGCCCTGCTCAAGCGCGCGCTGGCCAATATCAAGGACG
>Ga0075363_100000254_pt1 | contig 15208 bp, 12 predicted proteins | sample EndMetdeltDD1763_FD_71470 | JGI IMG/M metagenome (GOLD analysis project Ga0075363, IMG submission 71470) | Populus endosphere microbial communities from Tennessee, USA - Endosphere MetaG P. deltoides DD176-3 | ecosystem: Host-associated > Plants > Roots > Endosphere | place: USA: Tennessee...
TCGCGGGTGAACTTGTCGGCGGTGTCCCACACCTTGCGCGCGGCCTTGGACCGAGAGCGGACCTCCATGCCCATGCCCTTGTGCTGGATGCCCTGTCCCGGGAACGCGTAGACCGTCTTCGGAGCCTCCAGCTGCGCCGTCGCCGACATCACGAGCTCGTTGTCGACCCGCGCGGCGACCTCCACGATCTCAGCGCCGCGGTCGATTCCGACGCGGTCGACCCGGAAGTCGATGTCGTCACCGGGCAGCACCATGCCGAGGAAGCGCGACGTCCACCCGACGACACGGGCCGGCGGTGCGGCCCTGCCGTCGGTGGCGGCCACGACGTGCTGTGCGGCCGCGGAGAGCCACATGCCGTGCACGATCGGCGATTTCAGGCCGGCCAACAGCGCGGCGGCACGGTCGGTGTGAATCGGGTTGTGGTCCCCGGACACCACGGCGAAGGCGCGCATGTCGGTCGGCGCCGCGACGGTGACATCACGGCGGCGACGACGCGGGGTCTCGGTCGCGTTGTCGGTGATCGCACCACCGGCACGCGGCGGGTCGCTCAGTTCGGCCGACCCGGTGCGGCCGCGGATCGCGAAGCGCTCCTCGAGCTTCGCCACCACGGTGCCCTCGGCGTCGGTGATGTCGACGGAGACCGGCACGACACGTCCGTATTCGGTGTCGAATGCTGCCGAACTCGTTGCGGTGACCGTCAATTGGGCGACGGTCTTCGGCATCGGCGCGAGCAGATGCGCGGCGTGGTCCAGGTGCACCAAGCTCAGCAGACCCTCGACCACGGGAATCCCGTCGTCGGTGACCGCGGCACCGATGGCCGCGAACACGGCCGGCCAGGCGAGGCCTACGAGCGCGTCCGGCACCAGCGTGAGACCGGGCGCCAGCGGCGCCCCGAACGTCGCGGTGACGCCCGTGTGGTCGGCGACCTCCTCGGGATCCCACTCGACGTCGACCGACGCGGTGTTGTCGTGCACCGGCGGCAGAGCGTCAGGACCGTCGACACCCGCGGCGATCGCCAGCACCGAACGCATGGCCTTCGACGCATCTTCGACCGTCACGACCGGCATGCCGCCGTCCACCGTGCACGACGGCAGCGTGAAGCGGATGTCGATCCAGATATCGCTCAGCGGCACACTCAGCGTGACCACGCCGTCGGCGTTCAGCTCCAGCCGGGCACCGGTGGACGGGTGTGTGGCATTGCGGTTTTCGTTGGCCTGCCACTCATCGGGCGCACCAATGCGGTGCACCGGGTTGATGGCGGTGCGACCGGCCCACAGCACGTCGGGCGAATCGAGCACGACCGCGAGCGCACCGGTGACGTCACTACGGGCCTGGCGGCGCGACACCACCGGCGTCGGCTCGGCGCCGGACGCGACCAGCGCGTCGATCGACGCCTGCTCGAAGCGGTCCAGCAGTTCGCCGACCGGCTCGTCGACCCGCGTGATCCCGGCAACGGCCTGCGTGCCGGGGATGATGCACACCTGGTCGGCGGTGTACCGCGCGTCGTGGGCCTGCCACAGCGAGTCGCTGCGCCACCAGCGCCGCACGTCCTTATCGATGACGGGCACGAAGTTGACGGGCTTGCCCGGCGTCTTGCACAGCGTGATGAAGAACGGCACGTCCGCCGGGTGCAGCTTCAGGGTCTCGGCATCCGGGTAGCGCTGCAGCAGCTGTTGGATCGCGGTCTGCGGATCCTCAAGCAGCGCTTGGCCTTCGGGGGTATCCGCGAAGAGCGTCGCGATTGGACCGGAGTCCTGCGGATGCAGTCGCGCCTCGGCGCGCTTCAGCATGTCGGCGAACCTGTCGCGCCACGTGTCGGCGATCCACGGGCTGTCCGGGCTCGCGGTGTCGGCGGTGCTGTCGCCGTCTCCGATCGCCAGTTCGACGTACCGGTTCAGCCACTGCAGGTAGGTCATACCGCTGATGTCGCCGAAGTACGGCTTGGCCGTGTCGGCCATCGCGGCGATCAGCTCGTCACGGCGCGCCGCGACGGCGTCGGCATCACCGGCTACCTCGTCGAGCAGGCGGCCGCAGCGAGAGGCGGTGTTGTCGATCTCGTGGATGTCGGCGCCCAGCTGGCTGCGGCTGGAAGCCATGCCGCCGTTGGCCTTTCCGGCGCTGATCCAGTGATCGGTGCCGGTGGTCTCGACCAGCATCTGCTTGACGGCCGGTGAGGTGGTGGCCTCGAGGGTGGCCATGGCCGCGGTGCCCACGAGGATGCCGTCGACCGGCATCTCGGGGAAGCCGTAGTCCTTGGCCCACGCACCCGACAGGTAATCGGCAGCCCGCTCGGGCGTGCCGATGCCGCCGCCGACGCAAATCGTGATGTTCGACAGCTTGCGCAGGTCGGCGTAGGTCGCGATCAGCAGGTCGTCGAGGTCCTCCCACGAATGGTGGCCGCCTGCGCGTCCGCCCTCGATGTGGACGATGACGTCCTTACCGGGCACCTCGGCTGCGATGTTGATGACCGACTTGATCTGGCCGACGGTGCCGGGCTTGAACACGACGTGGCTGATGCCCACGGTGTTCAGCTCCTCGATCAGCTCTACGGCTTCCTCCAGATCCGGGATGCCTGCGCTGACGACGACGCCGTCGATGGGGGCACCGGACTGACGTGCCTTCTGCACCAACCGCTTTCCGCCCACCTGCAGCTTCCACAGGTAGGGATCGAGGAACAGCGTGTTGAACTGGACGGCACGACCCGGCTCCAACAGCTTCGTGAGCTCGGCGACGCGGTCGTTGAAGATCTCCTCGGTGACCTGACCACCACCGGCCAACTCAGCCCAGTGGCCCGCGTTGGCCGCCGCCGCCACGATCCTGGCGTCGACGGTCGTGGGCGTCATACCGGCAAGCAAGATCGGCGAACGTCCAGTGAGGCGGGTGAACTTGGTGGACAGCTTGGTCGAGCCGTCGGGCAGCTGCACGGTGGTCGGCTTGAAGCTGGACCACGGGGGCAGCACCTCGGGCTCGGCACCGACGGTGAAGAGGTTGCGCTGACCCACGCGGGTGGCGGCGGGGATCAGGCCGACGCCCAGACCGCGCACGATCGGCGCGGTCAGCCTGGTGGCCGTGTCGCTGGGGCCGAGGTCGACGATCCACTTGGCGCCGGAGTCGTGCAGACGCTCGATCTCGGCGACCCAGTCGACGGGCTTGACGAAGACCGACTCGGCGAAGTCGAGGGTGAGCTCGGGATCCAGCTGGGTGCGCGACGCCCACTCGGAGATGAGGTCGACCGCGGGGGCCAAGCGAGGTGTGTGGAAGCCGACCTCGACCTGGATGCCGTGGAACTCCGGGGCGAAGACGGCGCCGCCGCGGATCTTGTTCTTCCGCTCGGCCTCTTCGCGCTCGGTGATCTTGCTGCAGTAGAGCTCGAACCGGCCGAGCTGCTCCGGCGTCCCGGTGATGACGACCGAGCGCCTGCCGTTTCGAATCGACAGCACGGGCGGAAGCACGGTGCGGACGTCTTTGCTGAATTCCTCGAGCAGCTCGCCGATCCGGTCGGGGTCGACGTTCGTGACCGACACCATCGGCGTCTTGTTCCCGCGGCCCACCATGCCCCGGCGGCGCGAGATCAGCGAACCGGCGGCGCCGCCGAGTTGCAGCATCGCCAGGATCTCGGCATCACGGGCGCCCTTGGCGGCCAACGCGGTGCACGCGAACTTGCCCTGGGAGTGGCCGGCCATCGCCACCGGCGGTGCGCCGTACAGATCGAGGCCCTGGCGAACGAGCGCGCGAATCGCGGCGATCTGGTTGAGCAGAATGCCCGGGGCCGAGATCGCAGCGGTGGTCAACTGACGGGCGGGGGGCAGCGGCTCCTCGGCCGCGAGCGCCCGGACCCACTGCATCGGCTCGAAGCCGATCGGCCGGACGACGACGAGCTCACGGGCCACCGGTTCGAGCAGGAGTTCGGCCTCGGCCACGATCTGGCTCAGTTCCGACTCGATGCCGGCTGAGCTGACGAGTTCTTCGAGATTCTCCAACCACCCCGCACCCTGCCCGCCGAAGGCGACGGCGTACGGCTCACCGGCGTTCAGCCGATCGACGAGCGCCTGCGCGGGCTGACGGGCTCCCGGACGCTCGGTGGTTGAGTCGGTGGACACCCGGTGCTGCTCGTTGATCGTCACGTCTTGATTTCTCCTCGGTACCGTCTAGCGCGTATCGCTCGTCGTCTGTGGCGGCTGTGTCGTCTCTAGAAGCTGACGGCCTGCGCTGCCGCGCGAAGGCCATGCGATTCAGCGTCGAATCGACTCGTTCATCCGGTCCAGCGGACACTCCAGCCGTACTAAGAGTGGCATAAGAACCACCACCATTTTCGTGACCAAAATGGTTACTAGCGAGTTCTACGCACGGGTAACAGGCCCTTCGATAACGCGAGCCTCCAAAGCGCCTGAACCTATCCGGGACAAACGTCCTGCTGGCAGGTGGTTACGGTCGAGTAGGTGTAACAGTGCTGATCAAGGCAGTATTGTTACCTAATCGTTATGTCAAAATTTCTGCATTTTTGACCTGCAGCGTCAGAGCGCGCAGAACCGACAACTGGACACTATTTGTCTTGTCTGAGACGCCGGCCACCGCCGAAAGTTTGCTGGCTCACCCTACTGATCGGTAAGGTATTTAGTCCCACTGCCCGAATTGGGGCTTCAGGATGTGGTTGATGTCGACACCGATACCCCCGACGGAACGCTTGTCGATCTCGACCTGGTGCAGATGGGCGGCCGGATGCGCGATCTTGCCCGGCGATCCCCAGTTGTGCTGCCAGTACCACGCGCCCAGGCCGTCCTGAGCGGCCCATTCGATGGTCTTCGAGTTGGCGTAGACACCGGTGCGCTGATGACCCAGCACCGCCTCCCAGCCACGCAAATACGGCGCGACCTGCTGTTTGTACTGCTCGTAGGTGGGATCGTCGTCGATCGACGTGTAGATCGGCGCTCCGTAGGACCCGCCGGCCGCGACGTGCAGCTCCCACCCCCGCTTGGCATGTGCGACGCCGGCGTTCTGCCCGCCCAGCCAGTCCGCGGTGTCCTGCTTGCCGAACTGATAGCAGGACACGATCTTCAGACCGTTCTGGTACAGATCACGCGCCTCGGCCAGCAGGATCGGCTTGCCCAGCATCCAGGCGCCGCCGGGCCTGCGGTCCGAGACGTACCTGATGGCGCCCAACGCACCCGAAGCCTTGATGTCCCTGGCGCTGATGACCCCGGCGGCGTAGTCGAGCAGCACGCCCAGCGGCGCACCCGATGCCGTCGCGGGAGCGGCCGCGGACACCAGCGCCTCCAGGCAGGCTCCTGCGGCAAGCGCCGCAGGTAACGCCGCAGCGCCTTTCAGCACGTCGCGCCGGGAAATTGACACGTGCCACAGACTACGACAGCAGCATCACGTTTCACATCAGCGCCACTGGTCACAGCTGCATCAAAATTTTCCACCTCACGGCGAGGTAGCCGAGCGAACACAAGCAGGTTCCAAATGCGCGATGAACTGCGGTGTGACCGTCCAATTCATACGATTTGGCCATGCTTTCGAGGTCTTCGGGGACGATCAGCGCGGGATCCGCTGCAAATGTCCCTGATGGCGTTCGAAATCCGCAGGTAGAGCTGATCGGTGTCCGGAAGGAATTCGGCAGCGGCATCGTCGCCGTCGAAAGCGCCGATCTCACCGTCGCCGACGGTGAACTGTTCGCGATCCTCGGCCCCTCCGGTTCCGGAAAGACCACTGTCCTGCGCATGATCGCGGGATTCGAGCAGCCGACCGCCGGAACGATCAAGCTCGGCGGCGTCGACGTCACCGCCCTTCCCGCACGCCACCGCGACGTCAACACCGTCTTTCAGGAATACGCACTGTTCCCGCACATGACGGTCGCGCAGAACGTCGAGTACGGATTGAAGGTGCGCGGCGTGCCCAAGGCCGAACGCCGGCGTCGTACCGCCGACGCGCTCGACATGGTCCGGCTCACCGATCATGCGCCGCGACGGCCCGCACAGCTGTCGGGCGGACAGCGTCAACGCGTCGCGCTGGCACGCGCACTGGTCGGGCGGCCGAGGGTGCTGCTGCTCGACGAACCGCTCGGCGCGCTGGACCTCAAACTGCGCGAGCAGATGCAAGTCGAGCTCAAGGCGATCCAGCGCGAAGTCGGCATCACGTTCGTCATCGTCACCCACGACCAGGACGAGGCGCTGAGCGTCTGCGACCGGCTCGCGGTCTTCAATCACGGGCGCATCGAGCAGATCGGCGCGGTCCGCGAGGTCTATGAAAGCCCGGTCAACCGGTTCGTCGCGGATTTCGTCGGCACCTCGAATGTGCTCGACGGCGCCGCCGCCGAAGCGCTCGTCGGGCGGGCAGGCATCTTCGTGGTCCGGCCTGAACGCATCGGCGTCTTCGCGGCAGGCACCGACTCGGTGCCCGGTGTGCGCACGGTCGAGGCGACGGTGTCCGAGCTCATCTACGCCGGGCCCACCACCAGGATCACCGCGCGCACGCACGCCGGCGTCGACCTGACCGCCACAGTCCTCACCGCCAGCACCTGGCTGCCGCCCGATCTGCACCACGGCAGCCCGATCACGTTGGCATGGCCGGAAAAAGCCATCCACACCCTGACGAACGAGGAGTAGCGAATGTCGTCGAAGTCTCGCGTCGGTCTTGTACTCGCCACGTGCGCCGCGCTTGTGCTGGCCTGCAGCACCGGCTGTTCCGGCCAACCCGGCGGGGGTGAGCCGCCACCGAAATTGGAGCCGCTGTCCAACGTCGGCGACGGCGAGGGTCAGCTCAACCTCATCGCGTGGGCGGGCTACGCCGAGGACGGTTCGAATGACAGCACAGCCGACTGGGTGACGCCGTTCGAGAAGGAGACGGGCTGTCAGGTCAACGTTAAGATCGGCAATACCTCCGACGAGATGGTGCAACTGATGCGCAGCGGACAGTACGACGGCGTGTCCGCGTCCGGCGACGCGACGCTGCGGCTGATCTACGCCGGCGACGTCGCACCGGTGAACACCGATCTCGTACCGAACTACGCTTCCATTTCGTCGTTCCTCAAAGACAAGCCGTGGAATTCGGTGGACGGCAAGATGTATGGGATTCCGCACGGCTGGGGTGCGAACCTGTTGATGTACAACATCGACGTCGTTCGCGATGCGCCCAACTCGTGGTCGGCAGTCTTCGACGACGCAGGCAAGTACAAGGGCAGGGTCACCGCATACGACTCCCCCATCTACATCGCCGACGCGGCGCTGTACCTGTCGAAGTCGAAACCGGACCTCGGTATCAAAGATCCGTATTCGCTGACCCCCGAACAGCTCGACGCGGCAGCCGAATTGCTCAAGAAGCAACGAGAGAACATCGGCGAGTACTGGTCGGACTACACCAAGGAAGTGCAGGCGTTCGAATCCGGAACCTCGGTGATCGGGACGACATGGCAGGTCATCGCGAACACCATCGGTGCGGACAACAGGGTCCAGGTCAACACGGTCCTGCCCAAAGAAGGTTCGACGGGTTGGTCGGACACCTGGATGATCTCGTCGAAGGCCGCCAATCCCAATTGCATGTACAAGTGGATGAATTGGATCTCGTCACCGGAGGTCAACGCGGAGGTCGCCGAATTCTTCGGTGAGGCACCGGCCAACGCCGAAGCATGCGAACACACCACCGAGCCCGACTTCTGCGATATCTACCACGCCACCGACGAGGATTTCGCCGCCAAGATCCACTATTGGACCACGCCGCAGAAGAACTGCGTCGACGGTAGCGGCGACAACTGCACGGCCTACAACGAGTGGGTCGACAAATGGCAGCAGATCAAGGGGTGATGTCTGCTGGGGCCGCGCCGTCGGTGTCTGTGCGACGGCGCATCAGCCTCGGCTTGCTACTCGCGCCCCCCATGGCTTGGCTGGTGATCGCATACCTTGGATCCCTTGCTGTGCTTCTGGTTTCGGCCTTCTGGAGTACGGATTCCTTCACCGGCGCGGTCGTGCACACGTTCACCTTCGACAACATCATGCGGGTGGCGACCGACGATCTCTTCCGCACAGCGACCGTTCGCACGGCGTCGGTGGCGCTGGCCGTCACGGTGATCTGTGCGGTGCTCGCTGTGCCGCTGGCGTTCTACATGGCCAAGGTCGCGTCCCTGCGGGTGCGGCTGGCGCTCGTGGTGGCGGTGACGACCCCGCTATGGGCCAGTTATCTGGTCAAGGCATACGCGTGGCGCATGCTGCTGTCCCCCGAGGGGCCGCTGGCCTGGGCGACCGACTACACCCCCGGATACGGCCTGACCGCCACCATCGTGACGCTCACGTACCTGTGGCTGCCCTACATGGTGCTTCCGGTGTTCGCGGCATTCTCCCGCGTCCCGGACTCGCTACTCGACGCAAGCGCAGACCTCGGCGCCTCGGATTGGTCCACTCTTCGAATGGTGGTGGCGCCGTTGGTGTTTCCCGGCATCGCGGCAGGGTCGATCTTCACCTTTTCGCTATCGCTCGGTGACTACATCGCCGTCACGATCGTCGGCGGTAAGACCCAGTTGCTCGGCAACATCATCTACGGCCAACTCATCACCGCCAACAACCAGCCGCTGGCCGCCGCATTGTCGATCATCCCGCTACTGGCGATCGTGGCCTATCTGCTCGCGATGCGACGCACGGGCGCGCTGGAGAACATCTGATGCTGTCGAAGACCGGCCGTCGCGTTGTCCGAGGGTGGACGCTGGTCGTCCTGTTGTTCCTCTACGCACCACTGCTTCTGGTGGTCATCAACGCCTTCAACAGCTCGCGCACATTCGCCTTTCCCCCGACGGGCTGGACCCTGCACTGGTGGTCGAATGCCTGGAACAGCCACGGTATGTGGCAGTCGCTCGCGAACTCGGCCATCGTCGGCCTCGGCGCAACAGCCGTCGCCCTGGTGCTGGGAACGATGGCAGCCATCGCGGTTCAGCGTTACGACTTCTTCGGTAGGCATGTGGTGAGTCTGCTTGTGGTACTGCCGATTACGCTGCCGGGAATCGTCACCGGCATCGCCTTGAACGCGACGTTCACGTCGGCGCTCGGCATGTCACTCGGGCTGGCCACCGTCATCATCGGGCACGCGACGTTCTGCATCGTCATCGTCTTCAACAACACCCAGGCGCGGCTGCGCCGGATGGGACGCAACCTGGAAGACGCCTCGGCCGATCTCGGTGCGTCCCCGTGGCAGACCTTCCGCTATGTGACATTCCCGATGATGCGCGGCTCGGTAGTGGCGGGTGCGGTGCTGGCGTTCGCGCTGTCGTTCGACGAGATCGTCGTGACGACGTTCACGGCGGGCCCGACAGTGCAGACACTGCCGATCTGGATCTTCGGAAACCTGTTCCGCCCCAACCAGGCACCCGTGATCAACGTGGTCGCTGCGGCGCTGACGATCGTCGCGATCATCCCGGTGTGGCTGGCGCAGCGTTTCGGAGGCGATCCGGCCGTCAGCCGGGTCTAGTGCCGGCGCTACAGACGCAGGAGTTCGCTCAGTAGAGCCCCGCCGGAGTATCCCGCCGCCGCGCCTGCCGACAGTTGTCGTTCCATCGATTCCTCGAGACGATTCGACAGAACGTGGCCCCACAATTCGCGAAAGTCCTGTGTGACCTGGCCCAGTTCCTGGACATCGTCAGCTTCGGGTGCGCGATTGTTGCCGAGCCTGGCCTCCATGACCTCCTCGAGCGAGCGAACGAATCCGATAGTGAGGCGGTCTGCTGCCTCCCCACTCGATTCATAGAAACGAATCAGCGCACGGAGGTATCGCAGCTGATCCGACGCTCGCCCGAGGATCTCGGCAACCGTCGGATCGGTGACCACCACGCGGCCCTGACGCCGTTCGGCCAAGCGGTAGTCGATGAGCGTGTCTGCGACGTCACCGTGGGGATCGATGTCGAGGGTGCGTGCGGCGGTTGTCGGCTTGTCATCTGCCGCACGCTCGCTGTCGGCTGCGGGCTCATCTTCGGAGTCGTCGCCGGCCGCCGGCCCCAACAGGGCACGCTGGATGCCCAGGATGTCGGCGAGGTCGGCGCCTTGACGCATGCTCGCGAAGAACTCGGCGATGTGTGCGGAGTTGAAGCCGCGGCGTAGCAACTGGTTGATGGTGCGCAATTGCGACAGGTGGTAGTCGTCGTAGAACGCCGAACGGCCGACCCGACGCGGCGCATCGAGCAACCCACGTTCGCGGTAGGCGCGGATGTTGCGGGTGCTCACGCCGGATAGCCGGGCGAGCTCTTCGAGACGATATTCAGCCAACGAATCGCACCCCGGCGGGTTTCGGGGCGCAGAGTAGCTGCGGACCGCTACGGCTCATGGCTCCTACTGTAGCGCGGACATGCAGATTTAGCGAATGGTTACCTAACATGACCTTGTTCATATAGCTAATCTTGTAAGAGCCTCCAACTGCTTATTTAGTCTCATTAGTAACTTCTAGGCACTATTGAATATATGTCGATAGCCAACTTTGGTGCCATATCCCGTCAATCGGGTGAGTGACCTCACGGCTAAACGATTGGATTCCCCGGCCATCGCTGCGGGAGGATGAATCCGGCAGACATTAAGACAAACCGGCAGTAGTGAGGTTTCGGCGTGCGTCCCTGGATCGTGTGGACCACCGGACTCTTCGCCTATATCGTCGCCGTCCTCGACCGCACCACCCTCGGGGTTTCCGGTCTCGACGCGGCCGACCGCTTCGCGGTGGGACCCACCGTCCTGTCGGCGTTCGTGGTGCTGCAGGTCGTCGTCTATGCGGGCGCGCAAGTTCCGGCCGGCCTGTTGCTGGACCGATTCGGGTCGAGAACTCTTATCGTTGCGGGTGCCGCACTGATGGCCTCGGGCCAGCTGGCGCTGGCATTCACCGAATCCCTGCCGCTCGCCATCGGTGCGCGCGCGGTGGTCGGCCTCGGCGACGCATTCACGTTCATCTCGGTGCTGCGCCTGGTCCCGCACTGGTTCAGCCCCCAACGGGTGCCGTTGGTCACGCAGCTGACCGGGATCTGCGGCCAGCTCGGCCAGGTGCTGTCCGCCATCCCTTTCTTCGCCCTGCTCGCCGGGATGGGCTGGACCACCGCCTACGTCTCGGTGGCTGCGCTCGGAGTGCTGTCGATCGTGCTCACCCTGCTCCTGGTCCAGGACACCCCCGAGGGCCGCATCGTGGAAACCGAAGCCACGTCGCTGCGCGAAATACTGGTCAGCGTCAAGACGGTGTGGCTGCGACCCGGGACTCGACTGGGCTTCTTCACACATATGGGGACTCAGTTCTCGGTCACGGTGTTCGCACTGATGTGGGGCGTCCCCTACCTCACTGTCGCCCAGGGTCTTTCGGCAACCATCGCGGGCACCCTATTGACCCTCTCGGTCGTAGCCGCGATCTCCGCGGGCATCCTGATCGGCATCTTCACCGGACGTCACCCGAACCGTAGATCGCGGCTGGTGCTGTGCATCATCGCCAGCAATGCCGTCATCTGGTCCGTGGTGCTGGCGCTGCCCGGCAGGGCGCCCCTGTGGCTGCTGGTGGTACTTGTGGTGGTGATCTCGGTCGGCGGTCCCGGATCGATGGTGGGGTTCGACTTCGCCCGAACCTTCAATCCCCGGGCGACGCTCGGCACCGCGTCCGGCATGGTCAACATGGGCGGCTTTATCGCGTCACTGTTGGTCATGCAGTTCATGGGCGTCATTCTCGACGCTGTCGGCCATATCTCGTTCGAGTCGTTCCGGCTGGCCTGGACGGTTCAGTACGCGGTCTGGGTGCTTGCGGTGATCGGCATTCTCATCACCCGTCGCAAGGCGCGCGCCGTGATGCGCGCGGAAAGCGAACGCATGCTCATCGAGGGTTTCGAACCGCACCCCACCCCTCGTTAACCGCGACCTTCCAGCGCCTCGGCGATGTCCGCCGCAGCATGCCGGTGGCCTGCGACTTCGTAACCGACCACCGTCACCAACGGCGCCAACGTGACGACGAGCAGGCAGTTCGCCATCGAGAAGTCGGCGGAGGCCAACCACACGGCGACGCCGAGCACTGTCGCGGTGAGGGTCAGAAGCACTAGATGGAACACCGCGATCTTCCGCACGATCACGAAGTAGAGCGCGTAGATGGAGATGACGTACAACCCGACCGGCAGCGCAACGGCCAGCACGGTCTCCACTGAGCTCAATTTGGAGTGATGCTCGATGTAATAGGCGGCGACGTGCAAACCGGCGCCCGTCGCCACGATCGCGCCGTACATCACGATCGGCAGGTAGCCGAACCAGAACGACCGCTCACGGTGAGCGCGCAACAGCTCCGCTTGTGGCACCACGAAGTACGACCACCACATGCCGAAGGTGAGCCCGATACCAGCCACCACGACGAACGCTGCGTCGTACGACCAGCCTTGTGCAGTGACCACCGCCGACAGCGACGCGACGGTCCCGACCACACCCTCGCCGAGCGCGATGATTGCCAGCAGGCCATAGCGTTCGGCGATGTGATGTGCGTGCCACGGCGTGCCGCCCCTCCGCGTCTCGGCAAGCAGCGGGCCCAGGGTCTCCACCCCGATCAACAGTGCGACCACGATGAAGGTCACGGGAATCGACGTGTGCAGCAGCAGGGCGGCCAACCAGCCAACCTGCGCAATGGTCACCCACAGTGCGTACGTCAGGCACGCCGGCCGATGTTCGGGATCCTGGCTCGCCGCGCGTAACCACTGGCCGACCAAGGCAATTCGCATCACGATGTAACCGGCCACCATGACGCGGTTGTCAACGTGCTGGCCGTGTTCGATCGACGCGAACATCGGCGGGAAGCCGAGCGCCATGATGATGACGCCCACCATCTGCAGCATCGTCATCAATCGGTACACCCAGTCATCGGTGTCGTAGGCGGACGCGAACCAGCTGAAGTTGATCCACGCCCAGCACACCGAGAACGTGGCGAGCACAAAGCCCAGCAGCCCGGCGCCGACGTGATTCTCTGCGAGCAGGTGGGCGAACTCGTTGGCTGCGATGCCGAAGGCGATGACGAATGTCAGGTCGAACAGCAGCTCGAGCGGCGTCGCGACACGATGCTGTTCGTCGGGATCGCGACCCGCCATCCGGCGGACCCGGTGCTGGATCGTGATCGGTTGCTGATGCTCGTCGCTCATGTCCTACATTCCACCGCATCCCTCGGTACGACACCCGTGCGATATGGAGTAGCGCACTACTCACGCCCTATCGGGTACTGCGATCCACGATCGAAACGTGGACCAGTTCTCAGTGAGCCTGCTCGGCGACTTCGCGGTTTACCACGGTGACCGTCGAGTTGCCCTACCCCCCGCCTCACAACGGCTCGTCGCGCTCGTCGCGATGAAGCGCAAACCGGTGCACCGACTGTGGGTGTGCGCCAAGCTCTGGCCCAACGCTCATATCCCCCGGGCTGTCGCGAGCCTGCGATCGGCGCTGTGGCGGCTGCGGCCTGCCGGCGCCGACCCCGTGCTGACCGTCGATCCCCAATACCTTCAGCTGTCCCCCGAGGTCTACGTCGACTGGCACCACTCGAGCGATCTCATCGAGCAGCTGCTCGACGGAGATGACGACGCCCAGCTGATGTCCGACCTGCTTCCGCTGCTCCGGGCCGGCGACCTTCTCGACAGGTGGCTCGAGCGCTGGGTCACCAGTGAACGCGATGAGTACCACCTCATGCGCAAGAGAGCGCTGAAGATGATCACCGACCGTTGCACCGCAGAATCGAGCACGTCATGAACCCCCTGGTGGTGGCCGCGATCTCGATCTGCGTCCCACTCGCCGCGATCGGCCTGTACAGCCTGCAGCTGCGGCTCGAGCAGTGGGATCACGACCGGCACGCAGAAGACTGACAGCCCGCGGCGGGGTGACGCGTCTACCGTGGAGCGCGTGGACGAACTCTCCGATGACGTCACCGCTTTTCTATCCGAAGGAACCCGCACGGGGATGTTGGGTTACCTGGCGTCCGACGGCCGACCGCTGGTGGCGCCGGTCTGGTTCGTCGTCGACAACGGCCAGCTGGCTTTCAACACCGGCAAGGACACCGCCAAAGGCCGCGCGATCGTTCGCGATCCGCGGGTGGTGATGACTGTCGACGACCCGCATCCGCCCTACTCCTTTGTCCAGATCCAAGGCGTCGCGTCGGTGAGCGAAGATCCCGCCGACCTGCTCGACATCGCGACTCGCACCGGCGGCCGCTACATGGGTGCGGACCGGGCAGAGGAATACGGCCGTCGCAACGGCGTGCCGGGCGAGTTCGTTGTCCGCATCAGGCCGTCGAAGGTGCGCCACGCCTTCGACCTCGCGAACTGACCGCAATGACAAGATGTGAGCATGAGCGCGACGCCGGGGCCCAACGCCGTCGCCGTCGTGTTGGCAGCCGGGCTGGGCACGCGCGTCGGCGCCGACGGTAACAAGGCCTATCTGCGGATCGCCGGCCGCTCGATGGTGGCCTGGTCCATCGACACGCTGACCCGCGTGCCAGGGATCGCGCGCACCGTGCTGGTGTTCCGGCGCGGCGAACTCGAGTTGGCCAGGGATACCCTGCGGCAGGAAGTACCAACGGCGACAGTGGAGTTCGTCGAGGGCGGCGACAGCAGGCACGCGTCGGAGTCCAACGTGTTGCGCCATCTGGCCGACGACATCGACGCCGGGTCCGTCGACGTCGTCGTCATCCACGACGCTGCCCGACCGGTCGCCGGACCCGACATGTTCGTCACGGCGCTGTCGATCGCCCGCGAGTTCGGCGGGGCCATCCCCGCGATACCCATTGCCGATGTGATTCGCACCGGAGACGGTGAGCACGTCGAATCGTTGACCGGCTCAGCGACATTGGTGCGTGTGCAGACACCTCAGGCCTTCCGCGCTCCGGCACTGCTGCAGGCGTACCGCGCGGCCGAGCGCGAAGGGTTCGAGGGCACCGACACGTCGTCGTGCGTCGAGACGTTCACCGATATGGAGGTGCGCACCTTTCGCGGTGAGCAGCGCAACCTCAAGGTGACCTACGCTCCCGACATCGCCGTCGCGGAGCGCCTTCTCACGCGCCGCTAGGCTCCGCTCGCCTGCTCGCAATGATCGACTCGATGAATTCGGCGTCGCCCGGCAGTTCCGCACGCAGCGCATCGGGATCGCCGTCGACGAAGGTGACGGGCACACCGGCATCGAGGGCCAACGCGACCTCGTCGAAGTCCTCGGAAGTGCCCCGCTCGAGCAACTCGGTCAGCGCCTCGACGGTGAAACCG
>Ga0075363_100000256_pt1 | contig 15198 bp, 17 predicted proteins | sample EndMetdeltDD1763_FD_71470 | JGI IMG/M metagenome (GOLD analysis project Ga0075363, IMG submission 71470) | Populus endosphere microbial communities from Tennessee, USA - Endosphere MetaG P. deltoides DD176-3 | ecosystem: Host-associated > Plants > Roots > Endosphere | place: USA: Tennessee...
TGCGGTGAAACGGGTTTCACCACCGGCGCGGCGGCCGTGGCCATCACCTCGGTCGCCGGTTCGGAGGGTGTGTTGATCCTTGTCGTCACCCCCGCGTCGAATCCGGAGGGTGCGGTGAATCGGCGCTCGGGCTCTTCAGGCTCTTCCGCCCTTTGAGAGAGCGCCTCGGTCGAGATCACCTCGGTTGCCGCCTCGTGTTCGGGGTTGGCAGACCCCATCACCTCGGTGGCCGGCGCGGACTCGTCCGTCGCGTCGCCGTCTGCGGCTTCGGTCGCCTCGTCGGCGACCTCGTCCGGCTGGTCAGGCCCCTGTGGATTCGACATCGCTGCTGCAGTCCTCCGTTACACCGCTTCGGCCGCAAAGCTTAGCCATCCGGCGGGGCGACCGCCGCGAGCCGCACGGCACAATGGGCCACATGACACGGATGGGTGACCTTCTAGGGCCGGATCCGGTCCTGCTTCCCGGCGACCCCGCGGCAGAGGCCGAGCTGGCCGCCGCTGAAAACCCGGCCATCGTGGCCGCCGCGCATCCCTCGGCGTCGGTCGCATGGGCCTCACTCGCCGAAGAGGCGCTCGCCGACGACAAGGCCGTAACGGCGTATGCCTACGCGCGAACGGGCTACCACCGCGGGCTCGACCAGCTGCGCCGCAATGGGTGGAAGGGTTTCGGGCCGGTCCCGTACGGTCACGCACCCAACCGGGGTTTCCTGCGCTGCGTGGCCGCGTTGGCGCGGGCCGCGGACCAGATCGGCGAACGCGACGAGTATCAGCGCTGCGTGGATCTGCTCGACGACTGCGACCCAGAGGCCAGGCCTGCGCTCGGGCTGGCCTGACCATCCGTCACGTCTCCGCTTCGCACTTGCAGTCGGCGGCGCCCTCGGGTGGTTCCACCTGGACAGTGGCGTGGTCGAGCCCACGGGCGGTCAGCACCGCGCGCGCATCGTCAAGGACGCGGGCCGCGTCGCGCGTACTGGTCAGGTGCGCGGTCACCATGTCCTTGCCGGGGACCAGCGTCCACACGTGGAGGTCGTGGACCTCGGTGACGCCGTCCACGTCGCACAGCGCCTTGCGCAGTTCGTCGACGTCGATGTGGGCGGGCGACGTCTCGGACAGGATCCGCAGGGCCGCGCGGGCCAGCGCGAAGGCTCGGGGCAACACCCACAGCGCGACGAAGACGGCGACGACCACGTCGGCATAGGGCCATCGCGTCGTGACGGTCACGATGCCCGCGATCAGCACGCCGATGCTGCCGACGGTGTCGGCTACGACCTCCATGTAGGCGCCTTTGACGGCGAGGCTGCTCTCGGAGTGCGACCGCAGGAGCAGCACGACGATGGCGTTGGCGATGAGGCCGGCCAGCGCCACGACGATCATCGGGACGCCGGGGATCTCGGGCGCGTCACCGAGTCGCTCGAAGGCCTCGTACAGGATGAACGCCGCCACACCGAGGAGCAGGACCGCGTTGGCGACGGCGGTGAACACCTCGGCCCGGTGCCAGCCGTAGGTGCGCGCCGGTGATGCGCTGCCGTGTTTGGCGAGCAGGACCGCGGTCAGTCCCATGAACATCGCGACGAGGTCGGTCAGCATGTGGCCGGCGTCGGCGAGCAGCGCGATCGAGTTGATCCACAGCGCGGTGACCAGCTCGATCACGAAGAACGCAGTCAGGATCGCTGCGGCGATCACCATGCGACTGACGCGCGCATCCTTCGTTCCGTGATCGTGCCCAGCACCCATACCGGCAATCTATGCGTAAACACGCATATGTTGCAAGAGGCCCGCTCAGAACCAGGCGGACCAGAATCGCGTCAGGTTGTAACCGCCACCAATCAAAGCCGGGTTCACTCCGGACAGGTCGAAGAACCACTCCACGACCGCGAAGAAGTACTGGTTGAGCGGCGTCGCGATCAGCAACAGCAGGAAAATGAAAAACGCCCACTGCTTGGCCGGCTCCAGCGCGCGCTGCGTTTCGGGGCTCAGATGCGGCTCCAGGGCCCCGTAGCCGTCCAGTCCCGGGATCGGCAGCAGGTTGAGCACCGCGCCGGTGATCTGCAGGAAGCCCAGGAACGCGACGCCCGCCCAGAACACCAGGTGCGCCGGGTCGTAGAACAACCGCGTGGCCACCAGCAGAACGATCGCGAGGACCACGTTCATGAACGGCCCGGCGAGGCTGACGATCGAGCGCTGCCGGTCGGTCATGAACGCCGTACGCACCCACACCGCGCCGCCGGGCAGACCGATGCCACCGAACAGTGTGATCAGCACGGGTAAGCCGAGCGACAGCAGGGGATTGGAGTACTTCAACGGGTTGAGCGTCAGATAGCCGCGCACGGCGATGTCGTGGTCGCCGAAGCGCCACGCGGTGAACGCGTGCCCGAACTCGTGCAGGCACAACGACACGATCCAGCCGGCGATCACGAAGACGAACACGCCGGCGTAGGCCAGCGGCTCGCGAAGCTCAGCGGCCGATATCCAGGCCAGCCAGGCGCCGACGGCAGTCAGCGCGACGATCGCCAGGAAAACCGGGCTCGGGCGCACCGAGGCCCGGGGGTGCAGCGGACGGACGTTCACCTCACGAAACTACCGCGCAGCTCGGCAACCCCGGCGACGGCGACTTCCGGGTCGTCGGCGCAGGCGATCACGTTGAACACCGAACAGCCCGCCTCGATGTACGGGTGCAGGAACTCGGCGACATCCTCGGGTCTGCCGTGTGGCGAATAGCGCTCGAACGGTTCGAAGGGCATTTGGTAGAAGCGCGACATCGCTTCGGCGAGCGGTGCTCGCGCGGCTTCGCGGGTCTCGCCGAATCCGCACCACACGTTGATCGCGTGCTCGAAACCGTCCGGATTCCTGCCCGCCTGCACGGCGTGCCGGGCGACCTGGTCGACGACTGCGGCGAACCGGTTGGGCGACACCCAGATTCCCAGCCAGCCGTCGCCGTAGCGGCCCGCCCGCCGCACCGCGGCACCGGAGCGGCCTCCCACGATGATCGGCACTGTGGGTGACGGTGCCGGCAGGATCTGCGCGTCCCTCAGCGAGAAGAACTCGCCCGCGTAGCTGACCGGCTTGCCGTCCAACAGCGCGCGCAACACCCCCAGCGATTCGTCCATGCGACGACCGCGAGTGTGCGGGTCCACACCACAGATCTCGAGCTCGTGGGGGTCCTCGCCACCCAGTCCCACACCGAATGTGAGCCTGCCGGGAGCGAACTGCGCAATGCTGGCCAGCTGACGCGCCACCAGCACCGGATGGCGTAGCGGAAGTAGGTAGGTACAGCGCCAGGTAGCAGGGCAGCTCCGGGTAATGGGTGAGCAGTGACGCGGCGTCGATCAAGCCATCGGCTCCCGCGCCGACGAAGAAGCTGACGTGATCGTTGACGCACACGTGATCCACACCCGATCCGGCGATGCGGGCCAGCATGGCGTTGCGCTGTTCTGCCGCTGCCGCGAACTGTCCAACCGGGGCGAACATGCCCACCCGAATGTCACTCATGGCTCAAAGACTGAGCGTGTGGCGTTCGGCGGAGCTTCTTAGAAGATGAAATCCCCTGTTCAGCCCACTTGCAGCCAGCCCTCGGTGTGTCGATAGAACGTCGACCGGCGGACGGGCCGTTGGCCGGCCACCCCGTCGCGGACCACGAGCGCGGCCTCGGTGCCCAGCTGCGCGGCGCGGCCCGCAACCCAGCGCTTCGGGCGCATGCGCGACGACAGCTTGGCGGCCCGCAGTCCGGGCATCGTCGAGGTCGGCTCGATCCGGACGCCGGTCGCGTCGCCGTGGAACAGCACGATGTCGTCGACGGTGGCCTCGCCTCGGATCATCGTGGCGCTCTCGTCCGGCGGCACCCAGTGCGCAGCTCCGACGATCACCTTGCCGGTTTCGTCCCTGATCAGCGGGATTCGCGTAGCAGTGCCGGTGCGGGCACGCCTGGCGTGCCACGGCCACCGCACATGCGCGACCTCCACATCCAGGCGATCGGCGCGCAGCAACCTGCTCAGCACGGCGGCCAGGTCGGCCTGCGAACCCACCACGATGACTCGACGGCTTTCGGTGACGGCGTCCTCGCTGATCATGGCCAGCCCCCGCAGCGATCGGGGCATCCTCCTACCGCCGAACAGCAACACCGCAACGTCAGCGGCTGTCAAAGCGGCTCCTCGGGGTCTGCTGGGATAGGGTGGGTCACCGGCTGACCCAGACTTTGGGCAGATCAAGCGGGAGAGTACGCGATGCCGGCAATCGTGCTGATCGGCGCTCAGTGGGGCGACGAGGGCAAAGGAAAGGCCACCGATCTACTCGGGGGCCGTGTGCAGTGGGTGGTGCGCTACCAGGGCGGCAACAATGCCGGCCATACGGTGGTGCTGCCATCGGGTGAGAACTTCGCCCTTCATCTGATCCCGTCGGGCATCCTCACCCCCGGCGTCACCAATGTCATCGGTAACGGTGTCGTCGTCGATCCGGGAGTCTTGCTCACCGAGCTCAAGGGTCTCGAGGACCGCGGCGTCGACACCGATCGGTTGCTGATCTCAGCCGACGCGCATCTGCTGATGCCGTACCACGTGGCGATGGACAAGGTCGTCGAGCGATACGCGGGCAGCAAGAAGATCGGCACCACCGGCCGCGGTATCGGTCCGTGCTACCAGGACAAGATCGCTCGTGTCGGAATCCGGGTGGCCGACGTGCTCGATGAGGAGCTGCTGGCCCAAAAGGTCGAGGCTGCACTGGAATTGAAGAACCAGGTGCTCGTCAAGATCTACAACCGCAAGGCGCTCGATCCCGCGGAGGTGGTCGAGGGTCTGCTGGCCCAGGCCGAGGGTTTCAAGCACCGCATCGCCGACGCCCGCTACCTGCTGAACGTCGCGCTCGAGGAGGGCGAGACGGTGCTCCTCGAAGGCTCGCAGGGCACGCTGCTCGATGTCGACCACGGCACGTATCCCTTTGTCACGTCGTCGAATCCGACGGCCGGGGGTGCTGCAGTGGGTTCAGGTATCGGTCCGACGCGCATCACGACGGTGCTGGGAATCCTGAAGGCCTATACCACCCGCGTCGGTTCGGGACCGTTTCCCACCGAGCTGTTCGACGAGTTCGGCGAGTACCTGTCCAAGACGGGCGGTGAGGTCGGCGTGACGACGGGGCGGCGGCGCCGCTGCGGATGGTTCGACGCGGTCATCGCCCGCTACGCCACCCGCGTCAACGGCATCACCGACTACTTCCTCACCAAACTCGATGTGCTGTCGAGCCTGGAGACCGTGCCGGTCTGCGTCGGCTACACCGTCGACGGGAAGCGTGTCGATGACATGCCGATGACTCAGTCCGACCTGCACCGCGCCGAACCCATCTACGAGGAATTGCCCGGCTGGTGGGAGGACATCTCGGACGCGCGCGAGTTCGACGACTTGCCCGCCAAGGCCCGCGATTACGTGTTGCGCCTGGAAGAGCTTGCCGGCGCACATGTTTCGTGTATCGGCGTGGGCCCCGGGCGTGAGCAGACGATCGTGCGCCGCGACATTCTGGCCGCTAAGTGACAGACGATCCGAGGCTCGTCGACCCCGACTACGACAAACACGGCGGCTTCCCGAACTTCCAAGCGGCCGAACCCGGTCCGGGATTCGGTCGTTTCCTGACCGCGATGCGGCGTGCGCAGGACCTGGCCGTGTCGGCTGACCCGGACAGTGGCACCTGGGAACAGGCCGCCGACCGCGCCGAGGAACTCGTCAAGCTGCTGGATCCGTTCGAAGCCGCTGAGGGTGTCGGCCCGGCGAATCGTGTGCCGTCACTACCCGGCTCGGGCAGTCTGCTGATGCCGCCGTACCGGGTGACGAAGTTCGAAGCCGACGGCGTCGAGTTGACCGTGCAGTTCAGCCGCTATCACGTCGGCGGCAACTATGCCGTCCACGGCGGCGTACTGCCGCTGATGTTCGATTCGATGTTCGGCATGGTGATCCACGCGTCCGGCAGACCGATCAGCCGGACCGGTTTCCTGCACGTCGACTACCGCGCAGTGACGCCAATCGATGCGCCGCTGACGATGCGTGGATGGGTGCGGGATGTCGAGGGACGCAAGGCGTTCGTCAACGCCGAGTTGCGAGACGCGGACGAGAAGCTCCTGGCGGAGGCGAACGGGCTGATGATCCGATTGCTCCCCGGCCAGCCGTAGAAGTGCCACGATGGCCCGGTGACAACCAAGCCCGGACCACAACCGGCCAACGTCCACTTTCGTAACCTGTCGACGCCGCGTGCGGCTGCGGCGGCGGGAGTGCTGTTCGCGCTCTTGTTCGGTACTGCGCTCGTGCTGATCCGCATCTCACTGCCAGAGGGTGCCGCACCCGGTACGCAGTGGACCCAAAGTGATCACAGCATCCGGATCGCGTCGCTGCTGATGCCTTTCGCCGGCATCCTCTTCCTGTGGTTCATCGGCATCGTGCGCGACGGTTTCGGGGGATATGAAGACAAGTTCTTCTCGTCGGTCTTCATCGGCAGCGGATTGCTTTTCCTCGCCATGATTTTCGTGACGTCAGCAGTTGGCGCGGCATTGACTCACAGCACCGGCGACACGGCCGACTTCGGTCGCATGCTGCTGCTGACGCTCAGCAAGACCTACGCGTTACGCATGGCGGCCGTGTTCATGATGTCGCTGGCCACGATCTGGCTGAAGACGGGCCTGATGCCGAGATGGTTGGTCATCGTCACGTACGTGGTGGCCGTCGGGCTCATCCTCGCCAGTGACATCACCATGTGGCTGACGCTCGCCTTCCCCACCTGGGTTCTGGTGGTCAGCCTGCTGCTATTGAGCCGGGCAGGCGTCATCGATCTCAAGCGCGACGGTCGTTAGTCGGATATCCGCAAAGCCTCGGCGGGACAGAGCTTCACGGCGTCGCGTACGTGGGCCTCTTCACCGTCGGGCACTTCGTCGACGAGGAGGACCACGATGCCGTCGTCGTCCTGATCGAAGACCGCCGGAGCAGACATCACACAGTTGCCCGCGCTGATACACAGATCGCGATCGGCTTCGACTTTCACGGCGTCACCTCCCACGTCACCTCCAACGACTTCAGGCCGTAGATGAAATGGAACGACCTGAACTGCACGTCGTCGAAGTCCTCGGCCAGCGCCAGAGTGGGGAAACGGCGCAACAACGCAGGGAACGCGATCCGCATCTCCATACGTGCCAGCGGGGCGCCGAGGCAGTGGTGCACTCCGTGGCCGAACGCCAGATGACCCGGAGCGCCTCGCCGGATGTCGAATGCCTCGGGGGAGTCGATGAAGTCGGGGTCGCGATTGCCCGATGGCATGGACACGAAGACGAGCTCACCCTTCGGAATCAGCACGCCTGCCACCTCCACCTCGGTGGTGGTGAATCGCGGGATGGCGCTGTGCACGATCGACAGGTACCGCAGCAGTTCCTCGACGGCGGGACCCACCGCGTCGGGGTCGTCACGGACCGCGGCGAGTTGCTCGGGATTCCGCAGCAGGGCCAAGGTGCCGAGGCCCAGCATGTTCGACGTGGTTTCGTGCCCGGCGAGCAGCAGCAGGCCCGCGATGCCGATCAGTTCGGCGTCGGTGCAGTCGGCGCCGTGCTCGCGGACCAGCATCCCGAGGATGTCGTCTCCCGGATGGCTGCGTGCCCGCTCGACCAGCGACTGCATGTAGTCGCGGCCCTGGCGTTGCAGGTCCATGCGGTCGGCGATCGGAATGGACAGATCCAGCTGGCGTGCGCTGCGCCGCTGGAAGTCGTCCCGGTCGTCGTACGGCACTCCGAGCAACTCGCAGATCACCAGGGACGGGATCGGCAGGGCGAAGCTCGCCACCAAATCGACTGGCGGTCCTGCTTTTTCCATCGCATCGAGGTGCTGGTCGACGATCTCAATGATGCGTGGCTCCAGCCGCTTCATCCGGCGGATCGTGAATTCGGGGGTGAGCATGCGGCGTATGCGCTGGTGTTCCGGTGGGTCGATCGCGAGCAGGTTTCCCGCCCGCGCATCCGCCAGCTCCTCGTTGGACACTGGCGGCGCACCAGGCATGAAGAACCCCGGCGGGCGGCTGTTGGAGAACCGCTCGTGATCGGACAGCACGGCCTTGACGTCTTCATACCTGGTGATGAGATACACCGACATACCGAACGAGTTGGTGGCGGTGCGCACGCCGGTGGTTTCGCGGATCTCGCGGAGCTCCGGAGTCGGGTCGAACGCGTTGCGCCGCATGTGCAGCGGCAGCTGCGGGGCTTGGGTTCCAGAGGCGCCGGTCATCTATTGAAGCTACCCGCGAAAAACGAACTCCTCGATCAAGTTGTTGACCAAAGGCGGATCCTCCAGCCCGGCGAGGTGCGCGACACCGTCCAGAACGGCGAGGCGCGAATCCGGGATGGCCTCGGCCATTGCGGACGTCTCCGGCACTCCGAACGTGGCGTCCTCGATGCCGGCGACCACGAGCACCGGTGTCGAGATTTTCGCGAACAGCGAACGCTGATCCGGTCGTGCTGGCACGACGCTGCGCACCGCCCATGCACAGGACGTCACGTCGGCGCCCTGCACGGTGTCGCGTACGAACGCCACAACGCCGGGACGGGTGCGGAACGTCGTCGGCCCGAGAAACGCCTTGAGGACCGACCTCGTCAGAGGTCCCCGGATGCCGCCGAGCAGCTTGGCGACGCGCAGCAGGAACCCGTATTCGACCTTCTGCCTGGTGCCCGCGGCCGAGCCGGTGCAGTTCATCAACACGGCGCGGCCGATGCGGTGGGGGTAGGTCGCGGCGAAGGTGCCGCCGATCATTCCGCCCCATGAGTTGCCGACGAAATGGGTTCGCTCCACCCCGACGCTGTCGAGAATGTCGACGATCACGCTCGCGCAATCATCGAAAGTGAATGGTGCAGTGAGCTTCTGGCTACCGCCGTGACCGGGCGGATCGACGAGGATGACCCGACGCGTCGCACCGAAGTGATCGGCCTGCGCCGACCACATGTCGCCGGTCATCAGCAGGCTCGGCCAGAACATGATGGCCTCGCCGGTACCGCTAGTGCGGATCCGCACCTTCCCGAGCACGGTGTCGACCTGCTGTTCGTCCACCGGATGAACGGTAGTCGCCAGTCCTGAGAGCGGGCCACCAGATTGCTGGGCCAATGAGCGTGAACAGCGCGGGGATGATCACGGTCCGTACGACGAAGGTGTCCAGCAGGATGCCGAGGCCGACGATGATGCCGACCTGGGTGAGAACGATCAGCGGGAGCACGCCGAGCACGCAGAACACCGCGGCCAGCACGATGCCCGCACTGGTGATGACGGCACCGGTCGCCGACACGGCGCGGACGATGCCGTCGCGGGTCCCGTGCTCCGGGGTCTCCTCGCGGGCGCGGGTGACCAGGAAGATCGTGTAATCCACCCCGAGCGCCACCAGGAACAGGAACGCGAACAACGGCGCGGTGTTGTCCAATGCGGGGAAGCCGAAGAGGTGCACGCTGGCCCAGCCGCCCAGCCCCAGCGCCGCGAGCGCGCTGAGCACCGTGACGGCGACCAGGATCAGCGGCGCCAGCGCCGAGCGCAGCAGCACGTAGAGGACCGCAAGGACGACGATCAGAATCGCGGGGATCACGACGATCCGGTCGCGTTCGGCGGCAGCGCCCGCATCGCGCGCCGTCGCGTCGGACCCGCCGACCAACGCGTTCGCGTCGACTGCGTGCACCGAATCACGCAGAGCATCAATGGTTTCGAAGGCTCGTTCCGAGGCGGGCTCGGCGTCGATGACGACCGACCACTGTGACAGGCCGTCGGAGCTCTGGCCGGCCGGGGTGGCGGACAGCACGCCGGGGGTGCCGTCGATCGCCCGCTGGATGTCTGGGGCCCGGTCCGTCGGTGCGATGACGCGCGCGGGATCGGTGAGCCCGCTCGGGAAGTGCTTGGCCAAAGTCTGGTAGCCACTGACGGATTCGGCCTGCACGCGGAACTGTTCGGTCTGCGACAGGCCTACGGGCGTGGTCAGCAGCCCCGTGCACAGGAGCGCGAGGCCGACGATGGATATGATCGCGACCCGACCGGGACGCTTGGCCACCCCTTCGGCGATGCGGTGCCAGATGCCGCTGTCGGTAAGGGGTTTCGCACCCGTCTGCGGTATGAACGGCCAGAACAGCCGCTTTCCGCACAGTGCGAGCAGCGGCGGCAGCACCAGCAGCACGAACACCGCCGCGACCACCAGACCCGCGGCGGCCTGCACACCGAGGCTGCGCACGCTCGGCGACGACGCGAAGAGCAGGGTCAGCAGCGCCAGCACCACGGTCGCGTTGCTCGCGATGATCGCGGGTCCTGCCCGTCGCACCGCTGTGTCGAGTGCGTCACGATGATTGTCGTTGCGGCCCAACTCTTCCCGATAGCGAGAGATGAGCAGCAGCGCGTAGTTGGTTCCTGCACCGAAGACGAGCACGCTGGTGATACCCGATGTCGAACCGTCGGGGTTCATCCCGAGCCCGCTCGCGACCGCGGTACCCACTACGGCGGCGACCCGGTCGGCGAAGCCGATCACAAGCAGCGGTACCAGCCACAGCACCGGGGATCGATAGGTGACGATCAGCAGCAGTGCCACGACCGCCGCGGTGACCGCAAGCAGCGTGATGTTGGCCCCGGAGAACGAGTTTGCGATGTCGGCGCCGAAGGCGGGCCCACCGGTGACCTCGGTCCGCAGATCGTCCGGCAGCCCCTCGGCCGCGGACTGCCGAAGCTCCTTGACTGCGTCGTTGAGGGCGAAGCCGGTTAGGTCGGCGTTCAACGGCACCACTGTCAGTGCGGCCGAACCGTCTTCGGATACCTGGGCCCGCCATTTCTCTTGGATGGCGGTGAGATCGGCGGGGTCAAGCCGCGCACCGTCGTCACGCGTGATGACGATGATCGCGGGGACCTCGTCACCCCCGGGGAACTGAGCGCGGACCGCGTCGGCGCGCGCGGATTCCGCACTGTCGGGGACAGGGACCGGGGAGCGGGAGCTCGAGTCGTCCCCGCCCAGCAGCCCCATCAGCACGCCGGAGACGGCGACCACCAGCACTGCCAGGACCCATGACAAGCGGCGCGACATCGTTCTAATATTTCAGATACTTAACTTTTAATCAAATGAATGTTCGCGGCTTATGCTTCCCCCTGTGACCGACGATCGCGACGCGCTGGAGGCGATGATCGCGGCCGACGTACGGGCCATGAACGCGGAGTCGGATCAGATCGGCAGGCACTTCGCGGGACGACACGATGTCGCGGCCAACGACTTTCGGGCGCTGCTGCACATCATGGTCGCCGAATCCGCCGGAACCCCATTGACCGCGGGTGAACTGCGCAAACGGATGGGCATGTCCGGCGCGGCGATCACCTACCTCGTCGAGCGCATGATCGAGTCCGACCACCTGATCCGCGAATCCGACCCTGCCGATCGGCGCAAGGTCATCCTGCGGGTAGCCGACCACGGAATGGACGTCGCACGCGGCTTTTTCACGCCCTTGGCCGAGCAGACGCGCCTCGCCCTCAAGGGTATTTCCGACGCCGATCTGCGTGCCGCCCACCGCACCTTCACGGCACTCATCGATGCGATGGACGCGTTTCGCGTCCAGCTTGACGCTACGTCCGGTTGAGCGTCGCCTCCTCGAGGTCGAGCCCGTGCAGCATCGAACGCAGCACCTCGTCGTTGATGCGACCCGCGTCGCGCTCCTCGATGAACGTCTTGCGTTCGGCGGCAAGCATTTCCAGTCGCAGGCGGCGAAACGCGGCCGCCGGGCTCTCGCCGATCTCCTCGTCCGCGCGGCCCAGTCGTTCCCACGCCGCGTTGAGGCGCCGCGTATTCCAGTGCCGTAGCACCTCGGCCGCCCGCTCGGGTGTGTCGTTGGAGGCCTGCGACTCGGCCAGCAGCTCATCGAGCCGGTCGGCCGCGGCGCGTGCCGCCCGGTCCTGCGCCTGCACCGCGGCGAGCCGGTCCTGTTGCGGGTCGTCACCCTTCACGTGCAGCAGCCGGATGACCCACGGCAGCGTCAGCCCGTGCAGCAGCAGTGTGCCGACCACGACGACGAACGTGAGGAACACTATGTGCGGCCGTCCCGGGAACGGCTCGCCCGACAGCGTCACCAGCGGCACACCGGCCGCGGCGGCCAGTGACACCACCCCGCGCATGCCCGCCCACGCCAGGACGAATACCTGCGACGCGGGTGGTGTCGGTTCGCGTTCCCTGATGCGCCGGGACAGCAGCGGCGGCACGTAGGCGAACATGAACACCCACACGATCCGGACCCCGATCACCGTGGCGAACACGGCGACCGACGACCAGATCAGCACCGAGGCCCGGATGCCTTCCAGCTCGTCGATGACCTCGGGCAGTTGCAGCCCGATCAACAGGAACGCGAACGACTCCAGGATCAGCACGACGGACTGCCACAGCGCGAAGTCCTGCAGCCGCGTCGCGTAGCCGGCGTGCGCCGAGCGCTGGCCCAGGATCAGGGCGGCCACCACAACCGCGATCACCCCGGACCCGTGGATCAGCTCCGCGACGAAATAGATGACGAATGGAGCGATCAACGCGATCGCGCTCTCCACGACCGGATCGTCGAGGCGGGACCGGATGTAGGAGATCAGGGCACCGAACGCGACGCCGACGGCGACGCCGCCGACCGCGGCCAGCGCGAACGTGCCGATGGCGGAGCCCCACGTCGCAGCGGTCCCTATGGCGGCGGCCAGCGCCACCTTGTAGGCCGTCAACGCCGTCGCGTCGTTCAGCAGGCTTTCACCGCCGAGCAGGACCATGGTCCGACGCGGGAGGCCCAGCCGCCTGCCTATCGCGGTCGCCGAAACCGCGTCGGGCGGCGCCACGATCGCGCCGAGGGCCAGAGCCGCCGCCGCGGTCAGCTCGGGAACCGTCTTGTACGCGACGAACCCGACCGCGAACGTCGTGGCGAGCGGAAGTCCGATGGCCAGGAGACCGATGGGACGCAGGTTTTTCCTCAGCGCGACGTAACTGCTCTCGGTACCCGCCGACCACAGCAGCGGCGGCAGAATCACGTTCAGGATCAGCTCGGGTTCGAGCACGACGTCGTGCAGCCCGGGCAGGTTGCTGGCCAGCAGACCGGCGATGACGAGGGCCAGCGGAGCGGAGACGTCGAAGCGGCGCGCGACAGCGGCCAGCAGGATCGACAGCATCAGAACCGCCAGCAGTGATGCACCCACGTCTTCCAGCCTCCTGTGTCGCCATCCGTATCGTTGATCAGCATGCTGAGGAGATCACGCGCGCGTGTGGCGAAGTCCTCGGAGGTCCCCGATACGAAGTCCTCTGAGGCCCCCGATACGTGCGAACACCTCGATGCGGCGAATGATGCCGCCGAACCGGAACCGCGCACACCGGGGCACTGCGAGGACTGCAAAGAGGACGGCAAGGACGCCTGGGCGCACCTGCGGATGTGTTTGACCTGTGGGCACGTCGGATGCTGCGATTCCAGCCCGCACCAGCACGCCGACGAGCACTTCAAGCTGACCGGTCATCCGGTGATGCGATCCGTCGAGCCCGGCGAGAACTGGCGCTGGTGCTACATCGACGCCCGGGTGGGATGAGCGCATGGCAGGCTGGACGCGCGATGAGTGAAACGACCGACAGTGACGAGCTGAAAGCACAGATCGACTCCGACGAGCCCGAGACGGGGCCCGAACCCACACCAAGACCCCCCACGGTGATGCTGCTCGGGGCGGGTGAATTGAGCCGGGAGCTGACGCTGGCGTTCCAGCGGCTCGGAGCCACCGTCATCGCCGTGGACCGCTACGCCGACGCACCCGCACACGGCGTGGCCGACCGGTCGGCCGTCGTCAAGCTGAACGACGCCGAGGCGCTGACCGCGGCGATCGAGAAGGAGCAGCCGAGGTACGTGGTGGCCGAGGCGAACTTGATCGCCGCGGACGCGCTGATCGCCGTCGCCGAACGGGGCGACGTCGAGGTGTTCCCGACCCCGCGCAGCACCCGGCTGTCCCTCGACCGCGAGGGGCTGCGGCGACTCGCCGCCGACGAACTCGGCCTGCCGACCGCGCCGTTCTGGTTCGCTGGCTCGCCCGACGAGTTGAGCGCGGTCGCCCAGCACGCGGGCTTTCCGCTGGTCGTCAAACCGATCGCTGCGGTGCCCGGTGAGGGCGAGTCGGTGCTGGTGCGTCCCGAAGATGTCGAGCCGGCCTGGCACCGCGCCATCGCGGCGGGCCGGATCCCGCACAGCCGGGTGATGGCCGAGGCGGTCGTCGAGGTCGATTTCGAGGTCACGCTGCTGACCGTCCGCACCATCGGAACGACCGGGCCCGTCGTGCACTTCTGCGAGCCGATCGGTCACCGTCAGCTGGGCGGCGACGCGCTGGAGTCGTGGCAGCCCCAGCAGCTGTCACCCGCCGCGCTGGACGCCGCGAAGTCGATCGGCGCGAGGATCGTCAACTCGCTGGGTGGACGCGGTGTGTTCGGCGTCGAGGTCCTGGTGCGCGGTGACGAGGTCTACTTCGACAACGTACGGCCCCGGCCATACGACAGCGGCCTGGTAACGCTTCGCTCACAACGACTTTCGCAGTTCGAGCTGCATGCGCGCGCGATCCTCGGGTTGTCGGTGGACACCATCATGGTCTCGCCGGCGGCCGCTGAGGTCAGCTACGCCGGGGCCGACGCGACCGACAGCGGTGGGGCAGAGCTGAACGCCGTGCTCACCGAGGCGCTCGCCGTCGCGGAAAGTGACGTCCGCCTGTTCGGCAGGCCTGACGAGACCGAGGGGCGGCGCCGCCTCGGGGTGGCGCTCGCCACGGCCCCGGACCCGATCATCGCCAGGGACCGGGCCCGCCGGGTTTCCGCGGCGCTACGCAGACTCTGGTAGTCATGGCCAAATCCGAGCGCGAGCCCGACCCCACACCTGCAGAACGGCCGTCCGCGGCTCCGTTCCTGGGTGCGCTGGCAATCATTTCGATTGTCGTGATCGCAATTGCGTTGGTGAATTACTTCTCCGGTGACGAGCTGTCACCGCAACAGCAGATCGTGCGCGCGGCGGTGGCGCAGAACGATGCGCTGCAGAAGGAGAACTACGCCGACTTCCGCAGCAATACCTGCCGATCGGAGCAGGGCACCGAGGCTGAAGTGCTTGCCCGAGCAACGTGACTCGAAGGAAAACCAGGGTAAGCGACTCATCGACGACGTCACCGACGTGGTGGTCAGCGGCGACAGCGCAACGGCCAAGGTGACCTAC
>Ga0075363_100000257_pt1 | contig 15188 bp, 15 predicted proteins | sample EndMetdeltDD1763_FD_71470 | JGI IMG/M metagenome (GOLD analysis project Ga0075363, IMG submission 71470) | Populus endosphere microbial communities from Tennessee, USA - Endosphere MetaG P. deltoides DD176-3 | ecosystem: Host-associated > Plants > Roots > Endosphere | place: USA: Tennessee...
GTCGCCGCGGGCCGCGTCGCAACCGCCGGCCGAGGTGACCGCGAGCCGGTCGCCGACAACAACACCGACGCCGGGCGAGCGAAGAACCGCCGCGTCGAGATCTTCCTGCGCGAGCCGGCACCGGCGTGATCCGGGATAATCACTGCAGCCTCATTGGAGCCCTGCAGTGACGATTCCCATGGACCGCCCCGTCCGTTCGCAATACGAAGACTTCATGCGCCACGTGCAGGCGCATGGCGTGTTCAAGGCCGACCGCACCGGCACCGGCACGACCAGCGTGTTCGCGCACCAGATGCGCTTCGACCTGCGCGAGGGCTTTCCGCTCGTCACGACGAAGAAGGTCCACCTGAAGTCCATCATCCTCGAGCTGCTGTGGTTCCTGCGCGGCGACGGCAACGCGCGCTGGCTGCAGGAGCGCGGTGTGACGATCTGGGACGAATGGGCCAAGCCCGACGGAGATCTCGGCCCGGTCTACGGCGTGCAGTGGCGCTCGTGGCCGACACCCGATGGCGGCCACATCGACCAGATCGCCGAGGTCGTCAAGCAACTGAAGACCAACCCCGACTCGCGCCGCATCATCGTCAGCGCATGGAACGTGGCCGAGCTGTCGAAGATGGCGCTGATGCCGTGCCACGCGTTCTTCCAGTTCTACGTCGCGCCACCGCAGCCCGGCGAGCAGCGCGGCCGGCTCAGCTGCCAGCTCTACCAGCGCAGTGCCGACATCTTCCTCGGCGTGCCCTTCAACATCGCAAGCTACGCGCTGCTGACCCACATGCTCGCGCAGCAATGCGACCTCGACGTCGGCGACTTCGTCTGGACCGGCGGCGATTGCCACATCTACGCGAACCATGCCGAGCAGGTTGCGCTGCAGCTCTCGCGCACGCCGTACCGCTATCCGACACTCTCGATCAAGCGCAAGCCCGCGTCGATCTTCGAGTACGAGTACGACGACTTCGAGGTGCTCGGCTATGAGCACCACCCGGCAATCAAGGCGCCGGTCGCGGTCTGACGATCGTCGAAAAAAAACCGCGGACCACGCCGCGGTTTGGTGAGCTCGGCTCCCGGAGAAGCCTTGCGCCGTTTAGCTGACAAGCCGGATATTCGAAGCCTGCGGGCCCTTCTGACCCTGGGTCACCTCGAACTCCACCCGTTGGCTTTCAGTCAGGGTCTTGAAGCCGCTGCCCTTGATTTCGCTGAAGTGGGCAAACAGGTCCTTGCTCCCGTTGTCGGGTGCAATGAATCCAAAGCCCTTGCCTTCGTTGAACCACTTCACGGTTCCAGTTTCGGTCGTCATATCGATTCCTTTCAAGTGATGCGCGGCACGTGCCAACGCAGTGCAGAAACGCCAAGAAAACACCTGATGGAACACGACCGAACTGCCGGCATTGCCGGCGGGGCAGACGAGACCTTTAAGAGCTGGTCCTGAACATGTCTACGAGGTGCATCGTACTCCCCCTCTCTTGGGCCGATCTGTTGCAAGCAGGGGCTTTGCGTGACGAGGAGTCAAAGGCAGCCCGCGGCCGTGGGCAATGAAGCCCGCGCCGCACCGAGTGTCACGCGGGGCGCGTCAAGCGGCCCGGCCACGTGGATCGAACGGTCGAGCGCGAGCAGCGCGGCTTGCTTGCGCTGCGGCAACAGTGTCAATGCCAGCGTCTGCGCCGGCAGATCGACCCGGCCCTTCCCGATGAGCCTCAGCGCGTCGGTCTCGATCACGAGGCGTTCGGCCTGGCCGACTCCATCGCGTATCCGCAGCTCGAGCGCAGCGCAGCGCACCGGAACCTGCTCGGCGCCCTCGAGCATCGTGCGCAGCACGCGGCCACTGTTCAGCGAGAGCCGAGCATCGAGACGACTCGAGATCGACGCGTGGCTCGTCGCCGCGGTGAGCGTGCCGGCAAGATGCTGCAGCAGCATTCGACGGGTCGCGCCGCCCGACACCAACTCGGCGTGTGCGCCGAACGTGCCGGCAATGCGCTCGTTCTCGGCCCGCGGCGCCAACAGCTGATCGAGCCGGATGCCGTCGAGGTCGGCTTTCAGGGTGGCCCGCGGCGGGGCCGCGTTCGCGTCGAACGTGACTCTCGCGGCGACGGTGCCACCAGCGCTCTCGAGCCGCAGCGAATCGATTGCCAGCACGCCGCCAGCGAGCACAGCGGTCAGGCGCGCGTGCCTCGCCTGGAGCCGCGGCCACGGTGTCTTGACCTGATCGATCGTCATTGCGAGCTTCGCGTCGACGCGCTTCAGTCCCTCGACATCGGCGCGCACGTCGTCGCGTGGCGAGAACAACAGCGGCAAGTCGGCGACGTCGATCGCCTTGCTGGCCAGGCGCGCGTCGACGATGCGCCGCGCCGCGTCGCCGGCGCGCACGTGAGTCAGCTCGCCCGTCACGTCGCTGCGGCCCAGCGTCGCCGTGAGCTGGCTGAACTCGGTGCGCAGCCCGGTCTTGCGGACCCGGCTCTCGATAGCGAACGCGCGCGACGCCGGCAGCGCCACCTGCAGCAGCGCGTTCAGCTCGGCGAGCGAGGCGCCGGACAGCCCAACCTGCGCATCGACGCCGGCGAGCTGGACCAGATCCGCGACGCGTCCTTCGACGTGCAGGCGACCTCGCAGGCTGCGCGCATCGCCGCGAACAGCGAATGGCCTGGCCGAATCGAGAAAGCTCAGCACATCGCTGACCTGCAGCGCGGCGTCAAAGCCCTGCCCGCCGCGCGTGCCGCGAACGGTGAGCTGCTTGGTCAGCGGCAGGCCCTCGTGGCCGACGAGCGGCACCGGCTTGTCGAGCGGGACGATGGCCGTGTCGATCTCGAGGTCACGGCCGCCATGCACGAAGCGCAGCGAACTTCGGTGGGCATCGAGCGTCAACACCCTGATCTTTCCGGGGCCACGATCTTCGGGCTGCGTCAAGCGCCAGTTCCTGAGGCCATCGGCGCGGTGTTCGAGGTCGACCTGCGCATCGATCAGGTCGAGCCGATTCACGATGATCCGCTCACCCGTCAGGCTGCGCCACGCCAACGTGAAGCGAGCCTCGGCGGCCTCGACCATCGGACGCCGATCGGCCCATGGTGCGTTTTCGATGCGCAGGCCGCGAAAGCGCACCGTGGGTTCCAGGTCCCGGCTGAGACCGAACCGCAAGTGGTCGAAGTGGACCTGGCGCTGCGAGCGCGCGAGCACGTGCTGCTGCAGCAGCGGCCGAAGCCAGGTGGCTTCATGCAGCGCCAGCAAGACGACGAGTACCCCAATCGCAGCCCCGGCCGCGAGCCGCGGCCAGACACGCCGTCGCGGGACGGAGACTCCGGGCGCCGCGCTCGGCGTCGAACGCCGGATCGAAGAGGCGCTGCGCAAGACGCTCATGGAACTCGTGACCAACGTGGACCGAGCATAGAAGTCACGGCCAGCGCCGTCTCACGGCGGAGTCCGCGCTCGGGCGTAGGACGCTGCCGATGCGCCATGTGGCTCATTGTTAATGCGAACGATTCGTATTACAGTCGCCACCATGCCATCCCGTCACCATCCCCTCGCGCAGCGCCGCGCACGCACGGTCCCGCTCGGGCCTTGCATGCGGCTGCAGTTCGAGAACCGCGCGACCGTCCGTCATCACGTCGACAGGATCCTGCGCATCGAGCGCATCACCGATCCGCTCGCGGTGCAGCACGAATTCGCCGCCTACGCCCCGCTGCTGCCCGACGGCACGAACTGGAAGGCCACGCTGTTCATCGAGCTTGCCGACCCAGCCGAGCGCGCGCGCGAGCTGCCGCAACTCAGCCGCGCCGTGCACGAGCTGTATGTCGACGTGCCCGGCCTCGGCAGGGTCCGCGTCTCGGCCAACGACGATCTCGCCGACCGGCATCTCGCCCGGCCCTCGGCGGTGCACTTCCTGCGCTTCCAGTTCTCAGCCGCAGAACGTGCCGCGCTGCGCAGCGCGCACGCCATCGTGCTCGGCTGTACGCACCCGGCCTATCCATTCAGCCAGCTGATCGGTCCGTCGACCCTCGCGCATCTGCTGCGCGACTTCGACCTGGCGCAGTACTTCCCCACGGAGCTCGAACCATGTGCGACGTCCACGAGCCCGCGCTGAGCCCGCAGGGGTCGCGGCGGCGCCGCTTGTGGGAGCTCGACGGCCACGCGCACTGCCCGGTGATCGGCGTGTGCCTGCCGATCGCGACGCTGCGCCGCGTGGTCGACAAGGTACTCGCGGGCCACGCGCTGGCCGAGGACTACGAGCTGCATTGCGGCGCGATCGCCGAGTGCAAGCGGCGCACGCCGATCGCCGAGGCGATCCAGCGCGAGCTCGATCTGCGTTGTGCGCTCGCGTTGCGGCAGGCGGCAAAGGCAAAGACCACCGACGCGCTGGCAGACTGGTGGTCCGACCACTGCGAGCGCGATCTCGCCGGCGCGTTGTGGGTCACGCTGACCCACCCGCGCTGCACGATGGCACTCGAAACCCGCGTGCTCGGGGACGTTCACATGCTGCAGCACCAGGTCGGCGTCGCGCGCCGCGTCGACGTGCAGCGCTTCGATGCGCTGGCCGCGGCCAATGACGCCTTGACGCACGAGATGGTCGAGCTGCAGAAGCGCACCCAGCGCGCAGCCGAAGAGCACGCGCGCCGCAGCGAGTTGCAGCAGGCCGAGATCCTGCAACTGCGCGCCCAGCTGATCTCGCGCGATACCGCCGCGGCGGCGTTGCGCGAGCAGCTGAACGCAGCAACCTCCGAGGGTGGCCCCGACCGTGCGCGCTCGCTGCGCGACGCCGAACGCGAGTCGCACCAGCGGCAGGCGCTCGAACGCGCGCTGCACAAGGCACAGCACGAGCTCGACCGCCAGCGCCAGCGCGCCGACGAACTCGCCGCCGCGCTGGCGCAGCGCGAGCTGCGGCCGATGGCGTCGAGCGACGACGTCGCCGCGCCCGCCGACACCCCGCCGCGCCTGGACGAGCGCAGCGTGCTGTGCGTCGGTGGGCGGCCAGCCAGCGTGCCGGTCTATCGCGAGCTGATCGAGCGCACCGGCGGGCGTTTCATGCATCACGACGGCGGCGACGAAGACAACGTCACGAAGCTCGATGCGACGCTCGCCGCTGCCGACCTCGTGATCTGCCAGGCCGGCTGCATCAGCCACGGCGCGTACTGGCGCGTCAAGGAGCATTGCAAGCGCACCGGCAAGCGCTGCGTCTTCGTCGAGAGCCCGAGTGCCGCCGGACTCAAGCGCGCGCTCGCGGAGCTGCAGCCGGTGGCCGGATCGGAGCGCTGATGAACCCCAAGCTCAGGGGCGCGCTGGAGTGGCTCGCGTTCCTCGCGGTGGTGATGCTCGTCTGGGTGCTGGTGCCCTACCCGGCACTCTCCTGATCGATACGAACATCTTAATGCGAACGATTTGCATTATGATGCAGGCCGCTGCGGACAACGGAGTCCGCGCGCCATCGCTCACCCACGTGCAGCCAGCAGACGCCAGCCGGACACACCTCATGGACCGTTCCGCCCGTGCCTCATCCGCTGCTCTCTCGTCTTGCCACCGGCGTGCTCGCCGGCTTCGCCTCCTCCTCGTTCGCACAGGTCGCCGCACCAGCGCCCGCCGCCAGCGCGCCGACCACCACACTCGCACCGGTCACCGTGACCGGCAAGACCGACCGCGAGACCGCAACCTCGCCGGTCGCCGGCTACCGCGCGAAGAACGCGGCGACCGCATCGAAGACCGACACGCCGCTGCGTGAAACGCCGCAGTCGGTGACGGTCGTCACGCGCGACCAGATCGTCGACCAGGGCGCGACCAATCTGCAGGATGCGCTGAACTACGCCGCCGGCGTGCGCTCGGACGCGTACGGGCTGGACTCGCGGACCGACTCGGCGCGCGTCCGCGGCGGCTACCCCGACGAGTACCTCGACGGGCTGCGCAAGAACTTCGAGTACTACACGAGCAACGCACGCACCGAGCCGTTCACGCTCGAGCGCATCGAAGTGCTGCGCGGGCCCTCGGCGATGTTGTACGGGCAGGGTTCGACCGGCGGCGTCGTCAACATGGTCAGCAAGCGGCCGCTCGCCGAAACGCAGGGCGAGATCGGCGTGCAGGTCGGCAGCTGGAACCGCAAGCAGGTGCAGGCCGACCTGACCGGCCCGCTCACGGCCGACGGGCAATGGCTGTACCGCCTGATCGCCGTGGGACGCAAGGCCGATACGCAGGTGGACTACGTGCGCGACGACCGCGCCGTGTTCGCGCCCTCACTGACCTGGCAGCCGAACGCGGCGACCTCGTGGACCTTCCAGGCGCTGTACCAGAAGGACCAGACCGGCTCGACTTCGCAGTTCTTCCCCTGGGCTGGCACGCTGACCGCGAACCCGAACGGCACGCTGCCGAGGAACCGCTTCATCGGCGAACCCGGCTGGGACCGCTACGACACCGAGCGTTCGTTCGTCGGCTGGCTGTTCGAGCACCGCTTCAACGACAACTGGTCGATCCGCCAGAACCTGCGCTACACGACCACCGACGTCGACTACCGCACCCTGTACGGCGACTCGTTCACCGCGGCTGGCGGTTGGTTCGCGGACCCGGAGAACAAGCGACTGTTCGGCCGCTTCGCCGATGCAACGATCACGAAGACCAAGCTGCTGACTGCCGACCAGCATGTGCAAGGCACGTTCGACGCCGGCGGCATCCGCCACACGCTGCTCGCCGGGCTGGACTACGCGCACTACCGCAAGAGCGGCCAGGCAGCGTTCGCCGCCCCCGTGTACTACGAGGGCGGCACAGTGCCGCTGATCGACGCATACGCACCGGTCTATGGCAACTTCACTCCACCTGCATTCAGCGACATCCTGGGATTCACGCAGCGCCAGCTCGGCCTGTACATGCAAGACCAGATGAAGCTCGGCCAGAACTGGATCGTGATGCTGGGCCTGCGCCATGACCGGGCGCGCAACGAGACCGAAGGCAGCGAGACCGAGACCAGTTCAGCGACAACCAAGCGCGCCGGCCTGATGTACTCGTTCGACGCTGGGTGGTCACCGTACCTGAGCTACAGCGAATCGTTCACGCCGGTCGCCAATCGGGGCAACCAGAGCTTCAAGCCCTTGCGTGGCAAGCAGTGGGAACTCGGCGTGAAGTACGAGCCGCGCGACGGCGATCTGAGCTTCAACGCAGCCGCCTACGACCTGCGCGAGACCAACCAGCTGACGCAAATCAACGACGACGCCGCCAACAACCGCTACAGCCAACTCGGCGAAACCCGCGCCAAGGGCATCGAGCTCGACCTCAAGGCCACGCTTGCGCGCAACGTCGACGTCATCGCGAACTACACCTACACGAAGGTGGATGACCAGATCGAGGAGGTGCCGCACCATCAGGCATCGATCTGGGGCAAGTGGCGCTTCGCTCTCGCCGGCCGCTCCGGCTTCTCGCTCGGCGCCGGCATGCGCTACATGAGCGCGTTCCACGACGGCGATGCGCCGACCGTGCCGGCACTGACCGTGCTCGACGCGATGGTGGCCTGGGAGACCGGGCCGTGGCGGCTCGCGCTGAACGTGAACAACCTGGCCGACAAGACCTACGTCGCCACCTGCCTGCGGCGCGGCGACTGCTGGTGGGGCGCGCGGCGCAACGTCGTCGCCAGCGTCGCCTACCGCTACTGAGCGCTCGATCGAGACGAGCTCAGACGGGGTGGCGAAGACGATAAGGCGGGCGGGCCGACGGGTCGCTGCGCACGATCGCGAGCGCCTGCTGCACGTGCGGCAGCGCGCGCACGAACGCTTCGATCTCGGCCTCCTGCGATGCACGCGCGACACAGCCCTCGACGTAGACGATGCGTCCCTGCACGGTGACCCACAGGCTCGTCGCAACGAACGGATTGCGCTCGAGCAGCGCCGCCTTGAGCGCCGTCGCGATGTCTTCGTCGTAGGCATAGGCGTTCGGCCGGTCGCACTCGCGCGCCAGCCAGCAGGTCGTGCCCTTCTCGGCTCGCCGGTGTGCCTGCACCCGCCGATCGCTCTCCGATGTGAACGGGCCCGCCGGAACCGGGCAGTCGCGCATGCCGGACGTGATCTGGAAGAACGGATCGTTGAACCAGTTCTGAAGATCGTCGGCACCGGCTTGCACCGGAGCGAGCGCGCCGGCCATGACCACCGGCAAGGCGAGACGACGCAAGGTCGCGCTCATCGCCTGCGCCGCGGCTACAGCGCGGGCTTCACCGGCGTGCGCTGCGCCGGATCGTAGAAGAAGGTCTCTTCGGCAATGCGTTCGCCCTCCCAGCGCTGGTAGGCGAGCTCCTCCATCTGCGTGACGCTGCCGTCGAGCCACTCGAAGCGGAAGATCCAGCGGATCACGATGTGATCGCCGTTGACGAACACCGGGCGCACGCACTTCGACCAGACCGTCCGAGCCCGCGCCAGCACCCGCTTCTCGTTCGCGACGTGGGCAGCGCGGCCGATCCGCGGCGGCTCGCGGTTCTCCTGCATCGTCGAGTGCTCCGTGTAGAACTCCTCGCACGCCTGCGCGTGCGCGTTCGCCTCGACCATGGCGATGAAGCGTTCGAGCGTTTCCTGCGTCGGCATGCAGCCTCCGGGTCAACGAATGACGTGGACGATGCCGAATGCGCCGACCGACACGGTGCGGTCGTTGACGACGCAATACGACGCGACGCCGAGCGAGCGGTACGACGAGGCAAACGCCGTCAGCACGCCGACGCCGAAGATGCGTTCGAGCGTGCTGCGTTCGGCGACCGCCTTGCGGATCGCGTCGCGATGCTGGTCGGCGCTCGGGTTGGTCAGCGCGGCCACCACGAGCACGACCGCGACGACGACGATGGAGATGAGCGACTTGGACATGGCTGCGCGGCAGACTAGCACAGCCAACCGGCGCCGCGGCACTGCCGCGGCGCCCGGACGATCTCAGGCGTATTCGTTCTGCGCGATCCCGGCGATCGCCCACTCGCGGCTGCCGTCCAGCGGCTTCGTCAGGTGCCAGGTCTCGTCGAAGGACGAGGCCGGTGCATCCTTCTCTTCCCGGATCAGGCCGTGGAAGCGCACGCTGACGATCTGACGATCGTCTTCCTGCGCGAACTCGAGCACTTGCGCGTCGAGCCGGACCACGTCGGTCTGCTGGCTCGCACCTCGGCGATCCTGCAGCTCGAGCTTGAACGCGGCGAACATCTCGGGCGTAGCGAACTGGCGCAGATCGGCGAGATCGCCGGTATCGTTCGCCGCCTGCATGCGGATGAAGATCAGCTTCGCGATGCGCTCGAACCCGGCGGCATCGAAGCCGGGCGGGAACGCGCCGGCTGCGGCTTGCGGCGCAGCGGCCGGTTCAGCGAGCGGGCGCTGCGACGGCAAGGCGCCATCGAACGCCGGCGCCGACGGCGGCGCGGAGAACTGCATGCCCTGCGGCGTTGCCATCGCCGGCCCGCGGTTGCCCGCGCCGGACGCGAAGCGCCGCATCAGGAAGCGCACGGCGACCACACCGACCACCGCGAGCAAGAGCATCATCAGCAGGCTGCCGAATTCGGCGCCCAGGCCGAGGTGGCTCATCAATGCAGCGAGTCCGAGGCCCGCCGCGAGCCCGGCCAGCGGACCGAGCCACGAGCGCTTGGGCGCCGCGGCAGGCGCGGCTGCGGCGCCGGCCGGCGTGGTCTGCGTGGCGGCATCGGCGGGCTTGGCCGGAACCGGTTGTGCGGGCTGCGGAGGCGGCGTCTGCCGCTTCATGCCCGAGGTCGTGCCTCCACCCAGGCGTTTGGCCTGAGCGTCGGGGGCAGTGAAGCCGACCGCAAGCAAGGCCACGAACACAGAGAGCAACACTTTCTTCACGGGAATTCCCTGAGACTGGAGAAGCCCATCATATGGGGCCGGTCGCCCGGCCCACAACAGGGCCTTCGCCACCGTGGCACTAGCATCGCCGACCATGAACCGACCCAAACCCTTCTCGATGATCCGCGAGTTCCATCTCGCCGACTGGTTCACGCTCGCCAACGCCGTGTGCGGCGTCGGCGCCCTGTTCTCGACGATGACCTACCTGCAGACGCAGCAGGTCTTGCACATCTACCTCGCGTGCGGGCTGGTGCCGATCGCGCTGATCTTCGACGTTCTCGACGGGCGCATCGCCCGCTGGCGTCAGCGCAGCTCGGCGATGGGCCGCGAGCTCGATTCGCTCGCCGACGTGATCTCGTTCGGCGTCGCGCCGGCCACGATCGCCTATGCCTGCGGCATGCAAGGCCTGTTCGACCGGATCGTGCTCGTGTTCTTCGTGACCTGCGGCGTGTCGCGGCTGGCCCGCTACAACGTGACGGCCGAAGAGCTCTCGGCGGGCAGCGACAAGGTAGCGTACTTCGAAGGCACACCGATCCCGACCTCGCTGGTGCTGGTCGCGGTGCTGTTCGCGGCCGCGACGCAAGGCGCGCTCGGCGAGCAGCTGTGGCTCGGCGTGGTCCACATCGCCGGGTTCAGGCTGCACCCGCTGGTGCTGCTGTATGCGGTGTCCGGCTCGCTGATGATCAGCCGTCTGCGGATCCCGAAGATCTGATCGCCGCGACCGGCAGGAACAGGACCTCGGCCGCGGTCTCGGGCAGCATGTGGCGCCAGTGCCGGCGCGTGCTCATGTCGTCGGCGATCACCACCGCTTCCTCCCGCGCGAGCTCGGGGTCGAGGCTCATCAGGCGCGCCAGGCAGCGCGCCGCCCACTCGGCGGTGTCGGGGACCGGGCTGCCCGGCCAGCGCGGGGCGTTCGAGGCCATGCTCAGGCGGGCTGGAGCGGCTTGACGAGGAAGGCATCGAAGCCGGAGTCGAGCGCGCGGTCGCGATCCTCGACCCGGCCATAGCCCGTCAACGCGACGAACCGTGTCGGCTGGCCGGCCAGCGTGTCCCTCAGGCGGCGGACCAGCTCGTGGCCGTCGACGTCGGGCAGGCCGATGTCGCACACCACGAGATGCGGCTCGAAGGTTTCGGCGATCTGCAAGCCCTCGGCCGCGTCGGCCGCCGTCCTGACCTCGTTGTTGGCGAGCTCGAAGCGCAGGCGCAGGCTCTCGCGCGCATCGGTGTTGTCTTCGATGATCAGCACACGCCGGCCCTCGACGTTCGCCAGGTCCGACTCGACGACAGCCGCTGCGTCGCGCAACGGAATGCGCAGGGTCGCCGTCGTGCCGAGGCCGTGGCCGGCGCTGTCGACCTCGACGCTTCCGCCATGCAGCTCGGCCACGCTCTTGGCGATCGTCAGGCCGACACCGAGCCCGCTCTCGGGGCGCGCGACAGACTGGTCGCCCTGCGCGAACAGCTCGAATACCCGCGGCAGGAAAGTCGGCGCGATCCCCGTGCCCGTGTCCTTGACGACGAACTCGACCCAGTCGCCGCTGCCGCGCGCGACGACGCCGATCTCCGTCTCGGCGGGCGAGAACCTGGACGCATTGCTCAGCAGCGCCGCGAGCGCCTGCGCGAGACGCTGGGCGTCCCCGATGCAGGCGAGCGGCTCCTCGGGGCGCTCCACGTTCAGGGTCTGCCGGCGCTGCTCGAATTCCGCGCGCGTCTGCTCGAGCGCATCGTCGAGGATCGCATTCGCGTCGACCCGCTCGCGCTGCAGCACGATGCGGCCCTTCGTGATCCGCGTGACGTCGACCAGATCGGTGATCAGGCGATGCAGCTGCCCGACCTGCCGCTCGACGATCTCGCGCACCTTGACGAGCCGCACGTCGTTCTGCTCGAGCGTCTTCAGGATGGCCGCGGCATTGGCGATCGGCCCGAGCGGGTTGCGCAGCTCGTGCGACAGGCGCGCCAGGAATTCCTCGCGCCGCCGGTCGCTCAGCCGCAGGTTGCGGGCGTGCTCGGCGAGCCGGTCTTCGAGCTCCTTGCGATCGCTGATGTCGACGCAGGTGCCGATGAAGCCCAGGAACTCGCCGTCCTGGCCGAGCCGCGGCACGCCGTTGTCGAGCACCCAGCGGTACTTGCCGTCGTGGCGCAGCAGCCGGTAATCCATCGAGAACGGCTCGCGCTGCTCGAAGCAGTGGCCGTAGATGCCGAGGCAGCGCTCGAGATCTTCGGGGTGCACGCCTTCGGTCCAGCCCTCGCCGAGCTCGTCGCCCAGCGTGCGGCCGCGAAACGCCAGCCACGACTTGTTGAACCACTCGAACATCGCGTCGGGGCCGGACATCCAGACCATCACCGGCGCGGCGTCGCTCGTCACCCGCGAGCGGCTTTCGATTTCCTGGCCGGCACGCGCAGCAGCGATGCTCGCCGTGACGTCCCTCAGCACGCAGTAGAACAGCTGCGGCTCGTGCGCAACCCGTTCGACGCCGAACAGGTTCACGTCGACCTGGCGCGAGCTGCCGTCCGACGCGTGGACGCGCAGCCGGCGGCTCCATCGCCGCCCGCTGTCGAGCTCGCCCTTCTCGTCGCCGGGCCAGGCGATGCCGGACATGCGCGCGAAGTTCGGATACTCCTCGCCCGCCGCCAGCCAGGCCGCCGCCGTGTTCGCCAGCAGCACGTTGCCCAGCGCATCCAGCACCAGCACGGCGTCCGGGTGCTGATGAAAGAACGCGTGCGCCATGGGGCTGCTGAGCGCGATCGTGGGCTGCATGGAAATCTCCTCAGGACTGGTTGCCCACTGCGGGGGTCGCCGGTGCGCGCGCGTGCAGCCATGTGTCGATGCACGACACCAGCGCTGCCGGGTCGACCGGTTTGACGAAGTGACGGTCGAACCCCGCGCGCCCCGCGGCGAGCTGGTCCTCCTTCTGGCCGTAGCCCGTCAGCGCGAGCAGCAATGCGTCGCGCATCGGCGGCGCGAGGCGCAGCTCCTTCGCCACCTGATACCCGTCCAGGACCGGCAAGCCGATGTCGAGCACGACGGCCTGCGGCGTGAAGCGCTCGGCCACGGCGAGCGCCTGGCGGCCGTCCGCGGCCGTGCGCACCTCGTGGCCGCTCATCTCGAGGTAGGTGGCCAGGCTGGACGCCGCGTCGTGGTTGTCGTCGACCACCAGCACGCGACAACCCAGCGGCGCGCGCGCGGCCGGCGCGGCAACCGGCGTCTCGCCGCCGCGGACCAGCCCGACGCAGGGCAGCCGCACGACGAACTCCGAGCCCGCGCCGACTCCGGCGCTGGCCGCCTCGATGCTGCCGCCGTGCATCTGCGCGAGCCGGCGCGCCAGCGTCAGCCCGACACCGAGGCCACCCTGCGCACGATCGAGCCCACGCGCACCCTGCGTGAACAGATCGAAGATGCGCGGCAGCAGCTGCGGGTCGATGCCAATGCCGTGGTCGCGCACGCGGATCACCGCGCCGTTGCTCTCGACGCGCGTGTCGAGCTCGATCGCCGAGCCGTCTTCGCTGTACTTCGAGGCGTTGTGCAACAGGTTCGAGACGACCTGCGCGAGCCGCGCAAAGTCGCCATACAGCCACAACGGCTCGGAGAACGGAAGCACGCGCAGCGTCTGGCGGCGCGCGTCGAGGTTCGGCTGCGCCGTCTCGACGCTGTGCGCGATCACCGCGTTCAGATCGACCTTCTCGCGCTTGAGCACGATCTTGCCCTGGCTGATGCGCGCGACATCGAGCAGTTCCTCGACGAGCCGGGTCAGCTGGCGCAGCTGCCGCGTCATGATGTCCGAGGCCCACGCGAACTTCGGCTCGGCGGGCGCGACACGGCGCATCACCTCGAGTGCCGTGCGGATCGGGGCGAGCGGGTTGCGCAGTTCGTGCGAGAGCATGGCCAGGAACTCGTCCTTGCGCCGGCTCGCTTCCTGCAGCTCGGCCTCTGCCGTGCGCCGCTCGACGATCTCGAGCTGCAGGCTCTCGTAGAGCCGGGCATTCTCGAGCGCCATCGCGGCACGCGCCGCCAGATCGCCGAGGATGCTCCAGTCGGCCTGTTGGCTGCGCCGGCTCGCGGCGACCAGCAGCACGCCGTGCAGGCGATCGCCGCTCAGCAGCGGCACGGCCCACGCGGCGCACCATTCGGCGCCTGCCTCCAGGGCATCGAGGCCTGCAAGCTGCTCGGCCGGCAGGTCGACGCGGCGCCGGCTGTGCATCGCCGAGACCAGCGCGGCCAGGACCGATGCCTCGAGCGCCGACGCAGGCCGCTCGACCGCACCCGCCCGGCCCCCGACCACGATCGACTCGCCCATCTGCGCGTTGCCATCGGCGGGCATCACGACCGCGAGGCTCGCAAGCTCCGGGACGACCAGGCCGGCCAGCGCGCGCAGCCCGACCTTCACGTCGAGCGACCCGTTCAGCACCCGGCTCGCGTTGGCGAGAAACGCCGAGCGCCGGTCGTTCGCCTCGGCGACGCGTCGCGCCGCATGGGCCGCGAGAACCGCCGCATGCGCGTCGGCCTGGCGGCGCACCTGGCGCTGCATCGCGAACAGCCGCACGAACACGCGCACCTTGCTGCGCAGGATGTGCGGCACGACCGGCGACTGGATGTAGTCGACCGCACCCATCGCATAGCCGCGCTCGGTCTGGATCTCGTCGGCGAACGAGGTGATGAAGATGATCGGCGTGTCGGCCGAGCGCTTGTACTGGCGCAGCAGCGCGGCCGTCTCGAAGCCGTCGATCTCGGGCATGTTGACGTCGAGCAGGATCACTGCAAACTCGCGCTGCAGCACCTCGCGCAGGGCTTCGCGGCCCGACCTCACGAACACCAGGTTCTGGCCCAGCTCCTCGAGCACCGTCGCGAAGACGAGCAGCTTGTCGGGCAGGTCGTCGACGATCAGGATGTTGACCTTCTCGTCGCCGTCGTCGGACGCAACCGCCTCGGCGCCGCGTGCGGCGGCGTCGAGCGGAGGCGTCGTCCCGTTCACGAGCGGCTCACTTGGTCAGCCAGCCGCGCAGCACGACCAGCAGGTGGGCGATGTCGACCGGCTTGGACAGATAGTCCCAGGCGCCCGCATCGATGCACTTCTCGCGGTCGCCCTTCATCGCCTTCGCAGTCACCGCGATCAGCGGCAGGTCCTTGCCGCGCGAGAGCTTGCGCATCCGGCGCATCGTTTCCATGCCGTCCATCTCGGGCATCATGATGTCCATCAGCACGATGTCAATGGTCGGGTCGGCCTCGACGAGGCGGATCGCGTCGCGGCCGTTCTCGGCCGAGACGATCACCATGCCGCGCGCATCGAGCACGGTTGCGAGCGCGAAGATGTTGCGCATGTCGTCGTCGACGATCAGCACCTTCTTGCCCTCGAGGACACGATCCACCTCGTAGAGCGCCTGGATCGACTCGCGCTCCTGCTCCGACATCGCCGCTTC